>Ga0194133_10000116_pt1 | contig 159127 bp, 131 predicted proteins | sample TA2KigOf40mmetaG_FD_155448 | JGI IMG/M metagenome (GOLD analysis project Ga0194133, IMG submission 155448) | Freshwater microbial communities from Lake Tanganyika, Tanzania - TA2015055 Kigoma Offshore 40m | ecosystem: Environmental > Aquatic > Freshwater > Lake | place: Tanzania: Lake... | reverse complement strand
CCCCCGCCGCCTGTACCGGCCCACGCACCGCCGCGATGCGCTCGCCATCGGCCTGCGAGAGCCCGCGCACCATGCGAAGGCCCAGACGAAGCGCCGGCGGCTCGGCAAACCCGCGAAGGCCGCGCGGCTCCAGCGTGCAGTGCCATGCGCTGAAGTTGGCGTCGATGGGCCGCACCTCCACGCCGTGCTCGCGCGCGTCGCGCACCAGTTGCGCCGGCGCGTAGAAGCCCATCGGCTGGCTGTTCAGCAGCGCCGCCGCGAACGCAGCCGGGTGGTGCCGCTTCAGCCACGCGCTGGCATAGGCCAGCAGCGCGAAGCTGGCCGCGTGGCTCTCCGGAAAGCCGTAGCCCGAGAAGCCCTGGATCTGCGTGAACACCTGCTGCGCGAACTGCCGCGAGTAGCCGTTGGCCACCATGCCCGCTTCCAGACGCTCGCCATATTGCGCCAACTGGTTGCCGCGACGCTTCCACGCGGCGATCGAACGGCGCAGCTGATCCGCCTCGCCCGGCGTGAAGCCTGCCGCCACCACCGCCAGCGACATGGCCTGTTCCTGGAAGAGCGGCACGCCCAGCGTGCGACCGAGCACGCGTTCGATGCGCGGGTCGGGGTACGAGATCGGCTCCAGCCCCGCGCGCCGCCGCAGATACGGATGCACCATGTCGCCCTGGATCGGCCCCGGCCGCACGATGGCCACCTGCACCACCAGGTCGTAGAAGCGGCGCGGCTTCAGGCGCGGCAGCATGCTCATCTGCGCGCGGCTCTCGATCTGGAACACGCCCACCGTGTCGGCGCGGCAGGCCATGTCGTAGGTGGCGGGGTCTTCCGATGGAATGGCGTGGAAGGCGAGCGCGGGCGCGGCGGGATCGGCGCGGGCCTCGTTCACCAGATCAAGGCACTTGCGGATGCAGGTGAGCATGCCAAGCGCGAGCACGTCGACCTTCAGCAGCCCCATCGCCTCGAGGTCGTCCTTGTCCCATTCGATGATGGTGCGGTCGGCCATGGTGGCCGGGCGCACGGGAACGATCTCGTCCAGACGGCCGTCGCTCATCACGAAGCCACCTACATGCTGCGAGAGATGCCGCGGGAAGCCTTCGAGTTCGGCGGCCATGCGCAGCACGCGCGTTTCGAGATCGTTCAGGGGCTGCACGGCCTGCCTCGCGTCGACCTCGCCGCCCTCGCGCGGGTCGACCATGTGCCGATCAATCTGCCTCGCGAGCCGCTCGACCGCCTCGGGTGCGAGCCCCATGGCCTTGCCCACGTCGCGCACCGCTGAGCGGCCGCGCCACCGGATCACCTCGGCCGTGAGCGCGGCGCGATGCCGGCCCCAGCGCCGGTAGATCCACTGGATCACCTCCTCGCGGCGCTCGTGCTCGAAGTCCACGTCGATGTCGGGCGGCTCGTCGCGCTCGCGGCTGATGAAGCGCTCGAAGAGCGTGTCCATGCGGTCCGGGTCGACCGCCGTGATGCCCAGACAGAAGCACACCGCGCTGTTGGCCGCCGCGCCACGGCCCTGACACAGGATGCCGCGACCGCGCGCGAAGGCCACGATCTCGTGCACGGTGAGGAAGTAAGGCTCGTAGCGCAACTCGGCGATGAGGGCGAGTTCGTGCTCGAGCCGCTGCATGACCGCGGTCGGCACCTCGCCGGGCCAACGCTCGCGGGCGCCCTGCATGGTGAGCGCGCGAAGGTGCGCCAGCGGCGAGATTCCCTCGGGCGCGCAGTCGCGCGGATAGCTCCAGCGCACCTGTTCCAGCGAGAAGCCTTCGCAGCGACGCGCGATCTGCACCGATCGGTCCACCGCCTCGGGCGCGAAGTCGAACAGCGCGCGCATGGCGGCCTCGCCCCGCAGGTGCGCCTCGTGGTTGGGCGCCAGCGCCGCACCGCACGCCGCCACGGGCTTGCTTTCACGCACGGCGGTGAGCACGTCGGCCAGCTCGCGCCGCGACGCGTCGTGATGGCGCGGAAGGTTGGTGGCCAGCGTGGGCACGCCCACATGCGCGGCCAGCGCGCAGGCCTGACGCAGCCGCAGCCATTCATCGGGAAGACCCTGGCGGACCAGCGCCACCGACAGGCGATCACCGAAGAGCCGGGCGAGACCTTCCACCGTCTCCAGGAACCACTGCTCGGCCAGCGCCACGCCGGGTGCGGGCAGCACCGCAGCCATCAGGCCGTCGGCGCGCGTGAGCAGCGAGCCGATGGCGCGGCGACGCTGCACATGGCCGTCGGTGATCAGGCGGCACAGGTTCGCCCAGCCGCGCAGTTCGAACGGCCACAGCAGCAGTTCCACCGGCACGGCCTGGCGCACCGGCGGGTCGAAGCGAAGGCGCGCGCCGGCCACCAGTCGCACGCCACTGGCGCGACTGGCCTCGAGCGCGCGCACCAGCCCCGACACCGAGTCGCGGTCGCACACGCCAAGCGCCGCGGCGCCCTGCTCGCGTGCACGATCGAACAGCTCGTCGGCGTGGCTGGCGCCTTCCTGAAAGCTGAAGTTGCTCATGCAGCCGAGCTCGACGAAGCCGCTCATGACCACGCCCCTTCCAGCCACCACGCCGCGCCTTCGCGACGAAGCCACCACCAGCCGCCGCCTGCGAGCACGCGCCAACGGTCGCACGTGCCGCGTTCGCCGCGCCACCATGCTGCGGCGATGCGTTCGGGACCGTCCTGCGCGTCGACCGCCAGCCATGCATCGAGCGCGCGCAGGCGCATGGGGCGGCGTCGCGCGTCGCATTCCACCTCGATCGACTGCGCGGGTGCCACGCGCACGGTGGGCCGCAACACACGCAGGCTTTCCACCGGTACGGCGGGCGCCTCGGCACGCGCGCCCGCGCCCTCGACCACCTTCGCCTGCCAGGCGCGCTCGTCGGTGGGGTCGGCCTGCGCGTGCGGCACGCGGATGGCCGCGGGCCCGAGTCGCCTTCGCATCTGATCAAGCCACTCGCCCCAGCATGGGTCGGCGCCGTCATCCAGCGCGGCCGCGCCTTCGATGAGCTTCCACTGACCAAGACCCAGCGTGGCGTGTCGAAGGCTCGTCAGGCGCACTCCCTGCACACCCTGCGCCGGATCGTGGCCGAGGTGCACGCGCTCCAGATGCGGCTGCAGCAGGCGCCACAGATGCTCGGCGCGGCGCGTGGCGCGCGCGAAGCGAAGCTCGATGATCGTGGCGGGCGCGTGCGCGCGATCGAGCGCCACGCGCAGGTGCAGCGTGCCCAGCCGCCGCCGCAGCAACACCTGCGCCAGGCGATCCACGCACTGGCGTGCGGCCATGCACACCGCCTCGGACTGCGAGGTGGGGCCGTCGAACTCGATCGCCGCGCGCACCGCACCGCGATACACGACGGAAGGAAGGCGCTCGGGCACGCGACCCAGCGCCAGTTGCAGGCGCTTCCACGGCGCGTCGCCGAAGCGATCGCCAAGACCACCCGCAGGCAACCGCGCGAACTGGCCGATGGTGCGCACGCCCACGGTGTCGAGCGTGTCGAGCACCTCAGGTTCAAGGCGAAGCAAGGCGAGCGGCGCGCCGGCCATCCATGCGAGCGCGTCATCTTCCAGTTGCACTTGCCATGGGCGATGCGCGGCCGCCACCAATGCGGCGGCCGTGTTGCAGGCGATCGCCGCCAAGCCGCGCAGTTCAAGCCGTGCGAGATCGTCGCGCACGCGCGCCAGCAGTCGCCGCCAATCGCCGTGCACCTGCTCGCAGCCGGTCACCTGCACGCACACTGCGGCCTCGCCGGGCGACGCCTCCACCACCGAACGCGGGCCGTAACGCAGGCACCACGCGGCGAATCGCCGCAGCGCGCGCGCGTCGAGCTCGGCTGCGGAAACGCCTTCAGGCTGCGATGCCGCCCGCCTTCGGAGCGACCGAGTCGCCCTGTCCGCGGGCCACCAAGGCAGCCGGATCGCCAGGATGCGTTCCATGCGTCTCTTCCTTCAGCGGCGCCGTCGCGCGCGCCGCGGTCATGCCGACCAAAGCCTGCTCCAGACCGATCGCATCGAGGCCTGCGCCGCGTTCCCACCAGTCGGTGAAGCGCACGGCGGTGTCGGCCAGTTGCGGCGGAAGGCCCGCGCGCACGCGCAGCAGCCGTGCGCACCAGCGCGCGCGTTCGGCGTCGCCTTCCGAATCGACCTGCCAACGAAGCGACGCGGCGGAAGGCATGCGCGCCTCGCTCATGGGTCGCAGCAGCAGCACCGGGCACGCCACGGCCGCCAACTGCAGCCGCCGCGTGGCGGTGAGATCAAGACGCGCGCCATCGGCCACCACCAGCCATGCGTCGGGCGCCTGCAGCGCCATCTGCACAGCCCACAGGCGATCGGTGACCCCGGCGGCATCCACGAACACGCTCGCTCGCCACAGGCGCAGGTCGACGCGCTGGCGCCTTCCGCCACGCAACCCACGCAACGCACCCAGCAGCGCGCGCGCATGCGGCCACGCGCTCCTGCCCACCCACAGCACACGCGCGTGCGGCGGCGCCTGCAACGCCACGCGCCATGCCAGGTGCAGCGCCAGACTCATGGCAGGAAGACGAAGCGCGGCGCCATCGTGCTGGCCGAACGCCTCATGCACGCCGCGCCATGGCAGGCCGAGTGAACCCTCGCAGGTGTCGATCGCGGGCCAGCCGGTGGCCAGATGCGCGGGCGCCCCGCCTTCGCGTGAAGCGCGGCGCGCGGCGCTGCCCAAGGCGAGCACCTGCTGCATGGCTTGCTGAATGGAAGAGAGATCAGTGCCCATGTTCGGTACTTGTTAGGGTACCGTTCGGGCAAGGAAACGCAACCATCCGCACGGCGGAACCTTGCGAAAGTCCGGGTCAGTCGCGCTGCAGCAGGTCCGCGCGGATGTCGGCCACCTTCGCGCACCCCGCCAGCGCCATCGCCAGCGAGAACTCCTCCATCAGGGTGCGAAGCACGCGCTCGACACCCTCAGAGCCCCCGACCGCGAGCCCCCACAGCACGGGCCTTCCAACCTGCACCGCCGTGGCTCCCATCGCGAGCGCGCGAAGCATGTCCGTGCCGCGACGGATGCCGCCATCCACGATCACGGGCACGCGCCCCGCGACAGCCTGCACGACATCAGGCAGCGCCGTCGCCGTGGCGATCGCGCCGTCGAGCTGGCGGCCACCGTGGTTGCTCACCACCACCCCCGCCGCACCATGCTCGATCGCCTTCGCCGCGTCGTCGCCGCGCAGCACGCCCTTCACCAGCACCGGCACCTTCACGGCGCCGCGCAGCATCTCAAGGTCCTTCCAAGTGAGCGAGGCGTCAATGGTCCAGCCGAGCGACTCGCCGATGCCGCGCCCGGTGTGACCGGTGGGCTGGCCGGGGCGCTCGAGGTTCGCCATGCGCATGCCGTCGGGCACGCGGAAACCGTTGTGGATGTCGCGCTCGCGCACGCCCCAGACCGGCGTGTCCACGGTGACCATGAGTGCACGGCAACCGGCGGCCTCGGCGCGCTGCGCCAACGCACGCGTGAACCCGCGATCCTGACTGATGTAGATCTGCATCCAGAGCGGCGCGGTGGTGGCCGAGGCCACCGATTCGATGGTGCAGGTGCTCAAGCTGGAGAGCACCATGGGAATTCCACAGACCCCGGCCGCACGCGCGGTGGCGACCTCGCCCTCGTCGTGCGCCATGCGATGCAGCGCCGTGGGCGCCACCAGCAGCGGCGAGGGCGATCGCACACCCAGCAGATCCACCGATGCGTCGCGCACCGAGACATCCACCATGCAGCGCGGACGAAGCCACAGACGGCTCCATGCCTCGACATTCTCGCGAACGGTCCGCTCACCCCACGCACCGCTGCGGTAGTAGTCGTGCGCGACCTTGCCGAGTCGACCTGCAGCGGCCGCCTCGAAGGCATCGACACTCAGCATGTCCTGCAAGGTCGCCATCGGGGCCGCGATGTTACGCCCGTGGTCCGACAGCCGCCGAACGCCCGGCGATCGCCGCCATCAGCACATCGATCTCGAACGGCTTCTGCAGCCAGCGCACGCCTGGGGGAAGCTCGCCCGGATCCTGATCGAGCAGCAGCACGCCGATCGGATTCCAGCCAAGCATGTCGCACATCGGGCGCCATGATGCGCGCACCCCCGACCACGCGCGACCGTCCAGCACCACCACGGTGCCCGGCCCCTCGGCGCGCAGGAACGCGGTCACGCCGTCACTCGATTCCATCGCGATCACGCGATGCCCCACGGCGGTGATGGCCTCGGCCAGCATGGGCCGAAGGAGCGGATGATCCTCGCACAGCACCACGGGGGGCTGCGCCAGCGGAACCGAATCAGGCTCCAGCGGAATGTCCAGCGTGACCACGTTCACGCCCCCGGCGACCTCCGCGCGAAGTCCGCCTCCAAGCGATTCCGCGAACCGCCGCGCAGCCGACATGCCCAGTCCCGAGCGGCTCGCCAGCGAACCCGCCGGATCAAGGGCCTCGGCAATGTTCGCGCACTCCTCGGGCGTCATCGGACGCGCCACGTCGATGCAGTCGATCGCCAGCACGCGGCGCTCGGAGCGCACGCGCAAGGTGATCCGCCCCGTGTGACCCATGACTTCGGAGGCTCGCAACACGATGTGGATCACGGCCTGCTGCAACGCCGACGGATCCAGCCGAACCAGATCGCGTCCGCCCGCATGATCCTCCAGGATCACTTCCACCGTTCGCGGCAATGCGGCACGGACCAGAGGAAGCCCCTCGCGCAGCAACTGCATCGCGCCCACGACCGTGGGTTCGGTCGGCATTTCGGTCGGCGCAAGGCTGGTCAGACTGTGTGCCATCGACCGCGCTCGACTCACCAGGGCCTGGATCACCTCCAGTCCTTCACCCACCCGCTCAGGCATGCCCGGGGCCAGCTTGGTCAGCGTGGCGTGCGCACTGATGCCGGACAGAAGCTCCTCCAGTTCACGAACGAATCCGCTGGCGAGCATGCCCAGCGATTCAAGCCGTTCCGCACTGCCAAGACTCTCCTCAAGCACCCGGCGCTCGGTCACGTCGGACACCACACCCACCACGCGCTGCACGCGACCCTGCGGATCACGCTCCACCACCTTCGCGCGCTCCAGCACCCAGCGCAGCGACCCGTCCGCGGCACGTCGCCGATGCTCGCTCTCGAAGCGCGGCGTGCGGCCTTCCAGATGATCGCGCCAGGCCCTTGTCACCGCGGGCCGATCCTCGGGATGCACCCACGGATTTTCCGAGGGCGCACAGGGCGCCGATCGCGACGGATCATGGCCCAGCATGGTGGCGCATCGATCGCTCGCCATGCTTGCGCCGCCGTCCAGGCGAAGATCCCAGATGCCGTCCGCGCTCGCGTCGATGACGAGCTTCAGGCGCTCCTCGCTGGCCTTGATCGCCGCTTCCACGCGACGACGATCCGAGATGTCCCGCATGAAGGCGCTGAAGCCGCCACTCGCACCGGGCATGCGGTTGATCGAGAGTTCCACCGGAAAGCGACGACCGGCTCGGTCGATCGCGTTGATCTCGATGCGTCGACCAAGCAGGGAGCCCGTCCCGGTGGCCGCCGCGCGCGCCAGTCCGGCGCGATGCGCCTCGCGCATCTCCGGAGGCACCACGAAATCCGAGAGTGGCTTGCCCAACACCTCGCCGGACCGCCAACCGAAGAGGGTCTCGGCCTGTCGATTCCACAGCGTGATCGTGCCGTCGTCGGCGATGCTGATCACGGCTTCCAACGCGGTGTCGACCAGCGCATCCATCTGCGCGCCACGCTGTCTCGACTCGTCCTCGGCCCGCGCTTGCGCCGCGGAACGCTCGGCCAACTGGGCCGCGAGACCATGCAGATCCAGCGACAGGCGAACCATCTCGCCGAGTTCCTCCAGCAGCGACAGCTCGGCGCGCGAGGGTGCGCGTCGGGTGGGAAGCAGGAACTCCAGCACCGCCCGGACCTTTCCGGAATCGGTGTGCCGGACCGGAACGGTCCACGCGGCGACGAGACCGTGGCGATGCAGTTTCTGGCCGTAGGGGCGCCAGGGATCAACCTCCTCCACATCATGCGCGATGATGCGCTCGCCGCTCTCGGCGACCACGGTCGCCGGACTCATGTCCTGCCCGACTCTCTGTCCGACCAGCAACTGACCCACTTCCGCGGGCAGCGTGGGGCACAGGGCCGGCTCGAACACGCCCTCGGCGTTCACCGGCGACAGCATGCAGAACGTCTCGCCGGGCATGGCGCGCTCGGCGAAGGCGGCCACGGCCATCAGCGTGGCACGGAGATCCGAGCCGCTGGCCACGAGTCCGAGCACTTCACGCTGGGCCATGAGCAACTCGCTCTTGAGCACCAGACCGCCACTTGGACGCAGTTTCACGCCCGCCACACACTCGCCGGACCCCCTGGGGCCGACCGCGATCGCGTAGAGCACCGCCTCGTAGTCAAGTTGCAGGCCATCGGCGCGAAGCAGTTGCAGGTCAAGCAGGCGTGGAGGCGGAGGCTCACGGCAACTGACGAGACTCTGCAGCCAGCCAGGCACCGGCTGGGAACCCATCGGAAAGATCTCGCTCAGCATGCGCCCACGCAGCTGATCGGCCCCACGACCGATCTGGCGCGCCGCCGCAGCGCTTGCCGCCACCACGTGACCGTCCGAGTCGAGCAGCAGCACCAGCAGGTCGGCCGGCGAGCCGGACTCGAATTCGTGCACTTCGCGACGCGCGTTCATGCGTGCGGCGCAGTGTAGGGCCGTGCGCGGATCGCACGCGAGCGCAGCCATAGTGCGCCGACCATCGGAATCCAAGCGAGGATCCACGGCCATTGTGTCGTCGCCGCGCCAGGGCGCTCCGACACCTCGATGCGGGCCAAGGCAGGCGCAGCCTGAGCGCCGATCCGAAGACGGAACTCGCAGGCACCCGGCCGTCCCAGCGTTGCGCGCGCGTGCATGACGCGCGGATCCGCGCCTGCCTCGAACGAGAGCGCCTCCCATGGCCCGTCCTGCTCGCGCATTTCAAGCACGGCGCCGGATCCGGCGGGGCCGAGCAGATCGAGTTCCACGGGGCCGACCGTCGGCTGCGCTGGACGCACCATCAAGGTCCAGCTGCGGTCGCCGGCCTTGACCACCAGCACTGGCACGCCACCGTCGGCCCACCCGAAACGCGTGACACCAAGCAGCACGATCCATGCCACCCACGCTCGCGTTCGGCGGTTCATGCGAGCAAGCCTCGCATCTGCATCGGCTGCAGCACGATCCACGCGATCAACGCCCACCAGGCAAGCGCCACAAGCACGTCCACGCCAAGACACAGTGCAACCCGCACACCATGCAGCGCGGCCGTGCGCCGATGGACGCGCTGCAGCGTGATCGCCAGTGCCACCGACGCGACGAGCAGCATGGCAGGCATGAGCCACGGCGGCGCGCTGGCGCAGCAATGCGCGGCCCACTGCGGCGCACCGAGGTCGATCGACAGGCCGTCCGACGCCGCCCGCTGGAGCGGCGGCCACGCGGAACGCCACCCGGTCACCAGATGGAAGCCGAAGTGCACCAGCCACACGGCCACGCCGATCGGCCACAGATCGGCGACGAGTCGCGCGAGCCGCTCGCGCATCGGTTCGGCGCGCAGACGCGACCCGAGCGCGGCCGCAAGCACCGGAAGCGCGGCGACCACCCCCATGCAGCCAAGCGTCGCCGCGACCGCCCGCCACGCGGGATTCCAGTCGGGCATCGCGCGCTGCACGGCCGCCACCGCCGGCTCCGTCATCAGCAGCGCGTTCACCACACCGCCAGCCGCAAGCGCCAGCAGCAACGCGGAGAGGTCGGCACGGCGCGGCCAGAAGCCGATGCCCGAGCGAACCTCCTCCCGCTGGTGCTCCTCGAAAGGCACCGCAGCCACCATCCCCGCGTTGTCATGCGGACATGCCGTCACGCAGTCGAGACACGCGGTGCAGTCCATCGCGCCACCCTTGCGAGGCAGGAACAGCGACGTGCCGCATCCATTGCCGAGCGGCCCGCCGCGAAGGCAGTCCTGGGTGGTGCAACGCGCGCACACCGCGGGATCCAAGGCGCGCACCTGCGTCGGTGCGGCCACGCTCATCGACATGTTCCACTGACCGATGGGACACATCCACTGACAGAACGACGAACCCTCGAACAGCAGATCCACCAGCGTGGCGAGGGCGAGCAATCCAAGGATCAGCCACGCCGTCGCGGCCGCCGAATCCCACCACGCCACGGCCTCATACGCGACCAGCCACGCCACGATCAGTGCCGTGACCAGCCACTTGCCGCGCAGTCGAGCCGGCCAGCGCCATCGCGGCACGATCCACCGTCGCAGCAGCGATCGTGGCGCGATCAGCGGGCAACTCATGCAGGCCACGTTGCCCACCGCGAGCACCGACACCGCGGCCAGCCCGCGCCAGTGCGTCCACGGCCACGTTCCCGACAGATTGGTCGCCGCTTCGCGCGGCCCGAGCAGTCCGTCCAGCACCACCAGCATGGCGAGCGCGAGCACCACGAAGCGCACCGCGAGGCGACCACGCGCACTTCGAAGGATCGGTCCGACCACCGGCAGACGCGTGGCGTCCCACGGCGTTTGACGCGCACGCGGCTGCATCACCGGCAACGCGATCGGTCGCGTGGCGCGTCTGGGCGACAGCGCACGCACCATCAGCACGAACGCCGGCACCAGAAACACGAGCGACCCGGGCAGCCACATGATCGCGGCGGCACGCTGCTGGTCGACCAGCGCCGAGACGCCAAGCGCCGGTGCGGTCGCCTCGTACACGCGGTAGACCGGCGCCGACGCGAACGCCAGCACCGCCGCCAGCGCCGTGTTCGCGACATCGGCGATCAGCAGGTAGAACGCCATCGCCCAACGCGGCCAACGGCCACGCCAAGGCCACGGCTCGACCACTGGCCACCAGAACAGGATCCCCGTCCAAAGAAAGCACGCGTGCTCAAGTGCATGCGCCCACGGCTCCGCCAGCGCCCACTCGTAAGCCGGTGGAAGGTGCCACGCGAAGGTTGCGGCGATCGCGAGGGCCCACGCAACAGGCGGATACACCAGCGCACGCGCCACGCGTTGCGCCGCAGGCCAGCCAAGGAACGGACCCAGCAGATCCCGCGATGCCCAACGCGGCATCCCGTTCAGGATCGGCTGGAAGGGCCAACCGAGCAGGAGGAGCGGCGGCGCCACCATCGACAGCAGGAAGTGCTGCGCCATGTGCGCGGACAGCAGCCACGCTCCAAGTCCATCCAGCGGCGACCACAGCGCCACGGCGATCGCCCCAAGTCCCGCCACGAAGCAGGCGGCTCGCCCGATCCCCCACCTCCATGGTTCCGCGCGCCGAAGTCGCACCCAGCCACGCAGATAGATCGCCAGCACGATCGCAAGCGCCACGACCGATCCGGGCTGCATGTCCCAGCCGGTCGCGATGCCCGACCCGCCAGCCATGTTCACTCGCTCGCTGAAGGTGTGGCCACCGGCGCAAGATCGCTTGTGCGGGCGCGCTCCAGTGCACCCGGGATGCTCGCGGCAGGCTGTCCATCCACACGACACTGCTGAAGGAACGCGACCACTGCAACGGTCTCGGCGCTGGAGAGCGTCTTCCCGTAGGCCGGCATGTTGCCGCCGCCCTGCTGCACCTGTCGCACGAGCTGGTCCCAGCTCAGTCGGCTTCCCACATCCACCAGATCAGGCCCGCGCTCGCCGCCGGCGCCATCGATGGCATGACAGTTGCGGCACTGCTGATACTGCAACACCAGCGCCCCCTGCATTTGCAGCGGCGTGAGGCGCTTCACCAGCGACACTGGCGCGGGCGTGGCGGTCCAGGCGGTCATCACCGGACTCCATGAACTCGAGACACCAAGCCAGGTGAGCGAGACCAGCGCAACCGCCACCGCCAGCGACGCGATCACCGCCAGCGGTCGTCGTGTGGGCGCGCGCTCACCGCGATTTGAGAGCAGTGGAATCGCCAGCATGAAAAGCACGATCACCGGCGGCGCCGCCAGCAGCAGGAATGTCTCGATCTGGGGTGGCAGCAACGCCAGCGCCGCGAAGATCCAGAGAAACGCGCTGTCAGGGCGGGGATTTGCGTCGATGTTGGAGGGGTCCGGGTTGCCGTTGGGGCCGAATGGACCGTAGAAGGCCGCCAGTCCGATCAGAACGATCAGCGCCAGTCCGCAGAACACCATGTCACGCTGCGCCGCATCGGGCCAGAACGGCACGCCGGTGCGATGCACGCGCTCCTCGTAACCCTTCCGGTAGGTCGCCGGATCGACCACCATGCCCGGCTTCGGCATCTCGCTGATGCCTCCCTTGAGGATCAGGGCAAGGTGCAACCCGACCAGCGCGATCGTGATCCCAGGCAGCACGAACACATGCAGCGCGAAGAAGCGGCTGAGCGTGGCTCCGCCGATGTACGGTCCACCAAGCAGGATGCCTCGCAGCGTGTTGCCGATGACGGGCACGCGATCCACGATGCTCGCACCGATGCCCAGGCCCCAGTACGCATCCTGATCCCACCGCATGATCTGCCCCGTGAAGGCGAGCGCCAGCGTGCAGAACAAGAGCAGGACACCGACCATCCACGTGAGCTCGCGCGGATACTTGAAGCTCGCATGCAGGAACACCTGACTCATGTGCACCACCACCATGAGCACCATCGCGTTGCTCGACCATCCGTGGATGGCGCGAAGCATCCAGCCCAAAGGAACCTGATTGTCGATGTAGATGAGGCTCTGGTACGCGTCCGCCGCACTCGGGGCGTACAGCGTCGCCAGCAGGACTCCGCTCACCAACTGGATCGAGAAGAACATCAGCGTCGCACTGCCGAACACGTACCACCACTTCGCGTCGCGAGGCACACGATGCGTCATGATCGGCGCCACGAACGCCACGGCACCCGAGCGTTCCTCGGTCCAGCCGATGATGGATCGCAGCCAACGCAGCATCATGTGCTCTCCTGCAGACCGGGAAGTCGGCCTGCCGCGATGAACAGGCGACCATTCTCGACCTTGCTCTGATACTCGAAGAGTCCCCGCGGCGGCGGACCACTCGCTCGACTGCCGTCCTCGTAGTACACGCCTCCGTGGCACGGACACATGAACAGGCGGCTCTGCTGGAACCACTTCACGGGACACCCGAGATGCGCGCAATTCACGGCAAAGACCTGAAAGCCGCCACCCGACATGCTGCGTACCCACGCCGCGGTTCGGCTTGTCTCACCGTCGTTGGGATTCGATCCGGGCAGGGTGAACTTCGCGAGGCGCGTCTCGCCCTCCGGATAGTCGGATGTCGCCCCCAGATCGACCCAGGTGTCACCGTCTCGCACGAATCCTGGCGCCACAAGTGCGCCAGCCAGCGGCACGCTGGCCAGCACGGTCCCCACACCCATCAGGCCGGCGCCGATCTTGAACATCACGCCGCGGCGCGAGGGCTTCTCACCGTCACAGCCACCCTGACACTGTGCACATCCTTCACTCATGGCTTCCTCCCGATGCTAGGCCGACGCGCGGCAAGAAATGCGACCACATCCGAAACCTCGTCGGCACGAAGCGCTCGATTCGTCGCCTGACCCGGGTAGGGGCCGTTGCAGGTGCCCCCGAGGTCCGCACGGCCGAAAAGAATCGCGCTGCGAAGCGCCTGATCGCTCACGAGGCGCAGATAGTTCGGATCGCTCACGCTTCCACGCGTGCCAGGCGTACGGCCGTCGGCCGCACCGTGGCAAGTCTGGCAGAAGGTCGCATAGGTCGTGGCACCGCGTGAGGCGTCGCCCAGTGGACCGCTCCACGCGACCGCCAGGGCCTTCCCACTCTTGCCCCACTCCGCAAGCATGCCATCGACCAATCGCACCAGATCCGCGTCCGGCACCGCACCGCCCTTTGACTGCGCAAGCGCCGGCATCAGGACCCCCTGGCCGGCCGCGACGACTTCGATCAGGCGATTTCGGGGCACCGTGGCCAAGTACGCAGCGTCCCGCATCGGTCGCGCGGGCCCGAGCGTTCCGTCGGCACCGTGGCAACCGGCGCAGTGCGTCGCATACAGCGCGGACCAGGTGGGCGGCACCGCGGCGGCCGCGTCATCGCGCCCCGCCTTGTTCAAGGGCACCTCGCCACACGCCGCGATCAGCGCGACACCCGCAAGCAAGCATGCCGCTCGCATCATCGACCGCCTCCCTCGCTGCGCTCCAGACCCAGACGCTCCGTCACCGACCAGTTCACCATGGTGCGAATGCGGCGCGAACGCGAGACCACCACGCCGCATACCAGACCGAACGCGACCTGACTGACGAAGAACCACGGCCACGAGATGAAACGCTCGAGCGCGGGATTCACGACGCCGACCGTGGCGTACAGGATGCCCGTCCACAGCACAGGACCCAGCACGCCGCCCATGAGCAGCGGCCGGCGCGGCATCATCGGCAGCGTGACCGTGTAGAGCAGGCCGATGAACACGCTGGCCACCAGGTGGATGCCGCACGCGATCGCGAAGACGCCCCCCTGGAAGGTCTTCAGCGTCTGCACGTCCTCCGCGTCCACGCTTGGAAGGAACACGCCGGCGAGCAGATTGATCGGAAGCCACACGCTGCCCTCGCGCAGCACGCCCCACGCCACCGCCGCCACGGCCATCGCGACGCCACCGATCAGACCGCCACGGACACCGCTGCCATATGGATGCATTTCGGCAGGCAGGACGAGGCGCTCGGCGTTCGACTTGCGCGCCAACTGGGGCGCCGCATCGATCGCTTCGCTGCCCTTCGGCAACTCCTCCAGCGACTCCTCCGGGAAGCACGCAAGCCCCCACGCGAGGAAGCCCGCCACCGCGCTGACCGCGCCGACCAGACTGACCATCCAGTGCGTGACCAGACCCGCGAAGACCATCGTCACGCCGAAGCCCGCCCACAGTGGGCCGCTGGTCGGAAGCGGAATGCCGCGCAGGTACGGCATCTCAAGGCGCTCGGGCGGGCCACCACTCATGCACGCATCCCCACGATGTAGACGCTCGTGAACACGAAGATCCACACCACGTCGACGAAGTGCCAATACCAGCTCACCAGCTCGAAGCGCAGCGTGTCACGCGCGGGCTTGAGCCTGCCCAACAGCGCCAGCACCCAGAACAGCGCCAGCGCCAGCAACCCCACCGTCACGTGGAACGCGTGGAACCCCACCAGCGAGTAGAAGGTCGTGCCAAACAGGTTCGTGCGGATCGTGAGCCCCCTGTCCCAGATCAGGGTGCGCCACTCGAGCCACGTGCCCCACAGGAACCATCCGCCCAGCAGGATCGTGGCCAGCAGCCAGACACGCATCGCGCCCATCCGGCCGCGCGCAAGGCCCCGCACGGCGGCGATGACCGTGAACGAACTGCTTATCAGCGCGGCCGAGTTCCACAGCACGGGCTTCAGCTCGAGCACCTCGCGCGGATACGGTCCCACCGCGCTCTTGCCGATGTAGAACAGGTACGCCACGATGAAGCCCGCGAAGAAGAAGCTCTCCATCGCGATCAGGCTGGCCATGCCGACCTTGCCGCGGCCCGGGCGCCATGTCTCGGGGTTGTGCAGGACGGCTTCCATGGATCACTCGTAGTTGCAGTCGGGGTCCTGCGGGTTCTTGCGGTCCCACAGCGGACGCGCACTCGTGCAGACCGGAATGCGATCGAAGTTGTGCTCGGGTGGCGGGCTGGTGGTCGCCCACTCCAGTGTCCAGGCGTCCCACGGATCGTTCCCGGCCACGGGGCCCTTCACCAGCGCGCGCACCATGCTGCATACGAACAGGCCCACGCCCACGATCTGCACCGGCACACCGATCGTGCTGATCAGGTTCCACAACTCGAAGCCGCGTCCCGGCTGATAGGTGTAGATGCGGCGAGGCATGCCCAGCATGCCGCTGAAGTGCATCGGCAGGAAGACCAGGTTGAAGCCGATCAGCAGGATCCAGAAGCTCCAGGCGTTCAGGCGCTCGCTCATCATGCGGCCCGTCACCTTGGGGAACCAGAAGGCGATCGCACCGAAGATCGCGAAGACCGTGCCTCCGAACAGCACATAGTGGAAGTGCCCCACCACGAAGTAGCTGTCGCTGAGCTGATGGGTGAACGGTACCACCGCCAGCATGATGCCGGTCAGTCCCCCGATCAGGAACATGCCGAGGAATCCCGACGCGAACAGCATGGGGCTCGCGAAGCGGATGCGACCGCCCCACATGGTGCCCAGCCAGTTGAAGATCTTGATGCCTGTGGGCACGCTGATCAGGAAGGTGCTCGCGGCGAAGAGCGCGTTCAGCCATGGCGGCAGTCCCACCACGAACATGTGGTGCGCCCACACGCCCAGCGAGATGAACCCGATGCCCACGGTCGCCGCCACCATGAGCGCGTAGCCGAAGATCACCTTGCGGCTGAACACGGGCACGATCTCGCTGATGAAGCCGAAGGGTGGCAGGATCAGGATGTACACCTCCGGGTGCCCGAAGAACCAGAAGAGGTGCTGCCACAGCACGGTGCTGCCCTGCTGCTGGGGGTCGAAGAAGTGCGCGCCCAGCGTGCGATCGAGCAGCAGCATGACCTGCGCGGCGGTCAGCACCGGGATGGCCGTGAGCACCAGCACCGCCACCACCAGCATCATCCACACCAGCAACGGCATGCGCATGAGCGTCATGCCCGGGCAGCGCATGCACAGGATCGTGGCCATGAAGTTGATGGCCGTGGTCATGCTGCCGAAGCCGCTGACCATGATGCCGAGGATCCAGTAATCGGTGCTGTTGCCGCGGCTGAAGGTCCTGCTGGTCAACGGCGAGTAGGCGAACCAGCCCACGTCAGGCGCGCCGCCCGCGCCGTAGAGACCGTCGCCCGCGATCCAGCTGAAGTACAGCAGCAGCGCGCCGAAGATGAAGAGCCAGAAGCCGAACGCGTTCAGGCGCGGAAACGCCATGTCGCGCGCGCCGATCATCAGAGGCACCAGGTAGTTGCCCACGCCCAGCAGGATCGGCATGCCCACCAGGAACACCATGGTGGTGCCATGCATGGTGAACATCTGGTTGAAGCCCTGCGGCGTGAGCAGGTCGTTCAGCGGCTTGATCAGCTGCAGGCGCATCGCCGTAGCCTCGAGGCCAGCCACCACGAAGAACACCAGTCCCGCCACGATGTACATCACGCCCAGTTTCTTGTGATCGACCGTGATCGCCCATGCGTGCAGACGCTCCAGGACCCCCCTTTCGGGACTCACGGCATGCGGACTGGCGTGCAAGGTGCTCATCGTGGTGTCACTTCAGGGTCAGGAGGTAGTCGGTCACGGCGTCAAGCTCCGCTTCGGAGAGTTTCAGGCTTGGCATGTTGCACTGCGGCTTCAGCACCTGTGGATCCGCGATCCACGCGCGCAGATTTTCGCGCGTGAGCGGTGCCGTGCCGCTGGCGATTGTCTGGCGGCTTGCAAGGTGGGTCAGATCGGGAGCGAACGCGCCGTCCGAGACGCCCTGCACCGCGTGACATGTGCTGCATGCGAGATCCAGAAAGATGTCGCGTCCTCGCGCCACCGCAGGCTCGTTCACCGGGGGTGCCGCCTGCGCCGCGCGCCACGCATCGAATTGCTCCCGCGGCACCGCGCTCACGCGCAGCAGCATGCCGGCGTGCTGGTTGCCGCAATACTCAGCACACTGTCCGAGGAACAGACCGGGCCTCTCCGCCACGAACCAGGTGTGGTTGGTGTGGTTCGGCACGAGATCAGTCTTGCCCGCAAGCGCCGGCACCCACCAGCTGTGGATCACGTCGGCGCTCTCCAGTCGCAGCCAGATCGGTCGGCCGACCGGCACCACCAGCTCGTTCGCGGTCACCACCTCACCGCCGGCCGCATCGGGATCCGGATAGCGGTACTCCCACCACCACTGATGTCCGATCGCAACCACCGGCATGGCGCCCTCCGGAGGCTCCGTGCGCTCGATATCTCGGATCACGCGGATCGTCACCAGCGCCAGCGTGAACACGATCAGCAGCGGCACGACGGTCCAGGCCAGCTCGATCGGGTTGCTGCCGTACAGCTGCACCGGTTCGCCGCGATCGCTTGCGCGCCGCCGGAACTTCACGATGCTGTAGATCAGCAGGCCCTCCACCACCACGAAGATGCCCGCGCAGATGCTCATCACGAGCCATGCCATCGACTCGATCTGCCGCGCAGGCGGGCTGGCCGTGTCGAAGATCGCGGGATTCACGACAGGCAGGTCGGCTCCCGGCGCGCAGATCACGGGCTCGGAGGCGAGCGCCGTGGCACCAAGCAGCGCCACCGCGCCGATGATGAGCAAGCGTCCTGCCTGCCGAACGGATGGGGAATGGCCTCCTGCCACGCACCCAAGTCTAACGAGATCTCGCAACGATGAAATCTCCATGGAGCCAACCGCGACGATTCTCCGCGCAAGCCGAACGCCAGGAACAGGACCGGAACATGCGGATTTCCGGTCACGGATGCCACGGTGACTTCAAGTTGCTCAATTCGCGCACTTTTGCTTGCACGCACCGGGAAAACCGACTATTCTGCAGCTTGGGTATCACCGTGCGAACGATGTTCCACTGCTGCATTATTGGGCTGCTCGCCACCTTCCTGTCAGGTCCGGCGAAAGCCCAGACGGCGAACTGCCCCGCGGACCTGAACTACGACCGATGGGTGGACAGCGCCGACCTGAGCCAACAGCTGCTTGACTTCGGTGATTGCTTCGAGTGTGCCGCGGATCTTGACGCCAACGGCTCGGTGGACAGCGGCGATGTTTCACTGATGCTTCTGGACTTCGGCGCTTGCCCCGACGGCCCATCTGACAACCCCTGCCCGCCCTGGGGCACCGTGATCGAGCCCGGTGGACCAGAGGACATCTTGTTCAACGGTCTCGTCGTCGGCGTGCGCTGGTGGGACGAAGTCTCCACCGGCTGGCAGCGCTTCACCTCCTCGGCACCCGAGGGAGAGTGCACCACCTACAGCACGAACTATCGATCGGTGTGCCTTGAGGCTGGGACGGTGATCGCGGTCGATGCGCAGTTCACCTACTACGCCGACGGCAACTGCGCCTACTACACCGGACCGACGACGCCTCCGAATCCCTGCCCGACGGCCAAGACGATCGCCCTCCTCGAGCACGTCGCGCTCATGGTCACGCCAAGCGAGGGCGGCTGCGCGGAGTCGTATCAGGTTGGGCGCGCGTGGCGCATCCTTTACCACGATGGCAACTGCGGTACGTACTGGGGCTGGCTGATCTGGCATCAGTACAAGCCCCTTGGCGTCTACCTCGGAGCCTGCGGCACCTGGATGTTCTTCTCGAATGGCGCGGGCGGTTACTACATCGTCCGCAACTGCCCGCCTGCGGGGACCGTGTTGAGCGAGGTCTCCAGGACGCCCTACACCGTGCAGGTCGAGGGCGGCTACGAGTGGACGCTTGGGTACCAGGTGGTCGCTCTCGAGACCGACGGCGAATGCGGTGAACGCGAGGTCACTCGCTACGAGTGGCTGCCATACGGAACCATCCTGGGGACGGACGGGACCTACGACTACTACTCCGATGGCAACGGTTGGTACTACACCGAGCCCAGTGGATGCCCGACCGCCGGAACGGTCCTCTCGACCTCCTCAGAACCGATCATGGCCGGACCGAACGGTAATGACTGGCAAGTCGGCACGAACGACACCACGGTCTACGCAGACGGCTCCTGTGGCTCGAATTCCGAGTTCAACCAGTCGTACCTCTCCTACGGCACCTTCCTCGGAAACGATGGCGCGTACAACTACTACTCGGATGGCGCAGGTGGTTACTACACCGAGCCCAGTGGATGCCCGACCGCCGGAACGGTCCTCTCGACCTCCTCAGAACCGATCATGGCCGGACCGAACGGTAATGACTGGCAAGTCGGCACGAACGACACCACGGTCTACGCAGACGGCTCCTGTGGCTCGAATTCCGAGTTCAACCAGTCGTACCTCTCCTACGGCACCTTCCTCGGAAACGACGGTTCCTGCGACTACTTCTCCAACGGTACCGGGGGCTACTACACGTCCAACTGCAGTTCGGGCGTTGTTGCGCCGGGCCCAAGCGGGAAGCCCCGCACGGGGGCACGTTGACCGCGCGAATGCCGGTGACAGGAATCGAACCTGCACTCCTTTAGAGGGAAGCGGATTTTGAATCCGCCGCGTCTGCCAGTTCCGCCACACCGGCGTGTGGAAGCGAGCGCGTAAGTGTGACACGGCAGGCCCGGCTCGGCAAGCGCGCCCGTCGCACGCCTTGGCGCGCGCCACCGAATACCCTGCCTCGGGCATGAACGCGGCCCACTCGATCGCCACCGCCGTTTCGATGAACTTCGCGGCCAAGCGGCTGACGGACATCACGCCTGCCGACGCGCAGACGGAGATGCTCGAGGACCGTTTCGTATGGATCGACGTGAACCTGGAGCGAGCCGACGAGGCCCGCAGGCTGATCAGCAGCCTTGATCTCTGCCCGCCGGAGGTGCTCGAGGACGCCTTCACGCGCGATCCCGCCACGCAGATCGGCCGCTACGAGGACTGCCTGCATCTGGCGCTCACCGGCTGCCGACTGACGGGCCGCGCCTTCGACCTGGAGCGCGTGGACGCCGTGATCGGCGAGCGCTTCATGCTGACGCTGCGCCGAGGTCCCACCGAGTTCATGAACGCGGTGCACCGCGACTTCCGCGGAGACTTCATGCGCTTCGCGCAGAGCCCCAGCTTCCTGCTGTACGAACTCTGGGAGAGCCTGATCGACAACTACCTGAGGGTGCACGAGGCCTTCGAAGCCCGCGTGGAGTCGATCCAGCGCGCACTCTCGGGCGACGTGGAGGAGACCATCTTCCAGGAGGTCTCGGAACTCAGCAGCGACCTGCTGCAGCTCCGCAAGGTGGTGCTGCCCGCCCGCTCCGTGCTGACGGAACTCGCCACACGCAAGAGCGCCTTCGTGAGCGAGGCCACGCAACCCTACCTCGCGAACATGGCGGGCACGGTGGATCGCGTGCTGCAGGACGTGCTGGTAGATCGCGACATCCTGTCCGACTCCCTGAACAACTACATGTCGATGGTCGCGCACCGCACCAACAAGGTCATGAGCAAGCTCACGGTCGTGAGCGTGATCTTCCTGCCGCTCAGCTTCCTGTGCGGCGTCTACGGCATGAACTTCGAGGTGCTGCCCGAGCTGAAGTGGAGCTGGGGGTACGGCGCCTTCTGGAGCGCGGTGGCCGTGATCGTGGCCACGCTGCTGGTGATGATGCGGCGCGCGAAGGTGCTGTGAGCGTCCGAAGCGGTCACTCCACGCCGGCGGCGCCCGCGCTGTAGTTGGGGCTTTCCTTGGTGATCTGGATGCTGTGCGGGTGGCTTTCGAGCAGGCTCGCGCCGCTGATCCGCACGAAGCGCGTGTCACGGCGAAATGAGGCGAGGTCGGCGCAGCCGCAGTAGCCCATCGCCGAACGCAGGCCTCCCACCATCTGATAGGTGAAATCAGCCAGGCTGCCGCGATAGGGCACGCGGCCCTCCACCCCCTCAGGCACGAACTTGCGCGCCTCGCTGATGTTGGCCTGACCGTAACGGTCGGCGCTGCCCTTCATCATGGCCCCCTCGCTGCCCATGCCGCGATAGGTCTTGAAGCGGCGCCCGCGATGCAGCACCAGCTCACCCGGGCTTTCGTCCAGGCCGGCGAAGAGACCGCCGAGCATCACCGCGCTGGCGCCCGCGGCGATCGCCTTCGCGATGTCGCCGGACTGCCGCACGCCACCGTCGGCGATCACGGGCACGGCGCCCGCGCCCTTCACCGCCTCCATGACGGCGGTGATCTGCGGAATGCCCACGCCTGTCACCACCCGCGTGGTGCAGATGGAGCCGGGACCGATGCCCACCTTCACCGCGTCCGCGCCCGCGTCCGCAAGCATCTTGGCGCCGTCGCGCGTGCCCACGTTGCCGGCGATCACGTCCACCTTGAAGCGCTTCTTCACGCCTTCGAGCGTGTCGAGCACGTTCTTGCTGTGACCATGGGCGGTGTCCACCACGATCAGGTCCACATCGGCGGCCACGAGCGCCTCCGCGCGGTCGAACTGCCGCACGCCGATCGCCGCCCCCACGCGCAGGCGACCGCGGGCGTCCCGGCTCGCGCTCGGGTGCTTCGCCACGTTGTCCAGATCGCGCATGGTGATCAGGCCGGCGAGATTCCCCGCGCCATCCACGAGCAGCAGCTTCTCCACGCGATGCTCGAGCATGAGCCGACCCGCGCTCGCCGCGTCCACGTTCGCGGGCGCGGTCACCAGCTTCCCCTTCGTCATGACGTGGCCCACGGTGCGGCCATCGGTCGTGTCGAGAAACTTCATGTCGCGCCGGGTCAGGATCCCGACCGCCTTGCCACGTCGCTTGCCACCCTCGGTCACCGGGAATCCACTCACGCCCTGCTCGGTCATGAGTTGGCGCGCGCGCCCGATCGAATCTTCCGGAGACAGCACCACCGGATCCGCCACCACGCCGTTCTCGCTGCGCTTGACCTTCGCGACCTCGCGCGCCTGCGCCTCACCCGGCATGTTCTTGTGGATCACGCCCAGGCCGCCCTCCTGCGCGAGCGCGATGGCAAGCGCGGCCTCGGTCACGGTGTCCATGGGCGCCGACAGCAGCGGGATCTTCAGCGTGATGTTCGCGGTCAGCCGCGTCGAGACGTCCACGAGATCCGGGGTGATCTCGCTCCATCTCGGCAGCAGCAGCACGTCGTCGAAGGTGACGCCATCGAGGGCGATGCGGTCTTCCATCGTGGAACAATGCCCGGCCCCGGTCCGAATGTCAATCACCCCGGATTTCCGCGGGATCCCTCGCGCACCCAGCGGTTCGCAGGTACCCTTGCCCCCTCTCCCCACGAGGAACTCACCATGGCAGGCGGCCCCGTCACCGAACCCACCCACGACTGCATCAGCCACTACGTGGGCACCCAGCCCGGCAAGGGCAAGGAGATCTGGGATAGCTGGCTGAAGGCGATCGTGAACGTCAAGGGCAGCGACCTGATCATCAAGTGCGGCGTGCCGCCGCGCATCCGCCACAAGGGCCAGTTGGTGGCGATCAAGTGCCCCGCGGTGAACCCCGGCGACCTGTTCCAGATGTGCATGGACGTGCTGGACGACAGCCAGCAGAAGATCTTCAAGCGACGAGGCCAGCTCGACTTCGCCTACGACCTGGACGGGAAGAATCGTTTCCGCGTGAACATCTTCATGGCGCGCGGCAAGCCCAGCCTGGCGGCGCGACTCATCTCCAGCACGATCCGCCGCTTCGAGGACCTCTACCTTCCCTCGATCCTGGGCGAAGTCAGCATGGCGGCGCAGGGCCTGATCCTGCTGGCCGGCGTGACCGGCAGCGGCAAGAGCACCACGATCGCGGCCATGCTTCAGTTCGTGAATGAGCGCAAGAAGGCTCACATCGTCACGCTGGAAGACCCGATCGAATACATCTTCACCGACGACCAGTGCACGATCAACCAGCGCGAGATCGGCATCGACTGCGCGAACTTCAACGAGGCGCTGCGCGCGCTGGTGCGCGAGAACCCGGACATCGTGCTGGTGGGCGAGATGCGCGACAAGGAGACCTTTGAGGCCGCTGTGCGCGCCGCCGAGACGGGCCACCTTGTGTTCGGCACCATCCACGCCAGCAGCGCGTGGCAGACGCTGGGCCGCATTCTGGAACTCTTCCCGCAGGAGGAGCGCGAGCAGATCCGCAAGCTGCTCGCCTACAACCTGCGCGCGATCGTCTACCAGAAGCTGCTGCCCACGCTGCACCCGAACATCCCGCGCATCCCGGGCCTCGAGATCATGCTGAACACGCCGAGCGTGCAGAAGTACATCCTCGAGGAGCGCGAGGGCGAGCTGCTCGACATCATCCGCAAGAGCCACTCCGAGGGCATGATCGACTTCACCAGCAGCCTGGTGAAGCTGGTCGAGCAGGAGTACGTGCATGTGAAGGTGGCGCTTGAGGCCACGCCGAAGCCCGAGGAGCTGAAGATGAAGCTCAAGGGCATCGCCTGAAACCGGAGCGAACCACGCGATGACCCCCTTGCTGGCACAGGCCATCTCGAGCGCATTCCTGGTCGATCCGGTGAAGCCCGTCCTAGCCCTCGCGGTCGCGGCAGCCGGCTGCGCGCTCACGTCGCGAATGGCGAAGGACATCAAGTTCTGCGGACTGCCCTCGGGCCCGTGGCACATGAAGATGATCCTGGGCACCACGGCGGGCCTGCTTGCGGTGGTGCTGGTGCCAACCTTCTACGCGGGCTTCCCGTTGCAGCTGGCGCTGACCGCCGCGCCCTTCCTGCTGTACTGGCCCAAGCGCAACGACGCCGTGCCCGAGAAGCTCCGCTTCGTGATCGGCGGCGAAGGCATCAAGGCCTACTTCGCCGAGCGCCGCAAGGGCCGCGCCTTGGCGGGTGCGCGCCTGACCTTCAAGGACGCCGAGAAGAAGGAGCACCCCGTGCCGGCGAAGGGTGACGCGGCCTTGCCCGTGTATCAGGCCACCGAAGCGCTGGTGATGGCGGCGGTCGACCGAGGCGCAAGCCGACTGGACCTGATCGTGAGGAAGGAAGGCGCGCAGGCCGTCGTGAGCGTGGATGGCGTGCGAGCAAAGATCGACGTGCCGGCGCCCGAGTTGGCGGTGGGCGCGATCAACCTGCTCAAGGAACTCTGCGGACTGGACGTGAAGGAGCAGCGCAAGCGCCAGAACGGCATGTGCACGGCGGTGCTGCCCGAGAGCTCGGTCGCGGTGACGGTGACCACCTCGGGCGGATCCGCGGGCGTGCAGATGCGCATCGACTTCGACGTCGCCAAGCGCATGGGCAAGCCGCTCGACCAGCTTGGCCTGCTGCCTGCGCAGATGAAGCTGGTCGAAGCGATGCTGGCCCCCGAGGATCGCGGCGGCGTGGTGCTGGTGGCCGCGGCGCCTGGTCAGGGCCTCACCTCGACCACGCTCGCCCTGCTGACGCGTCACGACGCGTTCACCAACGCCGTGAAGGCTCTGGAGCGCACGACGACACATCGCGTGGATGGCGTCGATCACCAGCTCTGGACGCCAGGCAGTGGCGTGGACTACCGCACGCAGCTGCAGTCGATCGTGCGTCGCAGCCCTGACGTGGTGATGGTCGACGACATCAGCGAGCCCGGCACGGGCAAGGTGATCGCGGCGTCGAACTCGTCCGATGTACGGTTCTACGCGTGCATCGCCGTGGACGGCGTCGGCCCCGCGGTGACGGAATGGTTTCGCGCGGTTGGCGACGTGCCCATGGCTGCGACCCCACTGCGCGCCGTGGTGACGCAGCGTCTCGTGCGCAGGCTCTGCATGGCGTGCCGCGTGCCGTTCCAGCCCTCGCCCGAACAGGCGAAGCGGCTCGGCATCGCCGCGGGCAAGCCCGCCGAACTCTTCCGCGCAGGCGGCAAGGTGCAGGTGAAGAGCAAGGTGCAGGACTGCCCGATGTGCCGCGGAACGGGTTTCTCCGGACAGATCGGCGTGTTCGAGGTGCTGCCGATCGATCAGGAGGCGCGCAACCACCTGGCGAAGGGCGACCTGAAGAGCGCCTACAACGCCGCACGCCTGAAGCACCGCGCACCTGGCATGCAGGAGGCCGCGCTGCTTCGCGTTCGTGAAGGCGTGACCAGCCTCGAGGAAGTCGCACGCGTGTTCGCGCCCCCTGCCCCGAAGCCTGCGACCGCCGGCACGGCACCCGCCGCCGCCAAGCCCTCCCAGCCCCCGAAGAAGGCCTGACCCATGTTCTCGATCCTCTCGATCGGTTCACTGCTTGTCGTGCTGCTGATCGCCTATTGGTGGGGCAATCAGGGTGCCTTCGACGCGCTGGTCCACCTGATCGCCGTGATCGTCGCGGGGGCGCTGGCCTTCGCGCTGTGGGAGCCCGTGACCCATGCCTTCCTGCTCACACCGGCGCTGTCGGAGTTCGGCTGGGGACTCTCGCTCGGCGTGCTGTTCCTTGCGCTGCTGGCGATCCTGCGCATCGTGATCGACAAGCTCTGCCCCGTGCGCCCGCGCCTGGCACGCTGGGCCGATTGGGCCTTCGGTTCCCTGATGGGCGTATGGAGCGGCGTGCTCACCGTCGGCATGATCCTGATCGCGGTTGGTCATGTGGCCACCGCGCGCGATCTCGCCGGCCACGAGAACTGGAAGCGAGACGCGGGATCCCCGGGGCCGATCGCCTCAAACGGGGACGCTCCCGCCTCGGTGTGCGTGTCGGCGACGGCGGGCTTCTACAAGCTGGTATCGGACGGTGGCTTCGCGCCGTGGCTCGGAGCGGGCTCGCTCGCCACGCTGCGACCCGATGTCGGTGCCGACGCGGACAGCCTGATGCGGGATTCCGTCGACGGTGGCAAGGGACGCGTGGCGGTCACGCCCGCGGGCCTGAGCGTGAGCGGCTTCTATCGGGATCCGTCGTTCGCGATCAAGACGGGCGGACCAGGTGCGTTCGCGGTGCTGATCAATCCCAAGTCGCCGTCCTTCGACTCGTCGGGCGGATTCTCGCTGGCCGCGTCGCAGGCGCATCTGATCGACGCCTCGACCGGCACCAGCGTCTTTCCGGTGGAATTCTCGCAGCGTGAGGCGAAGTCGGGCGATTCGCTGGTCCGTTACAGCTTCGCCGGCGACGCGAACTACCTGACCACCGCCAGCAGCTCCGCCGAAAGCGTGGCCTGCCTGCTCTTCCCGTCGAAGCCCTTTGGCGAATCCAAAGGTCCGTTCTATCTGCAGATCAAGGGGCTTCGTTACGAACTGCCGAACCCGACGCCGGGCCCCGAGGGTCTGGCCAAGGCGGTGCAGAGCGGCGGCAAGACGATCGCCGTGGCCGCCGCCGGCGAGGACGTGCCCGTGATCCCGGAAAACCAGCTTCGGGTCGACGCAGGCGTGCAAGGCGTGTTGATCGACAAGAACAACATGCCGGGCTCGCTGAAGGAGGATGGCAACCTGCTGATCGGGGGCGCCGCGGAGCGCATCTCCAAGGCCGACGCCACCTCTGGTGACGTGCGGTTCATCAAGGAGACCGAGGGCTCTCGGATCCTCCGGCTCGTCTGCAGCCGCGACACGGTGGTCGACCTCTTCAACACCGACCGTACCCGCAAGGACGCCGAGCGGGTCGGACCGAACGGCCAGCCCGTGCTGATCGACGCCACGGGCAACATCTACGCGCCCGTGGGCTACATCTGGCGTGACGAGCAGCGCGACGAATTCGAGATCTATCTGGACGAGGAGCCCAAGGAGGGCCTGACGCTGAAGCGCTTCGCGCGCGCCGCCAACAGTGGCGAGATCTTCATCCTGTATCGCGTGCCGATCGGCGTGACGGTGAAGACCGTGGCCCTGCGTGATCCGAACAGGAGCATGGCGGATGCCCGCATCGTCGGAAAGGCCGACATCGCGGTCGAGGCGGGCGCGAAGAAGGCGCGCTGAGAAGCGACCGCGCCTGCGCCGCGCACGCCGCGATGTGCAACACGGGCGGAACCTTGCTCAGGCGCCCTGCGCCTTCAGCCAGCGCTCCACCCAGTGGATGTCGAACTTCGCCGAGCAGAATTCGGGCCGCTCCATGATCCGCTGGTGCAGCGGGATCGTGGTCTTGGCCGGGCCGATCTTGAACTCCTTCAGCGCCTGACGCATGCGCACGATGGCCGCGTCGCGGTCATGCGCATGCACGATCAGCTTTCCAATCATGCTGTCGTAGTTCGCCGGAATGCGGTAGCCCGCGCGCGCGTGACTGTCGAGGCGAACGCCCGGGCCACCCGGCGCCGCGAACTGCTCGATCAGGCCCGCCTGCGGCATGAAACCTCGGTCCGGGTCCTCGGCGTTGATGCGCACCTCGATGGCATGTCCGCGCGCCTGGATGTCCTTCTGCTGCAGCGGCAGCGGCTCGCCGGCCGCCACGCGGATCTGCGTCTGCACGATGTCGATGCCCGTGATGAGCTCGCTCACCGGATGCTCCACCTGCACGCGGGTGTTCACCTCGAGCATGTAGAAGTCCTGGTTCTTGTCCATCAGGAACTCGACCGTGGCCGCGCCGCAGTACTTGGCCTTGCGGATCAGCGCCGCGGCGCTTTCGCAGACCTTGTCGCGCTTCTTCGCGTCGATGCCGGGCGCGGGCGCCTCCTCGACCAGCTTCTGGTGACGGCGCTGGCTGCTGCAGTCGCGCTCGTACAGGTGCACGGCGTTGCCGTGATTGTCGCCGATGGTCTGCACCTCGAAGTGGCGCGCGTTCTCGAGATACTTCTCCACATAGACCGTGCCGTTGCCGAAGGCCGCGAGCGCCTCCTGCTGGGCCTTGCCCACGCTGTCGCGCAACTGCGCCTCGTCGCGGGCCACGCGCATGCCACGCCCGCCGCCGCCCGCCGCAGCCTTGATGATCACGGGGTAGCCGATCTCGCCGGCGACCTTCGCGGCCTCGTCGATGTCGTCGATGCCGCCCTCGGTGCCCGGGAAGACGGGCGTACCGGTCTGGCGCGCCAGGCGCTTGCAGTTCACCTTGTCGCCCAGCAGGCTCATGGCCTCGGGGCTCGGGCCCACGAAGGTGATGTTGCAGTCGCGGCACACTTCGGCGAAGTGCGCGTTCTCGCTCAGGAAGCCGTAGCCGGGGTGGACCGCGTCGGCGCCCATCACCTCGGCGGCCGCGATGATGCGCTCGATGCGCAGGTAGCTGTCCTTCGAGGGCGGCGGTCCAATGCACACGCTCGCGTCGGCTTGCTCAAGCCACGGCCCGTCCTTGTCGGCCTGGCTGTACACGCACACGGGGCTCACACCGAGGGCGCGGCAGGCACGGATGACCCGCAGCGCGATCTCGCCACGGTTGGCGATCAGGATTCGCTTGAACATGTTCGAGGACGCCTCAGGGCTTCACGAGGAACAGCGGCTGGCCGAACTCGGCCGGATCACCGCTCTTCACCAGGATGCGCTCGATGGTGCCGCTGCAGCCGGCCTTGATCTCGTTGAAGATCTTCATGGCCTCGACCAGGCAGACCACCGTCTCGGGACCCACGGTTGCGCCGGCCTTGATGAACGGCGGCTTGTCGGGCGAGGGCGACGCGTAGAACGTGCCGACCATCGGGCTCTCGATCCTCACAAGGCCCGCATCGGAATCCTTCGCCGCCAGCGCGGCAGCGGCAGGCGCAGGCGCCGCGGCGGGAGCGGCAGCCATCGGGGCCGCCATCACGGGCGCGTGGTGCACGATCTGCGGTGCGGCCTGCAGCGAGGGGCGACGGATGGTGACCTGCTCGTCCTTGTCGCGAAGGTCGAGTTCGACGAGGTCGTTGGTCGACATGAGGCGAACGAGTTCCTTCAGCTTGCGGATGTCGATCACTTTCGAAATCTCCTGCGCGCGGCCAGTCCACCGGCCGTCAAGCGGCGAATGATACGCGATCTGCGTCGATCCCGCGTCGATTCTGGTCGGATCGTGCCGACTTCCTCAAACCCTCAGACTGGCGGGCTTTGCGAGGATCTCGGCGGCGACGAAGGCGCTCCGGACTCCCTTCGCCGTCCAGCGAGATGGCCTGCTCGCCTGCCTGCTGATCGCCGCCTTCATTGCGACCTTGCCGGCAAGGCCCGGCAGGCGCACATCCCCCGCCTTCGCTGCCGCGACCTTCGCCACGAACGGTGGCACTGCGGGCGACTGCGGGATCGAGATTGTTGGCTTGGGTCGAACGGTAGCAGCCCTCCGCTCGGGGGCCGATCGGGGCTGAACGGAGCGCGGTGCCGGCGTGCTGGAGCGCTCCACGCGGACACGCGGAGCCTCGGCCGGCCGTTCACGCGGCTTCGTGAGGTCCTCGAGAGCCGCCTTGTCGCGCTTCTTCGCCTTCTCCCGAGCGGACAACCATCGGACGATCAGGTTGACCGCACCAAGCAGGGCCATCATCACGAGAACTTCCCAGCGCATGACTGCAGCGTACCGTTACCAGCGCGGCATGGCGACAGGCTGCGCGGCGATTCCGTGCGCCCACGCGAACGGCGCGCCAAACAGCGCCGAGAGCGACTCGGGATTGGCAACCGTGGCGACCGGCCCGAGCGCGCGCACCGTGCCTTCGGCCATCAGGATCGCCTGATCGCAGCAGGCGCCAAGGAATCCGAAGTCGTGCGTGGCCACGATCACCACGCACCCGCGATCCGCGCAGGCTCGCGCCAGGCGACCCACCGAGGCGCTCCACGCCGGATCGAGCGAAGCGGTCGGCTCATCCAGCACGACCAACTGGGTCGTCGGGGCCAGCTGCGCCAGCATGCGCGCGACCGCCACGCGATGGGACTGTCCGGCGGACAGCGCATCCACCCGATCCATCTCACGCTCCAGCAAACCGACCTGCCGAAGGGACCGCTCCACCGCCTGCGGATCGCGCCGCATGCGCAGACGGCCTAGCGCGACGACCTCTCCCACACGAAGCGCCGGCGGCATCACCGGCCGCTGCGGAACGAACGCGATGCGCGCGGCGCGTTCGGCCGCAGCCATCGCATGCACGGGCACGCCCGCAAGCGTGATCGCTCCGGACTGGATCGCCTGCAGTCCGCACAAGCCGCGCACGAGCGTGGTCTTTCCTGAAGCGTTGGGGCCGACGACGCCGTGGATGCGGCCTGGCTCGAAGGCCACGCTGACCGGGCCGAGTTCGAACGCGCCCATGCGGATCGACATGTCATGCGCCTGCAGCGTCATGCGCGCCAGGCTCCCACGGCGCCACGGCGCAGCAGCATCAGGAACGCCGGTCCACCGGCCAGTGCGCACACCACACCGACAGGAAGACGCCCACCCTCGACCGGGATGATCGCCCGAGTCGCGTCAGCCAGCACGAGCAATGCCGCCCCCACCAGCAGCGTCGCAGGCACGGTTTGGCGGTGCGCACCACCCAGAAGTCCGCGCGCCGCATGCGGTGCGACGAGTCCCACGAACGCGAGTGGACCGCAGAGGGCCGTGGCCGCGGCCGCAAGCGCGCTGGCCCCCAGCACGATCGACCATCGCATGCCCGCCAGCGGTACCCCGACGGCGCGCGCTTCGTCGTCGCTCAACTGCATCGCGTCCAGCGCGCGGCCGCCAGACCATGCACCGACGGCCGCGACACCAAGCACAAGCAGCAACGCCACCAGCAGCGCCGTCGACGGCGCCTCCGGCACGCGACCCAGACCCCACGCATGCACGGCCGCCCGCTCCGAGGGTGGAAGCATCCATTCGCACAGGGTCGCCACTGCGCCCAACATCGCGGCCACCACCACGCCGGCGAGCACCAGCGACACGGGATCGAGACCGCGCTCGCGACTCCGTCCGAACGCGATGCACAGCAGCAACGCCACCATGGATCCGGCGCAGCCCACGACCACCGATGCCGCGGGTGACACCTGCGCGCCCGCCTTCCACGCCAGCAACGCAGCCAGCGTCATCGCGGCTTGCGCACCACCGCTCAGACCCAGCACGAAGGGCGACGCCAGCGGGTTTCGAAGCATCGACTGAAGCAGCAACCCCGAAAGCGCCAGTGCCGCGCCCGCCGCCGCGCCGCTCGTGACGGCACCAAGACGCCATGCGGCCGCGTCCGCCTGCCAGCCAAGCTGCAGCGTTCCATCCAACGAGCGCGCCACAAGCAGCCGCGCCGCCACGCATGCGACTGCGATCACCAGCAGCGCGATCCAGCCACGTGCCGACCTCATCGCGCGCGCGCCTCCAGGCTTTCGCGCCATGCACCAAGCCCCTCGCGAAGCGCGGGCCCGGGGCGAAGCAGGCGCCCATCCTCGATGCACTCGAACGCGATCGAGCGTTGCGCACAGGCCGCTTCCAGCGTGGCCCCCGACGGGCATGCTCCGATCAGCAGGATCGAACGCGGGCGCAGCGCGAACAGATCCTCCAGGCTCATCGGCGGATAGCCCGGCGTGGCCGGCGACGTGACGCCGCCCCACGCGACCCACGCCTGCGCAAGAAAGGCGTCGTTGCCGATGGCCATCACCGGTTCGGCCGACAGCAGCAGCACCGTCGGCGAGCGTTCGGACAGCGTGCCGAGCGGTCGGAGCGCCTGCTCCCATTGCGCCTCACGCGCGGCGGATGCCGACACGCCAACTGCACCCGCCACGCGCGCTTCGAGCGTGCGAACATCCGCGAGCGACGCGCACGCGACCTCCTCCACGCGCCAGCCACGCTCGGCCGCCGCCTCGCGCAATCCTGGCGGCGCACCCATGGCGGTCCGCTGCAGCAGGATGAGGTCGGGCTTCGCGGCGGTCAGACGCTCCAGATCCACTTCGGTCATGGAGCCGAGTGCGGGCACCCCGGGAACGCCCTGGCACCACGGTGTGCGACCAACCAGACGGTCGCGAAGGCCGAGTTCCACCAGCGTCTCGGTGATCGCGGGCGAGAGGCTCACCACGCGCATGGCCCCCGACGACGCGGATGCCGCCGGAGTCGCGTCCGCGCACGCGGCAAGCGCCGCAAGCATCAGGACCATCAATGCGCGGCGCATGCGGGCGATCGTAGCACCGTGGCTGCAGCGACCCGCCGCTACACTTGCCGCAATGAGCGTGCTTGCGACCGTCAAGCGCCTGTTCGTCGGCCCCTGGCGATCCGCGGGCCGTGCACCGGCGCAGCCAGCCCCCGACGCCGCCGCCGTTGCCGACGCGCTCATCTCGATCGCCACGCACCTCCGCGCGGAAGAGCGCGAACGCCAGAGCGTGGTGCCGCTGCTCGAGAGGCTGCCCGAGAGCCTGCAGAGCCTGCCCGAGATCGCGCGCCAGCAGGCCCGTCTTGGTGAGGCGATCGGATCGGCGCTGGTGCAGCAGCGCATCCGCGACCAGGGCATCGAGGAGATCCTGCGCCGAATCGCCGAGGGCGTGGGACAGCAGACCAGCACGTTCGGGCTGGTGCAGCAGCAACTCGACGTGAATCACGAGGCCGCCCAGCGCGTGGCGGAGGGCGTGACCAGCCTGAGCCAGGGCGTGGGCGAACTCTCCACCGGTCAGCGCCGCAACGCCGACGCGCTGACGCAGATGCTGGACCAGTTCCGCGCGCACGACGCGGCGATCGATCGCATCACCGCGCGCATGCAGGTGTGGCTGGTCTTCGCCACCAGCATCGCGGCCGGCGCCACGATCGCCTGCCTGCTGCTGGCCTGGGCACTCCTCTCCGGCCGCTGAGCCGCGTCACTTTCCCCGGCGGTCGTCACTTCGCTTCGCAACCACACAAAGGACCCTCCGATGGAGGGACTCGTGAACGAGGCCGTGCAGGATTTCGTGACGCAACACCACGGGGCGGATACGTGGAGGAGCGTCCGCGAGACGGCGGGCGTGCCGAATCCCGAATTCCTGCCGCTGCGGCAGTACCCCGATGAACTCACCTTCGCGATGATGGGTGCCGCCTGCGAGGCCACCGGTCGTGACGCGGCCACGCTGGTCGAGGAGATCGCCGTCTTCTGGGTCGCCTTCACGGCACAGCGCGGCTACGGCCCGCTGCTGGACCAGCTGGGCACCACCGCCCGGAAGCGCTCGCGGCGCTCGACGCCATGCACGTGCGCGTGGCGCTCATGATGCCCAACCTGAAGCCGCCCTCGTTCCACGTGCGTGACGTGAAGCCGCGCAGCCTGACGCTCGAATACATCTCCCACCGCGCGGGCCTGCCGCCCATGGTGATCGGCCTGGTGAAGGGCCTGAGACACAAGTACGGACTTCAGCCGACCGTCCGGCTTGCCCATGCGCGAGAGCCGGGCGGCACCACCGACGTCTTCGAGGTGACCTGGCGAGCGGCATTTACGCCGAATGGGCCGATCTTCTCGACCGCCTGATGCCGTTCCATCTGCAGTTGGGTCACATGCTGCGCGTCACGCATCGGGGCCCTCTGCTGCAGCGCGTGGCACCCGACCATCTGGATGGACAGACGTTGCTGGAGCACATGGAGATGCAGCCCTCCATGCCGAACGCGACCCTCGCTGGGATCGTGGAGCAGTGTGCCGGGCGGCTGACCATCCTTCGCATGCAGGAGCCCTTCATCCAGATCCGTGGATGCTTCGTGGAACTGCCTCGCAAGGAGGAACTGCTGTTCGCCGGAAGCCTCTGGGTCACGGAGCTCGAGGCGCTGATGGAGCTGGGCATCGCGGGCAACATGCTGCCTCCGAACGAACCGCTGATCGATCTGCTGATGACGCATCGTCTCACAATGACCGCGCAGCAGTCGAGCCAGCGCGCGCACGTCGCCGTACGCGAGGCGGATTCGCGTCGCCAGATCGAGACCCTGGAGGAGGTGAACCGCCACCTCGACACGGCGGTTCGTGAGCGTACGGCGGAGCTTGAGCGCATCAACGCCGAACTGACGCACTTGCTGCGCTCGATGCCGCGCTGAGGCGTGCCACGCGCGGAGACCGCTAGCATGCGGGAGCCCCGGTGGGGTGGCAGAGCGGTTGAACGCAGCCGACTTGAAATCGGCTAGGCCCGCAAGGGTCTCAGGGGTTCGAATCCCCTCCCCACCTTTCCATGCGCCGTCTTGCGACCGGTTGCACGCGTCGGCACGGGCTGGATCTGGCATGTGGCCGGTGCGCAATGGGCGCTCGGCGTGGAACTGATCACTTCGCCTGCGGCGTCGCCGGGGCTGTCCCTGCGGGGGCCGTCAGCGGACTCTCGCCCTTGAAGATGCGGTCTCCGGCCCCCCGGCGCGTGATGTCGCGCAGGAACTGGTCGTACTGCACCTGCAGCCGATCGAGATTCGGCTCCACATACTCGCGCAACGCCAGCGCGCCGGTGCGACTGCGTGCGGCCCTTCGCGCCGCGGCCGGCTCGCCCGCGAAGCGGCTCGCCTGAAGCCGCTCGATGAACTTTCCCTCGGCGGCGTCGCGCACCATCGCCTGCAGGCCCTCGCGATAGCGGCCGTTCTCGGCGTCATGCAGGAAGTGCACGAGCGCCCACGTCTGCGCGTAGTAGGTCAGGAGTTCGTCCCTGCCCTCCTCGAGGCACTGCTGCGGCGAGGTCTCGAGCAGTTCGGACAGGGCAAGCGTGCGCTCGCCGGTCACGGCATTGCGCGCCTCGTTCCAGCGCTCGAAGTTTCGCCATGGCCGGAACGCGGTCGGCTGTCCGTCGCGATTCATGCGCGTGCCCTCCATCCAGCACGCCAGACCCTCCTCGAGCCATGTGGGCAGCGGCTCCTTCAGCGACTTCTGGCTGAACTGATGCCAACCCTCGTGCGCCATGATCGTCAGCGTGTCGACGCGCCCGATGTCGTACAGCACGCTGGTGCCGTCGGTGGTGAATCCGCCGCGACCGAGGCCGAGATACAGGTCCGCGTCACGACCGAGCGTCTTTCGCGTCCACGCCTCCCATGGACCGCGCGAGGCGAACACATAGAGGTCCATCGGCTCGGTCGGCACCGACAGAGGCCCCATCGCGCGCGCGTAGGCGTCGCTGCAGGCTTCCATGTACGCGGGCAGGCGGTCGCGGAAGACCGGATCCTTGACCGCCAGGCGAAGGTTGTAACGCTCGGTGCGCACCAGCACTCCGGGTCCTCCGCCCTGATCCCACTCCTGCACGGAGCGCACCGGCGAGGGCGTGTTGGGAACCGGCGCGATGGCCGTCGGTTCCGCGACCGCGGCCGGCCGAGGCGGTTCGGGTGCTCGAGCGACGTCGACGGGCTTCGAGGCCGGTGCGCCGCAGCCCACGATCACACCGAGCGCCGCGAGGGTGATGGCGGTCGTGCATCGCATCAGGCGCCCAGTCCCTTCAGCGCGCGCTCCGCCGCGGCCAGATCCGCTTCGGCGGCCGCGAGCATGGCGCGGGTCTCCTCCACCACCTTGGGAGGCGCCTTCGCCACATAGCCCGCGTTGCCGAGCTTGCCTTGGTAGCCCTGCGCGGCGCGACGGCGGTCGGCGATCAGCTTCTCAAGACGCGCGCGCTCGGCGCCCGCGTCGACCTGTTCGACGAGGCCATCGAGCCAGCATTCCTCGCCTTCGAACGGGAAGGCCATCGCGCCCTGGCCGCGCGCGCCGGCGTCGGCGACCGTCTCGAGGCCCGCGAGCGCCTCGACGAGGCCGTCGCTCGCGCGGCACAGCGCCGCAGCGCGCGCGCTGGCGCACAGGCGAATGCGGCGCTTGGGCGAGACCTGCCGCTCGCCGCGGATGTTGCGGATCGCTTCGACAAGCGCCTGCATGCGCGCGAACTCGGCCTCGACGCATTCGTCCACCAGTTTCGGCGCCGCCGAGGGCCAAGCGGCGGTGGCGAGCATCGTCGAGGGCGCCCGCGACAGCCCCTTCACCTCGCCCGCGCGGCGCGCGCACAGCGCGGGCCAGAGCGCTTCGGTGACGAACGGCATGGCAGGGTGCAGCAGGCGCACGATCGCGTCCAGGCACGCCAGCATCACGGCCTGACGCTCGGGGTCGGCCTTCGCGTTGGGCTTGGCGGCCTCGAGATACCAGTCGCAGAAGTCGCGCCACAGAACGTCGTAGCACGCGGCGGCGTATTCGCTGAAGCGGTACTCGGCCAGCGCCGCATCGGCGCGATGGATCGCGCGCGCCACGCGCGAGGCGATCCACCGGTCGAGCGCCGGGCGCTTCGACAGATCGACCGAGCCCGCCGGCGCTGGCGCGTTCGAGAGCGCGAATCGCGTGGCGTTCCAGAGCTTGGTGGCGAGGTTGCGGCCAAGATCGAAGCGGGAGCTCGTGTTGCGTGCGAGCGGTTGCGAATCGTTCGGCGTGGCGAGGCCGCTCGCGGCGCCGTAGCTGCTCACCATCGCCTTGCCCGCGTGCTTCGGGCTCTTCTGCACGGGCGCAGCGACCTGATGGCCGCTCGGCGCGCGGGTGTATTCGGGCGTGAACGTCTCGCCGCTGTGCGGATCGACCATCTCCACGGGCACGCGCAGGTCCTGCGTGTCGGTGGTCATGTCGAGCAGCGTGTAGCGCAGTGCGTCGGCGCCGTGGCTGTGGATCACGTCGCGCGGATCCAGACCGTTGCCGAGGCTCTTGCTCATGCGCTGGCCGAATCCGTCCTGGATGACCGGATGGATGAACACATGACGGAACGGCACCTTCCCGCCAAGGAAGTGCCGGTTGAACATGGTCATTCGGCTCACCCACAGCGTGATGATGTCGCGCGCCGTGCTCAGCACCGCGCTCGGGTTGTAGCGCTCGAGCATGCCCTGCATGCCGAACGCCTTCGGGTCAGGCCAGCCAAGCGTTCCCATCGGCCAGAGCGCGCTGCTGAACCACGTGTCGAGCACGTCCGGATCCTGCGTGAAGCCCGCGTGGTCGAGTTCCTTCGTCATCGCGTCCGCGCCCACGGGAAGGCACACGAGTTCCTCGATCGAGCCGTCCTCGCGACGGCGCACCTTGTGGCTCGCCCCCTGCTTGGCCCACGCCGAGTCCATGGCCACCACGACGTTCGTGGCCGCCTTCGCGCCGATCGCCGCCGCCTCGCCCTGCGCCTCGCGACTCCAGACCGGGATGCGGTGACCCCACCACAGCTGTCGGCTGATGCACCAGTCACGCAGGTTCTCGTGCCACTGCTGGAAAGTCTTGGCGTAACGCGCGGGATAGAAGCGCATGCCACCGTCACCCGCCGCGCCGCCTGCGGGCGAGGTGCCGTCGAACTGCGCGGGCTCCATCGCGCGAAGCGCCGCGCCCTTCATGCGGTCATCGGTCACCTTCACGAACCACTGCTCGCTGAGCCACGGCTCGATGGGCACGCCGCTGCGATAGCTGTGGCCCACGGCGTGGCGCCAGGGCTTCTCGTCCTCCAGCAGGCCGTTGGCCTTGAACCACGCCACGATCGCCTTCCGGGCCTCCTCGCGGCTCTTGCCCACGAACGCTCGGGCCTCCGCGGAGACATCGCTCCAGCCGTGGCGATCGCTGATCGCGCCATCGGGACCCATCACGTTGATCGCCGCGAGCTCGTGGCGACGGCCGATGTCCCAGTCGTTCGGATCGTGCGCGGGCGTGACCTTCAGGAAGCCTGTGGCCACGGAAGCCTTCGCATCGGCGGGATCGCCGCCGCGCGAGACGGGCATGACCACATAGTCGTCCTCGACGATCGGGATCACGCGCCCGACGATCGGAAGCCGCACGCGCTTGCCGCGCAGGCCCGCAGCCAGCGGATCACGCGGGTTCATCGCCACGGCGGTGTCGCCCAGCATGGTCTCGGGCCGCGTGGTGGCCACGGTCACGTGTCCGGTGCCGTCCTCGAGCGGATAGCGCAGATACCACATGCGGCCATCCACGTCGCGCATCTCCACCTCGTCGTCGGCGAGCGCCGTACGCGTGGCCGGGTCCCAGTTCACGAGCCGGCGGCCGCGCTCGATCAGACCTTCGTCGAAGAGCCGATGGAACGCGGCGCGCACAGCTGCCGCGCACACCGGATCCATCGTGAAGCGCGTACGCGAGAAGTCGCAGCTCGCACCGAGTTCCTCCAGCTGGCCCAGGATGGTCGCCTCGTACTCGTCCTTCCACGCCTGCACCTGCTCCACGAACGCCTCGCGCGTGAAATCCGTCCGACGCTTGCCCTTCAGGGCAAGGCGCCGCTCGACCACGGTCTGCGTGGCGATGCCGGCGTGATCGGTGCCCGGCATCCAGAGCACGTCCATGCCCCGCATGCGGGCGTGACGCGCGAGCGTGTCCTGCAGGCTGTTGTTCAGCGCATGGCCGAGGTGCAGCGCGGCGGTGACGTTCGGAGGCGGAATGAAGATGCAGTACGGGCTGCGCGAGGAGGACGGATCGGCATGGAAGCAGCCGGCGTCACGCCACTGGGCGCGGATCCGCGGCTCGTGTTCCGCGGGGCGATACGATTTCGCCAGCCCGGTCGAGTCCGTCTCCGCTGCCGCCGAAGCGGTCTCGCTCTGCGCCTGAGTCATGGGACACCGATCTTATCCATTGCATGCCGTCGTTCCCCTGCTGGCCCTGCTGGCAGCCGTGGTCGGCTGCGGCGAGTCGCAGGCCCCTTCGAACCGGGGAGGATCCACCGAGACGCTGCGCGCGCTCGAGTCCATCGAGCGCCTGCTCGACGCCGGTCGCACCGAGGAGGCGCTGCGCGCCGCGGAGGCGTGCGCCCGAACGCGACCTGACGACGCCCTTGCCGCGGAGATGCTCGGGCGCGCCCGCATGGCCGCACGCGCTCCCGCCGCCGACATCGCAGACGCCTACGCGCGCGCCGCCGACCTTCGGCCCGACAGTCCGGGGCTGCAGAGTGCCGCGGGGATCACCGCCATGCAGGCAGGTCGCGTGGAGATCGCCATGTCCCGCCTGAGCCGCGCGGCCGAACTGGAACCCGGCAACGCGCAGCACCCGCTCCAGCGATCGCTTGCGCTTCGCGCAGCCGCACGGTGGAGCGACGCGCGTGCGGCCGCGGAACGCGCCGTCTCGTTGGCGCCGCTGGAGCCATCCGCGCATCTGGCGCTCGCGCAGGCGCTGTTGGGCGGCGGCCAACCATCCGAAGCGGCGGGGGCGACGCGCGCGGCGCTCGCGTGCAAGCCCAACGATCGTGCGCTTCGATTCGAGGTGGGCAGCACGCTCATCGCCTGCGGCCAAGGAGCGGCGGCGCTCGAGGTCATCGTGGCGCCCGCTCGCGAGCCCACCGCTTCGCCCGCGGAGATCGAGATCCTCGCGCGCGCGCTGGAGGCCGCGCAGCAACCCGCGGCGGCGGCCGAGCAATGGGAGCGCCTCGCGATGGACCCGACCCAACCTTGGCGCCCGTGCGCGCAGGCCGCTCGGTGTCACACGCAAGCGGGCGACACCACACGAGCGCAGGAGTGGATCGCGCGCGCCCGAGAGCGCGGAGCACCTCCAGCCGAGATCGATCGTGCGCGGCCCGGCGATCGCTAGCGGATCGAGCGACCGCCATCGACTGGAATCAACGCGCCGGTGATGAAAGGCGCTTCCGTGCACAGGAAGCGCACCAGGCGCGCCACGTCGTCAGGCTCCCCAGCCCGCTGCAGCGGAATGCGAGCGAGAAGCGCCGCGCGCCGCTCCATCGAGATGTCCTCGGGCCAGGCAACCACGCCAGGCAGCACGCCGTTCACGCGAATCGCGGGCGCCAACTCTGACGCCATCTGCTGCACCGCCTGATGCAGCGCCGCCTTCGACATCATGTATGCGCCGTACCCACGAACGGGCGTGCCCTGCGCATGCGCGTCGCCCACCGCGACCACGCTCGCGCCCCCCTTCGAGGTGGAAGCCCTCAGGAGCGGCGTGAGCGCCTGTACCAGCCGGACCGGACCCAGCGCGTTCACGCGAAAGGCCTGCAGCGCCACGTCGGCCATCGGCGCATCCCACGGCGAGGCCTGCCACGCCGCCGCGTTCAACACCAACGCGTCGATCGCGTGGATGCCCGTGAGCGCATGCGCCGCGGCATCCACGGCATCCGACCCCAGATCGATTTGTAGCGCCCGACACCGCCCCCCCAGCGCGTGCACGTCCGCACCGAGCGACTCGGCTCCGGACGCGTCGGTCTGCCAGGTCGCCACGATGTCATGGCCCGTACGCGCAAGTTCCAGCGCGATCGCGCGGCCCACGCGTCTCGTGGCGCCGGTCACCAGTGCACACGGCCTCATGGACCGGGCTCCAGCCGTCGTGCCGATTCGCGCCACGCATCGACCTGCGCGTCGGCGCGACCGGATCGTGCCCTCGACTCGGCGCGACGCCGCGCGGCGCCGCGGATCGCGATCAACAACGGCACCGCCAGCAGCACGCACATGAACACCCACAGCAGCACGCCACCGAAAAGGCGCGCCGCCGGCGCGGTCGCGCTGGTCTGCGTGGCGATCCAGAGACAGTTCGTCGTGGGGACGGGCGCGTCCATCACGAAAGCCTACCCCGCGGGCTTTCCGTAGAATGCGGCACCCGATCCGCGGGCTTCCCACGCATGCTGATGCAACGAAAGCTCCGTCGCGTGATCTGGCCGCTGGTTTCAACGGTCCTGCTGATCGGCACCACGTGGCTGGTGCTGCTGTCGCCTCTGGCGCTGACCGTCCTCACGCGTTGGGCGCTCTCAAGCGCGCTGGGAACGCGCGTGGAGGTGACCGACGTGCGGTGGAATGGCTGGGGCCGGCTGTCCATCGAGTCGATCCGTGTGTTTGCCGACGGGTGGCCGGGCCGCACCGAGGAGATCGTGTCGATCCGCGGACTCAGTTCCGAGTTCCGGCCGATCGACCTTCTGACCGCAACGATCGCCCTGGAGGATCTGGAGGTGAAGGAGGCGGTGCTCCGTGTCGCGCGCCGCGCCAGCGACGACGCGCTCAACCTCGCGGCACTGCAGCCACCGACGGGCCGCGGATGGATCTCCTTCACCGTGCGACCGCGCGCTGCGCGCCTGGATCTCGTGCGCATCGAGAACCTCGTGGTCGAGGGCGACCGCATCACCACGCTTGCCGATCCCTCGTTCCGAGGCGAGCTGGCGAACGATCCCGCGCGCGGGCCGCACATGCTCGCCTTCAAGTTCATCGAGATCGAGGGGGCCGATCTGCAGACGCAGCCGGTGCCGCGCGACGCGAAGGACGGCCTTCGCCTGACCGGCAGCTGGAACGAGCGCTCCCTGGCCTACGAGGTGCAGGCGAACCGTCTCGACTTCGATCGGACGGTGGCGCCGCTGCTCCCGCAAGCCACGCAGGAGTACTGCACCAAGCGCCTCGCGCTTCGAGGCATGGTGTCCGACGTGCGGATCAAGGGTTCGCCCGCGCGGCCGCTCGACGAAGCCAGCCTGGACGTGAGGGGCTTCGCGCTGAACCTGGGTGAGCTGGGTCTTGATCTCGGCATCCGATGGGAGCGTTTCAGCGAGGGTGTGCGAGGCGCGCTGCAGGGCAAGCCACGCATGAACGTGGATCGCGGCACCATCGTGCTCGCGAACGAGCAACTCCGTCTGGACAACTTCGAGGGAACGCTGTTCTCGGTCCACGACGCCGCCGCGGGCAAGTCCGAACCGATCTCGGTGCCCCTGCCCGTCCGTCTGTCGCTTGCGCTCGACTTCAGCAAGCTACCGGCGCTCGCCGACATGGCCGACCTTGCGCTCGCCGAGCAGTGGTTCGAGGCGGCCCTTCGACACTGCGGCGTGACGGCGAGCCTGGACATCTCTCGCTACGCGCTGCTGCGCACCCAGCCTGACGTGCCGTGGGCGGTGGAACTTCCCGAGCCGATCGTGAACGTGCTCGACAACTTCCGGGTCATGCAGGGATCGCTGCAGATCAACGCCCGAGCGGAACGGCCCGCCTCGGAGCCTGGACAGCCGGCGATCGATCCGAAGGTCACGGGCTCGCTCGTCATCCGCGAGGGCAAGGGCGCGTACGTGAACTTCCGCTACCCGCTGCAGCAGGTCGAGGCGACCATCCGATTCAAGGACGAGCAGATCGAGGTGGAGTCGCTGACCGCCGCGGGCATGACCGGCAACCAGCTCTCGATCAAGGGCATGGTCGACGGCGCCGGCGACGACGCGGGCGTGGACCTGCGCGTGCAGACCGAGAGCCCCGCCCCGATCGATCTGGACCTGCAGAACGCCTTCGACGAGGGGCCGCGCCGCATCTTCGAACTGCTGTTCGCGCGTGACATGCGGGACCGGTTGGTGGCGGCAGGCCTGCTGCGTGAGCAGGGCACCGAGCTGGGCGGCATGTGCGATTTCGACATTCGGGTCAAGCGCGTGCGCGGCGGCGGCAGCCGCGTCGAGACGACCGGTTCGATCGCTGTGCGGAACGCCAACGTGCTCTGCTCGCGCTTCCCCTACCCGATCCGGGTGCAGGAGGGATTCATCGAGCTGCAGGATGAGGCGATCGTGCTGCCGCCGAAGCGCTGGACCTTCCACACGCCGCGTGGCGGTACGGGCTCGATCTCGGGCACGGTCGCCATTCCTCGCGCGCCCGAAGGCGGACGCTTGGCACGGCCCGACCTCGAGCTGGTGGTGGTTGAGGATCGCGTGAACGACTTGCTGCTTGCCGCCATCCCGTTGGAGGACTGGGAGGATGGACGGAGCAAGAATCAGCGCTGGCCCGGCTTTGACCAGAGCATGGCCTCGCAAAGCATGCGGGCGCTCCAGCTGGAGGGCGAACTCAATCTCAGCGGCCACATCGGCGCCACCGCCAGCGGCGACACCACGCTGAACATCGACATCCTGCTTGCGGACGGATCCTTCCGCCCACGGAACGGCCCCGACCGACTGCTGGAGCGATCGGGCCTGCCGTGGCCCGAGGGCTTCGATCTGGACATGGTCTCCGCGAAGGTGCGACTGACGGAACGCGAGGCCACGCTCATCAAGCTCGAGGGCGAAGCTGGCGAGGGGCGCGTGATCGCCAGCGGCGCAGCGAGCCTGCGCGAGCGCGACCGCAGCCTGACCGCTGAACTCAAGCGAGCCCCGATCGGCCAATGGATGGTGCCACTGTTGCCCGAGGAGGTCCGCACAAGCGCAGCCGACGCCTGGGAACGCTGCGAGGTCAAGGGATCGTTCGACGGCACGATCGACATTCGCCAGCGCACCGCGGGTGCCGATGCGCGCCACGCGAAGTTCGAGACCCGCGGCGTCACGTTTCAGGCGCGCGGCGTTCCAAGCGAACTCCGCGTCACGCACGGCGTGCTCACCATCGACGGACCGACGTTTGGATTGGATCGGGTCCGCGTGGAGGCGCGATGCCGAGACCGTCGCGTGGGTGTGCTGGAGGCGGACGGATCCATCGCGCTGGATCCCTCGGGCACGCAGGACCTGCGCGGCAACTGGATGATCGACGACTTCGCCAGCCTCCTGTGGCCGGAGGTTCTGGACGCCGCGAACCTGGAGCGGATCTCGGAACTGCACGACGACTGGAACCCCGTCGGATTCGCGGGCGGCACGCTGCTGGTCACACGGACCCCTGCGGGAGAGCCCGACTGGGACATCGAAGTCACGCACGACGGCGTGCTGGTGGGCGATCCCGGCGGCGTGCCGATCTCGCTTTCGCTGGTGCCGGGTGGCCACCTTGCCTTCGGCCCTGACTCGATCGGCGTGCGCGGCCCATCGCGCGACGCGCCGGGCCTCGTCGGCTGCCTGCCCGGGGGCGAATTCGCGCTCGACGGCGTGATCTCGACGGGGCCACGCGGTCCGACCGGCGGCGGAACGGTGCACATGCGCTTCGACATTGGGCCCATCCACGAGGGCGTGTTGCATGTGCTGCCCAAGGAGCTCGCCGATGCGCTGGGCACCATCGAGCTGCGAGCCGGCAACGCGAGTTCCGAGGACCTTCGACTGCTCGGCTGGATTCCCGAGTCGCCGGAGCCGGGCCTGGCCGGCACCATCGACCTGCAGGACGGATCCATGCGCGCGGGCACCGTGCTTTCGCGCATCCATGCCCCATTCCGCATCGATGCGCGCGGCGGACGGCCCTATCCGGTCCAGATCCAGCTCGGCTGCGGGGAGGGCACCTTCCTCGCGGGCGATCGCTTCTTCGACCACGCAGACGGTGTCCTGCGACTGACCGAGGGAGCGAAGCAGATCGAGATCATCGACCTGCAGTCGGACCTCTACGGCGGACGCGCGTGTGCCTCCGCGGTGATCGGCGGTCCGGCGAACGACTGGCGTCTCGACCTTCGGATCGATGGTGCGTCGCTGCCCGGCCTGATCCGCGGCGGCACGAACACCTCGTTCGCCGCGGCGGGATTCGTGCGCGGCTCGCTGAGCCTTGGCGGCGACCTCGACGGGCCCGACACGCTGCGCGGCATCGGTCACCTGGAGGCCTCCGATGCACGCATGGGTGAACTGCCGCTCACGCTGCGCGTGCTGCAGGCCACGCAGCTCATGCTGCCACTCTCGGACAGTCTGGAGCGCGCGAGCCTGGACTTCCATGTGCGCGGCAAGGCGTTGCGCTTCGAGCGCTTCGACCTCAGCTGCCCCCTGCTGCGGCTCATGGGCACCGGTTCCATGGATCTGGCCACCTGGGATGTGGCGCTGCGATTCCGCAATCGGGGCGTGGTGCCCGGGCTGAGCGACCTCTTCGGCGCCGCCAGCGACGCCCTGTTCGTGATCGACGTCACCGGCCCCGCGAGCGATCCTGCGGTACAAGTGACACCCCTCCCCCCATTCGGGCAGGATCCATCCACGCCGTCCACGCCCGAACGGGTGGCGGCCGTCCACGGAAACCATTCATGAGTGAACGCCCACACGACCCGACCGACGATGCCTCGATCCGCGACCGCCTGGAGTCGCTCGTGCGCGACGCGGGCACCGCGTCCGGCGACCAAGGTCCGCTCTCGGGCCGCCGTCGCCGGCATGTCGAGGAGCTCGCGAGCACCGCGCTGAAGCTGCTCGGCGACGGCCTGGATGTGGGCCAAGTCAAGCTGCTCGAACTCGCCCTGAAGGAGATGCGCCGCAGCTATCGCCTGTTCAACCGCTACCGCGACGTGCGCAAGGTAAGCATCTTCGGCAGCGCGCGCACGCCCGAGGGCCACCCCGACTACCACGCGGCGCGCGAGTTCGGCCGCCTGATGGCTGCGGAAAGCTGGATGGCGATCACGGGTGCGGGCGACGGCATCATGAAGGCTGGCCACGAGGGCCCCACGCGCGAGGCGAGCTTCGGTCTCTCGATCCGCCTGCCCTTCGAAACCAATGCCAACTCCGTGATCGCCGGTGACGACAAGCTGCTCAGCTTCCGCTACTTCTTCACGCGCAAGCTCATGTTCGTCAGCCAATCGGACGCGGTCGCCGTCTTTCCGGGCGGCTTCGGCACCATGGACGAGATCTTCGAGGTGCTCACGCTGGTGCAGACCGGCAAGAGCCCCATCGTGCCGATCGTGCTGGTGGAGGGAAGCGACGCCGACGGCAAGCCGCTCGGCTACTGGAAGCGTTGGGAGTTCGGCGTGGTCGAGAATCTGCTCTCGCAGGGCTGGATCAGCGCCGAGGACCCGGGCCTGTACGAGTTTGCGTCGAGTCCCGCCGACGCCGTGCAGCGCATCCGGCGCTTCTACCACCGCTACCACAGCAGTCGCTACGTGGACGACCATCTCGTGATCCGCCTGAAGCGGCCGCTCACCGCGGCGCAGATCGCCGAACTCGACGCGGAGTTTCGACCGCTCGTGCAGACCGGCACGATCCATCAGACCGGCGTGGTCGAGGGCGAGCAGGAGCACCACACGCTCCCGCGGCTGCGCTTCCATTTCGCCAAGCGCGGCTTCGGACGGCTCCGCAAGATGATCGATCGCATCAACGCGTTCCCGGAGGCGTGATCGCGCGACACGCCATCCTGGCGGCGGTGGCGTGCATGACCGCGTGCGCTCCTGCACCGAAGCCCGCCACGTCCAGCCTCGACCCCGAGGGACTCAACGACGGCATCGAGAGCATGCGCTACGCGTTCGCGACCGAGGCGCCGCGCATCGAGGCCGTCACGGCCGCGTTCGCCACGCGCGTCTTCCCGCTGCCCGCGGACCGCGAGCGACTGGCGCGCGAGGGCGTGCAGGCGGCGATCGTGCGTGCGTCCGATCTGGGCGAGATCCGTCGGCGCCTCGGGCCCATCACCGAGGTCACCCGCTTCCCGATCGGTCAGGCCAACAGCTGGACCGAACTGGCTCGTCGCGACATGCGCGCGGGCGAGCGGATCGGCGTGGGGCCTGCGGTGCTTCGGAGCGAGGGCGGCGAGGCGCGCGTGAGCGTGCGATCGTGGCTGGTACCCGACACGCACGGCGGCTGCGTACACGTGGAAGTCGTGATGCATCTGGTTGAGGCCGGCTCGCGGCGCGCACCGCAGCCCGGCGAGCCACCCGATGGCTCGGTGGCGGTCGACAGCGTCATCGAGTGCTGCCTGGAGGATGGCGAGGCGTTGCTCCTCCTGCCTCGACCGCTGCCGGCGGTGACCAAGGGCCCCGCGACGGGCGCCGACCTTCCACCGCGGATCGGCTCGCTGCTGCTTGGAGAACCGCTCCGTCAGCTGCCGGATGGCGCGCAGCACGGCTATGCCACGGCCATCGCGATCGCGGCGCGCGTGCCCGTGGCCATGCGGCCACCCCAAACGGGCCCGGTGGACTCCGACGCCCCGATTCGGGACACTAGTGGCACGGCCGTCGGGCCGACCCCATGAGCCTGCCCACCCCCACCAACCTGCGCGAACGATTCCGCATGCGCCGCCGCGCGAGCGACCGAAGGCCCATCCCGGGCCTCGCCGTCATTCCAGCGCTGATGACGCTGGGCAACCTGCTCTGCGGCTTCGCGGCGATCCACTACGCGGCCATGCCGGTCGCCACCAGCGAGGTCTTCGGCTGGAGCACGCTCACCGTCGCAGGTTGCCTGATCTTCGCGGGCATGTTCCTGGACGCGCTCGACGGAAGCGTGGCGCGCCTGACCCGCAGCACCAGCGACCTTGGCGCGCAGCTCGATTCGCTGGCGGACATGGTGGCCTTCGGCGTGGCTCCGGCGTTCATGATGCTGCGTCTGGTGAGCCACTACTACGGCCCTGAGCATTACACCGGCGTGCTCGGCCCCGACGCGGACAACCTCTATGCACGCGCCACATGGACCATCGCCGCGGCCTACATCTGCTGCACGGCGTTGCGACTCGCGCGCTTCAATGTGGAGACCCCGTCGGCGAGCGCCGAGGAGCGCCGCTGGTTCCGTGGCCTCCCTTCGCCGGGCGCGGCCGGCTGCGTGGCCAGCCTGATCCTGCTGCATCAGCACCTGCTCGTGAAGCGCTTCGGCGGGGAGTTCCCGCCAGGCGTGGAGAGGACGAGCAGCCTGATCATCCCGCTGGTCACGCTGCTGGCCGCGCTGGGCATGGTCAGCACCATGCGCTACCCGCATCTGATCAATCGATGGGTGATCGGTCGCAAGGATTTCCGCGCGCTCGTCCGAATCGTGATCCCGATCGTGATGGCGGTGTGGTGGCTGCAGGTCGCGCTGGCCGTGTGCTTCGTGGCCTACGCCATCACGGGACCTCTTGGCGCCATGAATCGCCGCATGCGTCGACGCGCGCAGCCGATGCCGCCCACGGCATGACCCGCTGACGCGGCGTGGCTAGGATCGGTCCGCGATGACGACGCTTCCACAGGTACCCGACACGCAGGGCCGCTTCGGCAAGTTCGGCGGCCGCTACGTACCTGAGACGCTGCTCTCGGCACTGGAGCAGTTGGAGGCCGCCTACGCCACCGCGCGCGCCGATGCCTCGTTCCAGCGCGACGTGGACACGCTGCTTCGCGACTTCGTGGGCCGACCGACGCCCTTCGCCAAGGCGGAGCGGCTGAGCGAGTCGAGCGGCGGCGCGCAGATCTGGCTGAAGCGCGAGGACCTTGCCCACACCGGCGCGCACAAGATCAACAACACGATCGGGCAGGCGCTGCTCGCGAAGCGGCTGGGCAAGACGCGCATCATCGCCGAGACCGGCGCCGGACAGCACGGTGTGGCCACCGCGACGGCGTGCGCACGCCTGGGTCTGCGGTGCGAGGTCTACATGGGCGCCGAAGACGTGCGTCGTCAGGCCCTGAACGTGTTCCGTATGCGGCTGCTTGGCGCGAAGGTGAACGCCGTCGAGACCGGCAGCCGCACGCTGAAGGACGCCACGAACGAGGCGATGCGTGACTGGATGGGCAGCGTCGCGGACACGCACTACATCATCGGCAGCGTGGTGGGCCCCCACCCGTTCCCCATGATGGTGCGCGACTTCCAGAGCGTGATCGGCCGCGAGTGCCGCGCACAAAGCCTGGAACGGCTGGGCCGCCTGCCCGATGCGGTGGTGGCTTGCGTGGGCGGTGGCAGCAATGCCGCGGGCATCTTCTTCCCATTCGTGGGCGACGCGGGCGTGCGACTTGTGGGTGTCGAGGCCGGCGGCCGCGGCAATGCGCCGGGTGAGCACGCGGCTCCGCTGGCGTTCGGGACGCCGGGCGTGCTGCACGGCTCGCTCAGCTACGTGCTGCAGGACCCCGCAGGCCAGACCGCCGACGTGCACAGCTGCAGCGCGGGACTGGACTATCCAGGCGTGGGCCCCGAGCACAGTTTCTGGAAGGACACTGGCCGCGTGGAATACGTGGCCGCCACCGACGAGCAGGCGCTCGACGCGTTCCGGCTCCTGGCGGAACGCGAGGGCATCATTCCCGCGCTCGAGACCTCGCACGCCGTGCACGCCACCATGCAGGTCGCGCGCGGCATGCGACCGGACCAGGTGGTTGTGATCAACGTCTCGGGCCGCGGCGACAAGGACGTGAACGAGGCGATCCGGCTGCTCGAGGCACGCGGCGACCGCGTCTGAGGCCGATCACTTCTTCGCGGGCGCCTTGTCCGCGGACTTCGGAGCGATCTTCAGGTCCACCGCGAGCGGATTGTGATCGCTCGCGTAGCCCGCGGGCTTGTCGCTGCCCGGCTGTGACGACTTGGGCACGCTCAGCACGAAGTACGAGCCCTTCTGCCCCTTCTGGAACAGGTTCGGCGAGAGCAGGATGAAGTCGATCGCGCGTTCAATCGGCTTTCCGGGCTTGTCCTCCGGCACGAAGGAGTGCGTGAGGAACTTCCGACGATCGCTCTTGGATCCGCCCTCACCATCGCCGTCACCCTTGCTCGCGCCGGGACGCAGTTCGTAGGCGCTGATCAGTCCACCAAGCGCCTTGTCTCGAAGCGCCTTGGCCGTCATGTCGGTGGGCTGTGCGTTGAAGTCACCCACCACCGCGATCTGCGCGTCCTTGTTCCGGGCGCGCACGGCGTCGATCAGGTTCACCGTCGAGAGCGCCTCGAGCTCGCGCTGATGCGCGAACTTCTTGCCACCCGCCTTGAAGTGCACCACGAAGAGGTCAAGCGCGCTTCCGTCCGGCAGCTGGACCTTCGCGTGCAGCGGGCTGCGTTGAAAGCCGCCACTGCCCTCGACGTCGTCCGGGTCCGCCCACTTCTGCCGCTTGCGCTCGGCTGGATCCTTTGGCAGGCGTGCCGCGGCGCTTGTCACCTTGACGTCGGAATAGGTCTTCACCTCAAGGATCGGAAAGCGACTCAGCACCGACTGCTCGACGCCGCGGTAGTAGCCCACCTCACGGCTCGCCAGATGCTCGTAACCAAGGTCCTTCAGATACTGGTCGCGGAACCAGCGAAGGCATTCCTCGCTCTCGACCTCTTCCAGCGCCAGCACGTCGGCGTCGAGCGCCCGGATCGCCGCGGCGAGGTTCTTCAGCCGCGTCGGATCGGTGGTCATCTTGATGTCGTCGTAGTCACCGGAAAGCTTCGGGTCGTCCTTGTCGTCGAACAGGTTCTCCACGTTGAAGGCAGCCAGACGGATGCACCCCTCGGCCTTCCTGGGCGCCGCAGCCACACCGATGGGCTGCGAGGGCTTCCCGTTGTAGGTGTTCGGCCTCTCCTGACGCGGCGCGGGGGCGGCCTGCGCGAAGGCGAGCGACGCAAGAATCAGCGCCAGCAGCGCGACGGCGGATGGACGGAACATTCGCATGCGTCCGAGTGTACGAGGCGCGACGGCTACCATCACGCGATGCCACCCGGAAGCAGCCGCTCGCGGTACGCCGCCTATCGCGCCGCGCAGCGCGAACGACGGCGACGCGCGGAGCGCACGATCGTGAGCTTCCATGGCACCGAGCGGAGCCTGAAGCGCCAGCGAAGCTTCGGACAGCTCTTCCGAAGTTTCCTGGGCGAACTCCGCCCATTCCGCGGCTCGATGGGCATCGCGCTTGGCACGCTGACCATCGGAACGATCCTGAATCTGGTGCCGCCGGCCGCCACGAAGGTGGCGATCGACAACGTGTTCATGCGTCAGCCGTTGCCTGCGTCGTTGGCACGATGGCTGCCGACGCAAGCCACCACCGACGCATCCGTCCTGCTCACGTGGATCGCGGGCACCATCGTCACGCTCAGTTTCCTCGGCACCGTGGTGCACCTGACGGGGCGCTGGCAAGCCACGCGCGTGACCAAGCTGCTGCAGGCCTCGCTGCGGCGCGCGGCGTTCCAGCACGCGGTGCACCTGCCGCTTGGCCGCATCTGGCAGCTGAAGTCCGGCGGCCTGACCAGCCTGCTGCGCGAGGACGCAGGCGGCGTGGCCGAACTCGTCTTCAGCATGATCTACAACCCGTGCCGGGCGATCGTCCAGCTGGTCGGCATCCTGACCGTGCTTGCCTGGACGGACTGGCGCCTGCTGCTCGGCGCCGTCCTGCTGCTTCCGCTCGTGTGGTTCAGCCATCGAACCTGGATCGGACGCATCCGCCCGCTCTATCGCGACATCCGGCAGCAGCGCAGCGAGGTGGACGCGCACTCCACCGAGACCTTCGGCGGCATGCGCGTGGTCCGAGCCTTCGCGCGCGAGCGCAGCGAGTCGGGACGTTTCGCCACTGGCAGTCATCTGATGGCGCGCCAGGAGATCCTGACCTGGTGGTGGAGCCGCGGCATCGAGCTGGCATGGGCGTTGTTCGTGCCGATCGGAAGCGCGCTGCTGCTCTGGTACGGCGGCAAGCAGGTGCTGGGCGGCTCGCTCACGCCGGGTGATCTCGTGCTCTTCATGACCTATCTGGTGATGTTGCTTGGGCCAATGGAGGCGCTCGCCTCGAGCACCACCAACTTCCAGACGAACCTGGCCGGCTACGACCGCACGCTCGACCTTCTCTCGGAATCGCCCGAGCTGCCGGATCGTGCGGGTGCGCGAACGCTGAACCGCGAGACCGTGCGCGGCGACATCGCCGTCGAGGGTCTCACCTTCGCCTATCCCGGTGCCAACGAGCACGTGCTCACGGACGTCTCGTTTCAGGCACGTTCCGGTGAGATGATCGCCTTTGTGGGTGCGAGTGGCGCCGGCAAGACCACGCTCTCGAACCTGATCGCGCGCTTCTTCGATCCGATCTCAGGCTGCATCACGATCGACGGCACCGACCTGCGGGACATCCAGCTGTCGAGTTGGCGACGCCTGCTTGGCGTGGTCGAGCAGGACGTCTTCCTTTTCGACGGCACGGTGGCGGAGAACATCGCCTACGCCGACCGCGAGGCCTCGCGCACGCGCATCGAAGCCGCGGCACGCACCGCCTGCGCGCACGACTTCATTGTGGCCCTTCCGCAGGGCTACGACACGCTCGTCGGCGAGCGCGGCGTGCGGCTGTCGGGTGGCCAGCGCCAGCGACTGGCGATCGCGCGCGCGGTGCTGGCGGATCCGCGTGTGCTGATCCTGGACGAGGCGACCAGCAACCTTGATGTCGAGAGCGAACAGGCGATCCAGCAGGGACTGGCCAACCTGATGCGACAGCGCACCTCGTTCGTGATCGCGCACCGGCTCTCCACGATCCGCCACGCGGACCGCATCGTGGTCCTGCGTGGCGGCCGCGTGGTCCAGCAGGGAAGCCACGATGAACTCATGCAGGGCAGCGGGCCCTACCGGGACATGGTGCTCATCCAGACGGCGCGCCCCGACCTTCGCACCGAAACTCGCGCGCAGGCCGCCGGCTGACCGATTCAGGCGCCTGCCACGCGCCCCTTCCACTCACGCCGGCCACGCCTCGCGACCCAGAGGCTGGTCCATTGGATCGCGGTCATCAGCGCCACACCCAACGGGTGCAGCGCCAACGCGCTCCACGGCTGCCGGAAGCGCACGGCGAGCATGACGCGCGTCAGGTACGCCAGCACGATCGCCAACGCGGCATGACCGACCAGGGCGTGTCCCCACGCTGCGCCCGCAAGCGCGGCGATCGCGATCGCCCACGGCAGCAGATGTCCGACCGCATGCATGATCGTGAAGAAGAGCAGCGTGCCGATCGATCCAAGTCCCTCGTAGGCGTTCTTCACGAAGCCACGCCAGGACTGCGCGAACCCACGGTACATGCGACACGACACCAGATCCGTGCCGTCGAAGAGGTCCGTCCGCCCCCCGCTCATGCGCACGCTCCGCGGCAGTTTGATGCCGTCGTGCATGCTGGCCTTGAACGCGGCATGTCCGCCGCTGCGCTGCCAGACCTCGCGACGCACCAGCAGGAACTGCCCGCAGCCGGCGGCGAGCGCGGGCCTTCGATCCCGCCGCATGAAACCCATCGGCAGGTAGCCAAGCAGCACGAAATGGATCATCGGCACCGTCAGCGCCTCGCCCAGCGAGCCGCAGATCTCGCGCGGGAAGGTGCTCACAAGATCGCTGCCGGACGTGTGCGCGAATCGAACCGCGGCGACGACGGCCCGCGGATCCAGCCGCACGTCGGCATCGGTGAACAGGAGCCACGCGGCGTCACTCGCGCGCCCCATGCGCTCACATCCCCACTGCTTGCCGTTCCATCCGGCTGGAAGCGGTACTGTGGGAACCCGAATCACGCGCGCGTCCGCCTGTGCCAGTCGGAGGAGGATCTCCGGCGTCGCGTCGGCGCTCTGGTCGTCGTACACGCAGGCGCGAACCGGCACCTCGACCGACGCCAGCACGCCTTGGACGCACGCCTCGATGTTCGCGGCCTCATTGCGCGCAGGAATGCAGACATCGACCCGGTCCTGCTCGCCCAGCGGCTCACCCGTCAGCGGTGGGCGCCTGTAGAGCATGAGGTTCCACGCGGTCATCACGCACGGCATCGCCGCGCATCCGACCATCGCCCATCCGGTCACCGTGGACAGCTCGACCGTCATGCGCGCGGTCCCCGCGAAGGGTCGATCCGGCCGGCGCGGCCCGTGAGCGCAAGCCAGAGGTCGTACACCGGATGCACGCGCGCCGCGTCGCCGCCCACGACGCATTCAAAGGCCGCCGCCTCGCGCGACCGCACGGCGTTGGCGAGCGCGCGTTGATTGGACTCCATCGTCGCTTTGAGCGTGCGCTGCCACCCGACCAGACGACGATCCGCGGGCGTCTCGACGGCCACCACGCGAAGGAACACCTCGGGGCGAGCATCGGCCCAGAATCCGTACTCCATCGCCAGGCTCCACGCACGCATGCCCGCATGCGCGGCAAGCAACGCCGCCGAGCCGGGCCGTGGCACCACCGGCTCGCGCACATCGGTGAAGCGCCCCTGCGGCGTCAGCGTGATCGTGGGTCGATCCATCTCGGTCATGCGGCGTGCCACATACGACCCCATCGCCTCCATCGAACGCGGATCGTCCGGATCGATGCCGAAGATGCCGAGTTTGCGCAGGAATCGGAATCGTGCCAACTGCGCCGCGTCCATCGGCGACAGGCTGGAACGGCTCTGGAAGAAGGATCGCCACAGCGCTACCGCCAGCATCGGATCCCACCAGGAGCTGTGGTTCATCGCCACCATCGCCGGACCGGCGTACGCCGCCAACTCGGCGAGCGCCTCGCGCGTGCCCGGCATGATGCGGACGGCGTGAAACCTTCCGCGCAACTGCCGCAGCGCGTACCAGCCGAAGAACGCGGCAAAGCGCGCGCTCCAGGCGTCCTCGATGCGGACGCCGCTCAGTTCGCCGCCGCGGTCGCCCACGCCTCGGCTCCAGCACCCGCCACACGGCCCTCGGTCGGCAGCCCCAGATCACGCAGCGCCGACTGCGCGGCCGTCACGCCGCTCATCAGCACCATCGGCACGCCAGGGCCCGGATTCGCGCTTCCGCCCGCCAGATACAGGTTGCGAAGCACCGAGCTGCGGTTGCGCGGCTTGAAGCCGCCGCGCATGCGACCGTGGCTCGCCAGACCGTAGATCGCGCCACCCTCGGCGTTGTAGAGCCGCTCGATGCTGGCCGGCGTGAGATGACGCTCCACCACGATGTGCCGCTCGATGTCCTCCATGCCGAAGCGCTTCAGCTTCTCGATCAGCACGGGGCGATACTGCTCCAGAAGACCGCCAGGCCCCTCCCAACGCTGGCCCTCGCGTCGATACGGCGTGTGGATGAGCGCGTAGAACGCCTCGCCGCCCGCAGGCGCCTGCGCCGGATCGGTCCGGCTGGGCACGCAGAGGTAGATCGTCGGATCGCGCGCGGGAACGCCCTTCGCGTAGATGTCGTCGAACTCCGCCACCGAGTCGCGACTGAACAGGAAGTTGTGGTGCAGCAGATGGTCGTACTGCCGGTTCAGGCCCAGATAGAGCACCACGCCACTGCACGCCGGCGTGTAACGCGAGGCGATCACCTGCTGCTCGCGCAGGCTCGAACCGTCGCCCAGCAGGTCGCGGTAGGTGCGCTGCACGTCGCAGTTGCTCACCACCAGATCCGCCTGCAGCGCGCGGCCATCCTCCAGTTCCACGCCCACCGCCACGCCACCGCGCTGCACGATGCGCTTCACGGCGGCGCCGGTGATCAGTTCCGCGTGTTCCTCGCGAAGGATCCGCTCGAGCGAGCGCGCGACCTGCCGCGTGCCCCCCATCGCGTACCAGCAGCCGTGGTCCACCTGCGCCGAGGCGATCAGGCCCAGGATCGACGGCGACAGGAACGGACTCGATCCCACGTACTGAAGGAAGTGCTCGCTCAGCTGACGCAGGTGCGGCTCGCCGATCCACTTGTGCACCGTTCGTGCCACCGTGCTGTGCATGCGCATCGCCAGCACGTCGCCCAGCAGACCGGGATCGTTCGCCGGCGGCTTACGCATCAGGTCCACGATGCCGCCAAGATCCTTGTAGAAGAAGACCTTGTCGCTCAGGCGATACATCCGGCGACTCCAGTCAATGAAGCGTCGCCAGCCCTCGCCCGCACCGCGCCCCGGGAACTGGCGGTCCATCGCCGCCGCCATGCGTCCCACGTCCTCCAGCAGGTCCACGCGCGTGCCGTCCTCGTAGAGGCAGCGCCACTGCGGATCCAGACGCACGAGCGACAGGTAGTCCTCGGGGTGCCTTCCGCTGCGCGCGATGATGCCCCGCACCACCTGCGGCATGGTCAGGATCGTGGGCCCCATGTCGAAGCGGAACCCCGCCTCGTCCAGCACGTTCATCTTGCCGCCTAGGTGCGCGTTGCGCTCGACGACCGTCACCTTCACGCCAGCGGTCGTCAATTCCACCGCGGCTGCGAGTCCGGCCAGGCCACCACCCACCACGATCGCGCTCCGAGTCATCCGTGCTGCTCCTTGCCCGCGGTCGCGGGCGTTTCCACCGTCGTTCCTTCGAAAGCGGGCCGAGCGGGGTGCTCCAGCCGTCCAGGCGATCGAGCGCCATGCCACCACCGCACCATGTGATCCAGCATGCCAAGCATCCGTGGCGGCGGCGGCTCCGCATCCGGCGTCCACGACGCCGTGCGCGAAACCGAAAGCGGCCGCGTGAGTTCCAGCAGGCCGGCCTCGCCGCGCGAGGCGCCCCAGCCGCTCGCGCCTCGGCCCGCGATCGAGACGCCGGGGTGTCCCGTCGGCGTCACACACTCGTTGAAGGTCACCACCGAGGAGCCGAGCGACTGCACGAAGGCCTCGTTGCGCTGCAGTCGGCGCGCCGAACGCGAGAAGACGCTCGTGGCCAGCACATGCGCGTTGCGACGATGCATCGCGAGCGCCTCGTGCAAGCCATCCACCGGCACCACCGCCATCACCGGCCCGAAGTGCTCGCCATGCACCAGCGGCGCATGCGCCGGGCAATCCACCGCGACGATCGGTCGCATCCATCCATCCGAGGCGGCCTCGGCCACGCCGCTCAGGCTGCGCGCGCCCAACGCCAGCGCCTCGTTCACCAGCGTCGTGCAACGCTGCGCCTCGATGGCATCGACCAGGCGCACCGGTCGCGCCCCGGCGGCGAGCGGAGCCATCGCGTCGAGGAACGCCCGATACACCGAGCGATCCACCAGCGCGCGCCGCGGCGCCATGCACGTCTGCCCCGCGTTCATGGTGAAGGCAAGCCAGAGCCGTCGCGCCGCAAGCGCCGGATCCGCGTCCGAAAGCACCAGCGCGCTGTCACGTCCACTGAGCTCCAGCACCGATGGGGTCAGCGACTCCGCGCACATCTTCGCCACGGTCAGCCCCGTGCCACTGCCGCCCGTGAAGATCACCTTGTCGAAGCCGCCATGGGCGACCAGTCGCTCACCTTCCGCGCGCGAGGCGTCAGCGAGCTCGATCCAGCCGTCCGGAAGACCGCACGACGCCGCGAGTCGGACCAGCAGGCGCTGCGACTCAGGCGAGCGCTCCGACGGCTTCACCGTGACCTGATTGCCGGCGGCGATCCCCTGCAGCAACTGGATGCCAAGAAGTCCCGCCGGATAGTTCCATGTCGCGATGATCAGCACCCGCCCAAGAGGCGCGCGCTGCAGGGTCACGGTCCTGCCAAGCAGCCAGCCCGGGCGACCCCAGGCGGGGCGCGAGCCCAGAATCGAACCGGCGCATGCCTCGTGCCAGCGGATGGAGGCCACCAGCGGCAGCACCTCGCTGACATAGGCTTCTGATTCCGGCTTGCCCACCTCCTCGGCGATCACCCGGGCCAAGTCCCGGCCGTGCGCCGCGACGGCTCGGCGGAAGCGGCGCAGCCACCGAAGCCGATCCGCCCACGAGAGTGTCCGGCGACAGATGAGGGTGTTCGGATCCGCCATGCTCATCGGGGGGCTGTTTCCGCTGGGGCGATTCGATCAAGGCATCCCTGCGGATTCGCAACGAATCTGTACGATAGAGGGGATCGAATCTTCACCATGATCGCTGAGGAACGAAGCGTACGCCACTTATCCGATGTCGGCATCGTCGGCGCTGGTCCCGGCGGACTGTCAGCCGCGATCCTGCTTGCCGCAAGCGGTGCCAGCGTGGACGTCTACGAGCGCCAGCCGGTCCTCGGCGGCCGCACCCGCCGGCTCAGCTTGGGCGACCATCATTTCGACGTCGGCCCCACCTTCTTCATGATGCCCTACGTGCTCGACGAGATTCTTGCGGCCGCCGGTCGCAAGCTCTCCGATCGCGTGGAGCTCACCCGCCTCGATCCGATGTATCGCCTGCTGCTTGGCCAGCCCGAAGGTGCACCGATCACGCTCGACACCACGCAGGATCTCGCGCGCATGTCGGAACGGCTCTCGCGCATCGAGCCGCACGATGGCCCTGCCTTCCTGCGATTCATCGCCGACAACCGTCGCAAGCTCACGGCCATGACGCCGCTGCTGCGCAAGCCGATCCGCAGTGTCCTCGATCTCGCCTCGCTCGACGCCATGCGCGCGGGCCCGCACCTGCGCCCCTGGCAGAGCCTCTACGACCACCTCAAGGGGTACTTCCGCAACCCCTCGATCCGTCTGTCGATGAGCTTCCAGAGCAAGTATCTGGGCATGAGTCCCTTCGAGTGCCCGGAGCTCTTCAGCATCCTGCCGTTCATCGAGTACGAGTACGGCATCTGGCATCCGACGGGCGGCTGCAACGCTCTCATGCGCGCCATGGCCGAGATCGCCGAGGAACTCGGCGTGCGGTTCCACACGGGATGCGAAGTGCAGGCGATCGACTTCGAAGGGTGTCGCGCCACGGGCGTGCAGGTCGACGGCTCGCTGCGCCGCCACCGACACGTGGTGGTGAACGCCGATGCCGCAAGCGCTATGCGCCGTCTGGTGCCCTCGCACCTGCGCCGGACGTGGACCGACCGACGCATCGAGCGCAGCCGTTACAGCTGCAGCACCTTCATGCTCTATCTGGGGCTCGACGGCGAGGTCGATCTGCCTCATCACACGATCTACGTGAGTCGCAGCTACGAGCAGAATCTGGCCGACATCGCCACGAACGGCACGCTCAGCGAGGATCCCTCGATGTACGTGTGCAATCCGGCGCCGATCGATCCAACGATGGCGCCGCGCGGCGCGTCGAGCCTGTACGTGCTGGTGCCCACGCCCAACGTGCAGCCCGGCCTGAACCATGTCGACTGGCACGCGCAGGCCCCCACGCTGCGCGAGCGCACCTACCGCCAGCTGGAGGAGACCTTCGGCCTGCGCGACATCCGCAGCCGAATCCGTGTGGAACGTCAGGTCACCCCGCTCGACTGGCAGGGCGAAGGCATCCAGTTCGGAGCCACCTTCAATCTGGCGCACAATCTCGGCCAGATGCTCCATCGTCGCCCGCAGCACAAGTTGCAGGACGTCGATGGCGTGTGGTTGGTCGGTGGCGGTACGCACCCGGGTTCCGGCCTGCCCGTCATCTTCCTCTCGGCGCAGACCACCTCGCGCATGCTGTGCGAGCGACTCGGCCTGCCCTGCGCGATCGATCAGGCACCACCGTCGTCCCACCGCCGCTCCGCTAGCCTGTCGGCGTGGACATCTCCTACGGCCGTTACCTGAAGGTTCCAGAGCTTCTTTCGCTGCAACAGCCCGTCGGCACGCCGGTCGAGCACGACGAGCTGCTGTTCATCGTCATCCATCAGGTGTACGAGCTGTGGTTCCGGCAGCAGCTGCACGAGGGGGACCGACTGTGCGCCTTGCTGCAGGACGGAGCGTTCGAGCGCGCCGGTGACACGCTTGCGCGCATGCTGAAGATCCTGAAGACCATGGTCGCGCAGATCGACGTGCTCGAGACCATGTCGCCCGTCTCGTTCCTGCAGTTCCGCGAGTTCCTCACCAGCGCCAGCGGCTTCCAGAGCTGGCAGTTCCGCGCCTTCGAGATGATGCTTGGCCAGAAGAACGCGAAGGCGGTCGAGCGCTATCCGGTCGGCTCCCCCGAGCGCGCCGAGTTGCAGAAGCGCGTTCATGCACCCTCGGTCTGGAGCAGTTTCGTGCAGGGACTCGCCAAGCTTGGCCACACGGTTCCACCAAGCACCCTGCACCGGGATCCCGAGATGCCTCCTGCCGCCGATCCGGCCATGCAGGCCATGCTCCTTCCGATCTATCGCCAGGTCGGACCCGTGCACGCGTTCTGCGAGTCGCTGGTCGATCTCGACGAGGGCGTGCAGGAGTGGCGCTACCGCCACGTGAAGATGGTCGAGCGCACCATCGGCTCGAAGCCCGGCACGGGCGGCTCCGCCGGCGTGCAGTACCTGAAGTCCACGCTCTTCCAGCCGCTCTTCCCGGATCTCTGGGAACTCCGAAGCGCGCTCTAGGTCCTTCGCGCGACGCTCAGCGCACGCCGCTGCCCGAGGCGCCCACGATCCGGATGCGCCCGTTCTGCAGATCCCACACCGCGCTCTCCGCCTGGACGGGCACCGGTTGCGCGCGGGCGCCGCGCTGCAGCACCTTGATCATGCGACCCGGCCGAGCCGTGACCTGCGCGATGCCGGTCGCCAGGTCGTAGTCGAACACGTCGCACTCCACGTCGACCTCGGGCGTACGCACGAACACTCGCCCCAAGCCCTCGATGCGTCGCAACTGCACGGGTGCGCCAAGATCGACTGGCGTGCCCGCGGCCTTCGGCGCCTCGATGTTCGGCTGCGACGTGACACGGTCCACCGTGGCCTGCAGGCGATCGCAGGTCAGCGTGAGCGTGTCCTGCTCGCGCAGGCCAGCGTGCAGCAGTTCCACGCCTTCGTCCAGATCGATCCGGTACCGGCCCAACGCGTCGATCCGGCGCATGTCCAATCGATTCGTCCACTTGAAGCGCGTGGTGCCGCGACCGTCGAAGAGTGACGGAGGCGCCGCGCGCGCACCATCGTCGTCGCGATCGAACACCAGCAGCGTTCCAGCCGAGGGCACTTCGCTCTCGCCGGTGGCGACCTCGTGCGTGACCTGATCGGCCATCAGTCGGAACAGTCGCGGCTCGTCCGAACGATCCGCGCGGCCCCACGACCGACTCTCCAGCTTCACGCCACCGCGCGCCTGCACGCGCCGCACGCCACCGGCCTCACCCGCCGCGGTGCTGGCGCCGGTGCCCGCCGAAGCAAGCGTCAGCGTCGCCTGCGCGGCCTCCAGATCGTCGCGCTCGGTCGCGGTACGGCTCGCCACCGCCTTCACGGTTCCGTTCAGCTCCACCTCGCTGGCCTGCGCATCCACGCGGCGGTACCTCAGGCCGTCGCTCCACGTGGCCTCCATCGAGGCCTGCGCAGGAAGCGTCGGCCGAGCGCGCGCCTCGGGCGACGCGTCGGCCACCACGGTGTCGAACGCCCTGCATCGACCCGGACCGGGGGCGGCACCCACGCCCGCCACATCATCGAGCTCGATCAACGACATGCCATCGGCCGCGGTCGTTCCACGAGCCAGCAGCAGGTTCGGTCCACGCAGCGTCACGCGCTTGGCGGAAGGATCCGCCTCCATCGCGTTTGCCCAGATGCGCGCATCGCCACTCACGAGCGCCTGCACCGAACCGCGGGATTTCATCTCGGCCACATCCACACGATCGGCCTGTGCGGGCGCGCCCGCCACCGGGCGGAACGTGCACTCCATGGAATCGGTCCACAGGCGCTGCGACTGATCCAGCGCCGCCACCCGGCCCTCGGCCACAAGCTTCGTCGGCTGCGACGCGCCATCTTCCAGCGGCAGAAGCGACAACTCCACGCGCTCCGCGGCCAGGCTGCCGCCCTCGGGCTGGCGCACGGCGCGTGCGGCGCCCTCCGCCAGCAGGCGCGTGACGGCGTCGCGGCTTCCCTTGGCCACGCACTCCACCATGAGCCGTTCCGCTTCCAGACGCACCTCGTCGGCGTTCGCGCGCACCGCGCCACGGAAGTCGGCGGAACGCAGGCGCGCCGCGCTGGCCCCGGGCTCGAACGCAAGCTCCACCCCCCGTTCCCACTCCATGCGCACGGTTCGCGCCGACGCCGGTGCGGCGGCGATCTCACGCTCGCCCGCACCCTTCGCGGCCTCCTCCGTCAAGGTCGCCACCGCCTGCACCGCCGCGCCGTCGGCACCACCCAGGCGCATGCGACCCGCGCCCTCGATCTGTCCCTTGCCGGTGCGCCGGTTCATGCCGAAGCGCGTCGCCTCGAGATCCAGTCGCGGACTCGCCAGCACGAATCGCCGGCCCGACTGCGCCTCGATCATCACGGCCTCGTCACCGGTCACGTAACGCAGGCGTCCACAGTCGATTCGCGCTTCGCTGCGCTGGTCCTCCAGCTTGGTGGGCGAGCCCAGAATGTCCACGATCACGTCATCCTTGGTTGGGGGCCGCTCGGCCTTGGCGTCGAGCATTTCCATCGTGAGTCGCCCCGCATACCGGATCTCCGTGCGCTCCAACGCCGGCTGCACAGGTCCCATCGCGCTCGCCAGCATCGCCACGCCGATCGGCATCGCGGCGCGCGAGGGTTCGCTCGGCGTCGACGACGGCGCGACGTGCGCCAGATTCTCCCCGATGGAGTTTCCCTCCAGCGAGAACACGGCCTCCAGTCGATCGCCGTCGATGCGCGTGCGCTCACCCTCGCTTTCGCGAAGCACCTGCACCGATCGATCCAGCGTGAGTCGGTAAAAGCTCGGCTCCACTGGGTCCGGCACGATCGGTGCGCTTGGGCCACCTGGTGCCGGCGGCAGCGGCGGCTCCGACTCCGCGGCCTCTGACGCACCCACGCGGCGCGTGATCACGATGGGCGACAGCGGCCGCTCCACCGTGAGTCGCTCGATGTTGCGACCATCGGGCGTCAGCAGCATCGTGAGCCCCTCGCCTGCGAAGCGCAACTGGTCCGTCACCACTTCCACGCGCTTGTCGCAGCGCACCTCACCCAGCCGGCTGTCGAAGAGCGCCTCGTCGGCCTGTACCACGATCGCCGGCGCGTCCCTGTCCATGTCCACCGCGCGCCCCGCGTTCGGCGCGTACATGCGGATCACCACTGATCCATCCAGACGTCCGCTCTCGATCGCGCGATCGGGCACACGAAGTCGTCCGCGCTCGGCACGCATGCTGATCACGCGGCCACCCTTCGGGAACATCATCGCGCGTGGTTCCTGCATACGCATCCAACGGTCGCGCTCGGGGTCGATCCGCGAGGCGCTGTACTGCTGCGCGAGACGCCCCGTGTCATCGGCCACCTGCACCCAAGCCCCCTGATCCAGCGACACCCCGCGGGATTCCAGTGTGGCGCCGCCGCCGGTGCCCTCGTCGGCACGCAGCGGGCCAGGCGATGGAAGATCCTGCGCCTCCACGATGCGCGGTGACTTCGCGGCCTGAGGCGCCTCCGCCGTCGGCTCGATCCACACCGCCACCAGCAGGATGACCGTGCCGACCGAAGCCGCAAGCGCCGTCGCCACAAGCGGCGACCGGCCCCGAAGGCTCACTTCTGCGCCTCCACCACGGATTCCCACGCGCCGGCCGCCCGAAGCAGGTGCTCGATGCCCTCGCGAACGGCACCGTGCCCTCCGGGCGAACTCGCCACCCACGCCGCCATGTCGCGCACCTCCGGCACCGCGTCCGCCACCGCCATCGGGTAGCCCACGCGCGCCAGCAGCGGCATGTCGGGAAGGTCGTCCCCCATCGCGGCGGCCTCGTCCGCCGGAACGCCCAGCCGCTCCAGCAGCTGATCCAGCACCGCGCCCTTGAGTCCGCTCGCGGTCACGACATGCTGCACGCCGAGGTCGGCAAGCCGATGACGAAGCGCGAGCTCACCCCGGCCGGTCACCACCGCGATCTCACGTCCCGATCGCATCCACGCGCGCATGCCGAAGCCGTCCCGCACGTGAAAGCGCTTGGTCTCCACACCATGACCGTCCACATGGATGCCACCATCGGTCAGCGTGCCGTCGGCGTCAAGCACCAGCAGCCGAACGCGAGCGGGATCGGACGGACGACGCATGGGGCAAGTGTATCGCGCATACGCGCAGTACCATCCAAACAGTGTCGACGGTCGACTTGTCCAGCTCCGTCATGCATGCCATGCACGCCGTCCGCACGGCTGTACACGCGGACGCCACGGCCGACGAGGCGCGCGCCCTCCTTCGCGAGCGCAAGCTTGATCACTCTCTCTTCTACGTCTACGTGGTGGACGCCGACGACCGTCTGCTTGGCCAGGTCTCGGCACGTCGCCTGCTCCTCAGCCGTGGCGACGAACCCATGACGAAGCTCATGCACGCGGCTCCCGCGGTCGCCGCCTGCACCGACACAACGGGGCAAGCCTTCGACTACCTGGCCACCTATCGACAGCTCGCCATTCCGGTCGTGGACGGCCAGCAGCGCTTGCTCGGCGTGGTGGACGTGACGGCCTGGACGGCCGACGCCGCGGATCGACTCGAGGGCGGGCGCGCGGAGTTCTTCGGACGCCTTGGCGCCGCGGTCGAGGAGCACCGTCTTGGAGGCCCGATCCGCGGCTTCCAGATGCGCATGCCCTGGCTCCTCTGCAACATCGCGTCGGGACTTGCGTGCGCCTTCATCGCTGAAATCCACGAAGAGCTTCTGGAGGCGGTGATCGTGCTGGCCGCGTTCATCCCGCTGGTGCTCACGGTCACCGAATCGGTGGGCGTGCAGGCGGCTGAACTTTCCGTGGGTCTGCTCCGCTCCAACGCCTCGCTGCCGGCCTTCCTGCGTCGACTGCGCACCGAGGCGGCCACCAGCATCCTGCTTGGCCTCGCCGCCGGCGGCATCGTGGGAATCTCCACGCTGATCTTGACGCAGCCCGAGGAGCGTCATCGCATCATCCTGATCCTGCTGCTCAGCGTGATCTCGGCGATGGTGATCGCTGCGCTCATCGGCTCGTTCGTGCCGCGTATCCTCCGCCGGCTGGGTGCGGATCCGAAGTTCGCGTCAGGCCCCGTCACGCTGATGGCGGTCGACGTGTCCAGCACCCTCACCTATCTCACCATCGCCACGGCCTTCTTCGCGCGTTACGCGCCTGCCGTCAGCCCCTGAGCAGCAGCAGCGCGGCCACGTCGTACGCGGCATGTGTGCCGGTGGCGATGCCGAATCCGCGCCAGTGGAAGAGCGCGCCGAACCAGCAGCCTCCAAGCAGCAAAAACGCGAACTTCCACGCGTCCATGCTTCCATCGGCCAGCCGAAGCGGGTGGTACAGGGCGAACAGTAGCGCGCTTGCCAGCATCGCCACGATCCATGCACGCGGCCCCTTCCACCCAGCCACATCCGCCAGCAGCATGTGCAGGCCTCCCATCACGGCCATGCGGAACACCAGTTCCTCGTACACCCCCGCGCCGACTGCCATCGACAGACGCGTGAGCGTGTCCATTCCTTCGAACTCCGCTCCCGCGGCGGCGAGCGCGAACCGCTCCGCCCCGCGCCCCGCCAGCAGTCCCAGCGGCAACAGCGGCGCGGCAAGCGCCGCGCTTTCCACGTACATGCCAAGGATCGTCGTCACGCGCACCCGCCAAGGGAACTTGCCCAGCACCTGCCAGGCCAGCAGCGTGAGCACCAGCCCCACGGCAGGCAACGAGAGCAGCGGCAGCCCAAGGTCCTCGGCACGCACCCCGAAGGCCTGGAACAGGCCCACCATGCCGCCGTGCGCCTTGTTCGTCAGCGTGCCCGCCCCTCGTCGAAGCCACATCGCAAGCCCGATCTCGTAGCAGGCCAGCAAGGGAACAAGGAACAGCAGCGTCTCCAGCGGGCGCGTCGACGCCTCCGGATAGCGAACGACAGCCGCACCCCGGACGGGGCGTACCGGCATCTTCCGGGATCGGGATCGGCTCACGCCTTCTTGGTGCGGGCGCCGTTGGCGGGCTTCGAGGCTGTCGCCACTCCGCCGCCCTGCAGGGCCTTCAGCTTGCGCGCCATCAGACTCTTGCGACGTGCCGCGGTGTTGCGGTGCATCGTGCTGCTGGCGGCGGTCTTGTCCACGGCCGAGGCCGCATCGCGGTACGCCTTCTCGGCTGCAGCCGCATCACCGTTCGCGATCGCCGCAAGGAAGCCCTTGATGGCATCCTTCACGCGGCGCTTGCGCCAGTTGTTCAGGGCGTTGCGCTTCTTGGTCTGACGGACTCGCTTGGCTGCACTCTTGGTGTTTGGCACGTTTCTCTCCGAAGGGTCGGGGAGTATGCCCGGTTTTCGGTTCGACGGCAAGTGGGCGGAATGCCGCGCCCCACACCTTGACGGCCCGCCCGCCTAGGCCGAAAATGCGCTTTCGGGCGCTTTCCGCCCGCTGGAGACCCCCCTCGAATGGCCACGCGCTCCGCCAGCACTGGCGTCCTCGTCACGCTCGTCATCTTCGTGATCCTCACGATCGCGCTGCTGGTCGGCAACATCCTGCAGTGGACACAGGTGAAGTCGATCACCGAGGCCATGCGCAAGAACGACGAGATGTACAAGCGCATGGGCACGAACGCCGAGATCGGCACCGACGACGTGAAGCGCCTGGAGACCATGGCGGGCTCCTCGCAGAAGAAGCTCGTTCCGTACCTCGTCGACCTGAACCAGCAGTTCAGCGGACAGCTGACGGGCGACCGCGGCAAGGTCATCGACGACAAGACGCTCGCCGACGCACTGAAGGCGATGGGCGTGGAGGAAGGCGGCACCGTCAAGTCGCTCGTGACGCGCCTGAAGGCCACCGCCGAGACCAACGCGGCGGAACTCAAGAGCCTGAAGGAGCGCATGGACCAGGTGAAGGCGCAGATCGATGCGGCCTCCGCCAAGGCTGCGCAAGCAGGCACGCAGGACAGCGAAGTCCTCGCGAAGGCCTCGCAGGCGCTTGCGGACCTCAGCGCCGCCTCCGAGGCGTATCGCGCCGATGCCGAGGGTCTCAAGCAGGCGCTGGCGGGCGCGAAGCAGGACTTCGACCGCCGCGTCTCGGAAGTCAAGAACGAGCGTGACAGCACCGTCGACGGCCTGAAGAACGACAGCGCACAGCTGCAGACCCAGCTCGACCAGGCGCAGAAGAAGCTCTCGCAGTTCGAGACGGGCCTTCAGAATCCCGCTCTGCTGGTTGATGGCCGAGTGATCGAGGTCAACGGCAGCGAGGGCCAGATCTTCATCGATCTCGGCAAGCAGCAGCGGCTCCAGGCGGGCACCACCTTCGAGGTCTTCGAGACCCCGGAGCAGATCCGCTCCAGCGGCGAACAGGGCCTGCGCGGCAAGGCCAGCATCCAGATCATGCGCGTCGGCGACCTCACCAGCACCGCGCGCGTGATCCGCTCCACCCCGGGACGACCGGTCGTGAAGAACGATCTGCTGGCGAACGCGGTGTACTCGCCCACCCACCGCTACCGCTTCCTCGTGCACGGCAAGTTCAACGTCGATGGCGACAAGTTCGCCAGCACCGACGAGACCCAGCTGATCGTGCAGCGGATCAAGGACTGGGGCGGCACCGTCTCGTCCGAGGACCGGGTGACCGGTGATCTCGACTTCGTGGTGATCGGCGAGGTGCCCGAGGAGCCCAACACCCTCTCGCCCACGGCGAGTGACCAGGAGGTCGAGGGCTACCAGCGCGCGAAGGCCGCGAAGGACCAGTACGAAAAGATCCTGAACGACGCGACCCGCGCGCGCATCCCGGTGCTGAACTGGAACCGATTCCAGTCCCTGACCGGCATGACGGATTGACGCCCGGGTGCACGCCGCCGCCACAGCCCTCGCGCACTTCCTGCCCTATGCGGCGCTTCGGGCCGCGGCGTCGACCCTGCATCTCTTCAGCACCGAGGGCAATCTGCGCTTCGCCGCCGGGCTGGGGTCGCTCCTGGCGCGTGTCGGTCCGGCACGTGTTCGCCGCGCCGAGCAGCATGTGCGACTGGCGTTTCCCGATCTGCCCGATGGCGAGGTTCGGCGCATCGTGCATGCAAGCCTTCAGCACATGTTCCAGCTGTTCCTTGTGGACAGTCTTGCCGCGCCGCAGCAGCTGAATGAGCATGGATGGGCTCGACATCTCGAGTTCGGCAAGGTCGACGACACCATGCGACTCCTGCTGGAGGATCGCCCCGCGATCTTCGTCACGGGTCACTCGGGGAACTGGGAATTCCTCGGACTCTCGCTCAGCCTGCTCGGCTTTCGGATGAGCGCGCTGGCGCGACCACTCGACAATCCGTACCTCGATCATTGGCTGCTTGACATGCGCCGCCGGCGTGGCCTGGAAATCCTGGTCAAGTGGGGCGCCACCACCGAGGTGCAGCGCGTGATCGAGTCCGGCGGCCGCGTGGCCTTCATCGCCGACCAGAACGCGGGCGAGGACGGCATCTTCGTGCCGTTCTTCGGCCGTATGGCGAGCAGCTACAAGAGCATCGCGCTGCTGTCGCTGCGGTACAAGCTCCCGATCGTGGTGGGCACCGCCATCCGGCAGGGCGAGCGGATGCGATACCGCATCGAGACCGTGGACCGCATCGAGCCGCACGAGTGCGAGGCGGCCGCGGATCCGATCTTCTACTGCACCGCCCGATTCAACCGCGCGATGGAGGCATCCGTTCGCCTGGCGCCCGAGCAGTACCTCTGGATCCATCGCCGCTGGAAGAGCCGGCCAAGCTGGGAGCGCGCCGGCAAGCCGATGCCCGATCGCGTGCGCCGCAAGCTGCTCGAACTTCCGTGGATGCGGCCCGACGAGGTCGACCGGATCGCCTCGTGCACAGCGGAGATCGCTGCCTGATCGCACGCACCGGCTCGCGACTCACGGGCGATGCCGCTACTCTCCGCCACCTATGGGTTCGAAGCAATTCGTGGTGCAGTCGAGAAGCCGCGCGGCCGACGGAACCCTCGCACCTCTGGGATCACGACGCGACATCGAATCCGCGCTCGCCTGCCGCAACACGACGTCCGACCATGCGGGGGGCGATCGCCTCTACGGGCCGGGCATCGAGATCGACATCGCCCCCGAGGAAGATCCGGTGCTGCAGATGCTTCTCACGATCAACGACGAGGACATCGCGTGGGACGTGATCCTTCGACTTGCCCGCGAGTTCCAGTGGAAGATCGTGGATCCGAACTCGGGCCGCGAACTCTCGCCCTGAGGGCGCGCCGCCGCGACGCTCAGTCGAGCTTTTCGCTCTCGATGCAGGCCTTCTCGCCGGCGAGGCGCTTTTCGGCGTAGCGCTTCACCCAGTTCTCCCAGGTCTTGCCAGCAGCCGCGTCCTTGCCCGTGAAGGCGATGGCCGCGATGGTGGCCTCGCTGATCGACTGCCGCGATCCACCGTCCTTGGGAAGCAGCCGGATCTTGCGGTCGGCTTCGGTGGCTCCGGCCTTCCGGTCGTACAGAAAGCCTTCCACCACGGAGCCGTCTCGAAGTTCAACGCTCACGTCGCCTCGGAAGTCCCGCGCGGCCTCCAGAGCGGCCTCGAAGGCCGCTGGATCGCCACGATCGACCCGACGGGTCGACAGCATGCCGGTGTCATCCGTGGCCGCAGGTGTCACCGTGCGGCTCCCGCCTTGGCATCCACGTCCGCCAGCACGGCCTCGTCCAGGCGCCGAATCAGGCCCTCCAGCTGCTCGACAGCCGTGTCCAGACTGTTGCGGCCGGTGGCCAAGGTCATCGGGTCGCCGCGACCGGCCTGCGCCCGGACTTCCAGGGCTGCAGCCTCGGCCTTCAGCTTCTCCAGCAGACAGCACGCGTTCCGAAGGGCGCCAAGGCGCTCATCGGTCGGGTCAATGCCTTCGAAAGCCAGTGTGCCTGCGAGGCGAAGGCCGGGGGCATCCTGCGAACCAGCCTGCTTGGGCTCGGTCAGAACCGGCAGGTCGCCGGCCAACCGGGCGTGGGATCCATCCATGGGGGCATTCTCCGGGGTCTCCGACCCAACTGCAAGTCCTCAAATGTCTCATAACGACACGCGTGGCTTCACCAACCCCTGTCTTCGGCCGAGCACATCCAGATTCCCCAACTTTCCATCAGCTTCCGCCGCCCCTCAGAACGGGAATGACACCCCGCCATAGACCTGCAGCGAATCGCGGCCTGGGTTGTTCTGACCGGTGTTGGCGTTCGAGATGTGGTACCAGCGCAGGCCTCCCATCAGGCGCGCCGAACCGCCGATCGCCACCGTGCCGCCCACCCCCGCCCGCGGCGTGAAGTTCACGCGACCGCCGTCGCTGGGCACAGGCTCGTTCGTGAACAGCATTCCGCATCCGATGTCGCCGTACAGGCTCCAGTCGGTGCGGGTCAGGAAGTGCCAACGAAGCATCAGCGAGGCGCCGCCACCGCCCGCATCCAGGCCCGGCTGCAGGATCGCGTCGCCGCTCAGGCCGAAATCCATGCTCACGTTCTGCATGAAGAACCAGCTCGCGCTCCATTCCATCTCCAGCTGGTCCGCGCCTTCGAAGTTGCCCATCCACGAACCAAGGAGCTGCCAGCGCCAGGAGTCCTTCGCGCCGAAGGCCTGCATGGCCGGAGCGGAAGTCTTCGCGGCACCACTCGAGCCCGCCGAGCCCGACGCGGATGCCGGCACCTGCTGCGGTGTCCGCTCCGCCCCTTCAAGCGCGAGCGCCACCTGCGGCGAAGCCGGCGCGATCGCCGACTTGGGCGCCTCCACATGCGCCGACTGCACCGCCGCCAAGACCGCTGCCATCGAGAAGATCTGCATGCGCGCGATGCTAGTGCCGCGCGGCACGGACCCCGGAAAACAACACCGCCGTCCGGTCGCTCCGACACGCACGGACGGCGGCTCTGCACGCCCCACAAGGGGGCTGCGAAGAAGTTTGGGCCGGGGAAGGTAGCGCTCTCGGGGTCGCCGGTTCAACGCCACAGGCGGAAGTTCCCGCCCGATTCATAAATCCATGCCAGAGCAACGTTTCATGACCGCCGATTCCGGCACAGAAAGGCCGGTGACGGCCGGCTCAGCCCTGTGGCGTCGAGGGAATGAGCGAGGGCGGCGTGGGAACCGTGTCCTTCGGAGGCTCCCGAAGAACCTCCGTCTCGCCGGCCCGATCCGCCTGCATCTCAGCCGCGCGCGCATCAAGGCCCGTTCGCATCTCGCGCGCCCGCTTCACCAGCGCCGCCTCGTCCTTGTCGGTCGGGATCATCGTGAAATGCCACTTCACGCGACTTTCGAGCCGCGCCGGAAGCACCTCGCTCACCAGATCGCAGCCCACGAAGTCCCACACGGGCGCGTCGGCGTCACCGAAACCGACCACGGGTTCGAAGCCCTCGCGGCGCAGCCGCACGTCGTAGCGGCCGTAATGGGTGAACTCGATCGTGCAGGGCGTGCGGCCCGCCTCCCGGTCGTTCACCCAGACCCGTGCCCCCGGCGGATCGCTGGTGATGTCGATGACGCGACGTACGCAGCCCGTGCAGCAGGCCGCAAGCAGCGCGATCGTGAGCAGCCGGGCAAGGCGTTCCATGCGCACACTCTACCGTCATCCGGCTAGCATCGCGCGCGTGGCGCTGCTTGAAGCCAAGTCGCTGGTGAAGACCTACAACGGCCGCAAGGTCGTCGACCAAGTCAGCTTCCATGTCGACCGCGGCGAGATCGTGGGCTTGCTCGGGCGCAACGGCGCTGGCAAGACCACCAGCTTCCGCATGACGATCGGCATGATCACGCCCGAGGCGGGCTCGGTGCACTTCAACGGGCAGGACGTCACGTTCCTGCCCATGTGGCGCCACGCGAAGGCCGGCATGGGTTACCTCAGCCAGGAGCCGAGCGTGTTCCAGCGTCTCTCGGTGCAGGACAACCTGCTCGCGATCCTCGAGACGATCCCCGGCCTCGCGCGCGCCGAGCGCCGACGCCGCTGCGACGCGCTGCTCGGCCAGTTCGGCCTGAAGGTGAAGGCGCGCGAGGAGGCGCGCACGTGCTCGGGCGGCGAGCGACGGCGCCTCGAGATCGCGCGCGCGCTGGTGACCGAACCCACGCTCATGCTGCTCGACGAGCCCTTCGCGGCGGTCGATCCGCACACCGTCGAGGAACTGCAGGCCGAGGTGCGCAAGCTCGCCGCGCGCGGCATCGCCGTGCTGGTGACCGACCACAACGTGCAGCAGACGCTTCGCATCTGCGACCGCGCGTACATCATGCACCAGGGCCGCAACCTGAAGGAAGGCGACCCCAAGTCGGTCATCAACGATCCGATGGTGCGCGAGGCCTATCTGGCCAGCACCTTTCGCGGCGACGAATTCGACTGAACCCGCTCAGTCCCTCGGGGCCACGCGCTCCACGCTCACGCGCACGATCGCCGTGGGCCCGGCCGCCTGCACCTTCACGCGCGCCCCGCCGCCCTCGACCGTGGCCCCCACCTCGGGCACGCGACCCAGTCGGCTCAGCACGAAACCCGCGATCGTGTCGTAGCCCTCGTCCTCGGGCAGTTGCACGTCGAGGCGCGCGTTCAGATCCGCCACGGGGCAGCGGCCGTCCGCCTCCAGCACGCCAGCGGAAACCTCGCGGAAACCGGGTTCCGATGCCTCTGGCAGATCGTGCTCATCGCGGATCTCGCCCACGATCTCCTCCAGCACGTCCTCGATCGTGACCAGGCCGGCGGTGCCGCCGTACTCGTCCACCACGATCGCCATGTGCACCTTGCCGCGCTGGAAGTCGCGCAGCAGCTCACTGACACGCTTCGACTCGGGCACGCGGATCGGCTCGTGCAGCAGCGGGCGCAGCTTGAAGTCGCCCGCAGCGGCACCGACCCAGCGCACCAGGTCCTTCACATAGAGCACCCCGACCACGTGGTCCAGGCTTTCCTCGTACACCGGCACGCGGCTGTGGCCGTCCTCGTGAATGAAGCCGCGGATGGCGGCGAGATCGTCGGTGTACTCGATGCCCTCGATCGCGGTGCGCGGCGTCATGATGCTGCCCACCAGCGTGTCGCTGAACTCGACCACGTTCTCCATCATCTGCGCGCTCGTGGCGTCGATGCCGCCCTGTCGTTCGGTGTCCTCGATGCTGCGGAGCAGGTCCTCCTCCGCCTCGTCCTCGACCAGGTTGGCTCCCACCAGGCGCTTCACGGCCTCGTCCACGATCTCGGCGGGCTTGGTCAGTGGACGCAGCGCCACATCCAGCAGTCGCAGCATGGGCAGCGTGCCCGACAGCAGGCCGGCCGAAGCGTAGCGAGCCACGGCCGAGCTCACCACGCTCGTGAAGAACCAGATCAGCAGCGCAGCCACCGCGAACGAACCAAGCACCGGAGCCCAGGTGATCACGCCATCGTCGCCGACCACCTCCATCAGTACCAGCGCGAAGAAGCCGATGCGGCCCATCGTTCGCAGGAACGCGACCGCGTGGTCCACCTGCTCCTTGCGGCCGAAGATCCAGCGACCGGATTCCAGGCGGCCCGATCGCTCCAGGCGCCGCTCGAGCGCGGAGTCGCTCACCTGCACCAGCGCCAGATTGATCGCCGAGAGCAGCGTGGTCAGCAGCAGCAGCATGACCGCGGCGAGCGACAGCCAGGTCAGGGTCATCGCGGCGCCTCCGGCGCGAAGGTGGCGCCCACGCCGATCGCCGCGAGCAGCCGGTCCTCCTCGGCGTGCATGCGGGCAAAGTCCTCCGGCGTGCGGTCGTCGAAGCCCGCCGCGTGCAGCAGGCCGTGCAGCGAATACAGCAGCAGCTCGCGGCGCAGGTCGTGGCCCATCTCGGCCGAGCGCCGCCGCGCCTCGTCCACGCATACGGCCACGTCGACCTCGGCGCCGTCCACGAAGGTGAGCACGTCGGTGGTCGTCGGATCGTTCATGTGGCGGGCGTGCAGACGGGTCATCTCCAGGTCGTTCACCAGGCGCACGGACAGGCGCGTCAGCGCCGGTGCGGCCATGCCGCAGAGTCGCCCCACCATCGCGCGAAGCCACTCGGCATCCGTTGGGGGAATCAGGCCGTCATCCAGGTATTCGACGGGTGCGGCCGAAGCCTCGTCCCGCCCACGACGAGCGTCGGGCATTGGAAGGAAGTCTAGCGGACCGGCGCCGAATTCCTCACCCATCCCCCATCGCGAGCATCTGCTGCAGCCAGGCCTCGGACTGCTTCAGCTTGTCCGCGGAGATGCTGCCCGGCCGCTCGGCATTGCGTGCTTCATAGGCCTGCTTCAGTCGACCGATCACCAACCGAGAGGCTTGCGACACCTGCGTTCGATGACGCTCCACCGCTCCTGGCGCGACGCGCTCGAGTTCCTCAATCGCCTCGTCGACCCGACCCACCTCAAGCAGCGCGCCCGCAAGGTCATAGGTATCCAGCAGCAGCGACTTGTCGGTCTCGACCGCGCCCAACGTGCGTCGAAGCGCAATCGCCTCGCGCATCAGCTGCAGCCCCGCATCCGCCTGCCCCTGCAGCAGACGCACGCGACCCAGCGCGAGCAGCGTGTCCACCTCGACCGTGCTGCCAACCCCTCCACGGCGTGACCGCGCAAGCGCGCGCTCGATCGACTGCGCCGCCTCCTGCACGCGATCAGGATCCTGCGCAAGATCAAGCCCCAGATTCGTGAGCAGCGTGGTGGCGGTCTCGTCGGTCACGTTGGGCGAGGCATCAAGCAATCGCGCGGAACGCTCTCGCAGTCGCCGCGCCTCCGCAACCAGCCCCGCCGCAGCCAGGGAATTCGCCGCCCTCGCCTGCATCAACAGGCTCTCGGAGTGCGACTCGCCGTACACCGTGTCGGTCCCGGCCACGGCCTGCGCCAGGTGCTCGGCCGCTTCGCCGCGGAGTTGCGCCTGGCGCTCCGCCGGCATGCCGTCGACCAGCGCGCGCTGCAGCAGCAGATCGGCCAAGTTCGCCAGCAGATGCACCCGAAGCTTCGGCGGAGCCGCCGGCTGCGCAAGATCAGCGCGCAGCAACTGCTCCGCCTCGTTGCGCGCCGCTTCCGAACCGATGCCAATCAGCATGGTCGCCAGCGACGCGCGTGCCTCGATCACCGAGAGATCCTCTCCGCCAAACTCGCGCGCCCGAACCTCGGCGGCATGCCGAACGAGCGGCACCGCCTCCTGCACCGCACCCTGCGCCATGAGCGCGCCCGCCAGAACCTGCTCCAACTCCGTCGCCTGCTCACTCTCGGCACCGAAGGCCTCGCGCGACCGTTGCAGCGCCTCGCGTGCCGTCGCCACCGCCTCCTCCAGACGAAGCAGCGTGCGCAAGGCCCTCGCGCGCTGCGTGAGCACCCGAACCATCGCCATCGGATCCTGAGCCAGCACATCCATGCGGATCGCAAGCGCAGCGTTCGAGAGTTCCAGCGCCAGTTCCCCGCGATCAAGGCCAAGGCTGATCGCGGCGAGGGACTCCTGCAATTGCGCCTGCACCTCGGGCTGCGTGGCGTAGCCGGATTCCTTCAATGCCTCGGCGGCAGGTCGCAGGATCGTGCGCTCGATGAAGTCCGTCGCCACATCGGTGGCGTTCACGCGCCCGAGACGCTGCCCGAAGTCATCGGCCTGCCCGTCCACCGCGGCCCTTCGCACGATGTCCTGAAACAGACCACGACCCGCCTCGTCGGCCGCCACGCGCTCAAGCATGCGCTGCTGAAAGGAGGCCACCTCGCGCACTTGCCGCTCACGCGCCTCGGACAACTCGCGCGCCCGGCGCTCCGCCACGCCGAATGCCGTGCTCACCACGACGCCGGTCACAAGGAACCCGACCGCCGCCGCGCTCGCGGCCACGAGCCAGGGATTCCGCCCCACGAACTTGCGCACGCGATACACCGCGGTGTCCGGGGCCGCAAGCAGCGGTCGTCCGTCAAGCCAGTTGCGAACGTCGTCCGCAAGCTGCGCCACGTCGCGGTAGCGTGCCTCGCGATCGCGCTGCATCGCCCGCGCCGGAATCCAGTCCAGTTCGTGGGCCAGCGCGCGCACCAACCGGTGCAGGTCCGATGCGCGGCTTCCCGCGAGCCCCTCCAGCGCATGCTCCACCCGCTTCATGCGCAGGTGCGACAGCCGCGCACTCGGGCGCATCGGCACATGCTCGCGCATGGCCCGCACGCGCTGCGCCGGCTCCAGCGCGCCGAACTCCGCGTCGTCCATCGGCAGCACGCCGCACAGCAGTTCATACAGCACCACGCCGAGCGAGTACACGTCCGTGCGTGGATCGACTTCGCCGCCCTCCCACTGCTCCGGGCTCATGTAGAGCGGAGAACCTACGGGCGCCCCCTGCTTCAGCTCATACGTGCGCTGACCGAATCCGTCCTTCTGCAGGCTCTTGGCAAGGCCAAAGTCGATCACCTTGGCATGCAGTTGCGCGCGCACGTTGCCGTCGGCATCCCGGCGCTCCTCGCGATAGGCAAGGATGTTCCCCGGCTTCAGGTCGCGATGCAGGATGAAGCGACCGTGCGCGTGCGCCACCGCGTCGCAGATCTGCAGGAACAGCTCCATGCGCGCGCGCAGGTCCAGTTGAAGTCCATCGCAGAACTCGGCGAGCGGCTTGCCGTCCACGAACTCCATCACGTAATACGGCTGTCCCGCATCGGTGGTGCCGCCATCGAGCACCTTCGCGATGCCCGGATGCTCCAGGCTCGCGAGTGCCTGCCGCTCCTGCTCGAACAGTCCACCACGCACCGCCATGTCGCCCTTCAAAGAAAGCAGTTTCAGCGCCACACGCTGGAAGTACGGCTGATGACGCTCCGCAAGCCACACCTGCCCGAACGACCCCGCAGCAAGCGGTTTCACCAGGATGTACGCACCGATCCGATCGCCGGCGTTCGCCATCGCCGGCGCGGCGGAGATCGCAGTGCTCTCAGCGGATGAAATCGGCAGCGTTCCGCCGGGACGTTCGCCCGGATCCGGCACCTCGCCGCCTGCAATGGACAGCGTGTCGGTCATGCGCGGTCAGCCTACCTCGCCGCCCACTCACTCAAACAGCAGCAGCAGGAACGACAGGTCGCCAGCGTCGACCTCGCCGCTGCCGTCAAGGTCGCTCGGGCAGCCCGGACATGGACCGAAGTCGAGCAGCAGGATCGAGATGTCGCTCGCACCCACCGTGCCGTCGCCATCGAGATCACCCTGCTTCAGGCCGCCCGTCGCAAGGAACGGCTTCACTTCCTGTGTGCCCACGAAGAACGCACCCGCAGGCTGATTCACCAGGAGCAGGTCCTCGCCACCGCTGCCGTCCAGGTTGCCGCGCGCACTCAGGATCGGATCGCTCGCGTCCAGCACCGTCGTCTGACCGATGCTGATCGGCGTGCCCGGGCCAAGCGTGTCCACGCGCAGCAAGGCCGCTTCGCTGTCGGTGCCCACGCGCTTGTACACGCTCACGATGTCGCGATCGCCGTCGTTGTCCACGTCGATCAGGCTCACGTCAAGACCGCTGCTTGCCGTCGCAGGCTGATAGGGCATGCCGCCGCCGAAGGTGCCGCCCGAGTTGCGGAAGATGCTCAGCACCGGAAGCGCGCTGCCCGTATCCGGCAGCGCTGGGTCGATGTTCGTGGTCACGATGTCGTCCAAGCCGTCGCCATCCAGGTCAGCCACGTCCATCGCCACGGGCTTCGCGGTCAGGTACATCGTCTGCTTCAACTCGAATAAGCCGCTCGGTGCCCGCATGAGCGTCTGCACGAAACCGGTCTCGGCCACAGGCAACAGGCCATCGATCGAGGCCGTGCGTGTGCCACCTGAGTTGATGCCGGTTGGTCGGATCACGTCGGTCTTGCCGGGCTTCAGCGTGTTCGGAGTGCCGGCCAGCACGATCTCCTGCTGCAGCACCGTCTCGGAGTAGATGCGCAGCTTCGAATTGCTCGTGCCGACCGCGACGAATCCCGTCGCCGCCATCACGCTCGAGCCAGCCGGCTCCACGATCGCGATGGAAAGCGGCGTGCCACCAAGGCCTGAATACACCGTGCTCGCCATCAGCGAGCCAGTGCCGTTGTCCAGGTACACACGCGCGGTGGAATCGCTCGAAATGCCCACCGCAACGTCTCGATCGCCATCGCCATCCACGTCACCCACCGCAAGGCAGGTCGGCTGCAACGGAATGCTCGTCAGCACGCTGGCGCTGCCCAGACCGCCCGCACCGTCGTTGAGCAGGATCTGGATCAGGCCGTTCTGACCCGCGCCAAAGTCCACCGCCAGCGCCAGATCATCGAAGCCATCGTGATTGATGTCGATCGTCTCCGCGGCCACGGCCTTGCCGCTGAAGGTGCCGGTCGAGCTCGCCGTCAGTTCGCCGCCACCGGGAAGCGCCAGCAGACGAAGCGAGAGCACCGTGCGACCGTCCACGTCCTCCGGCACGAGCGTGACGAAAAATCCGGGAGGGGGCGGCACCTCCGTCTGGATGAGGTCGAAGGTGCCCTCAACCTCGCCGGCACTCAGCACGGGCAGGTCGAGATCCTCGGGAAGCGCGCTGGCGGCACCGTGTACGCCGAGCAGCCACAGGCGGCCCGCGAGTTGCGCCTTGCCCGTGACGCGGATCGAATGATCGTTGCCGGGCACCGAGGCCGTCGTCGGAACGAGAAGGGTCGTCGCCGAGCGCGTGGTCAGGGCGGCGGCCGCGGCATCGCATGCACTGCCGACGCTCGCATAGCTGCCGAAGTCCACGACCGAGGCCGCACCGGGTACGCGTCGACCACCTCCCGTCCAGTTCCAGATGCCGACGTCCTGCCACAGACCGCCACTCACCGCCAGCGAGGCGCTTCCCGCGCCGTCGCCGCCGATGCACGAGCTCAGCGATTCATCGAGCAGCGCGAAGGCGTTGTTGCCTGCCGCGATCGACCGCACATGATCGAGTCCCGTCGGAACACGCGCCATCGACTCGAGCCAGCCACGCACACTGCCGTCCGCACGGAGCGCGAGCGTGAATACATTGCCCGCCGCCACCTGCACCGCCGGCGGCAGATCCTCGGGAACGGCGCACTGTCCGGCCGCGTTGGATCCCCAGCAGACGACCGTGCCATCGATGCGAAGCGCGACCGAGTGAAAATCGCCTGCGTCCACCTGCATGACCGAATGCAGACCAGAAGGGACGGCACTCTGACCATAGTCGGGCCAGGAGCCGCCATTGACGCTCCCCGCTCCCCACGCCTCGACCAAACCGTCCGATCTCACCGCGAGACTGTGCAACTTGCCCGCACCGATCTCGACAAGCGTGGGCATCTGCTGGGGCGGCGTGCACTGTCCGTACGCGTCGAGCCCCCAACAGGCCGCGCGACCCTGCATCGAGAGCGCCAACGAGTGATAGCCTCCGGCCGCGACCCGCTTCGACGGCGAAAGACCGGCAGGCACATCGCACGCGCCCGCGCCGTTGTCGCCCCAGCAAGCAACTGAACCGTCGGACTTGAGCGCGATGCTGTGATAATCGCCCGTGTCCGCGCTCGTGACACCGAAAATGCCGGCCGGAACATCGGATCCTCCGTCTCCCCAGACCGTGACGGTGCCGTCATCCTTCACCAGCGTGACTCGAATGCCGCTTGAGGTGACGCCGACCACCCCGAAGGAACTTCGAGGCGGGTTGCACTGACCCGAGTTGTTCCAGCCCCACGAAACGACCGAGCCATCGGAGCGCACCGCGATGGAATGCGCCTCGCCCGCACCGATCGACACCACACCCGAAAGCCCGGACGGCACGCCACAGGAACCGCGACCATCGTCGGTGCCCCAGCAACGCACGGTGCCCTGGGAGGACAGCGCAACCGTGTGATTGGTGCCGGCCGCGATCTCGACGACGGTGCCGAGCCCGTCCGGCACCGTCACGGGTGCCTGCGACGCTCCGCGGCAGCCCCAGCACCGGATCGCTCCGCCGGCTCGCAACGCGACGGCATGCGAGAGACCGCCCGCCACCGCGACTGCGTCGCCCAGGTCGCTCGGAACATCGCACTGACCGTTCGAGTTCCGGCCCCAGGCGCGCACCGCGCCATCACTGCGACACGCGAGCGAGAAATCGAGTCCAGCGCCGACGCGGACGACGCCGTCCAAACCTTGGGGAATCGAAGTCTGTCCGTCCCAGTTGGCGCCCCAACAGCGTACCGAGCCATCGGCGAGCGCTGCGATGAAGAAGCCGCCACCCGCGGCGAGATCCACCGCCGAAGCGAGCCCTGCAGGAGGCTCCAGCGCGCCGTTGTAAGGCGCGCCCCAGCAGATGACGGTGCCATCCGACTTCAACGCCCCCGAGTAAAGGCTGCGGGCGACCACCTTCCGAACTCCACCGAGTCCCGTCGGCGCCACGGTCTCGCCGGTTTCGTTCGATCCCCAGCACGCGACCGTGCCGTCCGCCCGCAACGCCACGCTGTGTTCGCTGCCACCGGCGATGCGCCGGAAGCCCAGTGGCGAAGAGTTGCCGGATGTCAGCAAACCGCGCTCCTGACCCGGCCACCAGCCGACGACCTGTCCACCGGCGAGGGATGCAGGATCCAGAATCCCGATCACCGAGAGACAGACGATCGAGAGCAGGCGACGGGCAAGCATGTCAGGCATCTTCGGGCCGGAGGACGGATTCGCTCAATTTCGAGCCGCGCAAAGCGGTCAGGACCGCACGAAAGTACCCCGTCGGAGACTCCTGGCAAGAACAATCTGGCCTTTAGGGGCCGATAGGGACCTTGCAGCGACTCCATCACCCTTCCAGATGCGGAGCGCGCCTTTCAGGGTGTCCGCAACCTGCTCACCGCCCCGCCGTCACATACACCGGCACGAACTTGGGCTTCACGCGCGCCTCGAACTCGCTTCGGTACTTGTTCACGATGGTGCGCACGGCCCAGTTGTTGCCGTCGGCCAGACCGCAGATGGTGGTGCCGGGCGTCAGGCCCATGCTTCCCGCCACCTCGAGCAGCAGGTCCAGATCGGCGCTGGTGCCGTCACCACGCTCGATGCGCATCAGCGTCTTCAGCATCCAGCCGCTGCCTTCGCGGCACGGGGTGCACTGGCCGCAGCTCTCGTTCTTGAAGAAGCGCGCGATGTTGCGTGCCACGGCCACCATGTCGGTGTCCTCGTCGAACACGGTCGGGCACGCGGTGCCGAGCCCCAGCACCTGATGGTCGCGACCAATGTCGAAGTCCATCGGCGCGTCGAACTGGTCCGCGCCCAGCACGCCCATGCTCACGCCGCCGGCGATGGCGCCCTTGAACTTCTTGCCGTTGCGCATGCCGCCGCAGTAGTCGTTCACCAGCGTGCTCAGCTTCACGCCGAGCGGCGCCTCGTACACGCCGGGGCGATTCACGTGCCCGCTCACGCCCATCAGCTTCGGGCCGAAGCTGGGCATGCCGCCGGGGAAGCGGCTCTGCACGCCGATGCCCTTCCACCACTCGACACCGCGATCCACCACGTGCATGGCCGCGGCGAGCGTCTCGACGTTGTTCACGATGGTCGGCCGGCCGAACAGGCCCTTCACCGCGGGGAACGGCGGCTTGATGCGCGGCCAGCCGCGCTTGCCCTCGATCGCCTCAAGCAGACCGGTCTCCTCGCCGCAGATGTACGCGCCCGCGCCGCGGTGCAGGATGCACTCGACCGCGAACTTGCTCTTGCCCTTCAGCAGGCCCTGCTTTCCGAAGATGCCGCCGGCGTAGGCCTCCTCGATGGCCTTCTGGAAGACCTTCGCCTGATGGTGATACTCGCCGCGGATGAAGAAGTACGCGGTGTCGAGCTGGCACGCCCAGCACGCGATCGCGATGCCCTCGAGCACCTGATGCGGATCGAAGTCGACGAGCAGACGATCCTTGAAGGTGCCCGGCTCGGCCTCGTCGCAGTTGATCGCCAGGTAGCGGCGACCACCGTCGATCGGCGCCAGGAAGCTCCACTTCAGTCCCGCCGGGAAGCCCGCGCCACCACGACCTCGCACCACGGCGTCCTTCACCATGCTCACCACGGCCGAGGGCTCCATGGACAGCGCCTTCTCGAGCGCCTTGTAGCCGCCGGTCTTCACGTACTCCTCGAAGCCGATGGTGCGGCGCTGCTTCGCGTCGCCAAAGAGGCCACCGGGGATGCGCTTGGTCAGGACGGGTTCGGAGAGCTTCATGGGAATCCGTTCAGGGGTTCTGCGGCGGCGGGGTCACCACCACCTCGTCGATCGTGGTTCGTCGCAGCGTGACGCCGTCGCGCTGCAGGGTCTCGGTCGTGCGGTTCACCTCGACCGCCTTGGGCTTCACGGGCGCGCGGATCGCATCCCACAGGATGCCCACCGCCTGCCCGACGCAGCGCGAGATGCTGGGCTGGCTCGCACCGGAATTGCTCATGCGTGCTTCGCCTTCCCAGCCTTCGCCTGGTCGATCAGCGCGTCGACCTTTTCGATGGTCAGGTTCTCGTGCAGCGTCTCGTTGAAGAGCGCCACTGGCGCGGTGTCGCAGCTGCCAAGGCACTCGAGCGTGAGCAGCGTGAACTTGCCGTCATCGGTCGTCTCGTGCGGCTCCAGATCCAGGCGACGGCGCACGTGGTCGAGCAGCTTCTGGTGGCCGCAGACCTCGCACGCGATGCTCTGACAGATGCCGATCACGCACTCGCCCACCTTCTCGGTGGTGAACTCCTCGTAGAAGGTCACCGTGTCGAGCACGTCGGCGGGCTTGATCTCGAGGAACTGCGCCACCTCGATCATCGCCTGATACGGGATGTGCCGGTGCGCATGCTGGATCTCGTGCAGGATCGGCATCAGCGCCCCGTGCTTCGTGGCGTACTTCGACAGGATCTCCTGCGACCACTTCTGCTTCAGGGCGTCGGTCAGGTAGGGCTCGGCGCGGCGCTCGATGCGCTGCGTGGCGGATGGTTTCGCGGTCCAGGCCATGGTTCAGTTCGATCCTCGGTTCACCGGTCCAGCTCGGCGGCGATCACGTTGATGCTGCCGATCACGGCCACCACGTCGGCGAGCTGATGACCCTCGATGAGCTTGGGGAAGCACTGGTAGTTCATGAAGCACGGTGGACGGCAGCGCACGCGCCACGGGTACTTGCCGCCGGCGCCCACCACGAAGAAGCCGAGCTCGCCGTTGGGGCTCTCGATCGCCGTATAGGTCTCGCCCACCGGAACGTCCCATCCACGATTGTGCATCACCAGCTCGAACAGCTGGATCGTGCCCTCGATGCTGCCGTATACGTCGCCCTTCGGCGGGATCACGGCCTTGGAGTCGGCACCCACGTTCATGGAGCCCTTCGGGATGCGGTGGATCAGCTGGTCGATGATCTTCGCGCTCTGCTTCACTTCCTCCATGCGCACCAGGTAGCGCTCGAAGCAGTCGCCCTTGCTGCCCACGGCAACGCTGAACTTCACGGGATCGGCGCCCTCGCCATCCCAGTTCGGTGCGTAGCACAGATAGGGCTCGTCCTTGCGAACGTCACGACGCACGCCGCTGGCGCGTGCCATCGGTCCGGTCAGGCTCCACGCGATCGCGTCCTCGCGACTGATGGTGCCCACGCCCTCAAGGCGGTCACGGAAGATGCGGTTGCGGTTCAGCAGCGTCTCGAGGTCGGTGATCGCCTTCGGCAGACGCACGTCGATGAAGTTGCGCACCATGCGCACGAACGTGTCGTCGTCGGGCAGGTCGCGCCAAGCGCCGCCCACACGCGTCCAGTCCGGGTGGAAGCGCTGGCCACTGACGTATTCCACGATGTCGTAGATGAATTCACGCTCGTTGAAGCCGTACAGGAAGCCGGTGAATGCGCCCAGGTCCAGGCCTGCCGCACCGATGCACAGCAGATGGTTCTGCAAGCGGCCGATCTCGGCCATGATCGTGCGCACCACCTTGCAGCGCGGGGTCACGTCGATGCCGAACAGTGTCTCGACCGCGTGGTGCCACGCGATGTCGTTCACGATCGGGCTGACGTAGTCCATGCGGCTGGCGGTGCAGACCCACTGGTTCCAGTCGTGATGCTCGCCCAATTTCTCGAAGCCCGAGTGCAGGTAGCCGATGTGCGGGGTGGCACGGGCCACGCGCTCGCCGTCCAGTTCCAGCACGATGCGCAGCGTGGTGTGCGTGGCCGGATGCTGCGGTCCGAAGTTCAGCACCCAGCGGTCAGGCGCCTGCACATGATCCTTCAGGTACTCGGTGCTCTCCACGTCGAGGCCGATGGTCTCGTCGGGGCTGAGGGTGTAAGGCATGGGTCGAGTATAGACAGGCGTTTCCGCCCGGTCGCCCCGCGCTCACACCCGGAACAGCGCGCCCATGCGCCGACCGATCACCGCGTTGGCGGCGAGCAGCGTCACCGCAAGCAGCACCATCGCCCACACTCCCATCGCTGCGGCCACCTGCTCGCCATCGCCCAGCCTGTCGTACAGCACGTAGATCGCCTTGGTGATCGGGTAGTCACGCTCGCGCTGGGCGAGCAGCAGGCTGTCGCTCACCTCCAGCATGCTGAAGCTGAACGAGAGCAACGCCCCCGCCACCAGATTCGCGGCGATCAGCGGCAGCACCACGCGACGCAGCGTGGTCCAGCGGTTCGCCCCCGCGTTCCATGCAGCCTCCTCCATGCTCACGCTGGTCTGCTGCAGGCCGGCGGCGGCGCTGCGGGCCACATACGGCATGCGGCGAACCGCATAGGCCACGATGAGCAGTGGGAACGGGTTGGGATCAGCGCCCAGGATGTCGGCCAGCGGCTTCAGGGGTGCGTCGGCAAGCCAGGCTGCCCACGCGGCCGGCAGGATCGCGCCCGTCACCGTCGCCAGCACCGACGGCATGCGGCCACCGAAGGGCCACTCCAGACTCATGGCCACGAAGCCGAAGGCCATCACCAGTCCGGGCACCGCCAGCGGCAGCATCACGAGCGCATCGATCAGCCCTCGACCGCGCACCCTTCCGCGCACCGTGAGTCGCGCCGAGGCAAGCCCCACCGCCGTGGCGATCCCCGTGGCGATCGTCGCCAGCACCAGACTGTTGCGGATGCTCGACACCGCAAGCGGATGCCCGAGCGCCTCGCGCCAACCTTCCAGCGTGACCATGCGTGGCAGCACCGTGCCCCACCACTGCGCCGGTGGCGTCATGCTCGCCACGATCGTCGAGAGATGCGGCAATGCCGAGAGCGACGCAACGCCACCCAGCAGCGCCCAGCACGCGAGCGTGCCTGAGACACCAAGCGCGCGTTCGCGCCGGGCCATGCTTGCCTTGCCATGCGAGGCGGGCGCTGGGGCGCGCGCGGCGCGTCGGCCGATCCCATACGCCATCAGCGCCACGGCGAGCATCAGCGCGACCAGTGCATAGGGTCGACGGCTCACCTCCATGTCCGTCAGGCCCTCGAGCACCTGCACGCTGGTCACGTTGCGGTACTCGAACATCAGCGGTGTGCCGAGCTCGGTGAAGCTCCAGATGAATACCAGCACCGCACCCGCGAAGGCACCCGGTCGGATCAGCGGCAGCGTGATGCGCCGGAAGCAGGTCCATCGGCCCGCGCCAGAGCTTGCGGCCGCCTCTTCCAACGCGGGGTCCAGGTTCGCCAGAGCCGCGGAGAGATTCAGGAACACGATCGGCTGCAGCGAGAGCGTCTCCAGCAGCACCACGGCCCAGAAGCCGCCGATCGAGAGCCAATCCACCCCCTGATCCACCAGCCCACACTTCATCAGCACCGCGTTGAACGCGCCCTCACGACCAAGCAGGTGGCGCAGACCGATCGCTCCCACGAAAGTCGGCAGGATCAAGGGCAAGAGCAGCAGTCCAGACAGCAGCGCGCGGCCGCGGAACGAGAAGCGCGTGGAGACCAGCGCCAATGGGGTGGCCAGCAGCAGCGTGCCAAGCGTCACGCACACGGCGATCGACAGCGCATTCAGCAACCCCTGTCGCGCCAGCGGATCCGCGACCGCTGCACGCAGGTTATGCAGCGTCCACGAATCGTCCTGTGCCAGCAACGCCCCCCGCAGGACCAGCCACAGCGGCCACAGCAGCGCCACGGCAAGCATTCCCCCAAGCAGGATGATCTGGAAGCGCTCGCGGGTGCGTCGTCGCACGCGTGCAGTGTACGCGGCGGGGCTCGATCACCTGAAGTTCAGCAGGATCAACGCCACGTCACCGAAGTCGATCATCCCGTTGACGTCCATGTCGCTTGCGGGATCGTCGCTGCCGAAGTTCAGGAGCGTCAGCGCGACATCACCGAAGTCGACCGTTCCGTTCGCGTCCACATCGCCCTCGAGGCCGAAGGCCATGTCATCGACGATCCAGGAGGCGTACGCCATCACGCTTCCGCTGGCGGAATCCACGCGACTGACCTCCAGCGTGTACTCCCCCGGCCGCAGCCCCGTCAGGTGGATCGTCTCCACGTTGTCCACGCCCGAAGCGCTGGAAACATTGCCGCTCACGAACGTGGCGAGCCCCGCGTCGCCCTCCAACGGGATCATGTCCGCACCACCATTCAGCGAGCGCTGGAGCCTCACGTTCATGTTCGCGAAGGTGTAGCTGTTGAATCCGCTCGTCACGCCGCGCGGCCACACCAGCGTGAAGTCGAGCGCCGGCGCCTCCTGGTAGAGGCGGAAGCGCCAGTACTGCTTGCCATTGGCCGAAAGCGTGACCGTGCCCCAGCCCTCCGGCGTTGCGTTGGTGGCTGCCATCGCGGTGGTGGCGCCATTGAGGCGACCACCCGTGATGATCCGGTGCGCACGATCCACGTTCAGTTCGCCCGATCCGCGGATCGCGTCGAGGGGCATGGTGGCGATCCCGCGCTGCGATCCACTGACAGCCGCGTTGTTGGCCCACGACGCGGTGCGATCGGCCCCACCCAGCAGCGCGCTCTTGGTCAGCTGCGCCCGCTGCGTGTTGCTGAGGCTCGTGAACTCCGCACCCTTGAGCGTTTCGGCGAGCGCGACCGCCGCCGAGCTGACGAGAGGCGTGGCCATGCTGGTGAAGTCGCCGGGCGCGATGATTTCCGGCTTCATGCGCCCGGGCGTGTCACTGGCGGAACCCGTCACGCCGGCCGAGTGCTGAAGGTCCAGCCGTCCCACGCTGATGCCATTGAAGCAGTCGCCCATCATCGGGCGACGCACGGAACCCGCGCCGTTGTTCTCGCCGTACACGGCAAGGATGCCATCGCGCGTCATCCAGAAGTCGAGGCGGCGGATCGCCTCACGATCCACCGACTCGTTGCCGGTACCGTAGGTCGCCGCCCACGAGTGGTTCATCACGCGCACCGACGTGTTCGGCAGCGCAGCGGGCGCCTGCCCTGTTCCGATCTTCAACATGTCTGGCAGCCAGTTGAAGAGACCGTTGATCCATGCGTTCGTCACACCCGGCGCAAGGGACATGGCCGATCCATACAGACGCTGCGCCACGTTCGTGCTGTGCCAACTGACCGAGTTGGGCGAGTTCACCATCGTCACGGTCTTGCCGGAGAAATCGGCGAGCGCAAGATCCGGCGCAAAGTCGTCCGTCTTGCCACCGAGCTGCGCGGGGGCCTCAACTTGCACCACACCCACACCGGCTCCCGTCGGAGTCAACGCACCAAGACGCGCTCGCAAAGCACCAATGCCGCCGTCGTCGGCGGCAAGAGCCAGCGCCACAACGCAGAGCGGCGCAAGTGCAGTGGAGGTGTGCAATCGGGTCGGCATGGTTCGGCTGAAATCGGATACGGGGGCGGCGGGATCCTGTGACGGAGAATCATTGCATTCTCGGTCCCAAAGGCAAGATTTCGACCATCAAGGGGTCAAAACCCGGCCTGCGCTACCTTTCGGGGCATGTCCGCCAGCGTCGCCGTGACCGAACCCCTGACCCCGGAGAGTCTCCGGTGGCTTCGGGAGCGGGTTTCCGTGACCGAGGCAGCCCCCGGCGACCCAGCCTTCGAGGCGCTGACAGGCTCGCTTGAGGGACTTGTGGTGCGCACCCTCACCCAAGTCGACCGTGCGCTGCTCCAACGGCTCCCCCGCCTCCGCGTGGTGGCCCGAGCGGGCGTGGGTCTGGACAACATCGATCTTCCAGCCTGTCGCGAACGCGGCATCGCGGTGGTGCACACGCCCGACGCCAACACTCAGGCGGTGGTTGAGTACGTGCTCTGCCTGCTGTGCGACGCGGTGCGCCCTCGACTGTATCTGGACAATCCCGTGAACACCGCGGCGTGGGAGCGTATCCGTGGCGAGGTCTGCGGCGAGCGGCAGATGGATGAACTCACGCTCGGGATCCTGGGCTTCGGACGCATCGGTTCACGTGTGGCGCAGGTCGCGCGGGCGATCGGTTTCCGCGTGCTCTACAACGACCTGCTGACCTTCGCACCCTCGATGCGACACGGTGCCGAACCCGTGTCGGCCGAGGAACTCTTCGCGCGCAGCGATGTCGTCACGCTGCACATCGACGGCCGACCGGACAATCGTCATTTCGTGAATGCATCGCTCATCAAGCACCTCCGGCCCGAGGCGCTGCTGCTGAACACCTGCCGCGGCTTCGTGCTGGATCATGAGACACTCGCGGACTTCCTTCGCATGAATCCCGGGGCACAGGCGCTGCTCGACGTGCATGAGCCCGAACCTTTCACGGCCGACCATCCGCTCGCCGGCATGCGCAACGCGCACCTGGCGCCGCACCTGGCGAGCCGCACCCGCTCCGCGATGGACCGCATGAGCTGGGTGGTGCGCGACGCGGTGGCCGTGCTGGAGGGCCGGAAGCCCGAGTTCGCGGCCTAGCCGACCCGGCCCCGTACACTCCGCGACTCTCCCGAACACTTCGCGACCTCGTTGGAGACCGCAACCATGAACTTCTCGATCGACTCGGTTCACGCTCGCCAGATCCTCGACAGCCGCGGCAACCCCACGCTCGAATGCGAGGTGATGCTGGCGGGAGGCGCCGCCGGACGCGCGGCCGTGCCGAGCGGCGCGAGCACCGGCGAGCACGAGGCGGTCGAACTGCGCGACGGCGACAAGAAGCGCTGGCGCGGCAAGGGCGTCACCAAGGCTGTGCGCAACGTGAACGAGCTGATCGGACCGGCACTCGGCGGCATGGATGCGCGCGAGCAGCAGGCGATCGATCGCCTGATGCTGGATCTCGACGGCACCCACAACAAGGCCAAGCTGGGCGCCAACGCCATGCTCGCCGTCAGCATGGCGGTCGCGCACGCTGCAGCCAGAGCCAGCCAGCTGCCCCTGTGGCGCTATCTCGGCGGCGCGCACGCGCATGTGCTGCCGGCGCCGATGATGAACATCCTCAATGGCGGCAAGCACGCCGACAACACGGTGGACTTTCAGGAGTTCATGGTGCAGCCGATCGGCTTCGACACCTTTGAGGACGGCCTGCGCGCGGGCACCGAGATCTATCACGCGCTGAAGGACGTGCTGCATGACCGCCACCTCTCCACCGCCGTGGGCGACGAGGGAGGTTTCGCGCCGAACCTGAAGCGCAACGAGGACGCCTGCGAGCTGATCGCCGAAGCCGTGAAGAAGGCTGGCTACGACCTGGGCCGCCAGATCGTGATCTGTCTGGATCCCGCCACCAGCGAACTCGCGAACGAGGCGAAGAAGGTCAAGAAGAAGGGCTACCGCATGTTCAAGAGCGCGCCCGACCGCGTGCTCTCGAGCGACGAGATGATCGACCTGTGGGCGAGCTGGTGCCGCAAGTGGCCGATCCGCAGCATCGAGGACGGCCTCGCCGAGGACGACTGGGCGGGCTGGAAGGCGCTCACCACGAAGCTCGGCGCCACCGTGCAACTCGTGGGTGACGACCTGTTCGTCACGAACCCCGAGTTCCTCGCCAAGGGCATCGCGCAGCGCTGTGGCAACGCGATCCTGGTGAAGGTGAACCAGATCGGCACGCTCAGCGAGACGCTGGAGGCGGTGGAGATGGCGCACCGCGCGGGCTACCGCGCGATCCTGAGCCACCGCAGCGGCGAGACCGAGGACGACACCATCGCCGACCTGGCCGTGGCCACGAACTGTGGCCAGATCAAGACTGGCGCACCCTGCCGCAGCGACCGTAACGCCAAGTACAACCAGTTGCTTCGCATCGCCGATCATCTGGGCACCGGCGCGGGCTACGGAGGCGCGTCGCTGCGCCGCGCATGACCTCCGGCGTCGACACGCATGACGGCACCCTGCATGGCCTGCCCGCCGACGCGGTCACCAAGCTGCTGGCCGTGTCGCGCCGCCTGGCCGAGACTGGTGACCTTGCCGACGTGCTGTCCACCGTGATCGACGCGCTGCGCGACCTGCTGCAGGCGGATCGCGCCACCGTATTCGAGTACGACGCCGCGACGGAGGAGCTCTTCACGCAGGTCGCGCATGGCCTGGGCGGCAAGGAAGGTCCGCGCGTCATCCGCATTCCATCGAACCGCGGCATCGCGGGCACCGCGGCGACCACGCGGGCGATCGTGAACATTCCCGACGCCTACGCTGACGACCGCTTCAATCGCGAAGTCGATCTGCGCACCGGATACCGCACGCGCACGATCCTGGCGATCCCACTGCTGGACCACGAGGGTGGACTTGTCGGCGTGGCGCAGGTGCTCAACCGCCGCGAGGGCGTCTTCAACGCCACCGACGAGCATGTCGCGCTCGGGCTTGCCGCGCAGGCCGCGGTGGCGATCCGGCGTGGGCGCCTGATCGAGGATCGCGTGGCGCGCGAGCGCATGGAGCGCGACCTCATGGCGGCGCGCAGCATTCAGCAGAGCAGCTTTCCCGCCTCGCTTCCGCCCCTCACGGGCTGGCAAATCGCGGCGGCGAGCGAGCCCGCCGAGCAGTGCGGCGGCGACGCCTACGACGTGGTGCCGCTGATCGATGGCGCGATCGTCGATCCGGACCGGACGCCGGATGAACTGGTGCTGCTGGTCGCCGACGCGACCGGCCACGGCATCGGCAGCGCGCTCAGCGCGATGCAGTCGCGCGCCATGCTGCGTCTCGGCCTGCGTCTGCGTCAGGGCATGGATCGCATCGCGGGCGAGACGAACCGGCAGCTCTGCCAGGATCTCCCGATGGGCCGCTTCGTCACGGGCTGGTACGCGCGCGCCGACCTTCGCTCGGGCCGCGTCGAGTGCATCGCCGCAGGCCAGGGCCCGATCCTGCTCTACGCGCGCGCCACCGACACCTTCCACACGCTGCCGACCGATCTGCCCCCGATGGGCGTGATCGCCGACGACGTGCCCCCCGAGCGAACCGTGCTGCAGATGCGACCCGGCGACATCCTGATCGCGATCACCGACGGATACTTCGAGACCGAAGGCCCGAACGGCGAGCAATGGCAGCAGGAGCGCGCGGAAGCGCTCGTTCGATCGATGCGCGACGAATCGCCCGAAGTCATCTTGAAGGCCTGCAACGACGCCATGCACGCCTGGAGCGCCGGTGCACCCGCGGCCGACGACCGCACGGCGATCATCCTGAAGCGGCTTGCCTGAGGCGCGCGGACGTCATTTCGCACGCAAGCGAAGCACGCCATCCCGGCGATCGTCCAGATGGCCCATTGCCTCCACGAACGCGGCCGCAGTCTTGCTCTTCCCGCATCGTGATTCGAGCGTCTGGAACGCGGCACGAGCCGCGTCGAAGTCGCCCCTTCCGAAGCATCGCACGGCCGCTTCCGTGAGACGGATGCGCTCGGCGGGATCGCGTTCCAGACAGACCTCGCACACCTCGACGGGATGCGTCTGCCCCACCACCACCACCTTGCCCAGATGGCAGAGCGGAAGGTTCGCCATCTTCGCAGCCTCGGCCGTTCGCCCGCAGATCAGCACGCTGGTGCCGAACTGCTTGTTGGCGCTCTCGAGTCGCGCGGCCAAGTTCACGGAGTCGCCGATCACCGTGTAGTCGTTCAGGTCGGGTGGCGCGCCGCAGTCGCCGATGACCACCTCGCCTGTCGCGATGCCGAGCCGCAGGCTGATCGGCGGCAGTCCGGCGCGATCGGGCCGCTGGCCGATCTCACGGACCAGCCGCTGGCACTCGATCGCCGCGCGCACGGCGAACTCGCACTGGCGCGGTTCGGGCTCGAAGGCGCTCCAGAACGCCAGCAGGCCGTCACCCAGGAACTTGTTCACGTAGGCGTGCTCGCGGGTGAGCTCGCGCGTCATCTCGCCCATGTACAGGTTGAGAGTCCGGACGACCTCAGGCCCACCGAGGGTCTCGCTGATGGTGGTGAAGCCCGCGAGATCACCGAACAGGATCGTCGTCTCCCGCTCGATGCCTTCCATGGAGAGCGACTTGGGGTTTTCCGCCAGCCTGTCCACAAGTTGCGGGCTCACGCGCGCTCGGAACTGCTTCGCGATGCGCTGCTTCTCGCGCTGGTTCACCACCGCCACCGCCGCCGTCGCCACCACCCAGCTGCCGAAGCCGCTGGTCAAAGGCGCGGCCATGGGATACACCACGTCGAATCGGTCGAAGCCGACCACGCCGAGCAGTCCCACGTAACCACCCATCAGCACGACGAGGGCCGCGAAGCCCGCGCCCGCCCCGAACCGTGCGGCCACGAGCGCCGCCGTGAGCCCGAGGAACAGGACCGCCACCGGCGATACCCAGGCGGGCACGAACTTCAGGAAGCGCCCATTCAGCAGCATGTCCGCCACGGCGATGTGACCGAACACGCCTGGGGTCCGCGGATCAAAGATGGTGCTGACCATATCCGCCATCGTGCCGGTCGCCGTGAAACCGAAGAACACCAGCTTGCCGCCCAGCAGCGCCGAGAGCTTGGCCTCGCTCGCATCGAACTTCTCCTGCCCCTCGCGGATCGCCGCATCCAGCATGCGCCACTCACGGAGCGACGCCACCTGCTGCGCCTGCTCGGGCGGCAGGTCCGTCGCGTTCACGTCGTCACCCCAGAAGTCCCATGTCTCATCGATCTGCCGGCGCAGGCCTCCGTCCTTCAGCGCCGCATCGAACGTCGCCTCGTCCATGCGCCCGATCACGTCGGAATCCACCGCGATGTCACGCCCCAGCTCTCGAAGGCGCGCGCGCTGCGAATCCAGCTTCCCGCGGTTCTCCGCCTGCTCCACGAGCCGCCCGATGCTCACGACGGCATCACCACCGCCCGCGGTGCCGTAGCCCGAGAGCAGGCTCGAGGGCCACGCGATCGGCAGGCGCCCCTTCCGCAGCGGCTGATCCGAACCAAGCACGCCAAGGCGCTCACCATCCCACTGCACCTCGGTCGCCGTGCCGTCACGAAAGGCCAACGCCGCCGCCACGCCGAGCTGCGGCACGAGTCCGAAATCCGTCTCGAACATCGGGGTGACGCGGCGCAGTCGACCGTCGAACGCGTCCGGCTCGGCGTTCACCACGCCGAACAGGGATCCTCGCGCGGCAATCTCAGGAATGGGAGGAAGGTCCTGGGGCGAACCCTCCAGACCTTCCGCGGACTTCAGGTGCGGCTGGATGTGCCGCCAGCTCTCGCCACGCTTCCATGCACGCTCCATCAGTGCGCGCTCGCCGAAGTTGCCCACGCGCGCCGCGTCCTTGCCCCCACCCAGCATCAATCGCACGAACGCATCGAAGTCCGGCGGAAGTCGGCCAGCCTCGCGCTCGCGCTCCAGCGTGAACCACGCAGCCAGACTCTTGAAGGAGCCGGGGCGCTCCAGCAGGCGCGATCGATACGGCTCAGGAATCTGCGCCTCCGCGACGATCACGGTCATGTCCCGATCGATGCCCTGGGCGGCGGTTGCAGCGAAACGCTGCAGGTGCTCCGGCCCCTTGCCGCGGCTCCAGATCGGGTCCAGCACCTCGTCCTCGCGCACGCTCACCGCCACCACGGACTTCATGCGGCCCATCGCGTCGGCCAACGCCCGATCGCCCTCCGAACCATCCTCCGGTTCAAGAAACAGCACGTCGAAGGCCACGGCCTTCGCGCCCGCGATGCGAACCTCGTCCAGCGCCCCGGCGATTCGGGCCCGCGGCCACGGCCAACGGCCGATCGTGTCCAGACTCGCGTCATCGATCGCGACGAGGCGAAGTTGATCACCGGAAGGCTCGTCCTCCCAGCGTGCGTGCTTCTGTCTCAGATCGAGGCTCCAGTCCTCCAGCCACCGGAACGCGCCGAGCAGGTCCGCCACGAGCACGATCGCGGTCACGACCGCACCCACCGCGAAGGCTGTTCGCTGGAACTGGCGCATGCCGTGATTTGTACCGCAGTCGCGAGGGGCCCGACGCCGGCCGTTCAGCCGCCGCCGCCACCACCACCCTGCCCGCCTCCACTTTGACCACCGAATGCATTGTCGAAATTGTTCTGGCCCGTGACCAGATCGAGGTGCAATTGGTCAACGTTACCGACGATCTGGTCACGAAGCGTCGAGCTCTCGACCGCAAGATTTGCGGCGTTGGCGAGCGCGTTGGCGGCAGATGCGAACAGGATTCGCTGTCCATAGGTGCTCGCCGTCTCCGCGGCAGCGGCAGCCTGCTCGCTGGCCGCGATGCCCTGCTGATAGGTCGCAAGCACGCCCTCCAGCGCGCTTGCCGCGGACGCCAAATCTGCGGCCGCACCATCCGGGCCACGGCCTGCTGCGACGAGCGCCTGATACTGCGTCAGATACTGTTCAATGCGGGTCCTCAGTGATTCCATGCGAGTGGCCGCGAGGACGGAGTCGTCACGCCGCGCCTGCGCCTGGGCGAGGAACCCCTCGAAATTGTCGCGCGAGACGGCTGCCGCATCGTGCGCGGCCCTCACACCGGCCAACTTATCCTGCATGCTGGTGTCGATCGCATTCACATCGACCAGCAAGCCCGTCTCTGGATCGCGCCACAGGTTGTCCAGCGCCTGCATGTCAGCCAGGAACAGGGTGGCACCCGCTTGGTCGTTCGTGTCGATGGATCCGTTCAGCTCTGTCAGAAATTCCGCCATCGCCTCACGATCGGTCTGGCTCTGCGCTAGCAGCGCCTCCATGCGTGCCTTCGGCGAGAAGTCCCCAACGGACGTGTTCCAGAAGGAATCCATGGCGAGCGCGAGACTCACCGTGGTGTCGATGTCAGTCTGAGCCTGGGTCGACGAGGTGTCGGCGTTGTCCCGCGCCAAGGCGGTCGCATCACGCTCGGTCTGCGCGAGCTCGCTTCGCTCCTCGATCGCCGACACGCTGGCCGCCGCGGCGGCGAAGAACGCTCCGAAACGCGCAGCCTCGATGGCCGCCACGTTCTCGTCGATGTTCGACTGCAGCGTGGGCACGAGCGCCGAGATGTCCTGACCGCGCAGCAGCGCGGTGATGGCCAGCGAGAGCGCCTGTCCTTGCTCGATGATCGACTGCGCGTCCGCAAGTCGCTCGGTGGCGCCCTGCAGCGCGGCAAGCGCCGCGTTGATTCGCTGCGAGGACTCCTTCAGGATCTCGACCGAACGCCGCAGCTGTCGCATCGAATCCGCACCGACCTCGCCGCTTCGGAAGGCGGCCACAACGGCACGCTGATACGCCTCGATCGACGACTGGAACCCCTCGAGCGAGTCCGCCGTCGCCTGCAGCACGGACAATTTCGCCTGCGCCTCTGGCAGCAGCGCGTTGAAGGCCGTGTCGCTGGCCTGCGCGGCGGCAGCGGCGGACTCCAGATCCTGCTGCAGCGACTCGAGACTGGTCACAAGCGCCAGCGCTCTCGACTTCAGCTGACCCTGCCAGGCATCATCGATCTCGCCCATCTGGTCGAGTGCGGCGGTCACGCCGGTCTCGTCGTCCGCAGCGATCGCCTGGTCCATCGAGGTCCGGAGCGTGCCCATCGACTCGAGATTCGAACGAGAATCCGCATCCAGCCCCGACAGCTCGGTGATGGCCGGCTCCATCGACTCCTGCGCGTCGAGCGCCGCGGCGATACCAGCCTGCTGCGCCACTGCGGCGGCGTGCGCCTGCTCGATCTTGGCCCTCGCGAATCCCGGCATCGGCGGCGTGCTCGCCTGGTCGATGATCTGGGTGGTCGAGGACTTCAGATCATCCAGTTCCCGTTCCTGCATCAGCAGGAGACCCCGGATCGGGGATCCGTCCGTACGTGGGAGATTCTGCGACTCCGCCGCGCCGATCTGCTGCGCCTGCTGCGGGTTGGTCGGCGCGTTGCCCACTTGGCCCTGCGCCGCGGCCTGCTCCAGCTGACCGCGGTCGGCGATGGTACCCGCGACCTGCGGCGGCCCCAGCGAACTCAACCATGCGCTCTTCACCGGATCCTGATTGCTGGACGAACTGGTCGACGCGCCGGACATGAAGTACTTCAGGTTGGAGGCGACGTACTTCAGCTCGATCGCGTTGATCATGTTGGTGCGCGAACCCACCACCTCCACGCCAAGGAGCGGCCCCGAATTGACGGCGAAGCCGGTGCCACGCACGGACAGCGTCGTCTGCGGCGTGGCGACCTTGAAGTCGTTCGCGTAACCGACCTTGTCCACCTTGAAGTCCACGCGACCGGTCTTGACCGACGCGAGCGTGCGCAGCGTCTGGCCCTCCTGCTCCAGCTGCGGCAACTCGAAGGAAGTGCCCGCATCAACGAGGATCGTGGCGTTGCGGCCCACGCGCAGCGCTGCGCGACTTCGAAGGCCAGTGCGGATCTCCGCACCCTCGTTCACCAGATCGTTCACCCGGGCATCCCGCCACGTGGCACCCTGATCCGCGCGCCAGCGCACCTTGCCGTCGACCTCCAGGAAGATCGCCTGCAAATTCTGCGCCGAGGCCGGCGCCTGGTCCGACTGCGCCGGAGCCGGCGCGTCGCCAAGCGACGGGCAGGTGGACACGAGCATGACAAGCGAGCAGATGGTGGTTCGGAACATGGTTGGTTACTCGGTTACGGATCAGCGCCCTGATTCGCTGCGAAACTTGAAACCAGTCACAGGCGCCGGACTGTCAAACAAAGTACGACTTTCACTTCCCCCGTGCTCCACGCAATGTGGAAGTGCAAAAAACTGCAAAGGTTCCGGGACTCAGCCCCCGCCACCAGATTGGGCACCTGGCGCAGGCTTCTTGGCCGGGCGCATCGTGCCAGGCACCTGCGACGCCGGCGAAGAGCCCTTGGCTGGGGTCACGCCAGCACCCGACCCTGCGGACGGGCGGACCTCGGGCGTTGAATTCCCGGGCGGCGGCGCCGTCGGAGTTTCTTCTGGAGGCGGTGCCTCAAGCGGCCCCTGTGCTGGCAACGAGCCTTCCTGAATCGCGCCCTCGTTGCCCGGCGAGACCGCGGCCTCGCCAGCCGGTACGCCCAGCGGCGAATCCGGCCTGGCCCGCCGATTCGCTCCGGCGATGCGCTGCAGGCGGTTCAGGTAGTCCACGAACTCCGAGCCGGCGAGCACCTGGTTCTCGGTGCGCAGCGGAAGGATCTCCATGAAGACAAGTTCCTTCGTGGCGTAGCGTGGCACTGGACCGATCACGCGCATGGTGAGGCCGCCCTTCACGTTCATCACCACGCAACCAGCCGTGGCCATCCATCCAACACGCGCCGCCTCGTTCGCCAGCCGCGAATGATCCGCCTGCATCCAGCCACGACGGACCCCCTCCTGCACACGCGTCGCGTAGTCAGGACACGTGTCATCGCCATCCTGAAGCAGCAGGAACGCGTGCAACGCGTCGTTGTTGGTGACCGCAGGCATCTTCTCCACCGCGGCCAGAAATTCGATCTCCTGATTGGCCTGGCCCAAGGTGTCCACGGCGGAACTGCTCAGGACGTACGGCTTGCAACCAGCCAACGCGAGCAGCAGCAGGATGCACATGCGCGCACTAGAACGCATAGGTGACTCCCGCATAGATGAAGTCGCGCGCGCCGCCCTCGCCATTGAAGAAGACCGAGGAATTCGGCATGAAGATGCCGTATCGGAAGTTCAGGTTCACGTCGCTGCTGATGCGCCAGTCCAGAATGGCGTCGATCTCGCCACCCACCAGATTGCTCCCATCAAGCCGGGTCTGGATGCTGATCGGAGCGTCGTTCTGGATGCGTGTGAACAGATAGCCATTCACGCCCACTCGGAACTCGCTCAGGAAGTCCGAGGATGGCAGCAGATTGCTGCTCAGGCCCAATGAGGGACAGAACAGGTTCGCGGGCTCCGGCGCCAACGCGAGACCGGTGTTGATGTAGCCGAGCGAGTTGAAGCTGTGGTCGGTCGCGCCGGGCGCGATGCCCGCGAAGGTCGTTCCGCTCTCGAGCCGCTCCGAGGATCCGCTGCCGGCGAGCGCCTGAAAGTCCACGCGCGTGTCGCCCGCGTCGCGAGCCAGCCAGGTCAGCCCCACCACGCCGGCGACGGCGCTGATCTGGTTCTCCACCTGCGGTCGCGTGAGCGTGTCGAGGTTCGTCGGATCGAGCGGGTCGCTCAGGGTGGTGCCGTACTCCCACGCGAACTCCGACCGGTAGATCATGTTCGGGCCGATGTTGCCCGTGGAGCCGGCACCCACGTATCCACTGTTGTACCGGAAGGTGGTCGGGATCGGGAACGTCGATGTCCCCAGCGTGGCCTGCTGGCCGCCATTGAGATCGTTCTGCCACAGGTAGTAGGCGTAGGGCCGGTGTCCGGCGACTCCACGCCACTCCAGCTTGCCGCCCGAGAAGAGACGGTTCGTGTCGGTGTCGTAGCCCGGACGCGAGGTGTCCCAGTCCACGGTGTCGTAGCCAGCGGAGTTCGCCAGCATTCCCGTGATGGCCAGGTCACCGAGGATCAGGTCGGCCTGCAGCGCGTAGACGTAGTTGCTCAGCACCAGACCCTGCGCCCAGATGACGTAGTTGCGCCCGCCCTGGATGATCAGGTTGCTGTCGACGCTCTTGCGGCCGGTGCGCGACTCAGTGAAACCCGCAAGATCGAACGTGCCCCAGTAGATCTCCCCGATGGGCCACTGCCATCCGTCCTCGCGCGGATCGGGACCGAGCCCCGCAGTGCCCGTGTATTCCCAGTCGTTGTACTGGAAGCGCAGGCGGCCGAAGAAGCGGAAGCCACCATCCAGTTCAGCCCGCAGGAAGAGCCGCAGGTCGGGGGTGTAGACCTGCTGCTCCTGACTCCGCGCGTTGTCGATCAGGCTGTAGGCGAAGCGGAACGTGCCGCCGGCATCGAACAGCAGACGCTCCGCAATCGGGGTATTGGCGAAGAATGCCTGCCGAAAGGCGGTGTCTTCTGTGTTCAACTGCCGCTGGATGTTCTCGGTAAGCGAGGTTCCAACAGGTAGCTGTCTCCGGACGCTGTCTGCGATCGCCGCGGCGTTCTGCGCATGCGCCCCCCCCGACGCCGCAAGGGCGCCGAAGAGAGCCACGAGTGTGGTCGCGATCCTGCGCACGCCGCGGAAGTATCGCGGGGTCGGCTTGAATCGGCAAGCGGCTGCTACTCTGCTCCGATGCGGCTTCTGGTGCTCGGCACGGGCGACGCCTTCTCCTGCGAGCGTTTCGGCTCCAGCGCGGTCATCGAGGCGCCCGCGGGCTTCGTGATGCTGGACTGCCCCGATTCCGTGGGCAGCGCCATGCGCGAGGCGCGCGAGCGCAGCGGCTGGAACGTGTGGCCCGAGCGCATCGACGACATCATCCTGACCCATCTGCACGGGGATCACTGCAACGGACTTGAGAGCATCGGATTCCGACGCTGGCTGATGCACCGCAACCATGGCACGCCCCTGCCTCGCGTGCATTGCTGGAAGCCTGTCGCGGAGCGACTCTGGGAGCGACTCGGTCCCGCAATGGACCAGGGTGGCAAGGCGCGCCTGCGGGACTACTTCGATGTGCGTGAACTCGATCCCGAGCGCACCACCGGCGTCTGCGGTCTGCTGGTGCAGTGTCGGCCCACCGAGCACTCGGTGCCGACCATCGCACTCCGCTTCACCGAGGGAGACCGCATCCTCGCGTGGAGTTCGGACACACCCTTCGATCCTGACCTGATCCAGTGGCTCGAAGCCGGCGCACACCTGATCGTGCACGAGACCAGCCCGCCACCCACGCACACGTCGATCGAGCCGCTCAATGCGCTGCCCGAGAGCGTGCGCAAGCGCATGCGACTCGTTCACATGCCGGATGCCTTCGATCCCACGTGCACCACCATTCCCTGCCTGCAGCAGGGACAGGTCATCGAGATCTGAGTTGGGCGCTCAGCGCTCCTGCATCGCGACGTAGGGTTGCCCGTGCGGGCCAACATACGCCGCCGCGGGACGAATCAGGCGGTTGCCGTCGAGCTGCTCGATGCAGTGACCCGCCCAGCCGGCGATGCGGCTCATGGCGAACATGCACGTGAACAGATCCAGGTCGATGCCGATCGAGTGATACGTGGTGGCGGAGTAGAAGTCGACGTTCGGGTAGATGCCCTTCGCCGCGACCTCGCGCGCCATGATCTCCTCGATGCGACGGCTCATCTCGTAGAGCGAGAGATTGCCCGTGTCCGTGGCGACCTGCTTCGCGAAGGTCTTCAGATAGGTCGCGCGCGGGTCGTAGGCCTTGTAGACGCGGTGACCGAAGCCCATGATCCGGTCCTTCGCCTTCAGTCGCGCCATGATGTAAGGCTCGACCTGCTCGATGGCGCCGATCTCGCGCAGCATAATCATGACCTCCTCGTTCGCGCCGCCGTGCAACGGTCCCTTCAGGGTGCCGATCGCGGTCACGATCGCGGAGTAGAGGTCGCTCAGCGTGCTGATGGTCACGCGGCCCGCGAAGGTGCTCGCGTTCAGGCCGTGATCCGCGTGCAGGATCAGGCAGACGTCGAGCGCCTTGGCGACCGCGTCCGTGGGCTTCGCGCCGTTGAGCATCCACAGGAAGTTCGCGGCCATCGAGAGCGACGTGTCCGACGCCACGAAGGGCTTGCCCTTGCGGAAGCGATCGAAGTTCGCGATGAGCGCGGGCGTCTTCGCGAGCAAGCGGATCGCCTTGCGCTCGTTCGCCTCGGCACCCTCCACGTCGGCCTCGGCGTCGTGCAACGCGAGCGCGCTCACCAGCGTGCGCAGCGCATGCATCGGGGTGGCGTCGCGCGGCAACTTCGAGATCAGGTCCAGCATGCCGCCGGGAAGCTCGTACTCCGCACGAAGGTCAGCCGTGAACGACTCCAGCTCGGTGCGGCTCGGCAGCCGGCGATTCCAGAGCAGATAGACGGTCTCCTCGAACGTGCTGTTGCGAGCCAGCGCGTCGATGTCGATGCCGACGTACTCCAGCACACCCTTGCCGCCGTCGATGAAGCTCATCTGGGTTTCCGCGGCAATCGTGTTGGCGAGGCCCTTGTCAAACGTCGGTGCGGTGGCGAGGCTCATCGTTGGCTCCTAGGGGATCGCTTAGTCTAGAGAGGATGCGGCCGGTCGCAAAGCGGTCTCGAACCTTGGTGAAGATCTGCGGGGTCCTCTCGGTGGATGAGGCGCGACAGATTGTCGACCTTGGGGCCGACGCCGTGGGTGTAGTGGTCGCCCAAGGCTCCCCCCGCCAGGTTTCCCCGGAGACGGCGTTCCGGATCGCCGCGGTCGTGCCGGTTCGGACGGTCCTGGTGGGTCGAGGCGATGAGCCGGACTGGAGCGATCTTGCGCGATCATGGCCCGGTCCGGTGCAGATTCATGGGCCGGGCTTTGGACTTCATCGACCCTTTATCCGGGCACTCGCGGCAGGTGCCGCTCCGGACCCTTCCGAACCGACTCCGATCGCAAGCCTGCTCGACGCACCCTCCGCTGGTTCGGGGGCCTCCTGGGATTGGTCGAACGCCGCCTCCCCGTGGCCAAGCCTGCCCCTGATCCTGGCCGGAGGATTGACGCCAGCGAATGTCCATGATGCCCTGACCGCGGTGCGTCCGTGGGCCGTGGATGTGTCCAGCGGCGTGGAACGCGAGCGAGGACGCAAGGACTTGGAACTCGTCCGCGCGTTTCTGCAGGCGGTTCGCGCGTGCGATGAAGCGAGCGGCCGCACCGACGAAGCATCGCCCGCAGGCTTCGAAGCGTTGCGCTGAGTCGCGCACGTCACTCCGCCAAGGCCGCGATCCGCGTGATGCGCGGCTCGCTTTCCCGCATCCATCGCGAGACCGAAGCGCGCGCCCCGCTCCAGCCTCCGCCAAGGCGCTCGCGAAGGAACGCCTCGAACAGTTCCAGCAACGCTGCATCGCAGCCGCGGATCGAGGCCAGACGCATCTCGATCGCCTCGCGACGCGTCGCTGGCGCCGCCTCCGTCTGCTGGATGCGCAGGCCGGAGACCTCCCAGCGATCCGCCTGCAGCATGAACTCCCACGCCTCGCCCGCACGCTGCAGGATCAGTCCCGCGCGGCGCGGCCACTTGCCGCATCGCATCGCGGCGCGTGCCTCGCTTCGCGCCGATGGATCGTCGCTGCGAACAACGGTCGAACCGGTCGAGTCCCATGGACACGCGAACTCGATGGCCTTGCGCAGGATCACCGTGCCGGTCTCGGGTTCGGGGCCGTCGCGCTCGGCCTGCCACCAAGCCCACAGCAGGAAGGCGTTGCCGAGAAAGTCCATCGGATGGCTCTCGTCGCACCACGGCGGCGCCGGACGATCCGCGTCGTCGCCGTCTCGCGACGGCACCGGCCCCAACGCCTCCGGCTGCGCATCCGAGGCCGCGGAAGCAAGTCCGTGCTGGTCGGCGAGTCGCACGGCGAGGGAGCCCGACGTCAGCGCCGTCGCGGACACGCCCAGCGTCTCCTCAAGCAGGGTGCGCACCGCGGTGGTGACGGCGTCGCCCTTGGCTGGCACGAGCGCGGCCTTCGCCCCGAAGCTTGCGAGCACCGGCACCAACTTGCGTCGGCGCCAACGGCCGTCGGCGATCTCGGCGTCGCAACGCTTCAGCGCCGCATCGCGCGCACGCTTGCGCGAACCTCGATCCGTATCGGCCATCTCCTCGGCCATCGCCGACAGCAGATAGGCGCGGCGGACCTCCGAAGGCACGCGGTCGCTGTCGATCCGGATGGCGGCCAGCACATCGCCGCCGAAGAGGTTGCGCTCCGCCTCGAACGCCGTGTCGAACAGGTGCTCACCAGCGGTCCAGCCCGCACCTGATCCCTCGCCCTCGTCGACCAGCGAGGCGGACTGCATCGCCTCCAGCAGATCCGGTCCAGGCGGGGTCTTCCACCCCTCCAACGAGAAGCGTCGGTACGAGACGGTGCCACGGTCGAAAGCCATGCCGCGAGGATCGCGCGCGCCACCGCCCGAAACCCGCATCAGACAGGTTGTTCAGGCGGCCGTCTTGCCGAGATCCGTGGCCAAGCCCAGCTGCACAAGGTGCGCGATCGGTCCGTGCGGCTTGCCCTTCTCGGCTTCGAGCCGCTGGGCCGCCGCCGGGTTCGCATAGGTGTTGAAGACGATCGCCTTGATGTTGGCCCAGATGCCGCCGAAGCCGCTGAAGGTGTGATCCACCGCCGTGGCTTCGTAGCCCGAGTGCACCATGCAGTTGGCGCACTTGGGATTGCCGCTCGCGTGGCCGTACTTCGACCAGTCGACCTCGTCGAGCAGTTCCCGATAGGTGTCGGCATACCCCTCCTGAAGCAGGTAGCACGGCTTCTGCCAGCCGAACACGTTGAAGCACGGCATGCCCCAAGGGGTGCAGTCGTACTCACGCTTGCCCATCAGGTACTCCAGGAACAGCGGGCTCTGGTTGAAGCGCCAGCCCTTCTTGCGGTTCGAGAGGATCATTTCGAACAGTTCGTTCGTGCCCTTGCGCTGCAGGAAGCCGGTCTGGTCGGGCGCCTTGTCGTAGGCATAGCCCGGACTCAGCATCATGCCTTCCACGCCGAGCTCCATCATCTCGTCGAAGAATGCGCGCACCGAGTTCGGATCAGCGCCCTGGAAGAGCGTGGTGTTCGTGGTGACGCGGAAGCCCATCTTCACGGCGAGGCGAATGCCCTCGATCGCCTTCTTGAAGGTGCCCTCGCGGCACACGGCGAAGTCATGGTTCTCCTCCTGACCATCCATGTGCACGCTGAAGGTGAGGTACTTGCTCGGCTTGAACAGGCCCTCCTCGAGCTTCTCCTTCAGGAGGAGCGCGTTCGTGCACATGTAGACGTACTTCCGGCGGGCCACCAACCCTCGCACGATCTCGGCGATGTCTGGGTGCAGCAGCGGCTCGCCCCCCGGAATGCTGACCATGGGCGCGCCGCACTCCTCGGCGGCGGCGAAGCACTCGGCCGGGGTCAACTGGCGCTTCAGGACATGCGGCGGATACTGGATCTTGCCGCAGCCGGCGCATGCCAGATTGCATCGGAACAGCGGTTCGAGCATGAGGACCAAGGGGTACTGCCGACGCCCCGCCAGGCGCTGGCGCAGGACGTAGCTCGCGACGGTCCACATCTGGCTGATTGGCACACCCATCTTGGGTCAGTTCTCCAAAATCCTTGGTTCGTGACAAACCTTGCCGAAAGGACAATCGTAACACGATGCAATGGCTTCGCTCGCCCGCTCGATCAACCCCCTGTCTTGGCTCGGAAATGCCTTGAAAGGCGCCGAGGAGTCATCCTTTGGACCGGTGGAGTCGATCGGAACGGAGTCGACCGACGAGGCGTTGCTGGCGGCCCATCTGAGGGGTCACCTGCAGGCGTTCCCGATCCTGATGGAGCGTTATCGCCCCGAGTTGCACGGATTCCTCCAGCGCTTTCTGGGCACCCGCGCCGCGGCCGAGGACGTGTTCCAGGAGACCTTCCTGCAGATCCACCTGTCCGGCGCGACCTTCGACCCCACCCGGGTGTTCCGGCCATGGCTCTACACCATCGCGGCCAACAAGGCTCGTGACTGGTATCGAAAGGACCGTCGACGCCGCGCCGTGAGCCTGCAGACCCCGATCGGCGAGCACGGCGACGGGGAGTTGATCGATCTGTTCGCCGACGACATCCACCAGCCGGCGCAGCCGCTGACCCTGAAGGAGGAGTCCGTGCTGGTCAAGCAGGCGGTGGACGCCCTGCCGCCGCTGCATCGCGAGATCATCGTGCTCGCGTACTTCCAGAAGATGAACTACCAGCAGATCGCGGACATCCTGCAGATCCCGCTGGGCACCGTGAAGAGCCGCCTGCATTCCGCGGTGGCCGCGTTCGCCGATCGATGGCGTCGCGGCCGCCGCGACACGACGAACCCTGTCGCATGAACGAACCCGTGGACCATCGTGGCGGGCCCGAGTTGCGTGACGAGGACGCGGCATCGATCGACCGCCTGGTCGAGTGCGGTTTCGACGAGGCCCGCGTGGACAACGAGCGAGATCGGCGCGTGCTCGCGGCGCTGCGCGTGCTGGACAGGTATCCGACGGAGTCCTCGGATTCATCGCTGATCGACGCGACGCTGGCGCGCATCGACGCCGCCGAACGCGAACAGTCCGAGCGCATGCGGCTGGACCGCGCGCCTCGGCGACGCGTGCGATGGGCCGACTTCGGCGGCATCGCGGCCGTCGCCCTGCTGGCCTTGGGCGTGGCCTGGCCGGCGCTGGCGCACATGCGACAGTCGGCGATGCGGTCGCGCTGCGCGAACAACCTTCGTGAACTCAGTGCCGGACTGGTGTCCTACGCGGCGGACCACCGCGACGCGCTCCCGATGAGCGCCAGCATGATCGCCCGCCACGCGCCGCGGCCCGCGATGCTGGACTGGACCACCTACGACCACGGCGCGAACCTGCAGTCCCTCTCGGTGCAGGGCTACTGCGGACACCATCACATCAGCTGTCCGGGCTGCGCGGCGAAGTCGGGCACGCGCGCCTTTGCCATGCAGGTCCCGTGGGCGGATCGCCCCTTCCTGCTGCGGGTCGTTGGGGCTCGCCCGCTGGTGGCGGATGCCAATCCCGTGCTGGAACTTCGGCGAGCCGGACGGCCCGTGGGAACCAGCCTGTCGAGCTGGAATCACAGCCAGCGGGGCCAGAACGTGATGTTCGGGGACGGCTCGGTGGGCTGGCTGGTGGTCCCGGTGGTCAACGGGGACAACATCTTCCTGCCTGTGGGCGTGGACCGGGCCGATCGGATGCCCAATCTGGTCGAACTCCCCTTGGCTGGGGACGGGTTCCTGGCGCAGTAACCCCTGAAAGACGGATCTTGACCCTGATGGGGGTTTCGGTATCCTCATCGACCCGCCGAATCGGGAAGAAGAGGCCTGAACCCATGCACAAAAGCCACAAGGGATTGCTGAAGCGCGTCAAGATCTCCGCCTCGGGGAAGGTGCGCTTCCACAGTCCGAACAGCCGTCACCTCAAGAGCAACAAGACCGGCGCCGCGGTGCGCAGCTACCGCCGCGCCCGCACCCTCTCCTCCTCCGACAACGCCATGCTGGGCAAGGTGCTGCACCGCAGCCTCGCACGCTGACTCACTGAAAGGAACGAACCATGCCACGCGCACGCAAGGGAGCAGCTCGTACTCAGGCCCGCCGCCGCGTTCTTCGCGAGGCCCGCGGCTACTACGGCACCAAGAGCCGTCACAAGCAGCAGGCCAAGGTCGCGCTCATGCGCGCCGGCCGCAATGCGTGGCGTCATCGCCGCCTTCGTCGGCGCGACATGCGCTCGCTGTGGATCGCCCGCCTGACGGCGGCGTGCCGTATGCGCGACTTCCGCTACAGCCTGCTGATCGGTGGCCTGTCCCGTTCGGGCGTGCTGCTGAACCGCAAGATGCTCAGCGAGATGGCGATCCAGGACCCGGCCAGCTTCGACACGCTCGTCGAGATGGCCAAGGGCCGCTTGGCGAAGGCCGCCTGAGTCGAACGCACGTGTGTTCGTGTGCAAACGCGCCCGAGCGCGTCAGGCGATCTCGCGTCGCGAGTCGCCGTGTCCCTGATGACGCTGCGCGAGACGACGGATCGCCTCGGATCCGGGCGTGACGCCGTTGAAGCGCGTGACATCGCCCTGCAGGCCGGACGCATCCTGATTCTCGCGGCGGATGGCCTCGTAGATCTCCTTGCGGTGCACGGAGACGGTGTTCGGTGCGACGATCCCAAGGCGCACCTTGTCGCCACGGATGTCGACGACCACAACCTCGACGTCGTCACCGATCACGATTCGTTCATCACGCTGGCGAGAGAGGACAAGCATGGATCGTGATGCTCAGGCCGTCTGCGTAGCGGCGCGGGTGGCAGGCGAGACCGACACCAGCTCGTGACGCGTGGTCCAGCGTCGATCGGCAAGGACGACCTGCAGGCCGACGCGCGTGGCAGGGTTGATGACGAGTGGTCCCTGCATGTTTGCGGTGATGCCATGATCGCGACGGTTCACGATCACGAGCAGCTGCGGCGTGACGCCCTCAGGCAGCCCGATCTCCGCCGTCTGCTCACGGCGCAGACTGACCGTGAAGTCCTGGCTCCACAGGCATGGGTCGGTGACCACGAAGGCGACATCCGCGCTCTCGACGCTCTGCAACCAGAAGAACACGCCCCGCTCGTCGGGCTGAAGCAACGCGAAGCGGCGAGCTCGGGAGAACCCAAGCAAACCGGCGGGAAACTCCAGCAGCCTGGATTCGTCGACTTCGACGGGTCCGAAACGAGTGGTCTGGACAAGCATGCGACCTCCTGTCTTGCGCCAAGACCGGCCGCACGGAAGCGCGGTCGGTCGCAACCATCCGTGGCTGCGGAACAAGGAATCGGCTTGAGGGTGGGTGTGGCATGAACATCGGGCCCGTGCGGGTGCGGTTTGTGGCACACTGCCGTTGGATGCTCCGGCACACGGCAAAAATTCAAGCGGTTCCGGGGCGGGCGATCCGACCGTGGCTGGCGGCTCTCGCGACGATGCTGGCGGGCGCCGTCGCGCTGGTGCTCCTGACAGGCGATCGGATCACGCTTGCGAGCTTTGGCTACGCACTGCTTGCCGCGGTGCCCAAGACGATGCTGTGGTTCGCCTCGGCGGCTGGACTCGGACGCGCTCTCGGCACGGCCATCAAGTTGCAAGGCGCGGCCGCGCAAACCGCCGCAGGCGCGGCGACGCTCTTGTGCGTGACCCAGTGGGCGGGAACGCTCGGGCTGCTGCAGTTGGGGATCGTGGGCGCGCTGCTTCTGCTGGCTCCGGGATGGTGGATGCTTGGACGGCATCTGCTGCCGCAGTCGGATCGCGACGAGCCGGCATGGCTTGCGGCGGCGTTCGGGCTGGCGGCGAGCGCGATGCTGGTGGCAAGCATGGTGCCCGCCGGTTTTCTCTGGTCGACCGAGTTCGGCGGCTACGACGCGCTGAGCTACCACCTGCAGGTTCCTCGAGAGTGGGCGTTGGGGGGTCGCTTCAAGCCGCTGCCCCACAACGCGTATTCGGGGCTTCCGAACTTCATCGAGGGTGCGTACGCGCACCTGATGATGCTGCGGGCCGATCCGCGCGAGGCGGCGCTTTCGTGCCAACTGCTGCACGCTGGCCTTGCGATGCTGGCGGCGTGGGCGCTGGGGGACGCCTTGCCGACGCGCGGAGATGGCCGCGGCGTGGCGACGCTTGCGTTGCTGGCGACGCCATGGGTGACGGTCACGGGATCCCTGGCCTGCAGCGAGTCCGGTGTGCTGCTGGGCATGAGTCTGGCGCTGCAGTGCACGCGCGTGCACGGCGCGTGGCGATCCGGTGTGCTGTTCGGGCTGGCGGCGGCGACGCTGGTGGGCTGCAAGGCGAGTTGCGTGGTGCTGGCCTTGCCGGCCGCGCTGGCCGCGCAAAGCCTGCGGCCTTCGGTGTTGCGGGACCCCCGCTGGTGGCTTGCGTGGATCGCGCTGGCGGCGGTGGCGCTGTTCCCGTGGCTGCTTCGGAACACGATCGCCACGACCGCGGCGCTGTTCCCGCTGCTCGCGTCGCATCTCGGGAGTGGATGGTGGAGCCCGGAGCAGGCCGCGAGGTGGGACGCCGCGCATCGATCGGACGTGGGGATTGGCGACCGGATCGGTGCGCTGTGGCGGATGTTCTTCGCGTTCGGGGTGGGACCGAATCCGCAGCCCGGTGAGCCATGGCGCTGGCTCTGGGGACCCCTTCCGTGGCTTGGCATCGCGGCGCTCGGACTGCTCTGGCGCGATGCGGCGACTCGCCGTCCCGCGATCGTGCTGGCGATGATGGGTACGAGCACGCTGCTTGGGTGGCTGGTGTTCACGCACATGCAGTCGCGCTTTCTCATGCCCATCGCGGTGCCTCTGGCGGCGGCGGTGGGATTGGCCTGGCACCGCGTGTCGGGACCGTCGACCCGACGGGTTGCGATGCTTGTTGCGCTGACTTGGGCACTGCTTCCCGCATGGACGCTGGTGCAGGATTCGCCTCGCGTGCTCACGCTCGTGGGCCGCGTCGATCGCGCCTCGGGAGATCTGGCCATCGAGCTGCTTCGCAGCCCGAACGATGGCGACGTCGAGATCGTGAGGGCGGAACCCATGATCGAGGCGGCACTCGGGACGCTGTTCGATGGGGAGCGCGTGCTGAGCGTGGGTTGGAGCACGCCCTTCTGGCTTCCTCCGGGCACGACACTTCGATGGAGCACGGTCTGGGACACGAACCCCGTGGAGGTGGCGCTGCTGCAACCGGATCCGCTGCGCTGGCTGCGGGAACGCTTCGATCTGGTGCTGATCGATGAAGGCATGTTGGCGAGGTGGAGGGCCGTGGGTTGGCTCTCGCCCGGCCTTGACGTGACGCGACTGCTTGAAGTGCTTCGTGGGTGCCCGCAGATGAAATTGCACGACGGCCGCCGACTGGTGGGGCTGCGCGGCGAACTTCGCCCGCTCTGGCCATCGCGCCGCCCGCCGGACACGGATGCGCCATACTGACGCGATGCGAGCGCTTCCCCTGCTTCTGGTGTGCGTGGCGTGCGGCTCGGTGCGCGAGAGCCCGGACGCCGCGCCGCCGGCGCCGCCTCCCGCCAAGACGATCCCTGCGCCATCGCCACGCCCTGCGCTGACCTGGAAAGGTGACGTGATCGAGTGGTCGCAACTGCAGCCCCTGCTGGCCGAGCGTGCGGGCGCCGTGGTGATCGAGGAGACGCTGCTGGACCGCCAACTGGACCGCCTGCTGGCGGAGCGCGGCCTGAAGGTGGACGCCGCCGCCACGGAACGTGAGCGCGCGGAACTGCTGGAGAGCCTGAATCCGGATCCCGAACGCGCGGAGCGTCTGCTTTCGGAATTGCGCGCGCTGCAGGGTCTTGGCGAGCGAAGGTGGGCGGCGCTGATGCGCAGGAACGCGGCGGCTCGTCTGCTGGTGCAGGATCAGATCACGCTGACACCCGAGGCCGTGGATGCGGCGCTGGACGCGACCCACGGCGCGCGGCGCGTGTGCCGGATCATCACCGTCGCCGATCTGAAGACATGCGCCGAGGCGCGTCGACGCGTCGATTCGGGCCAGCCATTCGGCGAAGTGGCGGCGATGATGAGCACGGATCCGAGTTCAAGCCGCGGGGGCTTGGTGAACCCCGTGAGCAAGCTGGACCCGACGTGGCCCTCGGCCTTCCGTCAGGCGGTCTGGGCGCTGCAGATCGGCGGCACGAGCGCGCCGGTGCTGGTGGGCGATGCCTACGTGCTGGTGAAGGTGGAGTCGGAGACTCCGGCGAACGCTCCCGCGGATCCCGCCGCGGCCCGACGCATGGCCGAGCGGGAGGTGCGCCGCAATCAGGAACGCGTTCGCATGGAGGGACTCGTGTCGGGACTGCGACAAGGCCAGCGCGACGCCGTGATCCTGGACGAGTCGCTGCGCGACAGCTGGTCGCGGGTCAGGAACGCAGCGCGCTGAGGCGCCACGCTGCCCAAGGCAGCAGCAGCGCCGCGGGAATCGCGGCTCCGAGAAGCGGCGGCAGACCCGAGAGCGGCACCGCGGTGAGCGTGAGCGCGGTGATCGAAACGGGCACGGCGAAGGCCGCGGCGCGCAGGCTCTGACCCAGCATGCCGCACGGCTCGCGCAGCAGGAAGTAGGGAATCGCGGCCGCCAGCACCAGCAGGTTCACGAGCGGCCCAAGGATGCGCGAGGCGAGAAGTCGCCCCGCGAGCGTGCGGTCCGGTCCGCCACCATCGCGAAGCTCGAGCAGCTGCGGCGTGGAGAGCATCTGGCCGTAGATGCGGAAGCGACGGGTCAGGATCGACTCGGGGCCGAGATTCGTGGCCACCTCGTCGGCCGGCCGCTCGAACTCGCCCGCCTCGGTGGTGGCCCGCGCCTGCGGCGAGTCCGGTAGCCGGATGGCCTTTCCACCCTCGAGCACCCAGACCTCGCGTACCGCATCCCATCGAGCGGCGTCGGCGCTGATGCGCGTGCGGGCGCGGCCGCGCTCGTCGCGCTCGAGCACGGTGAGACCCGTGAGTCGGCCGGTGGTCGGATCGAAGGTGGACGCCTGCAGCAGCTTGCCCGAGGCGTCGCGCGAGAGCGGCACCGGGAACGCGCTTCCGCGACCCTCGACCATGTCGGCGTGCGTGCGCACGAGCTTGGGCGCCAGGCGCGGAAGGATCCATTCCTGGCTGGCGAGTTGGACCAGGTTGAGCCCGAGTGCCATGAGCAGGACCACGTACGCGATGCGTCGAAGATCGATGCCGGCCGCCATGATCGCGGTGAGTTCACGCGCGCGATGCATCTGGGAGAGCGTGAATCCCATCGCGCCCACGGACACCATGCCGACCATGAACTGCAGGAACTGGAAGATGCGCGGCCCGTGGAAGTCGAGCAGCATGACCACGAATCCCATGAGGCGGGACTGCACCAACCCCTGACGCACCGCCAGATCCGCCGCCTCGAGGAACTTGTTCGTGGAGATGACCACGTCGATGCCCACGCCGAACAGGTACAGCGCGCCGAAGAGCGCGGCGAAGTTCCACAGGAACCGCGAGGCGACATGGCGCGCGAGGATCCCCATCAGTGCCGGGCCCATTGCCGGAAGGCGTGCAGGAAGAACAGCAGCAGACAGCCATTGCCGAGCCACATGAGTCCAAGTCCCGCCCACTCCGCGCCGCCGCGCATGACCTGCTGGCCGCCGGCGACCATCACGATGTTCAGGAGCGCCGGAAGAAACGCCAGCAGATAGATGGTGAGCGGCATGCTGGAGCGCTTCCACGCCGCGAGTGCGGTTCCGAGCAGCAGCACAAGCGGCGCCGAGGCCGAGAGCGCCAGACGCTGCTGGATGTTCGAGAAGGCGTCACGTTCGAGTCGCCCGATGCGTCGGCGCAGTTCGGCCGCGGCATTGGCGCTCTCTCCGGCGTTCGGGCCGCCACCGGTCGCGAGCGCGTCCAGCCGCTGGAGCAGTTCACCGGAGGACGCCATGTTCTGCTGGGCGGACGGACACTCGATCGCCCGAAGATCCCGCAGACGCGCTGGCCACCGCGTCGTCGTGGGAGCGCTTCCGCCAAGATCGAGCGCCGTCGCCTGATCGAGGATCAGATCCACGCGACTTCCCTCGCCGCCGCTGGACGGCAGCAGCGACCCGTCGCGCGACGTCGCGCGACGCACCGGGCGCGTGCCGTCAAGTTCGGTGACCTGCATGGGCGAGGCACCGGCGGCCAGCTTCGGACCGCTGCTGCGCGCGGAATCGATGCGGTAGCGACGCGCACTCACATCATCGGCGAGCGTGACGGACCCCGTTCCCGCGAGTGTGCGCTGCACGCAGTCGAGCAGGTCCACCCGGTCCAGGACGGCCGCCGCGGTCGACATGGCCGCACGCACGCCCGATTCGTCGTCCGGGTGGGCTCGAAGTGCCTGGAGATCGGCGGTGGTCGTGCTGCGCGCGTCGGCCTCCATTGCGCGGCCCATCTCGACGGCGTCGGGCGTGGCCTGGGGAATGAAGGCGACGGTGCCCTCTCGGGCGCGGAAGCCCGTGCCCTCGCGCATCGAGAGCTTCATCACGGTCGCGCCGTCGCGACGGTGCACGTCGACGATCGCGAACTCGGACAGCACCTCGGTGGCGCCATCGGCGCTGCGTCCGCGCTTCATCGCGGCCACGCCGGCCAGGCGAAGCCGCTGCGAGGCGCCGGTGTCGGGCGGCGCGGGCTCCACCTCGACGGCGTCGGCGTAGAGGGTGATGTCGCCGACCTCGAGAGCCTCGCCACGCTCCACGGCCGCCACGAAGACCGACGCGGCGTCCTGCGCGATGGTCTCGCGCATGAGACCCCAGAAACGCGGCACCACCGAACTGACCAGCCAGAGCATGATCGCGAAGATCACCACCCCCACGCCGGCGACGGGTGCGATGATCGAGCGATGACGCAGGCCGCTGGCGGCCATGGCCACGAGTTCGTTGTCGGCGGCGAGGCGATGGATCACGATCGTCGCGGCGAAGCCCGCGGCGAACGGCAATGCGAACTGCATCATGGGGATGGTCGCGAGCGCGATGTACTTGAGCACGCTTCCGGGGCCGATCGAGCTCGCCGCGAGCGGCTTGATGGCCGCGCCGAATGCGACCACCACCACGATGACCGACGCCGTGAGCAGCAGGACCTTCAGCAGTTCAGACAGGAGATGCCGCCAGAGGATCCAGGGCATGGTCGTGGGAGTGTGGAGCGGCAGGTCGCCGACCGCAAGCGGTCAGCGCAGGCCATACTCCTTCAGCTTGCGATAGAGCGTGCGCTCTCCGATGCCCAGCAGCTCGGCCGTCTGTTCGCGGTTGCCGCTGGTCATCGCAAGCGTCTGGCGGATCGCCTCCTTCTCGAGACGATCGAGGCCGATGCCCGCGAGACTGCCGACGCCCTCGGAGGCCTGTTCGCCCTCGCTCTCGTGGATCTCGGAGGGCACATCCTTGAGCTCGATGCGTGTGCCGCCGCAGGTCACGACCATGCGGTGCACCACGTTCAGCAGTTCGCGCACGTTGCCCGGCCAGGCGTAGGCGATGAGTCGCATCATCGCGGGGTCGCCCACCTCGAGGCGCGGGCGACCAAGGTCGGCGCACCACTTGCCCACGGCATGACGCACGAGCGCCGGCACGTCCTCGCGGCGCTCACGAAGCGGTGGCAGGTGGATCTCAACGCCCTTCAGGCGGAAGTACAGGTCCTGACGGAAGCGCCCCTGCGTGCTCGCCTCCTTCAGGTTCTGGTTGGTGGCGCTGATGAAGCGCACATCGGCCTTGCGGGGGTCGTTGGACCCGAGCCGGATGACCTCACCCGTCTCGAGCACGCGCAGCAGCTTCGGCTGCATGGTCATCGGCATATCGCCGATCTCGTCGAGGAAGAGCGTGCCCTTGTCGGCATACTCGAACACGCCCTCGCGATCGCGGTCGGCGCCCGTGAAGGCGCCACGCACGTGGCCGAAGAGCTGGTCCTCAAGAAGACTCTCGCTCTGACCGGCCGCGTTGAAGGTGGCGAAGCGCCGTTCGCGGCGCTTGGAGTGCTGGTGGATCGCCTTGGCGACGAGCTCCTTGCCCGTGCCGCTCTCGCCGGTGATGAGCACGGGAATGGTGCTGGGCGCGACCTGACGGATGGTGTCGATCACCTTCCGGATGGCCGCCGACTCGCCGATGATCCCCTCGAAGCCGAACGCGGCATCGACCTGACCTCGCAGCGAGGCATTCTGGTGGCGCAGCAGCACGGTCTCGGCGGCGCGCTGCACCAGGTTGCGGAAGACCACCACGTCGAGGGGCTTCTCGATGAAGTCGTAGGCGCCTCCCTGCAGCGCGGCCTTGGCGGTGGGCACGTCGCCGTGGGCCGTCACGAGGATCGTCTCGGCGTCGGGCTGGTGAGCCTTGGCGAGCTTCAGCACCTCCAGACCCGCCGTGGGAGTGTCCATCACGAGGTCGGTCACGATCACGTCGAAATTGCCGTCGCGAAGCTCGGGTTCGGCTTCCTTCAGCGAGTGCACCACGGTGCAGACGTGGCCAGGCTTCCGCAGCGTGTCCGCCATCGTCTGGGCGTGCTCCGCCTCGTCGTCGATCACCAGAACCTGCGCTCGGACATTCGCGGACGCGTCGGACATCAGGCCGATTGTACGGACGGGCCGGAAACCCTCCGCGCATTCACGATCGCCGCGGCAACGTGCCGATGGTCGGGGCGTGAGCGCCGCCCCATTCCAGCACCTGTCCAGCGGCCCCACCGCAGCCCCTAGGATGCGATCGATGCGTCCTGCCACGGCGACCGCTCCCCTTCCCACCCTTCGCGGAAGCCGCGTATGGATGGTGGGCGCGGGCGGCACCGGCATGAGCGGGCTGGCCCGACTGCTTTTGGCCGCAGGCGCACGCGTGGCGGGCGAGGATCGTGAAGGCGGCGAGACGGTGGACCGCCTTCGCGCCGACGGCATTCCGATCGCGGAGGGGCCCGGCGGCGCGATTCCCGACGACGCGGCGCTGGTCGTGGCGACGGCCGCCGCGGGCGCATCGCATCCGACCTTGCGTGCCGCGATGGAGCGAGGCGTGCCTGTGCGAACCTACGCGCAGATGCTGGGCGAACTGCATCGCGTGCGCACCGGCGTCTCGGTGGCGGGCACGCATGGCAAGAGCACCACGACCTGCCTGCTGACATGGATCCTTCTGCAGGCCGGACTCGATCCCGGTTTCATCGCCGGCGCCACCTGCGCCCCACTGGGTGGCAACGCGCGCCCGGGCGCCGAGCGCGTGCCGAGCGGTGCGCTCGCGGGCCAGCCGGGCCTGCTGGTGACCGAGTCGTGCGAGTTCGATCGATCCTTCCACCACCTTCGACCCGCGGTGGCCATCGTGAACAACGTGGAGGCCGAGCATCTGGACTGCTACGGCTCGCTGGAGGACGTCATCGACGCCTTTCAGCAGTTCGCCGCATCGCTGCCGTCCGCGCGCGATGGCGGATTCCTGCTGATCGCGCACGAGGGCGCGCATCGCGAACGCGTGACGCACGGCATTGCGGCGGCGGTGGAGACCTTCGGGACGCACGCACAGGCCACGCATCGCGTGGAACGTCTGGTGGACGGCACCGTGCACGTGACGCGTGCAGGTGCGGTGTCGCTGCAGTGGCGACCGCGACTCATGGGAGCGCACAACGCCCTGAACGGCGCCGCTGCGGGCGTGATCGCGCTGCGGCTGGGCGCGGCACGCGAGGACGTGGAGCGTGCGCTCGAATCCTTCGTGGGCCTGGATCGGCGCCAGCAGTTCGTGGGCCTGGCGCGCATGCCGTTCGGTGACGTGCGCGTGTTCGACGACTACGGACACCACCCGACCGAGATCCGTGTGACCCTGCAAGCGATCCGCGAGGCGACCACACCGCGACGGCTCGTGTGCGTGTTTCAGCCGCACCAGCACAGCCGAACGCGACTGCTCATGGACTCCTTCGCCACGGCCTTCGGTCATGCCGATCTGGTGCTGCTGCCCGACATCCACTTCGTACGCGATCCCGAGGCCGAGCGCACGAAGGTCAGCAGCGAGATGCTGGCGGAGCGCGTGCGTGCGGCAGGCACGAGCGCGCTGGCCGTCGGATCGCTGGAGTCGGCGCTGGAGCGGGCGCGGGCCTCGCTGCAGGTGGGCGACGTGCTGGTGACGATGGGGGCCGGCAGCGTGTGGCGCGTGGCCCGCGAACTGGTTCAAAGCGGTGCTGGCGATGCCTGTTGAGACCATGCGGCCTGATGTCGAACGCCTGTGCGCGGATCTGGACGCCGAGCTGACGCGCGACGCGCCGATCGGGCGCGAGCACACCTGGTTCGGCGTGGGTGGACCGTGCGACGCGCTGGTTCGTCCCCGTACGGAGCACGCTCTCTCCACGCTGCTGCGCCGCTGCGCGGACGCCGACGTGCCGGTGCGTGTGCTGGGGGATGGCGCAAACCTTCTGGTCGCCGACGAGGGCGTGGACGGCGTGGTGGTGAAGCTGGACCAGCCGGTCTTCGAGGCATGCACGATCGGTGTGGATGGTCGCGCCGATCTGGTGCGCGCCGGCGGCGGTGCCGATCTGGCCAAGGTGATGCATGCGAGCGTGCGCGCTGCACTCGACGGCCTCTGTCCGATGGCGGGCATTCCCGCGACGGTGGGCGGTGCGCTGCGGATGAACGCAGGTGGACGCTTCGGTGCGATCGGGGACGTGACAGCGTGCGTGCGCCTGATGCGGCCGAACGGTGTCACCGAGGAGCTTCCCGCAAGCGCGATTCGCTTCGACTATCGCCAGACGAACATGCCGCGGGGCGTGATCGTGCGCGCGGACTTCCAGTTGCAGCCGGGCGATCAGGAGCCGATCCGCACGCGCCTGAAGGAGATCATGGCGTACAAGTCCGGGTCACAGCCCATGGCTGCGCACTCCGCGGGCTGCATGTTCCGGAATCCGACGCTGCCCAGCGGCGAGCGCGTGAGCGCGGGCATGCTGATCGATCGCAGCGGCCTGAAGGGACTGGTCGAAGGCACCGCGACCGTGAGCCCCGAGCACGCGAACTTCCTGTTCGTGCCGGAACCGCGCACGGGCCGCGCGACCGATGTGCTGCGCCTGGTGGAGCGCGTGATCGATCGCGTGCGCGAGGCGCAGGGCGTCGAGCTTCACACGGAAGTCGTGATCTGGCGACGCGGCGACCGCACCGGAGCGATCCAATGAACGTGCTGGTGCTGAAGGGCGGGCCCGATGCGGAGCGTGAAGTCAGCCTGCGAAGCGGCGGGATGGTGGCGGCCGCGCTCCGGCGCGCAGGCGCCGTGGTGCACGAGCAGACGATCGATCGCCCGGGGCTTGAAGAGCTCCGCGCGATGCCCGGCGAGGTGGTCTTCCCCGTGCTGCACGGCCCCTGGGGCGAAGGTGGCGTGCTGCAGGACATTCTGGAGCGGGATGGGCGACCCTATGTCGGCTGCGCGCCTGCGGCTGCTCGGCTGGCCATGGACAAGCCGGCCAGCAAGCGTGCGGTGGCCGCGGTGGGCGTGCCCACGCCCGACAGCCAGGTGCTGCAAGCGGCCGACCGCCTTACGCTCTCGCCCCCGCTGGTGCTGAAGCCCTGCGATGACGGCAGCAGCGTGGACTTGCGGGTGTGCGGAACGGTCGCCGACGCCGAGCGCGCTCGCGCCGAATTGCATCCGCGGCGGCCCGTCCTGCTGGCGGAGTCCTTCATCGCGGGTCGCGAACTCACGATCGGCCTTCTGGAAGATCGCGAACTGCCGCTGATCGAGGTTCGGCCGAAGTGCGGACTGTACGACTACGAGGCGAAGTACAACCGCGACGACACGGAGTACCGGCTGGATCCAGAACTGCCGGCGGGCGTGGCGGATTCGATCCGGCGTTGGGCTCGGGCCGCGTGGACGCGGCTCGGACTGCGCGACGTGGCCCGGATGGACTTCATGCTGGATGCGCGCGGGGCGTGGTTCCTTGAGGCGAACACGATGCCCGGGTTCACGGATCACTCGCTGGTTCCCAAGGCCGCCGCCCACGCGGGCCTTCCAATGGAGCGGCTGGTGATCGTGCTGGCCGAACGGGCCATGGCACGAGGCGGAGCCGCGGTCCGCGCCTGAGACCGCCGAAATTCCACGCCGGAGCGCGCGACGGCCGATACTCGACCCCATGGCACGGCGTCGCGCGAAGTCCACTCGGACAGGCACCCCTCTCTCGGATCGATTCGCTTCATTCAAACCTCTGCTGGTGGCGGGGAGTTGGACCACCGTGATCGTGGCGTTGGCCTTCGGGCTTGCCCTCGGCGTGCCGGCCCTGCGAGCCGAGGCACTGTCGATGCGACCCGAGGGACCGATGCGAGTGGTCTTCGAGGATCGGCCCGCGTGGATGACGGATGGCGATCTCTCGCCGCTCGCCGAGCTTGTGGATCGGCCGCTGTCAGGCTCGCCCATGGATCGTTCCGGACTGGCCGCGGCCCGAGAGGCACTCCTCGCTTCAGGCTGGTTCGAGGAGATCCGGCAGGTACGGCGTTCCGGCGCCGACGAGGTGTCGATCGAGGCGACCTGGGCGACCCCGTTCGCGGTGATCCGTGAAGATGGTTACGACTATCTGGTGGACATGCGCGGACGCCTGCTGCCTCGCTGCTACAAGGCGGGAACCGCCCCACGTGGGTTCCTACGCATCGAAGGCGCACGACTTCAACGACCGTCCTCCTACGGGACACCCTGGCCTGGTGACGACGTGAGTGCCGCCATGGCTCTGGCCCGCCTGATCGACGAGCGACCGTGGCGAAGCCAGATCGCGTGGATCGACCTGACTGGAATCCCCACCGATGGTTGCCTGCGACTGAAGACCATGCGCAACTGCACGATCAAGTGGGGACGCGCGCCTGGGCGCGAAGGCGCAGCCGAGGTCCCCGCCCGGCAGAAGCTCGATTACCTGGCGTGGCTGCAGGATCACGGCGGCCGGATCGACGCGAACTGCGAAGACCAGATCGACCTGCTCAACGACTACGTCGGCATGCGCTGAGGCGATAGGCTGCGCGCCATGCCACCTCCCCGCGGCCTTGTGCTGCTCGCGGCGCTCTGGATCCTTGGTTCCTGGCTGATCTGCATCGGGCCGCAGGCTCCGCTGCATCCCACGATCGCGGGCTTCACGCCTGGCATTCGACTGATGGTGGCGTCGCTGGGCGTTGGGTTGTGCGCCGGATGGCCGCTGCTCCGGCTTTCCGGACCCCGGGAACGCTGGCCCGTGCGGCGCGTGGTGCTGGATCTCCTGACGCTCACGACTCTGGCCCAGGTGGTGCTGTGGCCGCTGCGCCTGACGACCGCGTGGTCGCCGGCACGACTCGCGATGATCGACGCACTGATGATCGCCTGGAGCGTGGTGGTCGCCGCACTTGTGGCGGCGGCGCTCGCTTCGGGGTCGTCAAGGGTCCGGACACGAACGATGCTCGCGTGCCTGGGCATCACCGGACTTGGCATGCCACTGGAGGTCGCGTGCCGAAGCGCAGGGCTTCCCGAACCGCCCGCGTGGGCGCTTGGGCCGGTGCTTGGCCCCCTCCGCCTGACGATCCCCGACGCGAGCATGCGGTTTGACGAGGCGCTGGTCGGCCTTGGAATCGTGCTTTGCTTGGCGACGCTCGCATGGGTTTGGACCTCGCGTGTGGTGCGCCCGCGGGCTCCGGTTGCCCGCTTCCTTGCGGACCGTTAGCCTCCCGCAGCGGGCCACCATGGAACTCATGTCCAAGGCAGACAAGGAGCGCCTCGAGGCGCAATTGGCGGAATGCACGCAGTTCCGCCCGGTGATCGCGCAGCGTATCGCCGAGGCCCGTGCACAGGGTGACCTGAAGGAGAACGCCGACTACCACGCGGCGCGCGAGGATCAGGCCATGAACGAGGCCAAGATCCGCGAACTTGAGGCGAAGCTGTCGCGCGCGCAGGTGGCCGGCGCCATCGACGTGCCGACCGACATGGTGTTCCTCGGTGCGACGGTTCGCCTGAAGGACGTTGGCAACGGTCGCGAGGAGGTCTATCGACTGGTGGGCCAGCTGAGCGAGGACGGCGGCCCGGACGAGGTGATCGAGGTCACCGCGACCAGCCCGATGGGTGTCGCGCTGATGAAGGCGCGCATCAGCGAGACCGTGCGGGTGGACCTGCCGCGCGGCGAGAAGCGCTTCCTGGTCGTGGCGATCCTGGAATGAACGGTGCGGCGGTGCGCGCGTGACCCTGCACCCCTCTCTTCTGCTGGCGGAATTGGCGCTGCGGCTCTTCGTGGCCTGCCTGGTGCTGGTGCGCAAGGGGCGCCGGCCGACGGTGGCGATGGCTTGGATCATCGCCGTGATCGCCATTCCGGTCGCGGGACTGATCGCGTACTTCCTGGTGGGCGAGAACAACTTCGGACGGCGGCGCGCCACCCGTCACGCCGGGATCCTGCGGAAAGTCGATCGGCCCGAAGTGCACGCGCCAAGCGATCCGCGTGCCCGAGCGCTGCAGCTGGACCCTGGCCAGACGCAGCTGGCGCGACTGGCCGAGTCGGTGAGCCACGGACCGGCGCTCGCGGGCAACGCGCTGGAACTTAGCGGCGACAGTGCGGCGAACATCGGGGCGATGGTGCGTGACATCGACGCCGCGCACGCGCATGTGCACCTGCTGACCTACATCTATCTGCTGGACGCATCGGGCAAGCGCATCGCGCAGGCGCTGCTTGGGGCCGTGAAGCGCGGCGTGACCGTGCGCCTGCTGGTCGACGGCGTGGGCAGCAAGGCGTTCCTGCGCAGCGATCTGCGACGCGCGCTCGAGGCGGGTGGCGTGCGCGTGGCCGAAGCCCTGCCGGTCTCGTTGCTGCGGCTGATCGTGGCGCGGCTGGACATCCGCAACCACCGCAAGCTGCTCGTGGTGGATGGCGTGATCGCCTGGATGGGCAGCCAGAACATCGCCGATGCGGGCTTCGCGCCGAAGGCGCGTTATGCGCCGTGGGTCGACTGCATGGTGCGGGTGCGCGGACCGTTGGCGCGCGAGCTGCAACTGGTGTTCGTCGAGGATTGGTACATGGAACATCTGGAGGATCTGGATCCGGCCCTGAACATCCAGCCCGAGTTCGACGCGTCCGGCATGACCGCGCAGGCGGTCGCGACCGGCCCGAACTTCGGCAACGACTCCATGACCACGCTGCTGCAGGCCGCGGTGCATCTTGCGCGCGAGGAGATCGTGCTGACCACCCCCTACTACGTGCCGGACCTGCCCATGCAGGCGGCGCTCGTGGTGGCGGCGCGTCGCGGGGTGCGCGTGCATCTGGTGGTGCCGCGGCGCAACGACTCGTGGCTGGTGCAGCGCGCAAGCCGCGCCTTCTACGGGGACCTGCTGAGCGCGGGCGTGGTCATCCACGAGTTCACGGGCGGCCTGCTGCACGCGAAGACGCTGGTGGTGGATCGGATGGCCTCGGTCGTGACGAGCGCGAATCTGGACCGTCGGAGCTTCGAGATCAACTTCGAGATGGGCGTGCTGGTCTACGACGCCGCGTTCTGCGAGCGCCTGCGCCAACTGCAGGAGACCTACGTGACCCGCAGTCTCCGGGTCGATCGCGCCACGTGGGAAGCACGGCCGCTCGGGCAGCGCCTGCTCGAGAGCACCGCGGGCCTGCTCAGCCCGCTGCTGTGAAACTCAGTCGCGCTCGTCGATCCAGGCCTGCTGGATCGCCTCCAGGATGCGCTCGTTGCAGGGATGCCCTGGCTCCTCATGGAAGCCCGGCAGGGCCATCACCAGTGACTTCAACTTCGGGAAGCTGATCGAGACCGGATCCACGTCGGGATGCGCTTCGACCAGCGCCTCGGCCAGGCGATCGACGGAGAGCCAGTGCATCGCTTCGGGGCCAGCCATGGCGATCAGTGCGGGATTTCCTTGATCGCGTTGCGGTTCCACGCGGGAACGCGCACCACGATGGGCCCCTTGCCCTTGATCTCGCATTGACACGCGAGGCGGCTGTTGCGCTGGATCGCAGGCGCCTCCTCCACGCGGTCGTCCTCGGCCTCGGTGCTCTCCGTGAGCTGATCCATGCCCTGCTCCACGTAGACATGGCAGGTGCTGCAGGCGCAGACGCCACCACAGGCGTGCTCGATGTTGATGCCATGATCCATGGCGAGTTCGAGAATGCTCTCGCCCTCGCCACCCATCAGTTGCCATTCCTTCTGACCGGTGCCGGTGAGGCCCTCGGGATCCTCCAGATGGAAGGTGACGGGAACGATCGGCGGTCCGTGCTCGTGGTCGCTGCGCTTCAGGTGCATGAGACGATCATGGTAGACAGACGTGCCCGTATCGCCCAGTCCCCGAGCGTGCGTTCCGGATTCCGCGTGCGTGTCGCTACAGTGGAGCGATGCACCTGATGGGACACGTCCTCGAGGAGACTGTCGCGGCCGCCGCCGCGCTGGGGGTGCTTCGGCCGCAGGCGCGCGAGGCGCACGCGGCGTTCTTCCGCGAGGGCCGACGCGCGGCGACATGGGTCGAGGACCGCGATCCCGAGATCGCCCGCACGCTCGTGGACCACGACACGGTGAAGTTCACGCTGCGCATGCAGGACGGCCTCGAGACCGAGAGCGTGGTGATCCCCATGTACCGCGACACGCGCATCACGCGCACCCTCTGCGTCAGCAGTCAGGTCGGCTGCGCGATGGGATGCGGCTTCTGCGAGACGGCGCAGATGGGCCTGATGCGGAACCTGACGCCCGGCGAGATCGTGGCGCAGTGGTTCGCGGCGCGGCACATGATCGAGAATCCGTTCGAGGGCGGGCGCGGCTTTCCCATCAAGAACATCGTGTTCATGGGGATGGGCGAACCGACGGACAACATGGCGAGCGTGCTGCAGGCGATCCGCGTGCTCGCCGATCATCACGGACCCAGCGTGCCGACCGCCAACATCACCGTCAGCACGGTGGGGCGCGCCGGCGGCGTGCGCGAACTGGCGCGCTTCGCCGAGAAGCCCGGCTTCCGCAAGCTCAACATCGCCTTCAGCCTGAACGCGCCGAATGACCGCATCCGCGCGGAGATCATGCCGATCACGCGCGCCGAGCCCGTAGCCGGCGTGCTGGACGCGCTGCGCGACTGGCCCGTGCACCGCAACGCGGTGTTCTGCATGGAGTATGTGCTGATCCCGGGCGTGAACGACGCCCCTGAGCACTGCGACGAGGTCTGCGCGCTGCTGCGCGGGATCAAGTGCTCGCTGAACGTGATCCCCTACAACCCGCGGCGCGACAGCCCGTGGCGCGCGCCGACCGAAGCCGAGACCGCCGCGTTCGTGTCGCGCGCGATCGCCAACGGCCAGTTCTGCAAGCGCCGCGGCACGAAGGGTCGCAACGCGATGGCGGCGTGCGGGCAGCTGGGCAACGAGCGCATCCGACGGCGCAAGTTCGTCGACCTGCGCGTGGGCGGGTGAGCGCGGCTCAACTGCTGCCTTCGCGCATCCGGTGCAGTCCCTCCGGAAAGGGATAGGTGGCGTAGACCGCGGTGCGCGGCACGTCCCACAGTCCGACCGGCGGATAGACGTCCCCCGTGAAGCCGGCCTGATGCATGGCATGCAGCGCCGACTCGAGGCTCGGTTCATGTCCTTCATGATCAAGCAGGCGGTTTGACTTCGCGCCCAGGAAGGACACCGTGCAGGCAGGCGCGCGATCGAGTCGCCCCTCAAGCATCTTGCTGACCGTCCGGAAGCCGCGATAGAGGTCCTCCAGCGTGAAGTGATCGCGACCGGCGGGTCGCAGCAACCCCAGGATCAGAAGCCGGTCGAGGTCGAACTTGAGCACGTACGGCTCGCGATCATCGCGTGCGTGCAGGTTCACGGCGCCGCGGAACATGCGCGCGTAGCTGGTGGCGCTGGAGAGCGACCACTGGCTGGTCGGAATGAGCTTGAGCAGCTCACCGAGCACACCGTGCGAGTTGTCGACGTCATTCACGCCGCATACCACCGTCCGATAGCGGCCCTCGACCAGATCGTCCAGCAAGTGCTGGCCCCATTGCAGGCGCAGCGACCGCTGTCCGCTCACCGAGCGTGGGTTGCCATTGGGAATCATGGTCACACGAGGACCGCCGCTCGGCGCCTCGACCAGACGATCACCATCACCGTTGTAGATCCGGATCGCGCTCATGGCGGGAAGAATGCACCCCCCCGCGCCAAAGCACAAGCGAACGAATCCCCCGGAGATCACCCGGCTGCGGGCGCCTTCACCTCGGGCACCTCAAGGCTCGGCGCCAGGATCTGCATGAAGGGGGGCACGCGTCGGGGTTTCGGATCCACCAACTTGCCCAGGCGGCCGACAGCGATCGGCTCGAAGCCGGGCGAGGCGAGCATCAGCGAGAGCACCTTCGCGGCTTCGGTGGCCTCGGCTCCCTGGGCCGACGCCGACTCGAACACGCCTGGAAGGATCACGCGCAGGTCCAGCGACGCCTCCACTTGACAGGCGAACAGCACCGCCCGTTGCATGGTCCGACCGGACGTGATCGCGGTCTGCACGGACGAGGCGGGACCGCGACCCACGATGACCGGCGTGCAGCCCGCCTCCCAACGCTCGGGCTCGCCGATCGCCTTCGCGATCGCGGGCGAGACCTTCGCAAGCGCACGCAGGCTCTTCAGGAAGTCCGCCTTGCGATCCGGCGCCACGATCACGGCCGTGCAGTTCTGATCGCTCATCGAATTGCGAACCTTGTCCAGCAACTCCTGATTCGGGCTCCATGCGGGATCGAATGCGCCCGTGGGATCCGGGCGCGCGAAGATGCCGGCGGCGCTGCGCACCGCGTCCGGGTTCGAGCCCTTCCTGACCTGGCCGATCTTGACCGACAGTTGCACGAGATCACCGGAATCCTTGGGCGGCATGTAGAGGATGCCCGAGCCCGCCATGCTGGCGCTGGCCAGCATCGCGCTGCATTCCGCTGCGGCGCCGATCGAGAGCAGCATGGCGCAGGACTCGTCATCCGAGGCCGGCTGACGCGCGGTCCGTACGCCGATCGTGCAGTCAAGGCGCGCGTGAAGACGGATGTCGGAGAGCGCTCCGAAGTCGTCGGCCCAGCACGCCGCCATCGCGAACGGGAGGGTGACGCCCTCCTGTCCGCCCGTCGGACGAGTACGTGGACGACCGCCATCTGGGGCCATCTGACTCGCCGGCGCCATCTGTGCCATCGCGGCCGGTGCCGCCAGCAGGGCCGGGATCGATGCGAGCAATTCGCGACGCGGAAGAGGCAGGTGTTCCATGGAGAGGTCCTTGACGTTTCAGTCGACGGGCCGGATCGCTCCAGCCTGAGAATCCCAACGAATGTTCAGGGTGCCGCGCCCCTCGACGAAGTCCAGCAGCCAGGCTCCGATGGCCTTCGTGCGCCAGTCATGGGCGGGGAATGGAGCCGGGGCGTCGCCACCCATCTCGCCACGGCGCCGACGACGATCAAGCGCGATGCGTGCGGCGCACCAGTCGGTGAACTCGCTTCGGCTGCACATGAGGTTGGGCGCCAGATCCTCCGCCATGCAGCGGATCTGGAGCGCCAGCCACATCGAGTCGATCCGCGCCCGCACCGCGGCGTCCTCGAGCAGGCGCGCATGCTCGTCCTTGGTCGGCGGCAATTCGCGCGCGTGTCGCACGCATTCGGCGATGCGATCGCCGTAACGCCCCGCGACGGGCCGCGGCAGGAAACGGATCTCGCGCACGGCATCGGCACGCTCGGGCTTGCGCCGCACGAGCTCCATCAGCGCCACGTCGGGGATCGCCACGCGCTGCGGCTGATCGGTCTCGCGTGCGATCTCACGGCGAAGCAGCACGAGTTCCCGCAGCAGCGTGGTGGCCGCGGGACGCAGGTTCTCGCCTCGGCTTGCGCGGCGCATCTGACGGTCCGGGTCGAACTCGAGCTCCCCGGCGAGCTGCAACTCGCTCTCCTGCAGTGCCCAGGCCAGTCGGCCGCGCGCCTCCAACTGCGTGCGCACCGCGTCCCACGCCATCGGCAGGTAGCGCACGTCGTCCGCGGCGTAATGCAGCTGACTCGCCGTGAGCGGTCGGCGATCCCATTCGGTGAACGTGTGCGCCTTGCCCAGACGCAGGCCGGCGAAATGCTCCAGCGTGGTTCCCAGGCTGCTGGGCCATGGCAGCCCAAGCAGGCTGACGGCGATCTGCGTGTCGACCAGATTCGCCACCGCGCCCCCAAGCGCGTCGCGCACCGCGCCGATGTCCTGCTCGCCGGCGTGCACAAGCGTCCGGACCGCGGGGTCGGCCACGGTCTCGTAGATCGGTCGCGGGTCCACCCCCTCCAGCGGGTCGATCAGCGCCACGCGCGCCGTGGTCGCCACCTGCACCAGGCAGATGCGCGGCCGGAAGGATTCCTCGCCGATGAATTCGGTGTCGAACGCGACGAGGCCCTCGGCACGCACATGCGAAGCGAATTCGCGCACCGCCTCGGCGCTGGAAAGCACCTCGTGCTCGCCCTTCGGAACCAGCGGATGGTCGATGCGCGGGCCGTGCCCCCCGCCGTGCTCGCGCTCGGCGCTTTCGTGGTGACGGGCTCGTTGTCGGCGGCGGTGATTCACGCGCGGGTGTCCGTGGGGCGGAGCGCGCAAGCGTAGCGGAACGCGCCCCCGCTCAGGAACCTTCGCCCGACGGGCCCTTTCGCCGCTTCGAGATGCCCGGTGTGGCGGGCGGCAGCATGCGCTTGCGTCGCAGCAGGTGGTGGTAGTGCTGGGCGAAGCGATGCGCCTCGTCACGGATCGCCTGGCAGAGATGCAGACCCGCGTGGGAGCGACCAAGCCGCATGGGCTCGGGATCATCCGGCACGTGGATGAGCTCCTCGCGCTTGGAGAGCCCGATGACGAGCCGCGGGCGCACCGGACACTGCGCGAGCGCCTCCAGCGCAGCGGCGAGCTGCCCGGGTCCGCCGTCGATCAGCAGCACGTCCGGAAGCAGCTCGGGCGCACGGTCGGAGTCGCGGAAGCGACGGCTCACCACCTCGCGGATCGCCTGATAGTCGTCGTTGGACACGGTGCGAACCTGGAACCGGCGGTAGCGATCCTTGAAGGGCCGGCCGTCGACGAAACAGACCAGGCTTCCCACGGTGTCACCACCCCCGAGATGCGCGATGTCGACGGCCTCGACGCACCGCACCTCGGTCTCGAGACCGAGCGCGCGCTGCAGGCTTCGGCATCCCGCGCGCGGATCCTTCGCGGAGATCGTGACCTCGGGCTGCCAGTCGAACTCCCCCGCGCGTCCGCGGCGCTCGCGCTCGTCGAGCTTCTCGATGGCCTGAATCTGGTCCCGCAGCACCGCCGCCGCCTCGTAGCGGCGCTCGGCGCTCGCCGACTCCATCTCGGCGCGAAGTTCGCGAAGCATGTCCGCGCGGCGGCTCTCAAGGAAGCGACAGAAGCGATCCACGTCCTGCCGGTAGCGGGTCGCCGAGATGCGGTTGGCGCAGGGCGCGGTGCACTGGTCGATGTTCGCGAGAATGCAGGGACGGAAGTCCAGGTTGCGCGGATCCTCGGAGCGCAGGTCCAGATCGCAGGTGCGAAACTGGAAGACGCGTTGAAGCAGCTGCATCGCGTGCCGCAGGTCCGCGCCGCTGGTGAACGGACCGTAGATCCGCGCCCCGCGGAATCGTTCATGCCCAGGGTCCCGCGTGATGTAGACCCCGGGAAACTCCTCGCGGATCGTGACCGCGAGATACGGATAGGTCTTGTCGTCGAGCAGCCTTGCGTTGAACCGCGGCTTGAGATCCTTGACCAGCCGGGCCTCCAGCAGGAGCGCCTCCCACTCACCCTCGCAGGGAATGATGTCGAACTCCGCGACCAGCTCGATGAGGGGCTGCTTCCGCGGCCCAAGGTCGGTGCTTGGCAGGAAGTAGCTCGAGACCCGGTCCGGCAGGCGATTGGCCTTCCCGACGTAGAGCACCACCCCCGCCTCGTCCTTCATCAAGTAGACCCCGGGAACTGGCGGCAGAGCCCGTGCCCGGACGAGAAGTCCGGAAACGCGGTCCTCGGGCTGGTCCGGCGGGGAATCCATGGGAGTGAACTCTAGGAAAGAAACTGAATCCCTGCGGTGAATCAGTCGGTATACTCGTGGGACCGACGCCGCTGCCGTCGGCCTCGAACCTCTCGCAGCACACGAAGGAGTCACTTCCAATGAAGAAGATCGCGATTCTCGCCGCTGCGAGCCTGATGCTTGGCCTGGCGGCATGCAACAAGGACACGAAGACCTCCGACGCCAAGGCCAGCCCCGGCGCCGTGACCGAGAAGAAGTCGGACTGCTGCAAGGGCAAGGACGCGAAGGACTGCTGCAAGACCCAGGCGAACACCTCGGCCGGCGCGGTCAGCGAGAAGAAGGACTGCTCCAGCAGCTGCTCCGAGAAGAAGAGCACCTGCAGCGAGAGCAAGAACACCTCGGCCGGCGCGGTCAGCGAGAAGAAGGACTGCTCCAGCAGCTGCTCCGAGAAGAAGAGCACCTGCAGCGAGAGCAAGAACACCTCGGCCGGCGCGGTCAGCGGCAAGAGCGGTTGCCCGGGCTCGGGCAGCGGCAGCATGTGCCCGTTCGCGGGTGCCAAGAACGGCTGATCCGTTCCTGACGTGAAGTTTCACGCGGCCCTCCCCTGCGGAGGGCCGCGTTGTTTTTGCCCCCGTTACCATCGCGACCCGTGAGCGAGGCTCCCCCGATTCTGGTGCGCGGCGGACGCGTGATCGATCCCCTGCGGGGCTTCGACGCGGTCGGTGACGTGCTTCTGCGCGGCGAGCGCGTGGAGCGCATCAGCGCGACCCCGCTTCCGACCACGGGATTGCGCGTGATCGACGCGGACGGCTGTCTGGTGTGCCCCGGCCTGATCGATCCGCACGTGCACCTGCGCGAGCCCGGCGGCGAGCGCAAGGAGACGATCCGGACCGGCAGCGAGGCGGCGATCGCGGGCGGCTTCAGCATGGTGGCGTGCATGCCAAACACGCAGCCAGCCCTCGATCTTCCAAGCCTGGTGGATTTCGTGCGGCTGAAGGCGGCCGAGGCGGGGCTTGCGCGCGTGCGCGTGGTGGCTGCGGCCACGGTGGGCCGCGAGGGTGAGCGTCTGGCGCCGATGGGCGCGATGGCCCGCGCAGGCGCCGTGGCATTCAGCGACGACGGCGACGGCATCGCGAGCGCGATGGTGATGCGACGCGTGCTCGCGACCTGCCGCTCGATCGATCGACCCTTCCTGCAGCATTGCCAGGAGGCCACGCTCACGCATGAGGCCGTGATGAACGAGGGACCACTCGCGGCGAAGCTTGGCCTGGGCGGCTGGCCCGCCGTCGCCGAGGAGATCATGTTCGAGCGCGACGTGCGCCTGAACGCCTCGATCGGCTGCCGCTACCACGCGCAGCATCTCTCGAGCGCCGGCAGCGTGGAGATCCTGCGGCGCGCGAAGGCCGCCGGACAGCCCGTGAGCGGCGAGGCGAGTCCACATCACCTGCTTCTGACCGACGCCGCGTGCGACGGCTGGAACACGATCGCGAAGGTGAATCCTCCGCTGCGGACGGGCGCCGACGCCGAGGCGCTTCGAAAGGCCGTCGTGGATGGAACGATCGAGGTCCTCGCCACCGATCATGCGCCACACACGGCCAGCGAGAAGGGCCGCGACTTCTCTGCCGCGCCCTTCGGCTGCATCGGGCTTGAAAGCGCCGTGGGCATGTACGGCCTGGCGCTGGTGAAGAGCGGCCTGATGGACTGGACCTCGGTGATCGAGCGCATGACCGTCGGACCCGCGCGTCTGCTGGGGCTGCTTGAAGCGGGATTCGGAAGGCTGTTCGAGGGCGGCCCCGCCGACGTCTCCGTGATCGATCCAGACGCCGCGTGGAAGGTCGAGGCCTCGAACTTCCGAAGCCGCAGCCGCAACTCTCCCTTCGACGGTTGGACCGCGCACGGCCGGCCCGTCGCGGTGATCACGCAGGGCCGCGCCTTCGATCTGCGCACCGAATGGTGGCGCGGAGCTGGCGCACCGTGAGCGGTTCGCGCGGCCTGCGACGCCGCCTGATGGATCGTCTGGCGGCCGTGGTGGCCCGCCGGCCGCTCGCCATCGTGGCTGGCACGGCGTTCCTGGCGTTGGCTTCGGCGCTCTGGAGCGCGTGGCACCTTCGGCTCGATGCGGACACCAACTCGCTGGTCGGCGACGACCAGCCGTACATGCGTCGCTATCGCGATTTCCTCAGGGACTTCGGCGATCTTGAGTACATCCTGCTGGTCGTGGATCCCGCCGGCAACGAGTCGGAGGCCAACGAGGCGACGCGCGAACTGGTGACGGGACTTCGTGCGCTGCCCGACCTGCGAGGCGCGACCGGATCGGTCACGAGTGCCGAGCAGTACCGGCTCTCGACCTGGTCGATGAGCGACGCCGAACTTTCGGGGCTGCACGAGGCGCGCGGCGCGCTGCCGGTGCTCACCTCGGGTCCGGGTGCGGGTGGCCTCCTGCTGCAGAGCACGGACCGTCTGGAACGACTGCTTGCCGATGGCGCCGGCATGGAGCGCACACGCCAGCGCGAACTCGCGGCCGAGGCGTTCCTGCTGGCGCGTTGTGCGCTGGGTGGAATGCCGGATGCGCCTGCGAGTCTGGCGACCGCCTTGCCCGAGCGCTGGCTTCCCGCCGGTCCGGGGCCCCTGCGTCTCGTGCTGGTGATGCCCGACAAGAACTTCGAGACGCTCGCGGTGATCGAACGGCCACTGCAGGAGATCCGCGACCTGATCACGAAGGTGCGGCGGGCGCATCCGTCGATCGAGATCGGCCTGACGGGCAAGCCTGTGCTGAAGGCCGACGAGATGCGCACGACCAGCGACGACATGAGCACGGCCAGCGTGGTGGCGCTGCTGCTGTGCGCGGCGCTGTTCATGGTGGTGTTCCGCGGCGTGAAACGGCCGATGCTTGCGGTACTGGTGTTCCTGGCGGGCTCCGCACTCACGTATGGCGCGGCCACGCTGATGCTGGGCCACCTGAACCTGCTGAGCGTGGTGTTCATGCTGGTGCTGGTGGGCGTGGGTCTGGACTATGGCGTGCACATGGTGGCGCGCTATCTGGAGGGGCTGCGCCACCTCGGACCCGCCGCCAGCGTGCGACACACGATTCGCCAGGCCGTACCAAGCGTGCTGGCCGGCGCCCTGACCAGCGCCGGCACGTTCCTGCTGGCGGTCGCGGCGCCGATGCGGGGCCTGCGGGAACTGGGACTCGTGAGCGGCGTGGGACTGATGCTCTGCGCGATCACGATGGCGATCACGCTTCCGGCCCTGCTGCTGCTGCTGGACCGGGGCGCACGACGCGAGCCGCTGAAGCGCGGCCTGTTCATGGAGCCGCTCGATCGCCGGCAGGATCCCTTCGGCGGGCGCGCCGCCATGCGGCACTGGCTGCTCACCGGCGCATTCCTGTGCGCCGCGATCGGCGGCGGCTGGATTGGATGGGATCGGATCCGGTTCGAGAGCAACTTGCTGCGACTGCAGGCCGAGGGTCTCGACAGCGTGGGTTGGCAGCGCAAGCTGCAGGCCGCTGGAGGCAACGCGACATGGTTCGGCGCATGCATCACGGATTCGATCGATCGCATTCCCGAGTTGGTGGAGCGTGCGCGCAAGGAACCGCTGATCGGTCAGGCGCGCAGCGTGCTGGACGTGGTGCGCCCGGACACGCGGGAACGCGCCGCATGGCGCATGGCGATCGGGAACGCCGCGCTCGGCCGACCGGCCTCGTCACGGCAGATCGCCACGCCACCCTTGGCCGACGGCTTGGCGCAGGCGCTTGGTCGATTGGCCGATGGCGCCGGACTGGCGGGCGCACCGGAGACCGATGTGGCCACCATCCGCGCACTTCGCGACGGCGTGCAGGCACTCAATCGCGCGCTGCGACAGTCGCCGGACGAGATGGTGCGAGCCTCGGAACTCGCGGCCGGCAGGTCGACCGAGTTCGCCACCGCGCTGGGCGCCGGCGCGCGCGGATCGTTGCGCCAAGCGCTGCCGGACGCGATGCGCGACACGTTCACCTCGAGCGATGGGCGCTCGGCGGTGATCCTGAATCCCGTGGAGGACGTCTGGGACCCGGCCGCGCTGGAGCGGTTCGTGGCCGCGATGCGTCGTGTGGATCCCGACGTCACAGGCGTGCCGATCACCGTCTTCGAGTCACTCCGGCTCATGCGCCGATCGTTCCTGCAGCAGGGCGTGCTGGCCACGCTGTTCGTGGCAATCGTGCTGCTGGCGGACTTCCGGTCGCTCCGGCTGGCGGCGCTCTCGCTGGTGAGTCTGGCGGCGGGGATGGGGGTCACGGTGGGCGTGATGGGCGTGCTGGACGTGCCGCTGAGCCTCGCGAACTTCTTCGCGATCCCGATCATGATCGGGCTGGGCATCGACAGCTGCATCCATGTCACCCATCGCGCGATCGACGGTGGCCTGCTGTCCGGATTCGGCAGCACGCGCCGCGCGGTGGTGGTGACGGCGCTGACCACCACGATCGGCTTCGGCACGCTGCTCTGGGCGCAGCATCAAGGGCTCCGAAGTCTGGGTGCCGTGATGACGATCGCGAGCGTGGCGTGCCTGGCCAGCAGCGTGTGGCTTCTGCCTGCGATGCTGAGGATCATGGGACTGGGTGTGCCGCGGCTGCGAACTGCCCCTAGCATGCCGTGATGCGAACGCTGCTCTTCACGCTTCTTGTGGCGCTGCTTCCCGTGGCGTGTGGCGACTCCGGAAACGACGCGCGCGTGACCACGACCGCGCCCGTCGCGCTGCGCTTTCAGGTGGACGGCATGCATTGCGGTGGCTGCGTGGACGCGATCACCGACAAGGTGAAGCGCGTGGATGGCGTGGTCGACTGCCGCGTGAGTCTGGACCAGCGTCAGGCGGACGTCGCGGTTCGCGAACCACAGTCCCGCGCGGCCGTGCAGAAGGCGATCGAGGGGCTGGGCTACAAGGTCACGCCCCTGCCGACGCCGGCCGCCGGTACCTGAACGTCAGCGCGCGAGTGCGCGCTCGATGGCCTCGGCGACGGCCTCGGAAGCCTGTGCCATGGTGCCGCGGAACTTCGCACCCGCCGCATGCACATGCCCGCCGCCGTTGAACACGCCCGCAAGACGGTTCACGTCGACGAAGGCACCGCCACGCACCATCGGTGGCTTGCTTCGCAGGCTGATCTTGACCACGGGGCCCGGCTCGTTCTGCGACAGCAGCGCGCTGACCTCGATCGATCCGACGCTCATGGGCGCGTTCACGACGCCCGCAAGGTCTTCGGCGCTTCCGCTGCTCCGCGAGAAGTCCTCTGGGGAGAGCGTCATGACGGCCGCACGACCCCCGGCAAGCCAGCGCATGCTGCCCAGTGCATGCGCGAGCAGTCCCATGCGTTGTGGGCGCGCGGTCTCCTCGAGTTGCCGATAGAGCCGATCCTTCTCGACGCCCGCACGCAGCAGCCGCGAGGCGAGCGCGAACACCGAGGCGTCCGCGCCGCTGAACCGGAACCAGCCCGTGTCGGTGGCGAGGCCCGCGAACAGCGCCTCGGCGATGCTGCCGGCGCACCCGGTGCCTGGGGCGTCGAAGCGCGCGCCCAGCGCGTCGAGCACGGGCACCAGCGCCTGCGTGCAACTGGCGCACGTGGTGTCCACGATGCGGTCGGTAAAGCCCGTGTCACCCGAGCGATGATGATCCACGCCGATGCAACGATCCACGCGGCCTCGAATCCACGGCCCCAGGTGCTCAAGCTGGCTCCACGATCCCGTGTCGACCACGGCCACAAGATCGAATTCGCCCTGCGGCATGGACTCGGGTGCGCGACACACGGTGTCGCCCGCGAGCAGGGTGCCCAGGGCAGGATCGAACGAGCCGGCCAGCCATGCCTCCGTGCGGATGCCGAGCGCGCGCGCGGCACGGGTGAGCGCCATCATGCTGCCCACAGCGTCGCCGTCGGGCTTGTCGTGCGAGGTGACCAGCAGACTCGTGGCAGAGCGGATGCGCTCCGCCAACCGTTGCGCCGACGCGGTCGTTGCGTACGCGGCAGCCGTCGTGACACTCATGCTTGCATCGCTTCCTGCGGGACGAGCTCCCGCGTGCGGACCACGTCGCGGCGCATCTGTGCCAGCAACGGTTCCAGGCTGTCGAACCGCGCCTGCTCGCGGATCCAGTTCGAGAACTCGAGTCGCAGCGTCCATCCGTATCGATCCAGCGGCATCTGACGATCCATCAGGAACGCCTCGACCGTGCGCTCGGCGTCGCCGAAGGTCGGCTTGGTTCCCACGCTGATCGCGGCGCGCGCACGGGTTCCATCGGGAAGCGTGGCGAGGCCTGCGTAGACCCCGTCCATCGGAATGTGACGCTCGCCGAAATCCACGTTCGCGGTGGGCCAGCCGATCTCGCGACCTCGCTGATCCCCTCGGACCACTTGGCCACTGAAGCCGTACGGACGACCGAGCACGCGCGCCGTGTCGTCGACGCGCCCCTGCGAGAGCAACCATCGAACCAGCGAACTGCTGGCGGCGGCGGTGCTGCCGTCCGCAAGACGGACATCCACGGGGGCGACCACCTCGACGCGGAAGCCAGATTTCTCCCCCTCCGACCGCAGAAGGGCCATCTCGCCCTTGCGCCCCTTCCCAAAGCGGAAGTCGGGGCCCTCCACGATCGCCTGGAATCCGAGTTCCGCATGCAGGGATCGGATGAAGGCGGACGCCTCCTGATCGAGGAGCGCCCGGTCCAACTGCAGCACACGCACCTCCGAGGCGCCGGCGGACAACAGCATCTCTCGGCGCTCCGACGGCGTCTGGACGGTCTGAGGCGCCGCTTCGGGCCGGAGCAGGCGCATCGGATGCGGCTCGAAGGTGACGGTAGTGACCGTCCCGGCTGGACCTGCCACTTCCCGCGCTCGAGCGAGCAGGGCCTGATGGCCACGATGGACCCCATCGAAGTTGCCGATCGTCACGGAGTGCAAGGCGGACAAGGCTATCGGCTGGAAAGGCGAGACCCAAGAGGAAAGAGCTTTTGATTACCGGACGCGGCTGCGTTTCCGCTTGTTGGGGCGGCTGCCGTTGGGCATCATGATCAGAATGCCCTCCTCGCCTGCCGCCGTCAGCCCCGCCGCCCCCTCCGCGACCGCCCTGCTGGGAGAACTGACACGCGAGTTCCAGTCGACGGCGGAGCACGTGGTGCCATGGTTCCTCGGGCAGATGCCGCCGATGTATTTCCAGGACACCTCGCCCGAAGCCGTGCGAGAGCACCTGCGCGCGATCATCGCGGCGAAGGCCAGTGGCGCGTCGCTCGACATCACGCTGCGCAGCAAGGATGGCCGCGAGGTCACCAGCATCAGGCCTGGCAATCGGGTGGGCGTGCTGGCCGAAATCGTCGGCGGACTGCCCATGGAACCTTCGCTGCGGGCCGCCAAGATCCATTCGAGCGCCGATGGCGCGATCGTGCTGGACACCTTCGAGTTCGGCGAGCGTGTGCCCTTCAATCCCAAGGACGCCGCCCAGGCGGCACGCGTGGAAGCTGCGCTGCGTTGGGCGCGCGAACACGGGCTCGACTGGAACGAGACCGAGGTGCGCACCTACGCCGCGAACGCCCCCGCCGACTACATGGGCACGCTCACGCCGCTGCGCCTGAGCAAGCATCTCTCGCTGTTCCAGCGCGTGAGCGGCTCGGATGGCACCGAGGTGGAGTTGGAGCCCGAGGCCGAGCCCACGCACAGCCGCATCACGATCGCGTTCTCGAACGCCCGCACGCGCACCATGCTGGAGCGCGTGGCGTTCCTGCTGAGCACGGCGAAGGTGAGCATCCAGCGCGCGTACCTCGACCAGGTGAAGGACCCGCCGCACGGCAGCGTGACGTTCCTGGGCTTCGTGGTGCAGACCGAGGACGGCACGTCGATCGACCCGAAGGGCGAGCTGTGGAAGCGCGTACGCAGCGAGCTGATGCGCGTGAAGTGGCTCGACTTCGACACGCTGAAGTTCGCGGCGCGACACGCCCCGATCGGCCTCGCCCGTGCCGAGGCGCTGACCGCGTTCTGCCACTTGGTGCATCAGACGCTGGTGCACAAGGACCGTCTTGCCTACAGCTTCAACCGCATCCTGGCCGCGGCTGAGGCAGCCATGCCGCTGGCGCTGAAGGTGGTCGACCTGTTCATGGCGCGCTTCAACCCCGACGCCACGATGGACGACGACACCTTCGCGCGCACCGCAGCCGCCCTGCGCGGCGAGATCGAGGCGCATCGTTCGCTCGACAGTGGTGCGCTGATCATCGGACGCATGCTGGACGCCGTCGAGGCCTCGCTGCGCACGAACTGCTTCGTGCCGGCGCGCTTCGGCTTCGCGCTGCGTCTGGACCCCGCCCTGCTTCGCGACGAGCAGCGCCCGGAACTGCCATGGGGCGCGTTCTTCGTGCATGGCCGCGGCTACAACGGCTTCCACGTGCGCTTCAAGGAGATCGCCCGCGGCGGCCTGCGCGTGATCCGCCCGCGCGACGCTGTGCAGCACGCCCGCGAGGCGGACAAGCTCTACGACGAGGTCTACGGCCTGAGCTTCGCGCAGCAGCAGAAGAACAAGGACATTCCCGAGGGCGGCGCGAAGTGCGCGATCCTGGTGGAGCCCGCGGCCGACCCCACGCGCTGCGTGAAGAGCTTCGTGAACAGCATTCTGGACCTGATCACGGGCGAGGCGGCGACGAGGTCGCGCATCGTGGACCGTCTCGGTCACCAGGAGTTCATCTACCTCGGCCCCGACGAGAACATCACGCCCGACCACATCGAGTGGATCGTGGCGCGCGCGCGGCGCCGCCAGTACGCGCTGCCGACCGCCTTCATGAGCAGCAAGCCCGGCGCCGGCATCAACCACAAGGTCTACGGCGTGACCAGCGAGGGCGTGAACGTCTTCCTGGAGGTGGCGCTGAAGGCCGTGGGCATCGACCCGCGCAAGCAGCCCTTCACCGTGAAGATCACGGGTGGCCCGGACGGCGACGTGGCCGGCAACATGATGCGCATCCTGGACCGCGACTACGGCGCCAACGCGCGCATCGTGGGCGTGGCCGACGGAAGCGGCGTGGGCGAGGATCCGGACGGTCTCGATCACGCGGAACTGCTGCGCCTGTTCAAGGAAGGCCTGCCGATCGCCAGTTTCAGCAAGGCGAAGCTCGGCGCGCGTGGCCGCGTGGTCGGCGTGGACGAGCCGGACGGCGCGCGCCTGCGCAACACCCTGCACAATCGCCTGGTGACGGACGCGTTCGTGCCGGGCGGCGGCCGCCCCGCGACGATCGACGACAAGAACTGGAGCGAGTTCCTCACGAGCGACGGTGTGCCGAGCGCCAAGGTGATCTCGGAGGGTGCGAACCTGTTTCTCACCCCCGAAGCGCGCGGACAGCTGAGCGCGCGCGGTGCGGTGATCATCAAGGACAGCACCGCGAACAAGTGCGGCGTGATCTGCTCGAGCTACGAGATCCAGGCGTGCATGCTGCTGGAAGATGACGCCTTCCTGAAGATCAAGGCGCCGTACGTGGAGGAGGTGCTGGAGAAGCTGCGCGACTTCGCCCGCAGCGAGGCCGAGCTGCTCATGGCGGAAGGCCGACGCCACCCGACCGTGCCGCTGCCCGAGCTGAGCGTGCGCATCTCGAAGGCGATCAACGCGACCGCCGACACGATCCACGCGAGCATGGCCCGCTGGAGCGACGCCGACCGCCTGCTCGCCCGCACGCTCGTGATCGAGCACTTGCCCGCCACGCTGGTGAAGGCCGTGGGCGACCGCCTGTGGAAGGACCTGCCGGGCGCCTACGTGGAGTGGCTCATCAGCAAGCGCCTGGCGAGCACGATCGTGTACCGCGAGGGTGTGGACTTCCTGAGCGGCATGGAGCCCGAGGCCGCTGCGAGCACCGCGCTGCGCTACCTGCAGCGCGAACAGGACACGCGCCGTCTCGTGGGCGCCCTGAAGGCCGGAAGCCTGAACGAGGCCGATCGCGCGGAGGCGGCGAAGCTGCTCGAGCGCAGCGGCACCCGCGGCGCGCTGCTCGACTGAGCCAGCACGACCCCCGCGTTCACGCCGCCGTCACGCCCACCAGGGCTTCGCCGCAGGCTGCTCGATCAGGCAGCCCTGCAGGAACTCGACCGCGCGCACGAAGCCCTCTTCCACGCTCATGAGCGCGTCCTCGTGCTCGATGCTGAGCACATGGTCGTATCCGTGGCGTCGCAGCATGCTCACGAAGGGTCGCCAGAACTCGGTGCCATGGCCCCAACCGCACGCACGGAAGCTCCAGCTTCGCTCGTTCAGTCGGCCGTAGTGGCGCGCGTCGAGGTAGCCGTTGCGCGGCCCCTCGTGCGGGTCGAGCGCGGTGTCCTTCGCGTGCACGTGGAAGAGCAGGCCCGCCTCGCCGATCATCTTCGCGGCGAGCACCGGATCGATGCCCTGCCAGAACAGGTGTGACGGGTCAAGGTTCGCGCCCAGCCGCGTCCTGCCCTTCACGCCGCTCGCCTTCGTGGCGCGCTCGCTCAGCTGCAGCAGCGTGTCCGGGTTGTAGACGCAGAAGCCGGGGTGCGGCTCCCACGCGCAGCGTACGCCGTGCCTGGCGAGCGTCTTCGTGGCCGCGGCCCAGTACGGCACGAGCACGCGATCCCACTGGTACTTCAGCACGTCGAGGAACTCGCTCGGCCACGGGCAGGTCACCCAGTTCGGCTGCTGGTCCTTCGGGCTGCCGCCGGGGCAGCCGCTGAAGGTGATCACGATGTCGGTGCCGAGCTTCGGCGCAAGCTTCACCGCCGTCTCCCACGCGGCGTGGTGGTCGCGTGCGACGCCCTTCTTCGGGTGCACCGGGTTGCCGTGCACCGCGAGCGCGCTGAGCATGAGCCCATGGTCGCGCAGGATGCCCTTGATGCGGTCCTGTTCGCGGGCGCTCGAGAGCACCTTGGCCGGGTCGAAGAACGACTTGCCGGGGTATGCGCCTGCGGGAAGCTCGATGGCCTCAAGACCGTGCATGGCGCAGAACTCGCATGCCTGCTCAAGAGGACGATCGGAGAAGAGTGCGCTCATGACGCCGAGTTTCATGGGGAAGGCTCCTTGAAAGCGCCCAACGCTAACCGACGCGGTCGCTGGCGGGCGCGCCACGAATCGGCGACAATGCGACGCCATGCCCTGGCTCGCCCCCCTGATGGTCGCAATCGCGCTTCGCGCCGGTGATCCTCCGGCCGCGCCACCGGAACCACCGCCGATTCCAGGCACCACGCAGGTGGCGCCGTCCGGGACTGCGCCGGCGACCGCGACCTCCGACGGCTCCGGCCAGTCGTCCGCCACGCCCACCGAGGCGACAGTGGCCCCTGCACCTCCGCGCCGACTGTGGGTGATCCTCGACTACTACAAGGAGTTCGGTGGCACCGTGGTCCGCGAGGGCGAGGCCTCGATCACCCTGAAGACCACCACAGGCGAGGAGCGCACCGTCGATCGCAACTCCATCGTGAGCGCGATCCCTCTGCTGGATGCACCGGAGGGCACGCCGGTGATCGTGCGCTGGCGCAATGGACGAACGATCCCCGCGGAACTCGTCTCGGACGGATTCGAGGAGGTGGTGGTGCGCATCGGGCGTGCGCGCACGTCCCTGCCGAGACGGGAGATCCTGGCGCTGGAACGCGAGCCGCCCTTCGAGGAGCAGTTGGCAGGATTCCGCGCGAAGATTCCCGCGGACGCGTGGGACGTCCGCATGGAACTGGTGCGATGGCTGCTCGCGAAGCACCACCCCGAAATCGCGCTTGAGGAACTGCGAGAGATCCGCAAGAACGCCGACTCCGAAGAGGCCGCACGGATGATGGTGCGAGCGGAAGCGGAGTTGGAACTGCTGCAGAAGTCACCGAAGGCCCGCGCGAAGGCCGACGGCGCCGAGACGACCACGCGTGTCGAAGTGGTGCCGCGACTGAGCGACGACGACGTGAACATGATTCGCGTGCTCGAGACGGATCTGCGCTCGCCGCCGCGCATGCGGCACGCGCTGGAGCTCCCGACCGCGGTGCAGGAGCGCTACGCAGGCCACGAGCGCATGCCACCCGCGGGCCCCGAGCGCTCCCGCATGCAGACATGGTCCACGCAGCGCCTGCTGCAACTGCTTTTCAGCATGCAGGCGCGGGACCTGTACGGCATGGTGCGGATCGACGAGGATCCCGAACACCTGCGTCTGTTCCGCAAGCGCGTGCATGACGGCTGGCTGATTCCGAACTGCGCGACCAGCCGGTGTCACGGCGGGGCCGCAGGCGGCCGTCTGGTGCTGGCCACGACGGACAGCAAGAGTTCGCGCACCGCCTACACGAACCTTCTGGTCCTGTTGAACTTCAGGACGGAACAGGGCCAGACGCTGCTGGATTTCGAACGACCGAAGGAGTCCATCCTGATGGGCTTCGGCCGACCACGAAACGAGGCCCCCGTTCCCCACCCCGCGATCGCTGGCTGGAAGCCCGTCGCGACCCCGCTGCAGAAGGCGATCGAGGAGGACGCGACCGCGTGGATCGGCGGCATGTACCGACCACGGCCGGACTACCCGGTGAAACTGGAGGTGCCGAAGGCGCCCGGCCGCGTCGACGATCCAGCAGCCCCCGCTGCCCAGCCGCGTTAGACTGCCGCGCCCATGTCCACGGTTCGCCGGCTCTCCATCGCGTCCCTGTCCACCCTAGCGCTCGCGCTCCTGACGGGTTGCGGAGATCCGGTTTCGCTGGATCCTCAACTCGCGGCTTCGAAGAAGTTCGATGAAGCCCTCTCGAAGGCGCGCAAGGTGCTGGCTGAGGTCGCCGTCGCCGATCCTGCGGCCAACCGCACAAGCGCCGACGCGCTGCGATCCGCCGCAAGGAGCATGACGAGTCCTCCGGGCGCGACGCAGGGCCAGCAGGCCGCGCTGGCGCTCAGCTCGGCGCAGTTGCTGCGCGAGGCGGCGCGTCTGGATACGGTCGCGATCGAGCAGTTGCAGTCGAAGCAGCGGTCCGCCGCCGACCAGATCGTGTCCGCGCTCCAGGGCGCACGCTCGCTGAAGCAGCTGCAGGGCGCCATGCCCTCGGGTGACGACGAGCAGTCGCAGACCCTGCAGAAGGCGATCGACGACGCCTCTGCGCTGGCCACCGAGGCTGAATCGCAGGCGCAGACCGCGCGCGGCGAGGCTGATGCGAAGCAGGCGATCGCGACCGAGCAGGGTCACAAGGCGACCGATCTCGAGGGTCAAGCCGCGAAGAAGCGCGCCGCCGCGTCCGCCGCGCGCACCTCGGCCGAGGCGCAGTCGCTCACGCAGGAAGCCGCGGCGCTCTCCACGCAGGCCATCGATGCGCGGCAAGCGGCTGCGACGGCGGAGATCGTGGTCCTCAACCTGTCGCCGGAAGCGGATCGCATGCAGAAGCGCGCCGAAGCCCTCCGTGCGAAGGTCGCGCGACTGCAGGCGGATCGCGAGGCGCTTGAGGCGGTGACGGCGTCGCGAACCAAGGCGAACAGCTCCCTCTCCGACGCCTCGCGAAGCGCCATGCAGAGGGCCAGCGCGGCCGCCGACGCGCTGGAGAAGGTGTCCGCCGAGCTCAAGGCCCTTCTGACGGAATCGGCCGAAAGCCTGGAGTCGGCCGCCAACAGCGTGCAGCGAGGTGGCCCGGGCGCAAAGCTGTCCGCCGCATCGATTCACCTTGCGCAGGCGATGCTGCACGAGCGATGGGCCGGTGGCGCCTCGATGGAGGCATACGCATTTGACGCGATGGCGACCGCCAGCGGCGACTCGAAGTGGTCAAAGCTCGCCGCGACGGCGCGCGAGGATCGGACAGCCGCCATGGCGAAGGCACTCACGGCGCTCGAAGCCGCGGATTCCGACCTGAGTGGCGACACGTCCTCCGCCTCGACGTCGCTGCGGACACGCGTGGCCGAGGCTCGCAAGGCACTCGAGGGCCCGAAGTCGGACACGCCCGCCGAGGCCGCTCCGGCCGACGCCGGATCCGCTGCACCCGCCGGCGATGGTGGTGAGAAGCCCGCCGAAGCTCCCGCTGCCGATGGTGGCGACGAGCCGGCCGACGCGCCCGCCGCGGATACGCCGGCTCAGCCGGCAGCCGAGCCCACGCCCGAGCCCGCGCCCGGACGCTGAGCCAGCCAAGCAGCCTGTTCCATCGCGAGCGCCCGCAGTCCATCCGAGATGTCGGGGCGCTCGGCAAATGCGCGAAGCATGGTCACGGCGACGCCCGCGTCCGCGTACCCAAGCGCAAGAATCGCATTGCGATGCCACGCCTCAAGCGAGGGTCTGCGCAGCACCGGACTGAGACCAAGCCGTTCCATCGATTCGAGATCCCATCGCAGGACTTCGGCAAGATCGAAGTCCCGGGTGGCGGCGGCGTAGGCCGGATGGACCGGCAGTCGCTGCGACCGCAGTGTGTGGGCCGCGTGCGGACACGCCTCGATGCACGCGTCACAGCCGAAGAGCCAATCGTCCGCGCGCTCGCGAAACCAGCCAGCTGGCGCGCCGTGGTGCTCGATCGTGAGGTAGCTGATGCAGCGCTCGGCGTGCACCCTCCAAGGCTCGATCGCGCGCGTGGGACAGGCGTCGATGCAACGCGTGCAGCTTCCGCATGGGTCGCTCGGCGTCGCGGGCGTGGGGGCGAGGTCCACGGTGGTCACGATCTCGCCCAGCACCAGCCAGCTGCCGTGGCCCGGTGGTCCGATCAGCAGCGTGTGCTTCCCGATGCGTCCCAGGCCTGCGCGCACCGCGTGATCGCGTTCGGCGATCGGCGCGGTGTCCACGCTCACGCGGAAGCGCTCGCCGGGGTGGCGGTCACGCAGCTCCTCCGCCAGCGGCTCGAGCCGCTCACGCAGCACCTCGTGATAGTCGCGGCCGCGTGCGTAACGCGCGATCCGTCCGCGTGGTGCGCCACGTGGACCATGCTGATCCGGTCGGCCGTCGGCATAGCGGTCCGCCACGCAGACGATGGACCGAGCGCCCGGCACGAACACTCCCGGGTCACATCGCTCGCGGCGATGCTCGGCCAGATAGGCCATGTCGCCGTGATGTCCCGCCTTGATCCACGCGTCGAACGCCTCCGGCCGATCGATCGGTCGGACCTCACAGATGCCGACGAGCGCGAAGCCCGCCGCTCGGAGGCGCCCAAGGATTTCGGAGGCAAGTTCCTCGCGGCGGCTCAACGCAATCCCACCAGCCGCGCAAGCGGCTCGATCGGCAAGTCGGGCTCCACGCCCCCGCTTCCAACGATCGCCGCGGCGGCCGCGTAGCCGCTGCGGACCGCGCCCTCCATGGTGGCCGGCCAGCCGGTGTCGCACCAATCGCCCGCCAGGAAGAGGTTGTCCACGCCACCACGCGGATCAGGTCGTGGACCCGGACGGAGTTCCGCGAACCCAGGCACCGCCGCAAAGGTGGCGCGACGCTCCTTCACGCTCCGGACTTCCTCGGGACTGATTCCGGCGGCGCGCGGACACGCCCATTGCACATCGGCGTGCACACGTCGCGCGATCTCGGCTTCGGGCAGATCCATCCACGCCTCGGCGCCGCTGATCACCGCATGCACGTGTTGACGGCCGCCGGCATCGAGTCCCTTGTCGAAGAGCCATTGCGTGGCTCGGCCAGGCAGCACAAGGTGCGGCGTCTCCAGCACTCGCGCCGGATAGCGCAGGTGCACACCCACGATCGGACTCACGGCGATCTGATCAAGGCGCTGGAGTCGACGATCCGCCGTCTTGAGCGTGTCCGAGCAGAGCTTGGCGAGTCGATCGAAGGGCACGGCACTCACCACGGCCGCACCCTCCACAAAGCCCTCGTCGGTGACCACGCCGGTCACACGCCGTCCATCGAAGGCGATCGACTGCGCACTGACCCCGAGGCGAAGCTGTCCGCCAACCTTGGCCAGCAGCGCTTCGGCCGGGTCGTAGAGCTCCAGCAGCGGCACCGCACTCAATCCCATCGCGCTTGCCCAGCGATGGCCCAGGAAACCCTCCTGAAAGACCTGCATGGCGAAGGGTGCGTCCACGCGATCACTTGGCAGGTTGCACGCGCTCACCACGACCGGTTCCCAGAAACGCTCCAAGGCCACGTCCGTCTGGCCGGTCTCACGGAGGAAGTCAACGAACACGCGACCACGCCAGTGCTCGCGCCCCGCGATCCCCATGCGCAGCAGTCGCCACATCGCGCGCGCGATGCCGATCTTGTCGGCCAGGCCGATGAACCGCATGCGCAGGAATGAGCCCGTGAACTGGCCCGGCACAGGCAGCCAACCTGGCTCCATCCGATCCGGCTCATGGGGCGGATTCGCCCAGTACGTGGTCGGGTGCCACTGCATGCGCTCGAGCACACCCAGCCTGCGATACAGATCCATCAGATTCGTGCAGCAACCCATCGCCACGTGCTGGCAGTTGTCCAGCATCTCGCCGGTGCGCGGGTCCACGAAGCTCGTGGCGCGACCGCCCAACTTGCGCCGGGTCTCGATCACCACGGGGCGTCGGCCCACCTCGGCCAGCCGAAGCGCGGTGGCGATGCCCGCGATGCCTCCACCGATCACGACCACGTCGCTCATCGCGATGACGCCTCCGGCTTCATGCGCGTGGCACGCCATGCGATCCAGGCCTTGCGGAAACTGGAAAGCCGCGCGCGCCCGGCGACCGTGATGCGCGGATCCGTCTTGATGCGGCCAAGGATGCCGCGATAGATCTGGGTCATCGCCCAGAGCGTGGGCAGGCACGACGCGTCGATCATGCGATCCAGCGGTGCGCTGCGTTCATAGTGCGCACGCGCCCGCTCGCACTGCGCGCGGATGAACTCGGTGCCCCGATCAGGCAGGCGCCATGCACGCAGATCGTCCGGCGACAGGTCCATGGCCGCGTACTCGCGCAGCGGAAGGTAGCAACGACCCGCGTCCAGATCCTCGCCCAGGTCGCGCAGCACGTTCGTCAACTGGAAGGCGATGCCTCGATCCACGGCCAGCCGGATGGCGTCGGCTCCGTGGAAACCCCAGACCCGGATGCACACCACGCCGACGGTTCCCGCCACGCGATAGCAGAACGCGCGCAGCTCATCCCAAGTCTCGAAGCGCGCGGCGTCGAGATCCCCCATCTGGCCCTCAAGCATGTCATGGAACTCGCCGGGCTCCAGATGGAACCGGCGCACCGCCTCCGCGAGAGCCACCATGCATGGCTGCGTGTCATCGGGCTGGCCCACGAAGGCAGCATCGGTGTCGGCACGGAACTTCGCGATGCGCCGGGAACGCTCGGCACGATCGGGGCCCGCGCCATCGGCGAGGTCGTCGGCCTCGCGCATCCATGCGTAGACCGCGTACATCGCCCACCGGCGATCCTCGGGGGTGAACCGAAGTCCGTAATGGAAGTTGCGCGCACGCCGTCGCGTGATCGCCTCGCACGTCCGGACCGCCTCCTGCAATGCACGGCTCATGCGTGCGCCCTCCGGGCCTGCCACCAGGCTGTCGCGATCATGCGCACCTTGCTTGCCATCGAGACGCGCGGCCGACGGATGCAGGTCTCGTGGTCCCACGCCCGCACACGCGCCAGGATCTCGCGCCCACCTCGCTGGAACAGCCAGATCACGGGGCGGGACGACCGGCGGAGACCGCGCAGCAACGGCTCACCGCGATCGAACATGCTCTCGGCGTGGTTCACCAGTCCGGCCAGCATCGCGCGGTAGGCCGGCAGGAACTCCCGATCCGGGGCCCAGCCCTGCTCCGCGGTGATGCGGAGTCGCCGCTCGAAGTCGGGAATGGCGGCGCTGGCGGCCGCGGGAATGTAGATGCGGTCGCGCTCGAGCAGGTCACGCCGCACATCCTGCCAGTGGTTGATCAGCTGCAGGCCGGTGCAGATCGCGTCGGACTGGGCGAACGCCTCCTCGCCGCGCGACTCGCCCAGCGTCATCAGCACGATGCGCCCGACGGGATCCGCGCTCAGCGCGCAGCTTCGCAGGAGCTCCTCCATGGTCGACCAGCGATTCTTGCGGTTGTCCCACTCGAACGCCTGGATCAGGTGGTCGAAGGGCTCGATCGGGAGCGCGTGTCGCAGGATGGTGGGTCGCAGCGCCGTGAACACCGGATGCCGCGGCTCGCCCGCGTAGCAGGCCTGCAGCTCGGACCGCCACCACGCGAGCAGTTCCAGCGCACGCCCGGGATCACCGGCCTCGTCACCAAGGTCGTCGGCCCAGCGGCAGAAGGCGTAGATCGCGCCGAAGTCCTCGCGCACATGCGTGGGCAGCAACGCCGTGAGCACGGGAAAGTTCTCGCCGCGCGTGCGCGCCAGCGAGACGCACCACGCGCGCGCGTCGGCCTCGCTCATGCGCTCGCATTGGTCCGGCCCCATCCGATCCAGCAAGTCGGTGCACCGCGCCTCGGCGATCGACATCACGTCGCGCCTCCACCATGCTTGCGCCGGCGACGCGCGGGCGGAATGCCAAGCTGCTCGCGGTACTTCACCACGGTGCGGCGCGCGATCGTGACGCCGCGCGCCTTCAGACGCGCGGCAAGCGCCTCGTCCGAGAGGGGTCGGGCCTTGTCCTCCGCGTCGACCTCCTCCTGCAGCATGGTGCGGATCGCCTCCCAGCTCACGCTCTCGCCGGCCTCCGTCTCGGTGCCTCCGGTGAAGAATCGGCGCAGCTCGACCAGACCGCGCGGCGTCTGCAGCCACTTGCCGCTCACGGCGCGGCTCACGGTGGCCACGTGCACGCCCAGGGTGTCGGCGACCTCGGTCATCGGCAACGGCTTGAGATGCCCCGTGCCCTGGTCGAACCAGTCGCGCTGTCGCACCAGCACCTGGTCGATCACGCGCAGCAGCGTGGAGCGCCGCTGGGTGATCGCGTCGATGAGCCAGCTGGCCGAACGGATGCCCTCCTGCAGGAACTTCCGGGTCTCCGGCTCCACGCCATCGCGTTCGGCCATCGCCGCGTAGTTCGGGCTCACGCGCAGCGGCGGAATCGGGCCGTCGCAGAGCGCCGCCACGTAACGATCGCCCGCGGCGTCGTACTCGATCATCGCGTCGGGAATCACCACGCCGGCGTCGTCGTCGACAAGATCACGTCCGGGCGAGGTGGTGAGCCGCTTCAGCCGCTCGCGTGCCGCCTCGACCGCCGGCAGCGAAAGACCGCTGCGTTGCGCGATGCGCGGCAGACGGTTCTCGAGCAGGTCCTCGTAGTGATCCTGCACCACCGCGATGGCGTCGCGGATCGCCACGGCGTCCTCCGCGGTCGGCGCCTCGGCCCAACGATCGGGATCCAGTTTCGCCTGAAGCTGCAGCAGCAGGCTCTCTCGGATGTCTCGCGCACCCACGCCCGCCGGCTCCAGATACGCCTGCAGATGCGCCAGCGTCTCGGCCAGCGTGGCCTCGGTGAAGGGACCTCCCGCCGCCGAAGCCGACTGCGCGGCGATGGCGGGAAGGTCCGCCGACAGCAGTCCGTCGTCGTCGATGAAGTCGATCAACAGACGACCGGCCGCCAGCGTGGGCTCGGATTCCTCCGCAAGATCCCACTGATGCTGCAGCTGCTCGCTCAGGCGCTCACGACGCGCGGGCGTGCCGGCGAGCATGTCCATCTTGGTGCCACGATCCTCGTCGTTGCGTCGGGTCGGACGATGCCAGGCGCTGTCGTCGAGTTCCCGTTCGAAGGCCCGCGCGCGCTCGAAGTCCGCGCTCGCCTCCCCTACCTGCAGCGGTCGATCCGTCGGCTCCTCGTCCGGAGCCTCGTCGGGCTCCGGTGGCGATGCGGTGCCGGGATCGGGCTCCACCGTTTCCAGCGCGACGTTTCGTTCGAGTTCCTGCTCCACGCGCTCCTGCAGTTGCGCCAGGGGCATCTGCAGGACCTCCATGCTCTGGATCACCCGCGGCGCCAGGCGCAGCGACTGACCCGTCTTCAGCTTCTGGGAGGTCTCGAAATGCACGTCGCCCATGGTACGGGCGAAGCCGCTGGATCAGGAGAGCTTCCGCCGTCCCGCGATCGCGTCGGCGAGCGCCCCACGATGCGCGAACTCGATCTGGCTGCCGGCCGGCAACCCGCGCGCGAGCCGCGACACCATCACGCCAAGCTTCGACAGCCGATCCGCGAGATACAGGCCGGTGCTGTCACCCTCCAGATCGGGATTCGTCGCAAGGATCACCTCGGTCACCTTCACACCGCCGGCGTTGCGCTCCGGATGCTCCACGCGCTGCAGCAGCTCGCGCACCGTCAGCGTCTCCGGCCCGACGCCATCGAGCGGCTCCAGCCGACCCATGAGGCAGTGGTACACGCCGCGATGCGCGCCCGTGCGCTCCAGGATCCAGAGGTCCTTCGGTTGCTCGACCACCATCACCACGGCCGCGTCACGGCGCCCATCGGTGCAGATGGGACATGGATCGGTGTCGGTCACGTTGAAGCAGATGCCACAATGACGGACCTGCGACTTCACCTGATCGATGGCCTGCGCCAAGCGCTGCGCCTCGGCCTTCGGCGACTTGAGAACGTGGAAGGCGAGGCGTTCCGCCGTGCGGCGTCCGATGCCGGGAAGCTGCGCGAACGCCTCGACCAGCCGCTGCACCGGCTCCGGATGCGCACCTGAGCCCTGCGTCGAGGAGGAGGAACTGGATCGACCGCTCGCCATGATCAGCGCATGCTAGGCGTCGGTATCCGTCTCGCTGCCCGCCGAAGCCGACGAGGCGTTGGCGCGTCGATCCACCTTCAACACGATGGCGTCAAAGGCGTCCATCGCCTCGCGGACAAGCGGATGATTCGGGATGCCGGCGTCGAGGCCATGCGTGGCGCGCGGTGCCAAGGGCGCACCAGCCTCGGCAGGCGCATCGACCGCGACGCGCCATGCGGGCCCAAGCCCGCGCCGAACGAGTTCCAGCAGCGGCTCGGTGCGCCGCGAGGCGAAGGCACCGCCCATGCCCGCCCCATCCGCCGCACGCAGGCGAAGGGTCTGACCCTCGAGCGACACGGGTTCGAAGGACTCGAACAGGGCCGCATCTCGCGGCACCGTCACGATCGCCCCGATGCGCGACCACGCCTCCGCAGCGTCGCGCGGCGGAGGCATTGAATCCGTGGATGCGGCAGCCCCTCCCACGGCAGCCCCCGGCGCGGGCACACTTGGCTTCGACGCTGCGACCGGCTCGCGCGCGATCACGGGTGGCGCGGCCGGGACCGGGCGCGCCGCCACCGGAACATGGACCGAACTGGGGAGCGCCGGCCGCGCCGTTTCAGCTACCTTTTTTTTTTGCTCCGCCGAGGTCTCGATCGGCTCGAACGACCGGTGCAGGCAGATGCGCGCCACCGTGGCATCCAGCACCGTGCGCGGTGCGCTGCTGGAGCGCGCGGCCCGCAACGCCGCCTCGCAGACGGCCACCAGGTGCACCAATTCCTCGCTCTCGAAGGCCTGCGCCTCGGTCGCGGCCTGCGCGCGCGCCTCGGGGGCCAACTCCACCAGATCGCTCTCGGCGCCGCACGCCCGGATCACCAGCAGGTCCCGCAGACGCGACGCCAGCAATTCGAGTGACTGCTCGACGGGCGAACCGCTTTCGAGCAATCGCGCCGCCGCCTGCAGACCGGCCTTGGGATCGCCCGCCGCGGCCGCCGCGCTGATCGCCGCCACCAACGTCGCGTCGGGCAGACCCAGCGTCTCCTCGGCAAGCCGAGCCGTGATCGTGCCGCTCGCAGCGGCGATGAGTCGGTCCAGCAGACTCAGCGCGTCGCGCATGCTGCCGTTGCCAAGCCGCGCGACCAGATGCACGGCTGCGTCCTCCGCGCCCAGCCCCTCCTGCTTCAGCACCGCCTTCAGGTGCTCCACGATGCGGCTCGTGGCGATCGGCCGGAAGTCGAAGCGCTGGCAGCGGCTCTGGATCGTGGCGGGCACCTTGTGCGGCTCGGTGGTGCACAGGATGAACTTCACGTGCGAGGGCGGCTCCTCCATGGTCTTCAACAGCGCGTTGAAGGCCGGGGTGGTGAGCATGTGCACCTCGTCGATGATGTAGATGCGGTACGGGCTGCGCGCAGGGGCGATGCCGGCCTTGCTGATCAGGTCGCGTGCGTCGTCCACGCCGCGATTGCTGGCGCCGTCGATCTCGATGACGTCCAGATCCTCTCCACGCAGGATGCTGGCGGCTACCGCGGCGGATTCCGAAAGGTCCTTCGGCGCGTTCAGCGCCCGGGCGAACACGCGCGCCATGCTGGTCTTGCCCACGCCGCGCGTGCCGCAGAACAGGTAGGCGTGCGCGGTGCGGCCCATGGCGATCGCGTTCTGCAGCGTGCGCGCGATCGATTCCTGTCCGATCAGCTCGTCGAAGTTGCGGCTGCGATAGCGCCGCGCGAGCACCGTGTAGGCCTTGGGCGCGTCGGCCGAAGGCTCCAACGCGCCCGCGATCAGCAGGCCGTCGCCTTCGGGTTCCGAGACTTCCTTGTCCTTGGTCTTTCGCGCCACGCGTGCTCCGTTGGAATCTCGACGACGCGGAGGACGGCCAGGCTTGCGCCGGCATGGGCGACGCCGCTTATGGCTGCTGCGGTCAAGCCCTGACCAGGTTCACGGGCCGTCCACCCGACGGGCCCGACCGTCCTCCGACGCCGTCGAGAGGTCGGATGCTAGCCGCGCCGCCATCACTCGTACAATCGATCCTGCATGCCGAACGACGAGACCCCGAGCACGATTCCGCCGGATTCCTCGGCGCCCGCATCGACGGAGGCGTCGGTCTCGACACCATCGATCGATCGTCCGGCGCCACAACCTCCGGAAAGCCACGAGGCGCGCTCCGGACGCCTCCTGATGCTGGTCATCCGATCGGTGTTCATGATCCTGCTGGTGTCGGTCACGCTGCTCACCGTCAACAGCGTGCGCGGCACCGGTGAGTTCACCTACTCCACGGTGGTGGGCCTGATCATCTCGATGGTCGCCGTGGGCCTGCTGGTGTTGGCCGTCGACGCGCTGACGCCCAACAAGCGACTTGCCGGCGTGGTGGGCATCTACCTTGGCGTGTGCCTCGGACTGATCGGCGCCGTCGCGTTCGGTGCGCTGATCGACGTGATCGCCCGCGCGTGGGAGATCCAGCAGTCGCTTGGCGTCTATCTACCGCTCGCGAAGTCGGTGGTTGGTCTTGTCTTCTGCTATCTGAGCATCAGCGTGGTGCTGACCACGAAGGACGACCTCCGTCTGGTCATTCCCTACGTGGAGTTCTCTCGAACCCGGCGCGGCGTGCGTCCGTGGCTTGTGGACACCAGCGTGCTGATCGACGGCCGCCTCCCCGCGCTCGCGGCGACCGGATTCGTGGACGCGCCGATCGTGGTGCCGCACTTCGTGGTCGAAGAACTCCAGAAGCTGGCCGACAGCGGTGACCGCGGCAAGCGCGGCCGAGGACGCCGAGGCCTGGAACTGCTGGCGCGGCTGCGCGAGAGCCCCTACGCGGACGTGTCGCTGCAGGACTTTCGCGTGACCGGCATGGGCGTGGATCGCATGCTTGTGGAGGCCGCTCGCGGCGAGGGGCTGCGCATCCTCACGCTCGACTCGAATCTGGATGCCGTGGCGCGCATTCAGGGTGTCACGGCGCTGAACCTGAACGATCTGATGACCACGCTTCGTCCGGCGCTGGGTCCGGGCGACACGGCCAGCGTGCAGGTGACCAAGCGCGGCGAGGGTGAGCGTCAGGGCGTGGGCTATCTGCCGGACGGCACGATGGTCGTGATCGAGGAGGGACAGTCACGCGTGGGTGCCACGGTGGCGGTGGTGGTCACGAACGCGGTGCAGACCGCCGCCGGAAGACTGCTCTTCGCGAAGATCGAGGGCGTCGCCCCTGCGACCTCCGAGAGCATGGCCGACGCCGCCACACGACAGCCGCGCCACACGGGCGGCGCGCCTTCGCGCGATCCCGGGAACTGAAGAACAGTTCAGGCAGCCACGCGAACGCTGAGCACGGCCTCGGCGAGCGCACGCACACGCTCCATGGGCGCGTCGTGCGCGGGATCGCGCAACGCCTCCTCGACCTTGGCAAGCGCCTCGGGCGGCATGCCCTTCAAGACGCGCTCGGCGGCCCACGGCTCCAGACTCAGCAGCAGTTGAGCCACCTCGTTGGCCGGCGCACCCTGCTCGAGGCGCTCGACCAACGCCGTGGTGATCAGCGTGCCCTGCTCCGCGACCTGCCGGTGCAACGCCATGGACAGCGTGCCCGCGATCGGATCATCCTCGCCGACTTCAGAGAGCGGCGGTGCCACGTCCACCTGTCGCGTTCGCCAGAACCAGACCGACCACGCGAGGCCGACGGCGGCGGCGGCGCCACCCGCCCACAGCCACGCCGGCCATCCCTGACTCGCGGCGCTGGGCGCGCTTGGCGCGATGACTGGAGCCACCGGAACCACACGCGCCGGAACCTGCGCCGACGCCAGCGCCTGGCGACCATCATCGCCACCCTCGGCTCCAAGCGAGCATGCACGCGCTCGGATGCCCGAGGCCTCGTCGATCACGGTGACCTGCTCTGCCTGCAGTCCGGGCACCGCGGCACACAGCAGCGTGCCGGCGGCATCGACCAGTTGCACCGGCACCACGCCGTCACGCATCGCGATCGAGACCACCGCCGATGCGCCGCGACCCTCGGCATGGTTGGCGGTCAGGATGGTGACTTCGCGCACATCGGGCCTTCGTCGCAGCACCTCCTCCACGCGCGCCACGGCGGCACGCATGCGTCGCTCGCGCGCCTGCTCCTCGGTGAGGAATGGGTTGTCGGCTCCGGAGAACCAGTCCGACACGCCGCCCGACGAGGACGCGCTCGCTCGCACGACCGGCTCGACCACGGTCTGAGGTGACGGGCTGCGCGTGCTTCCCTTCCACGCCACCACGCCAAACGGCAGCGCGGCGGCCGCCAACGCCATGGACCAGGCGAAGGGAGCGGTGCGGATGGACTCGGACAGGTTCTTGGGGAAATTCACGGTCGAGGGGCCTCCATGCCCAATCGGACCCCACCATGTCGGCGTTCCGGGCCCCAACCGTGCAGAAAGCGGCTAGGCCTCGGCCACGGCGGTGTCGGTCACGACCTCGGACACGCCGACTCCACGGCGACTCACCAAGGCCGGAAGCGCCAGCAGCGGCGAGAGCATCGTGAGTCCCTTCAGAAGGTTACGGACCACGTGGCGCGGCCACGCTGCACCGGTTCCGTCGGATCGCAGCACGACACCCCCGAAGACCCGCTTCCCCATCGATCGCGAGCCGGCGCACTCCTCCACCATGCCGAAGGCCACCGTGCCGACCGTCATCCAAAGGAAGGGACGCGCCTCTTCAAGGTCGGTGACCCACAGCGGAACGCCGAGCAGCGCATCGGGGCCGACATCGAGCGCCAGCATGGCGGCGAGGCCGACAGGAGCCGCGTCGAACGCGAGTGCGGCAAGCCGTCGGCCGACCGCCATGCCCGCCGGCGCAGCGCGTGCCTCGGCGGGTGCGCGCACCTGACGCGCCGCCTTCAGGATCGTGGCCAGCATGAGCACCCCGAGCGAGAGCACGCCGAGCACGGGAAGGTGGAACCAGCGGGAAGCCGTCGAAGCCTGCTCGCCAACGACCGTGGCCGCGTCGAAGCCGCCCCCCGCCGCGGCCAACGGGGCCCACGTGACCTCGTCGGCGCCGACGTCCAGGGCGCCAAGGCCGTCGCCCCAACCAAGCACCACGCCCTGTGTGGGCGCCACGCCTCGCGCCACGAATCGACCGCCCTCCACCCAGCCGATACTGCCATCGCTCGTCTGCACGGACAGCAGATCGGCGCCGGGAATCGTGCGAACCCACGCGGGCAACGAGAGCGGAACGCCGCGCCAAGCGCCCGACTCGCGCGACCATCGGAGCGTGGAGCCATCAGGCGACTCGACCAGATACCACAGTGCGCCACGCGAGCGCACGAGTTCACGGCGCGTGAAGCTGGAAGCGTGCGACGGAAGTTCGATCTCCACCCACGTCTCGCCGACAAGTCGAAGCGCGTGCGACGGCGTGTCGACGCACAGCGCCCAGAGTTCGCCATCGATCGCGGCCACGCTCTCCACGCCCGTGCGAGGCAACGACGCGCAGAGTCGCATACCCGCGGGCCGCACGAACCACAGATCGCTGGCGGGATTCACCACCGCCGCACCCGTCACGAGTTCGCATCGCCCCTGCTTCCCGCCGAAGAGCGCCCATACGCGATCGCCCTCGGCCGCGAGCGCTGCGGGTGCCTCGTCGAACTTCGCCACCGCGTGCCGCACCAGCGTGCCATCGGGTCCTCTCGCCGCATGCGTGACCGCCCACATCTTCTCCTGCGGCTGCACCCACCACAGGTGATCGCCTGAGGAGGTGGCCACGGGCGAGGGCACCGGCTGCGATCCGGCCGCGGCCCACAGCAGGACGACAGGCACAAGCCACCGCAGCCATGCCACCCAGTCACGCATCACGCCGCACATGTCAGGGCTTGGTCGTGGCATCCTGATCCACGACCTCCTGCGGACGAAGCGCCTCGATGAGCACCGCCACGTCGAAGAGCCGGTCCTTCAGACGGGCAGGATCGGTTCCGGGCTGATCCCAGAAGATGTCCCATGTCGCTCTCGACTCACCCGCCTCGATCCGCATGGTGCCCGCGATCTCGGGCCACGCACCCGTCGGCAGACCATTCACGGGAACGGAAAGCGGTCGCGTCAACGTGGATCGTGCGATCGCATGGCCCGTCGAGTCGAGCAACTCCACGCGCTGCGGAAGCGAGCCCGGCCGCTCCACCAGCGCTCGCGTCCGGCGCCAGGCGCCAACGGGCGAGGCGAGATCCCACTCGATCCAGCGCAAGGTGCCCTCCGCACCCGCGGCGCGCGCCGACTCCGGCCACGCGCGCGCGGCCATGAGCTCCAGCACGCTCTCAGGCCCCACGAACGGAAGGATCGAATCCCTCGGCACACTGCCGCGGCGCCCCGTCGTCAGGCGGCTCGGCTCACGCTTCAGCTCGAAGATCCACCAGCGCCCGGCATCGGCACCTGCCCACGCCAGTCGCTCGCCCACCTTGTCGGCGCGGAAGGCCATGCGCTGGCCCCGCTCGCGCCACGCGAGTTCGACCTGGGTCTGCTCGAAATGCGACCCCTCGTCGTCCTTCCAGCGCACCTCCAGCGAGCCTCGACTGGCGAAGTCATCCAGTGCCCTCGTGCGCGCGGACTGGCCCGCCACGAAGTCGGCCACGGACGCGCTGGAGGCGACCAGGTCGGCGGGTGGCACGGAACCCTGGTTCGCCGACGGCGCCACGCATCCGGCCAGGAGCAGCAGCGCGCCAGCAAGCCAGCGATCACGCATCGAACGAGACCACCGCGCCCAATTCATCTCCAAGCGCCGCGATCGCTTCCTCGTCGAGCGCCGGACGCACCACCGCGGTGGCCGGAGCGCCCTCGGCGTCGCCGCGGCGCGAGAAGAGCCAGGTCTCGACCCCTTCCGCGCTTTCCACCCGAAGGTGACGAAGCCGCTTCTTGCGCAGGAGGATCATGGCGAGCAGCCAGCGCACGGCGACGCGATTGGGACGGTCATCCTCGGCAAGACGATCGAAGACCTCCTCGATCGCCTCGTCATCGAGCACCAGTCGTCGCTTGGCGTCGGGCTCGGGCATCACGGTCTTCCACCAGCACAGCAATCCCTCGGGCCGCGCGCCCGCGAGCCACGCGGCCTGACTGAACTCGAGGCGCTCGAAGCCACCTTGGCCGTTCTCGCGCACCGTCGTGACGCACGACGTGCCGGGCGGAAGCGCTTCGCCACTCGCCGCGCACTGGAAGGTCGGCTTGCCCACGGGAATGGTGGTCGCATCTCGGCTCATCCTGCGAATCCTAGCGATCTGGCGCAGTTTCGCGTGGTACAGTCGGCCCGTGTTCGACCGTCTCTTCCAGCTCTTCAGGGGGAGTGATCCGCTCAGCGTGGCGGTCGAGCTGTCGGTCATCTTCGTGGGCGTGCTGTTCGTGCTGCGCTTCCTGCAGGGAACGCGCGGCGCCGGCGTGTTCAAGGGCGCGATCATCCTGGTGGCGGTGCTGCTGCTGGGCATCCGTTTCGCGGGCCTGTTCAGCGAGAGCTTCGCGCGCCTGCGCTTCCTGAGCGAAGGCCTGCTGGGCGCGATCGCGGTGTTCCTGCTGGTCGTGTTCCAGCCCGAACTGCGTCAGGCGATGGTGCGCCTGGGCCAGACGATCGTGCCAAGCGAGCGACGCAACCTCGATCCGCTGGTCGACTCGCTGGACGAGGCGATCGGTTTCCTCAGCCGCAACCGCTTTGGCGCGCTGGTGGTGATCGAGCGCGGCACCAGCCTGGCGGGGCTTGCCGCACAGGGCGTGCAACTGGACGCGCGACTGACCGCGCCGGTCCTTGAGAGCATCTTCTGGCCCAGCAGTCCGCTGCATGACCTGGCCGTGGTGATCCGAGGCGAACGCATCGCCGCAGCGAGCGTCCAACTTCCACTGACCGACGAGACCTTCGCGGTGCGTCTGGGCGCGCGCCATCGTGCCGCCGTGGGCGTGACCGAGGAGTGCGACGCGCTGGTGGTGGTGGTGAGCGAGGAGAACGGCACGATCCGTCTTGCCGAGAGCGGCAAGCTCTCCGATCCGGTTCCGCACGCCGACTTCGCCGAGCAATTGCGCCAGCGCCTGAGCCGACCGAAGCGCCGTGGTCAGGGATCGCTGCTGGGGGCGATCTTCGGCAGCGTGGGTGGCGTCGACGCGCCCGCCCTTCCCACGCCCGGGCTGAACGACGAGCCGGCGAGCATCGTGGAGGCCGCGACCGAGGCCGCCGCCGCGGAAGCCGACGCCACGCGTGATCCCGCGGCCGAGGCGACCGAGGACGAGGTCGAGCCTCGCAAGGAAGCCTGAGATGAGCGAGTGGCGCAACCGCATCTCGACGCTCGTGGTGGCGATCATCGCCACGCTGCTGATCTGGACGTGGGCCGCCGACCGAACGCGCGACGTGCGAATCCTGACCGGCAAGGTCGTGCTGCGACCTTCGGATCCCGAGCGCCAGTTCGTCGATCCGGCGCAGCCGCAGGCGGTCACCGTGACCCTGAGGGGCAGTCCTGCCAGCATCAACGCGCTCCAGACGAAGCTTGAACAGGGCCTCACGCTCACGCTGGATCCCAACGTGGTCGGCCAGGAGCCGGGACAGCGCACGCTCAATCTGGCGCCGCTGATCGAGGCGAGTCCCGAGATTCGTACGACCGACGCATCCGTGTCGGCGGTGCGGCCCGACCGCATCGACATTCGCGTGGGCTCCATGGTGCCCGTGCGCATGGCGGTGCGCGCGGTGGCGCCGCTTGCCACGCTGCGCGGTGACACCAAGGTGGAGCCGGCCGAGGTGCAGGTGCTCGTGCCGGAGCCCTCCGCCAGCGCGGCCAGCCAGGAGACGGCCGAAGCCGTCGTGGATGCGAAGGATCTTCCCGAGGGTTCAACACATGAGGTGAGCGCGTCGCTGCGTCTGCCGGAATCCTTGAAGCTCGCCGCCTCGCAGGCCGTGTTCACCCCCGATCGCGTGAAGGTGCAGTTCACGGTCGCGGCTCGCAGCCGATCGTTCACGCTTCCGACGGTGCGCGTGGAGGTCGCTGGCGCACCGGAGGACCTGAAGGGGTTCGACGTCTCGTTCGGCGAGCAGGGCGACCTGCTGCGTCAGGTCGTGCTGAGCGCTCCAGGCGACGCGCTGGGGCCGATCGAGGCTGGACAGACGCGCACCGTCGCGATCGTGCACCTGACCCCCGAGGAACTCAGCAAGCGCATCACGCAGAAGGCGATCAGCGCGTGGGTGCTGCCGCCCGGAGTGCAGGTGGAAAGCGTGGACGGCAAGCGGCCCTCGGAAGTCACCGTGCCGCTGAAGATCGAGCCGCGCGCAAAGCCAAGCGAGCCCGCGCCGGCGCCCGTGGAAGCCGCGGTGCCGAGCACGACCTGACAAGATCAGCCGTGCGACGCGCGCACGACATGCCACAACTTCTTGCCGCGCCGCAGCAGCGCGATCTCGCCATGCAGCAGATGCGCGGAAGTCAGCCGAGCTTCAGCGGCGATCTTCTCGCCATTCACGCTCACGGCGCCGGCCCCCAGGAACTCGCGCGCCTCGCGCTTGCTTGCGGCCAGTGACGTGGTGGGCAGCAGATCCAGCAGCGCGAGACCCTCCCCAGCGAGGTGTGCGGCAGGAACCTCGCTGCTCGGCAGATCCGACGCGATGTCACGCAACAGCGCGGCGTCAAGGCCGCGCACGTCGCCGCTGAACAGCGCGGCGGCGGCGGCCCTCGCCCGCGCGGTCTCCCCCGTTCCGTGCACCAGGTCGGTCACCGCGTCGGCGAGCGCCTTCTGCGCGGCGCGCTCCTGCGGGGCGGCCTTCTGGCTCGCCTCCAGCGCCTCCACTTCCTCGCGGCTCATGAAGGTGAACCAGCGCAGCAGCTGACCCACCTGATCGTCGCTCGCGTTCAGGAAGAACTGATGGAATCGGTACGGGCTGGTCTTCTCGGCGGACAGCCACACGTTGCCCGACTCGCTCTTGCCGAACTTGGTGCCGTCGGCCTTCAGCAGCAGCGGCGCGGTGGCGCCGAAGGCGTGCGTGCCCTCGAGGCGGCGGATCAGGTCCACGCCGCTCACGATGTTGCCGAACTGGTCGCTGCCGCCCACCTGCAGCGTGCAGCCAGTGGCGCGGAAGAGATGCAGGAAGTCGTAGGCCTGCAGGATCATGTAGCTGAACTCGGTGTAGCTGATCCCCTGCTCGCGGCCTTCGAGACGGCTGGACACGCTGTCGCGCGCGATCATCTGGTTCACGCTGAAGTGCTTGCCGATGTCGCGCAGCATGTCGATGTAGCCGAGCGAACCGAGCCAGTCCGCGTTGTTCACGATGCGCGCGGCGCACGGGCCCGTGAAGTCGAGCATGCGCTCCATCTGCGACTTCTGGCAGTGCAGGTTGTGACGCACGCGATCGGCGTCGAGCAGCGTGCGCTCGCTCGCCTTGCCGCTGGGGTCGCCGATCATGCCGGTCGCGCCGCCCACCACCGCGATCGGCCGGTGTCCCGCCCGCTGCAGCCGCGCCAGCAGCACCACGCTGACCAGGTTGCCCACGGTCAGGCTGTCCGCGGTGGGATCGAAGCCGCAATAGCCCGTGCGCTGGCCCCCGGCAAGGTGCTCCTTCAGGCCGTCGGTGGCCTGATGCAGCATGCCGCGCCAGGAGAGTTCGCCGAGATAGTCGCCGTGGGACATGGGTGGGAATCTAGCGGCGGGCCGCTTGGCACGCCGCTCGACTCACTTCGCCATCGCGGCGCTCTTCTCGTGGATCTTCGCGAGCATGTCGTTCCAGCTCTTCACGAAGCTGTCCGCGCCTTCCTTCTGAAGTTCCAGCGCGCAGGCGTCCACGCCGCAGCCGACCTTCTCCATGGCCGCCAGCGTGTTCGGGCCCGCGCCGCCGTCGGTGCGGACCAGGCTCTCCACCTTGCCGTGATCGTGGAACGCGTGCAGCGTCTCCTCGGGCATGGTGTTCACGGTGCGCGCCGCGGCGAGCGCGGTCACGTACATGGTGTCGGGCAGGCTCGGGTCCTTCGTGCTGGTGCTCGCCATGAGCAGGCGCTGCGGACGCGCACCCTTCTCCTGCAGCGCCAGGAAGCGCGCGCTGCCGTAGACCTCGGCGTACGCCTGGTAGCAGCACTCGCCGATGGCGATGCCGGCCTTGTTCTTCAGCGCGTCGGGCACCTTGGCGTTCGCCTTCTTCTCCCAGCGGCTGATGAAGACGCTGGCCACGCTCTCCACGCGCAGGTGCTTGCCTTCCTTGGCGCGGCGCTCAAGGCCCTTCAGATAGGCGTCGGCGGCAGCGAGGTAGTGCTTCGCACTGAACAGCAGCGTCACGTTGATCGGGATGCCGCGGTAGGTCAGCTCCTCGATCGCGGGCAGGCCCTCGGGGGTGCCGGGCACCTTGATGAACAGGTTCGGGCGGTTCGCCTTCGCGTGCAGCGCCACGGCCTGCTCGACCGTGGTCTTCGCGTCGCGCGCGAGCAGCGGGCTGACCTCCAGGCTCACCCAGCCGTCGATGCCGCCGGTGCGCTCGTGCACCCCCTTGAAGAGGTCGGCGGCCTTGGTCAGGTCGGTGATGGCGAGCTCGAAGAAGAGCTTCTCGCCGTCGATGCCCTTGGCGAGCAGCTCGCGGATCTGCGAGTCGTAGTCGTTCGAGCCGGCGATCGCCTTCTCGAAGATGGTCGGGTTGCTGGTCAGGCCCACCACGCTCCAGTCGCGGATGTACTCGGCCAGGCGGCCGCTTGAAAGCATGCTGCGGGTGATGTTGTCGACCCAGATGCTCTGGCCGGCGATCGAGAGGGTGGCGGTGGC
>Ga0194133_10000115_pt1 | contig 160331 bp, 146 predicted proteins | sample TA2KigOf40mmetaG_FD_155448 | JGI IMG/M metagenome (GOLD analysis project Ga0194133, IMG submission 155448) | Freshwater microbial communities from Lake Tanganyika, Tanzania - TA2015055 Kigoma Offshore 40m | ecosystem: Environmental > Aquatic > Freshwater > Lake | place: Tanzania: Lake... | reverse complement strand
CAGGAGACCCGCACGCAGCTGCTCGGCGAGACCTACGGCAAGGTGGTGCAGGACCACAAGCTGCGTCCGGTCGGTGAGCCCTCGCTGCCCGAGGGCGCGACCGAGCCCACGCTGACCCGCGGCAAGTCCTTCACCTACACCGTCGAGGTGGAGGTGGCGCCCGACTTCACCGCCCCCAAGACCGACGGCCTGGCGATCCAGAAGCCCATGTTCGAGATCAAGGACGAGCACGTCGCCGCCGAGATCCGCCGTCAGGGCTTCCGCTTCGGAACCCCCGAGCGCATCACCGGCCCCTTCCAGCCGCTCGACCGCATGCTCTGCACCGCGAAGGCGTGGAAGAACGGCGAGAAGGATCCCTTCTTCAACATGGAGAAGGCGCTCGTGGTGGTGCCCGACACCGTCGACGAGGGCAAGGGCTCGCTGCTGGGCATCCTGGTGAACGATCTCTCCAAGCACCTCGAGGGCCGCAAGGTCGGCGAGACCGTGACCATCGACACGATCGCCCCGGAGAATCACGAGCGCGAGGACCTTCGCGGCGCGAAGATCCGCTTCGAGCTGAAGTTCGACGACGCCGACCGCATCACGCCGCTCGACACCCCGACGCTGGCCGATCGCATGGGATTGGAGACCGAGGAAAACCTGCGCACGCAGGTCCGAATGGTCCTGGAGCGCAAGCGCGACGCCGAACAGCGCGCCGCCGAGCGCGAGCAGGTCAGCCGCCATCTGGTCGACGCCGTCGACTTCCCCCTGCCCGAGCGCTTGAGTCAGGTGCAGATCGCCCGCAACCTTGAGATGGCGCGCATGGAGATGCTTCAGCGCGGCATGGAGGCCGAGGAGGTGGAGACGCGACTGGCCGAGCTGCGTCACGGCAGCGAGGAGGACACGAAGCTCCGCCTGAAGTTGTTCTTCATCCTCTCCCGACTTGCCGAGGAGATGGGCGTGCAGGTGAACGAGCCCGAGGTGAACGGACGCATCGCCGCGATGGCCGCCCAGCGTGGCGTGGCCCCCGCGCAGATGCGCCAGGACCTGGAGCGCGCAGGCCGCCTGAGCGAGCTGGCCCTCTCGATCCGTGAGCAGAAGGTGCTGGACCGGATCCTGGACAAGGCCACCTTCACCGAGATCGCCGCCGACACGTGGAACGAGGCCGAGGACAGGCGCCGCGATAAGGCGACTGCCAAGTCAGCCGCCGGCAAGGGCGGCTCGAAGAAGAAGGCCTGAACCGGCGCGCCGATGCAGGGCGACCTCTTCGGCCGGCTGCTTCCCTGGCTTGGTGGCCTGCTGGTGCTGGCCATCGTGGGCGGCATGGTCATGCTGTGGACGCGCCGCATGGCGGTGGGTCGCGACAAGGAGCGCCCGACCGACGGCTACGGCATGGACGGCCTGCGCGGCATGCTTGACCGCGGCGAGATCACCCCCGAGGAGTACGACCGCGCCCGCCGAAAGCTGGTGCAGCGCGTACGCGACTCGGCCCCGGCCGCCAGCCCCGATCGCCCGTCCGGTAAGGGCCCGTGAGCCTGCGCATCCGGCGCAGATCCACCGCGGAATCCGCGTGTATCCGGCTCGGACATTGGAATCTGTAGACTCGCGCGACACACTTCTCGCGGAGCCCGAATCTCTATGAAACAGCATCGACACCCGCACCGCAACACGTCCGAACCGACAGCCTCGAACTCCGGCGGATCGGGTCGCAAGCGTGATGGCGGCGAGAGTGGCTCGCTTGGTGGCACCACCGGCGGCTCCGCGGGTGGCGGCGACGGCGGCTTCCGCGGTCGCAAGGTCACCACGTGCAGCTTCTGCGGCAAGACCAGCCGCGAGGTCGGCCCGATGGTCGAGGGCCCCAACGACGTCTACATCTGCAGCAACTGCACCGACCTCTGCCAGAACATCTTCAAGCAGGAGAACCGCCGCGTGCGCAGCGCGCGGCCGCAGTTCGGGCAGATCCCCTCGCCGCGCAGCGTGAAGGAGTTCCTGGATCAGTACGTGATCGGTCAGGACATCGCCAAGCGCGCGCTCGCCGTCGCGGTGCACAACCACTACAAGCGTCTCACGCAGATCGACGCCGAGAACGCGCCGTGCGAGCTTGACAAGAGCAACGTGCTGCTGATCGGCCCTACTGGCACCGGCAAGACGCTGTTGGCGCGCACGCTCGCGCGCGTGCTGAACGTGCCCTTCGCGATCGGCGACGCGACCACGCTGACCGAGGCTGGCTACGTTGGCGAGGACGTGGAGAACCTGCTGCTCAAGCTGCTGCAGGCCGCCGACTTCGACCTGGAGACCGCGCAGCGCGGCATCATCTACATCGACGAGATCGACAAGATCGGCAAGACGAACCAGAACGTGTCGATCACCCGCGACGTGAGCGGTGAGGGCGTGCAGCAGAGCCTGCTGAAGATGCTCGAGGGCACCGTGGCCAACGTGCCCCCGCAGGGCGGCCGCAAGCACCCCGAGCAGCAGTACATCCAGATGGACACGACCCACATCCTGTTCATCTGTGGCGGCAGCTTCGAGGGAATCCACGAGATCATCAAGAAGCGTCTGGGCCAGCGACGCATCGGCTTCACCGCGGATCCCGCGCACAGCCGCCGCGAGATCGAGGTGGCGCGCCTGCTCGAGCAGATCACCCCCGAGGACGTTCTGGAGTTCGGCCTGATTCCGGAACTGGTGGGCCGCCTGCCGATCCTGTGCCCGCTGATGCCGCTGGATCTGGCCACGATGATGAACATCCTGACCGAGCCGCGCAATGCGCTCGTGAAGCAGTTCCAGCACTTCTTCCGGCTGGAAGGCGCGGAGCTGGAGTTCACGAAGGGCGCACTGGAGCTCATTTCCGAGCGCGCGCTGCAGCGACGCACCGGCGCCCGCGCCCTTCGCGCGGTGCTGGACGAGATCATGCTGGAGCTCATGTACCACCTGCCCGAGATGGACAATGTGAACGCGGTGTACGTGATCGACGAGCGCGCCATCTCCGAGCGGCGGCCCCTGCAGTCGATCCGACGTCGCGCGAAGGAGTCCGCGTGACGCACGCTTCCACGGCCGTGCGGCCGTGGGAACGCGTTGCGCAGGCGCTGCAACGCGCCCTGCCGCCCGGCGCCGATCGACACACGCGCATGCAGGCGTTCGTTCGGGCCGCGTGGGAGCCTCTGGCACCGACCGGCGTGAGCTGGCTTGGCTTCTACGAGCGCGATCCGTCCAACGACTCGCAACTGCTGCTGGCCGCGCGCGAGCCCATGCCAGCATGCAGTCCCATCGGCCTGCATGGCGCCTGCGGCCAGTGCCTGCTGGCTGCGAAGCCGCTTGTGGTGCGCGACGTGGCGGAACTGGGCGCGGGCTACATCGCCTGCGATCCGCGAGACCGAAGCGAGGTGGTGGTGCCCTGCCTCGAAGCCCCGGGACAGGCCTGGGGTGTTTTGGACCTCGACAGCCACCAGGTGGGCAGCTTCGGTCCGGCGGACGCTGAGGCGCTGGCCTCACTGCTGCAAAGGGCCGGTCTTTCGGCCTGAAACCCGCGAAAACGGGGGTTGCGAAGCCCCCCGGGCCCTGCCTATACTGCGCGGCTCGTCACAAGGAGCCTCCTCATGCCGCGCATCTGCCATTTCACCGGTGCCAAGACCTCTTCGGGCAACGTCATTCAGCGCCGTGGCAAGGCGAAGTATCTCGGCGGCGTCGGCATCAAGACGACCAGCTGCAAGAAGCGCACCTTCAAGCCGAATCTGCAGACTGTGACCACCATGATCGACGGTCGTCCCGTTCGCGTGAAGGCGAGCGTGCGCGCGATCCGTCAGGGTCTGGTGGTGAAGCCTGTGCGCCGCAAGGCGGTCTACAGCGCCGCCACCAAGGCCGCACGCTGACTTCCGGCAGCCATTCCGGCTTCAAAAACCGCAAGAACGGGCTCTGACAGGATTGAAACACCTGTGATTTAGCCGTTTCTGAATGTTTTTTGCGACTGCTTCGTTGACAGGCTTTCCTGAAGGCGTAGGTTTGCGCGTCTCTCGGTTCAGAAGGCTCCGTTTGTCATCGAAGGGTCATGGTTGACCCACGAAACCGATGCAGGAGCAGCACCTCACAGGCCGAGGACCTGAGGACCCGATTTTCGGTCCAGAAATCGTGCCGGTGGCCATTGCCCCGTGAGTTTGGGGCTGATGTGTCCATTTGGCGTACTACCCCGCTGGTGACGGCACCTGCGGTGGATGACCTGCGAAGGCGCGGCTTCGTGAGGTCTTTCCGTTGAACCGCGGCGGACTCCACGGATGGAGCCGCAGACAGAGATGGGTGCCCAACTCCTGTGACGACTCTCTCGCCCGGCATGAGCGATCGTGACCGCGTTCTCGAGTCCACCGACCTGGTGGCGCTCGTGGGCGAGCATGTCGCCTTGAAGCCCAAGGGGCGCGAGCATGTGGGCCTCTGCCCGTTCCATGACGATCGCTCGCCCAGCATGGCGGTGGTCACGCACAAGGGCAACGCGTTCTACAAGTGCTTCGCGTGCGGCGCAGCAGGCAACGCGATCGACTTCGTGATGGAGTTCCACAAGATGTCCTTCCCCGAGGCGCTGCGCCATCTGGCGACGCGCGCGGGCATCCCGTTGCGCAATGTCCGCGACGAGGGACCAAAGGACCCTGCCACCAGCCGCGAGGCGCTGCGCGCGGCGATGGCCGCGGCGAATCGCTTCTATCGCAAGTGCCTGGTCGATGAACGACTGGGCGCGATGGCACGCGCGCACATTGAGCGCCGGGAACTGGCCGCCGCCGCAGTGGCGCAGTTCGAACTCGGCGCGAGCCCAGACGGATGGGACCATCTGGTCAAGCATGTCGACCGACTGGTCGCGCACGCGGCGGCTGGCGGCGATGCGCTGCACCGCGAGAGCTTTGAGGCGCTCGGCCTGATTCGCCCGGGACAGCGCGGCCCGATCGACGGATTCCGCGGCCGCTTGATGTTCCCGATCCATGACGAGCTGGGCAACTGCATCGCGTTTGGCGCGCGCGCCCTGAAGGACGGCGACGAGCCAAAGTACCTGAACAGCCCGGATTCCCCGCTGTTTTCGAAGGGTCGCACGCTCTACGCGCTGCATCACGCGCGCCGCACGATCATCGAGACCAAGCATGTGCTGATCGTGGAGGGCTACGTCGACGCATTGGCCCTGCACGCCGCCGGTGTGCACAACGTGGTCGCCACGCTGGGCACTGCGCTCACCAAGGAGCATGCTCGCACGCTCCAGCGCATGGCCGAGCGCATCACGCTGGTGTTCGATCCCGACGCCGCGGGCGAGCGCGCCGCCGACCGCGCCGTGGAGACCTTTCTGGCGGTGCCGATCGACGTGCGCATCGCGAAGCTGCCTGACGGGCTGGATGCAGACGAACTGCTGAATCGCCAAGGCGGCCGCGCGGCGTTCGACGCAGCGATCGACGCGGGCGAGGATGCGCTCGCCTGGATGGTGCGCCGCTTCCGCGCGGATCTGCGAAGCGCCGAAAGCATGAGCGGCCGTCAGCAGCGCCTGCAGGGTCTGCTGCAGAAGCTCGGCGAACTGGGATTCCGCTCGATCGATGCCCTGCGTCGCCGCTTCGTGCTGAACGCCCTGAGCGAGATGGTGCAGGTTCCTGTGGAAACGCTCGAACGAAGCATGCCCGCCGCGCGCACGGGCGCACCCATGACCGTGGCCGAACCCGCCGTCGAAGCGTCCGCCGAACCCGAGATCGACACCTCGGCGCCGAGGTTCCGTGCGCGCTTCGCCGCGGAGCGCAACTTTCTTGCAGCGGTGCTGGCACTGGAAGAGCGCGCGAACGCGCGAGTGCAGCTGCCCGACGCGGAGTCGCTGCCGCTGGCCGAGGCCTTCGGCGAGAGTCACTTCGTGCTGCCGGAGCACCGCAGTTTGTGGACCTTGTTGAGCGCCCGACTTGAGTCCGGAAAGCCTTTCCGGCTTCAGGACGTCGTGGCGGACGCCAGCGCGCCTACGCTCAAACGTTTGGCCGGCGAGCTGTACGAAACCGGAAGCCGCCGTGCCGAATCGGCCGATGCCCTGCAGCTGGTGCAGACCGCAGCCGCCGATCTGGACCGACAAATCCGCCTCACCGCGGAACCCCCCCTTCCTCCCGGAAAGGCACTCGACGCCACGACCCTCCAGGAAATGGTCGAGCGCCGGCGCCGGGAGGGTCACAGACCCGGGGCGATCGCCCGAGCCGTTCGAGGCGCCGCCCGCAACGCAACCGCAGGCCCTGGCCCTGCGTATTCACCCCGAATGGAGCACCCCCAGTGAGCCTGGTTCTGACCGATCTTGACAAGGTTCTGAAGCGCCTCGTGGAAGTTGGCAGCCGCCGCAAGTGGATCTGCTACGAGGAGCTGAACACCTGCCTGCCCGACGAGTTCGTCGATCCCGAGAAGATCGACGAGCTGTTCGTTCTCATCGGCGAGCTCGGCATCGAGATGGTCGACGAGCCCGAGATGCGTCGCAACCAGTGGATCAAGTTCTACGCGCCGCTCCAGACCAACCTGAAGTTCCAGCGCGACGAGCCCAAGAGCCGTCAGCGCGAGAAGCACGTGCCCGCCGCGATCGCGCCGGTGCCCGCGCCCAAGCCGATCAAGCCGGCCAAGCCCGCCAAGGCCAAGAAGGAAGGCGAGGAGGGTCCGGAGGAAGACGATCTGGACGAGGACATCCTCGACGACGCGGAGGCGCAGGCGGTGGTCGAGCAGGCCCTCGCCGAGCAGGGCTCCAAGCGCATCGACGATCCCATCCGGATGTACCTGACGCAGATGGGCACGATCCCCCTGCTCACCCGCGAGCAGGAGATCCGTCTGGCGAAGAAGATCGAGACCACGCGCATGATCTTCCGTCGCAAGACGCTGGAGAGCGACTATGTGGCGCGTCAGGCCGTCGAGACGCTGCGTCTAGTGCACGCCGGGCAGCTGCCGTTCGACCGCACCATGCGCATCAGCACCGCCGAGGTGAACGCGAAGGACAAGATCGCGGCGCGCATTCCCGTGAACGTGGAGACCGCGTCGCGCCTGCTCGAGATCAACGACAAGCAGTGGGCGCAGCTCGACAATCCGGCCGTGAGCGACGAGCGCAAGGCCGAGATCAAGACCGAGCTCTCGCTGCGCCGTCGTCGCATCGCCACGCTGCTCGAGGAGTGCTGCCTGCGCACGGGCCGCATCCAGCCGCTGATGCGCAAGCTGCAGGCGATCCATCGCAAGCTGGGTGACCTGCAGAAGATGGTCGCGAAGGCCAACCGCAACCCCGACCGCTACGACCCCGAGGACGTGGCGGCCATGCGCGAGGAAGTCAGCGGCCTTCGCTCGCTGATCTACGAGGAGCCCGCGGAGCTTGAGGCCCGCATGAAGGCCATCCTGCGCGTGTTCGGCGAGTACGAGCAGGCCAAGCGCGACCTGTCGGGCGGCAACCTGCGTCTGGTGGTCAGCATCGCCAAGAAGTACCGCAACCGCGGCCTGCCTTTCCTGGACATCATCCAGGAGGGCAACACCGGCCTGATGCGCGCGGTGGACAAGTACGAGTACAAGCGTGGCTACAAGTTCAGTACCTACGCGACGTGGTGGATCCGTCAGGCGATCACCCGCGCCATCGCCGACCATGCCCGCACGATCCGCGTGCCGGTCCACATGATCGAGACGATGAGCAAGCTGCGCAACATCCAGAAGCATCTGCTCCAGGACCTCGGCCGCGAGCCGACCGTCGAGGAGATCGCCGTGAAGGCGAAGATGCCGATGGAGGAAGTGCGCCGCGTCATGAAGATCAGCCGCCACCCCATCTCGCTCGACCGCCCGGTCGGCGAGAGCGAGGACAGTCACTTCGGCGACTTCATCGAGGACGAGTCGCAGGAGAGTCCGCACGAGAGCGCGAGCAACGAGCTGCTGCGCGGCCGCATCAACGACCTGCTGAAGACGCTCACCTACCGCGAGCGCGAGATCCTGAAGCTGCGCTACGGCATCGCCGATGGCGTGGGCGACGGCCACACCTACACGCTGGAAGAGGTGGGCCGCATCTTCAAGGTGACCCGTGAGCGCGTGCGTCAGGTCGAGAGCAAGGCCATCCGCAAGCTGCAGCACCCGGTGCGGCGGCAGCGTCTGGCGGCGTTCCTGCCCGGCACCGAGAATCTGGAACTGCCCGAGGGCGAGCCCCTGAACGAGCCGCTGCTCGACGAGGAGGGTGATCTCGGCGAGACCTGAGCCCGCTGGCGGGTTCCGCTCGGGAGCCGTATCATTCCCGACCCCGCGGATGTGGCGGAACTGGCAGACGCGCAAGATTCAGGTTCTTGTGGGGTAACTCCCGTGGAGGTTCGATTCCTCTCATCCGCATCACGGCGGGCTCGGTCGAAAGGCCGGGCCCGCCTCGCTTTTGGACCGCATGGTCCGGTGCCTTCCTAGACTGCGCGCGTGATCTATCTGGACGCCAACGCGACGACACCCCCGCTGCCCGAGGTGGTGGATGCGATGCGACGGTGCCTGGAGGACACGTGGGCCAACCCAAGTTCGATCCATCGGGCCGGGCAGGCCGCGCGTCATGCGGCGGAGCTTGCACGCACCGAGGTGGCCACGCTGGTCGGCTGCTCCGAGCGCGAACTGGTGTTCACGAGCGGCGGTACCGAGGCGGCGGATCTGGCGATCCGAGGCACGCTGGAGGCGAATGACCGCCGGACCATCGTGACGAGCCTGCTGGAGCATTCGGCGGTGCGCGACCTGGCGAAACGACTCCACGAGATGGGTCAAACCCGCGTTCTTTGGCTTCGCCATGACAGCCACGGCCGCGTGCAACCCGACTCGCTGGAGCACCTGCTGCGCGAGCACCGGAACGAGATCGGTCTGGTCAGCGTGATGGCCGCCAACAACGAGACCGGCGTGATCCAGCCCATCGCCCAGCTCGCCGCGATCGCCCGAAGCGCGGGCGTGCCCTTCCACACCGACGCCACCCAGGTTGTCGGCCGCATGCAAATGCGCATGGTGGATCTTGGTGTGGACCTGCTGAGTTGCTCGGCGCACAAGCTGCATGGGCCCAAGGGCATCGGTGCGCTGGCGATCCGGCGCGGCGTGCATGTACGCGCCACGCTGACCGGCGGTCCACAGGAGCGCGAGCGCCGCGCGGGCACCGAGAATGTGCCGGGCATCGTGGGATTCGGTGCGGCGGCCGCGGCTGCGCGAGCGTGGCTCGCGGATGACGGACCACGGCGCGGCGCCGAACTGCGTGACCTGCTGGAGCGGCTCGTGCTGGAACAGGAGCCCGAGGCGGTCGTGCACGGTGCGGGCGTGGAGCGCCTGTGGAACACCACGAACATCGCCTTCCCAAGACTGGAGGCCGAAGCGATCTTGCTGGCCCTGTCCGAGCGTGGCGTGGCCGCGAGCGCAGGTGCGGCGTGCAGCAGCGGATCGCTGGAGCCAAGTCCCGTGCTTCTGGAGATGGGCATTCCTCCCGAACTTGCCCACGGCAGCGTGCGGTACAGCATCTCGCGACACACCACCGAAGCCGAAATTCGGCACGCTGCCGTGCAGATCCTGGATGCGGTGCGCAGCGTGCGCGGCACCACGCGCAACGCCCTTGGAAACTAGGTGGCTCCCGCATGCGGATCGAGTTCGCAGCCGAGCTTTATGACGCGATCGCGGAGGTGACCGGACGCGATCTGGACGGCGAGGCCGTGCGGGTCCGCGAGGCGTGGGAGACCACCCTGGGGGCCGGCAGACACCGCGTGCTTGATGTGGCGTGTGGCACAGGTCTGCATCTGGAGCGCTTCCGCGCGCACGCGGAAGTCGCAGGCGTGGACCACAGCGCCGCGATGCTGCGTGTGGCCACCCGGCGTCTCCCGGGCGTCACGCTCCATGAGCAACCCATGGAGCGTCTGGATGTCCCGGAAACCTTCGACGTGATCACCTGTCTGCTGGCCGGCATCGCATATCCGCTGGGCGAGATCCGGCTGCATCAGGCGCTCCGGCGCATGCGACGGCATCTTCGCGACGGTGGCGTGCTGGTGGTGGATCCCGGACCATCCCTCCATTCGCTGGAGGCCCTGCGACCGGAACCGCTGCTGTTCGAGATGGCGGGCATGCTGATCGAGCGGCGCACCCGATGGTGCGTGCTTCAGAGCGAGTTCGTGCTTCATCACGAGTTCCGCATCTCGACCGCCGGGCGCCGCTGGACCCTGCATGATCTGCATGAGATCACGCTTCGCGACCTTCACGAACATCGTGTCGCGATGGAACGCGCTGGATTCGAGGTTCGACTGCACCAGCCGTGCGACGACAAGGGACCGCTTCTGGTGGGGCGACGCGTAGGACCCGCCGAGCCGCTTCCGACCGTGCCTGCGTCGGTCGACCAGGACTGAAACGATCAGCGCGCGACGACCGCGGCCAGTGCGTCCGCTTCGACCGGCTCGAAGGGCCGGAATCGCTCGATCGTGCCGCGCTCCTCGCTGAACAGCAACGCACGCTCGGCGCCCAGCCGGCTGGCGACCGGTGCATCGATGAGCGTCGAGGAGTCGTTGGCGCCCATCTGCATGAGCACGCGCATGTCGAACTCACGCATGGAACCTCGGTCCACGCTGCGCTGCAGGCTCGCTGCCGTGTCCGCCCACACCACCACGTGCACGCCCACCGCCGGACCATCACGAAGGATCGACGCGAAGATGCGGTCGGGCTTCGGTGGCCCCTCGCTCGAGGAGAACGAGTAGTCGTCCTCATCCTTCCGCAGCGACCGGAATCGCTGCAGGCCGTGCACCAGCAGCAGCATGGGCGGCTCGTCGGTGCGCCCGGACTCGGTTCGACGCGCGACCTCCGCGCCGAGCGCACGAATCGCGTCGTCGACTTCGCGGAAACCAGGGAGCGCGACCGAAAGGCCGAGGGCGGCAGCGGTCTCCGGGAGTTTGCCCGCCTCCGGACTGTCGGCCGGGGCTCCATCAAGCAGGGTGACCTGCGCGCCGGCACCGGCCGCCACGCGCATGCTGGCCAGCACGGCCACGCAGAGACCGAGTGCCATGCGCTCGGTCTGGCCCACCATCAGAAGGTTCGCGCCCGATTGTCGGCGCAGGGACGCGACGGTGGCATCGCGGATCGCGACCGGCTCGCCCAGGTGCAGCGGCAGCGTCAACGCGGGCACGATCGACTTCGGAGGATCCCGGAACGCCCTGCACGCGAGCATGTCAGCCTTGCTGGTGCCGTCGAAGACCACCATGGCGGGCCGTGTGGACGCGGTCGCACCGGCACGCTGCGCCAGTCGCTTGATGCGCGACTCTCGCTCGACATCGTTGAGCCACACGACCTGGAATGGACTGTTGCCCTCGATCAGGCCACCCGCGTCGTTGTAGATCGCCTCGCCCGGGCGTGACAGCAGTCGGGCCGCGGTGTTGTCGTCCGCGAGGATCAGCGCAGCATCCGCCTCGTTGCACTGCAGGGCGATGCGGACACCCATCTGGCCCATCGTGGTGCGAGGCAGCGCATACGAGCCGCCCAAGGTCTGCGATCCAAGGATCACATGCATGCCGAACGCGCGGCCCTGCCGGACCAGACGATCCAGCAGCAACGCGGCCTCCTGCGAGACCTTGTCCTCCTCCACGAAGAGTTCCTGAAACTCGTCGACGATCAGCAGGGCGCGGGGCATCAGCTCGGCGCGACCCAGCTTTCGCCATGCCGAAAGATCCTGCACGCCGGCGGCACGGAACAGGTCGCCGCGCCGCTTGAGCTCGGTATCCAGTCCCTGCAGCACGCTCAACCCGAACTCACGATCACTCTCCACCGCCACGGCCCGCGCATGCGGCAGTCGGTGCTGCGCGTAGGCCTTGAATTCGACGCCCTTCTTGAAGTCGATCAGCCAAAGCTCCAACTCGTCCGGACTGAACCAGCTGGCGAGGTTCACGATCATCGCGTTGAGAAGCGTGCTCTTGCCGGAGCCCGTCTTGCCGGCCAGCAGCACATGCTGTCGCGTTCCCTCGCCCAGGACCATGTGCTGCAATTGCGTGGCACCGGTGCGTCCGATCGGCACACGCAGATTCGCGGCGGTGCTGCCGCTCCATAGGCGGTCCTCGGCGGGCTCGATCGCGCTGAATGGAACCTGCACCACCGACGCGGCACGCGCCGCCTGACCGATGGCCCGAAGCGTCTCCTGAAGCCGCGACCCGGCCGGAGGCGACTCCAGCATGACCGCGACCTGCTCAAGACCCGGCTCGTCGACTCGGAACGCGCCGTCTCGCCAGACGATCCTTCGGCATGCGCGGTGCAGGTCCGCGACCTTGAGGGACTCGGGCAGCGGTCGGACCGGATCCCGCAGCAGCAGCAGGTGCACACCGCATCGCGCACCCGACTGCAGGATGCTGGCGAGCCGCCGCGTGGCCTCCTCGTTCAGTCCCGCAGGAAAATCCGCCATCACCACCACGCGAAGCGGCTCCGCAAGCTGACCCGCCTGCGCGTTGTAGTCGGCGATCGTGGAGAACTCGTCGCGCAGGTACTTCTGGATGACCGTCTCCATGTGCTCGGTCAGGTCGGTCAGCTTCTGCTCGATCTGACGGGCCTCGGTCCAGATGCGCTCGCCTACCAATTGCTCCATCTCGTCCGCGAGATGCATGAATCCCGCGAAGCTCTGGCCCAGTCCCACCGGATCCATCAGGGTCAGGCGCACCTTGCCGGGAGGACACTCGAGCAGCAGACGTGCCACGATGGACTGAACCCCAGCCAACGCCTGCGCCCGGGACTCACCGGGTCCCTCAACGATGGTGGAGATCGCCCCGGGGATCGGTCGCATGAGGGGAACCTGCCAGCGGGTCGGTCCGGCCCACGCAAGATGCGGCTCGGACGGGAACGCGTCCGCGACGCTCGCCAGATCCAGTCCGACCGAACCGATGTGGAGTCCGTCGCCAAAGGCGGTGCGCGACGCGCCATCCTCCGCCCAGATGCGCAGCGCCTGCGCCCCAAGAGCCGCACGCGAATCGGCCCAAGTCTGGAACCCGTCGCGCGCCGCAATCCAAGCCTGCTCACGCTCGGCGCACGCGGCCTGCTCGACCTTGCGCTGCGCGGATTCGCGGGTGGCATGCAACGCCTCCTCCGCAGCGATCGTTTCGGCGTGCGAGGCGACGCATCGGGCAAGCCCCTGCGCATGCTGCGCCTGCGCCTCCCGCTCGGTGGCGCTGGCCTCGGACTGGATCTGGGTGCGGCGCTCCTCGGACACGCGGCTCAATTCCTCAAGACGCTCCTGCCGCTGCCGCTCCGCCGCCTGCACGATCGGACCGAACTGCTCCTGGGCGGTCAGGCGCTCGCGCTTCAATCGATCCTTCGCGGCCTTCTCGGAGTCGTCGCACTCCTGCTGCGCGTCCCGTACCACCGCTTCCGCGGCATCCCGCGCGATCTGCGCAGCCTGATGGAGCGGCTCCCACGCGCGGACCACCTGCGCGCGTGCACGAAACCAGAGTGCGACTGCCGCCACGACGACCGCAAGCGTGCCGACGCCGGCGGACACGCCCAGCCACACGCCGCGCGCCCCCAGCGACCATGCCACGAGTGCGCCAAGCAAGGCGGCGAAGATGGCCGGCACGAGCAGGATCGGACCGCGATAGAGGCCGGGCAGGCGAAGTCGTCGGAGCCGCTCGGCAGCGTCCGCGGCGAGCGCAACCTTGGTCGCGATCACCATGAGCGGATCCATCCGACCCAACGGTGACGACACCGCCGACGCGGCAGGAATCGACTGCCGAAAGCGGCGCGTCTGCCGTTGCGCCTCGGACAGGATCGCCTCCAGCGCGCTCAGGCGCTCCGCGGCGGTCTGCCGGATCTCCTCCAGCACGGCCTTCGGCCGGCGCTCACCGCTTTCATGCACGCTGTCCGCGAGCCAGAGCGCGTGCTGCAGACCCTCCTTGGCGTCACGACCCGCCTCGTCGGCACGACGCTCGATGTCCTCGGTCGTGGCGCGAACCTTCGCCTCCAGCTTCGACAGATCCGCTTGCCGGCGCGCGACGGCCTCCGCTTGGAGCCGATCCAGCCGCTCCCGAAGGTTCCGCTCCGTGCTCTCGCGCTTGGCGTCGATGGCTGCACGCTCCGCGACATGACGCGCCTGCTCGGTTCCCAGGGCCATTTCGTGCGCAGCCCGGTCCGTCTGGGTCCGTTCGCGCAACTTCCGCGAGGCGTCCGCGATCGCGGCCCAGCGTTCGGCGATGTCGGTGATCGGATCCAGGGCCATCGGCGGGTCGGATGGTACGCGAGTCGGGCCATGGATCGGCCCCGTTTGACCTACATCGGATCGCCGCACTCGCGACGGACACGCACCAAGGTCTCCGCCATCTTCTCCATCGCGGGCATGGCGGTGCGAACCGCCTGCTCCAGTTCCTCGATGTAACGATCACCGAAGGTCTCGGCCGTCGCGTCCTGCCATGCGCTTCGTGCGACCTCCCACTGCGACTTCAGGTCACGCAGCGAGGCCTGCAGACGCTGGCGCGCGCCTTCGACGCTCACGACGCGCCCCCCGGTCCGCTTTCGGCGGATGAACCGCGGCGCGTGGAGTCGGAGGGGTCGGGCTTCTCGCGGTCGGGAAGCAGCGTCCGAAGGTCGATCGGCTCCTCGCGACGATATCGCTCGAGCGCGATGGTCATGCGGCGCAGTGCCGCGATCGCGGCAGGCAGCTCGCGGTCCACCATGGCCGCCAGCAGATTCGTGCCACGCTTGTATTCCGCGTTGTGTCGAGGCAGTTCCTGACTCCATCGCTGGCTCGCCTTCCATCGACGATCAGCGTCTTCCAGAGCGGCCTGCGCCTTCGCGAGCGCCTTGCGTTCGTCGACCGTGCTGGGTTTCGAATCGCGGCTGACGCGGTGATTCTCCTTGCGGAAGAGCGCGCTGCGTGCCTCGAGCACCTCATGATCCAACCGCTGCATGCGCTTGCGCCAGTGCGGCACACGATCCCGCTCCACCCAGACGATCGTGCGTTCGACCTCCGAGTCTCCCTCCAGCAGCGCGGCCGCGAGATCCTCCTTGCAGCGCACCATGGCCGCCGCCAGAGACTCCAGCACGTCGACCGACAGAACTCGGACCTGCTCGCGTTCCACGGTTCAGCGCTGGTTCAGGTAGTCCTCGATGCGCTCGGCCTTCCGGATGAGGAACGGCACGAACACCTCGCTGGCCTTCAGGAAGCGCTGCAGCGAGCGCATGGTCTGCTCGAACTCCTCGGCGAATTTGGCCTGCTCCTGGTCGCGCCAGGTCTGCTGCAGCGATCCCAGTGCCGATCCCAGACGCGCGGTCTGACCCTGCACGTCATTGTTGAACTTCTTCAGATCGGCAGCGAAGCGGCGCAGTTCATTCGGATCGACGACGGCCTTGCTCATGCGGTTTTCTCCTGCTGAAGTGTACGCTGATATCATGCCCGAACCGCAGCCGATCGGCGCGAATGAACGCCCAAACGCGGTTGGAGCCATGCTCGCGGTGCGGGATCCCGCCAGCGACGAGACGATCGCGTCGCTTCCGATGGCGACCGCGGCCGACGCTTCCGCCGCCGTCGATGCGGCGTCGCAGGCGCTCGGCCTCTGGCGCGAGACCCCTCCTGCCGAACGCGCCGCTGTCCTGGAGCGTGGCGCCGAGGCCCTCCTGCGCGATGTCGAGGCGCTTGCGCGAACCATCACGCTGGAGTCCGGCAAGCCGCTGGGCGAAGCGCGTGGAGAGATTCGCTACGCCGCCGACTACCTGTGCAGCGCGGCGGAGGAGGCTCGCACCCTGATGGATGAGCCGTTCGACGGCCGACGGGCCGGGCTGCGCGCGGTGGCGGTGCGCGAACCGATCGGGGTGTGCGCCGCCGTGACCCCCTGGAACTTTCCACTGGCGATGCTGGCGCGCAAGGCGGCGCCCGCACTCGCCGCCGGCTGCACGATGATCGCCAAGCCTGCCGAGGAAACGCCGCTCTCCGCGATCGCGTTCGAGCGCGTATTGACCGCGAGTGGTCTGCCGCCCGGGACGTTCCACGTGCTGGCCGGCGATCCGGGCACCATCGTTTCAACATGGCTCGCGGACCCGCGCGTGCGGAAGCTCACCTTCACCGGAAGCACCGAGACGGGTCGCCTGCTGCTGCGACAGGCCGCGGAGCAGATCGTGCGCTGCTCGATGGAACTTGGTGGGCACGCGGCGTTCATCGTGCTGGAAGGCGCGGACCTTGATGCGGCGGTGGCCGGCGCCATGACCGCCAAGTTCCGGAACGCCGGCCAGACATGCATCTGTCCGAACCGCTTCCTGGTGCATCACTCGCTCGCTCCGGCCTTCGCGGCGCGTCTGGCGCTGGCGGCATCGAGCCTGATCGTTGGTCCTGGCCTCGAGGCGGCCACGCAGGTCGGTCCGCTCATCAGCGATGCCGCGGTGGCGAAGGTGCGCCGACATGTCGCGGACGCGCTCGCGAATGGCGCTCGTCTGGTCTGCGGCGGCGAGACGCGACGACTGCCGAATCGTCCCGACCGTTTCTTCGAGCCGACGGTTCTGGTCGATTGCCATCCCGGGTTGCTGTGCTTCCATGAGGAAACCTTCGGCCCCGTCGCACCCATCGCGGCCGTACGCGGCGCCGACGAGGCCGTGGACATCGCAAACGCAAGCCCCTGGGGACTGGCGGGCTACGTGTTCGGGTCCTCGCAACAGGCAGAGACGGTCGCGCGACAACTCGCCTGCGGCGTGGCGGGCGTGAACGAGCCCGCCCCAAGCAACGCCTACGCGCCGTTCGGCGGCGTGAAGTGGAGCGGCTTCGGACGCGAGGGCGGCCGCTGGGGCATCGACGAGTACCTGACGGTCAAGTACCTCGCGATTCGCGCCTGAGCCCTGGAAGCAAACCGCCCCGGCGTCTCCGTCGGGAGGCCGGGGCGGAATTGGCTGTGTGATGTCGGGGCCAAGGCCCCGGTGGCTCACTCGTCGTCGCTGTCCGAGTCGCCCTTGACGGATGCAACCGGACCGTTCGGATTCGCGAGTCGCTTGGCCAGCACCGCGGCGCGGATCTCCTCCAGCAGGTCCGGGCTCTGGCGCAGGAAGGACTTGCTCGCCTCACGGCCCTGACCCAGCCGGGTGTCCTTGTAGCTGAACCACGCACCCGCCTTGTCCACCACGCCGTCGGCCACCGCCATGTCGAGCACGTCGCCGGTCACCGAGATGCCCTCGTCGAACATGATGTCGAACTCGGCCTCGCGGAACGGCGGCGCGATCTTGTTCTTCACCACCTTGGCGCGCGTGCGGTTGCCCACGGCGCGATCACCCTCCTTGATCTGGCCGATTCGGCGGATGTCCACGCGCACCGAGGCGTAGAACTTCAGCGCGCGACCACCGGTGGTGGTCTCGGGGCTGCCGAACATCACGCCGATCTTCTCGCGGAGCTGGTTGATGAAGATCACGATGCAGTCGCTCTTGGCGATGGCACCGGTGAGCTTGCGCAACGCCTGACTCATGAGGCGCGCCTGCAGACCCACATGACTGTCACCCATTTCGCCCTCGATTTCGGCTCGGGGAATGAGCGCCGCCACCGAGTCGACCACGATCACGTTGACCGCGTTGGAGCGGACCAGCATCTCGCAGATCTCCAGCGCCTGCTCGCCGGTATCGGGCTGGCTCACCAGCAATTCATCCAGATTCACGCCCAGACGCTTGGCCCACGACGGGTCGAGCGCGTGCTCGGCATCGATGAACGCGGCGATGCCGCCCTTCCTCTGCGAGTTGGCGATCACGGTGAGCGCCAGCGTGGTCTTGCCGCTCGACTCGGGGCCGAACACCTCGATCACGCGACCCTTCGGCAGGCCGCGGCCGCCGAGCGCCAGATCCAGGCTGAGCGCGCCGGTGGACACGCCCTGGATCACGGGCACGTCATTGCCGTCCAGACGCATGATGCTGCCCTTGCCGTGGGCCTTCTCGATCTGGATCATCGCCTGCTCGATCGCCTTCAGGCGCGCCTTGGTCTCGGTGGAGTTCTCGCGGGATGCGGGCGCCTTCGCCTCGACGGTCGACTTGCTCATGGCTGCTTTCTCCGTTGCCGTGCCGCTGGTGACGGCGGCGATGGCCGCGGCCACGGCAGGACGATTTGTAGCGGACGCGGAGGCCGGCGTCGCGGCGGGACCTCCGGGAACGCGTGGCGCGGTTCCAACCGAGCCTGAGGACACGGCGGGCTTCACGGGGCCCTTCTCATCCTTGGTGTTGCCGGATCCATCCTTCGATGTGAGGGGAGCGACCATCTTTGACCTTCCTTGGCTGGCCCTTCCGGGGCCGGTTGGGGCCCGCGCCTGCGGGCCGATTCATGCGAATGCTGTCCTGACTTCCGTTCGGGTTCTGTTCGTACCCGAATCACTTCGGCTCGTCAACTGGATGTTCGGTACTTTTTCGGGTACCCATCCGCACTGCAGCCTAGTGATGCAGAACATCTTCGACCCCGGAACGGGCCGTTTTTCGGACACATTCCCGGAACGTCGGAAACGCCTGTGAAATCAGTAGTTGGGTGTCGGCGGGCGATAGTCCGTCAGCCGGATGGACCGGAACCACTCGATGGTCTTTCGGAGTCCCTCGTCAAGGGAGACCCGCGGCTGCCAACCCAGCGTTGACTTCGCCAGCGAGATGTCCGGGCGACGCCGAGCCGGATCGTCCGCCGGCAGTGGACGACCCAGCGTGACCTCGGAGCGGCTTCCTGAGATCGAAACCACCTTCTTCGCCAACTCGTGCACCGTGAACTCGTCCGGATTGCCCAGGTTCACCGGGCCGGTGATGTCGTCCGACGCCTCCATCATCCCGATCAGTCCGTCGATCATGTCGTCGACGAAGCAGAAGCTGCGCGTCTGCGTGCCGTCGCCGTAGAGCGTGATGTCCTCGCCCGCCAGAGCCTGGCGGATGAAGTTGCTGACCACGCGACCGTCGAAGGGATGCACGCGCGGACCGTAGGTGTTGAAGATGCGAACCACCTTGATGCGCACGCCATGCTGGCGGTGGTAGTCGAACATCAGCGTCTCAGCGGCACGCTTGCCCTCGTCGTAGCAGGCACGCGGACCGATCGGGTTCACGTTGCCGCGATAGCTCTCGGGCTGCGGGTGCACGTCGGGATCGCCGTAGACCTCGCTGGTGCTGGTGTGCAGGATGCGCGCGCGCACGCGCTTGGCCAGCCCCAGACTGTTGATCGCGCCCATGACGCTGGTCTTCATGGTCTTGATCGGGTTGTACTGGTAGTGGCCGGGCGCCGCCGGGCAGGCAAGGTTGTAGATCTCGTCCACCTCGAAGCGGAACGGATCCACCACGTCGTGCCGAACCAGCTCGAAGTTGTGGCGGTCGAGCAGGTGATCCACATTGCCCTTCTGGCTGGTGAAGAAGTTGTCGAGGCAGATCACGTCGTGACCCTGCTTCACCAGTCGCTCGCAGAGGTGGGAACCGAGGAAGCCGGCGCCGCCGGTCACGAGAATCCGCTTCAGCATTCCACAAAGGTAGCCGAGGGTGGCCCTCGACGCGGGAACTCGGCGACGTCACCATAACCCCCTATGAGCGAACGCTGGGCGATCGGCGCGATGACCGGCACGAGCCTGGATGCGCTGGACGCGTCGCTGGTGCGCACGGAGGGTTCGGGGCTTAACCTGCGCGTGCGCGTGGAGCGACACATCACCCACGCGCTCGATCCGGTGCGCGCACGCCTGCGTGCGGCATGCGACGGCGCGGCGATGTCCGCGAAGGACTTCGCGACGCTGGCGCTCGACTTCGGTCGGCTGCATGCGGACGCGCTCGCGCCGCTTGCCGAGCGTCGTCCGATCGCGGTGGCGGCGATCCATGGACAGACCGTGTTCCATGCGCCGCCCGTCTCGTGGCAGTTGCTGAACCCGTGGCCCATCGCGCAACGACTCGGCTGCGCGGTGGCGAGCGATCTTCGCGGCGCGGACCTGGCTGCGGGTGGTCAGGGTGCGCCGATCACGCCCTTGGCGGACTGGATCGCCTTCCGCCACACCAAGGCCACCGCCATCGTGAACCTCGGCGGCTTCTGCAACATCACGTGGCTGCCTGCCGCGGCGCAAGGTCCAGCCGCGATCCGAGGCGCGGACATCTGTCCCTGCAACCATCTGCTGGATGCCTCGGCCCGCAAGGCGCTGGGCGTCCCCTACGACGCCGACGGCGCAGGCGCACGGGCAGGAGCCGTCTCGGAGCCGGAGGTCCGCGGCCTTGCCGCCCTGCTGGAAAGAGCCGAAGCCGCCGGCCGGTCGCTCGGCACGGGCGACGAGGCCACAGGCTGGGTGGAGGCCTCGAAACTTCCCCCTCACGCGCTCTTGGCGACCGTGGCTCACGCCGTCGGCGTTCACATTGGCCGCGCAGCCGTACGCGCAGGCCATGATCGGGTGGTGCTCGCCGGCGGAGGGAGTCGAAACGCCGCCCTGACCGCCGCGATTCGGGTTGGCGCCCCCGACGCCGAGGTCCTCGCCAGCGCCGAACTTGGGGTTCCGGTGGAGGCACGCGAGTCGATGGAGATGGCGATCCTGGGCTTGCTGGCGCTCGATCGCACCCCCATCACGCTGCCCGCCGTGACCGGCCGAGGCGCAAGCCGCTGCGTCGATGCGGTCTGGTGCCTGCGTGCAGGCTGAACCGAATCTTCACGGCCCAAAGCACCCGACACGCATCCTTCTCGGCCACCGCGCTTCTACCCTTCGCGCTCATGGCACGGCCTTCGGTGCTGATCGTCGAGGACGAGCGAGAGATCGCCGACCTGATCCAGTTCAACCTGGTGCGGGCGGGCTTCGACGCCACGACCGTGCATCGCGGCAAGGACGCGCTGGAGGCGATCCGCAAGTCGCCCCCGGACATCGTGGTGCTGGACCTGATGCTTCCGGATCAGGACGGCCTGGAGATCTGTCGGCGCATCCGCGCCTCGGCCGAGGGCTCGCGCATCGCCATCGTGATGGTGACGGCGCGCGGCGACGAGGCCGACATCGTGACGGGCATCGAGCTGGGCGCCGATGACTACATCCCCAAGCCCTTCAGCCCTCGCGTGCTGGTCGCGCGCGTGAAGGCGGTGCTGCGTCGCTCGGGCGAGAGCCGCCCCGGCAACACGAAGCGCATCCAGATCGGCGACGGTCGCCTGTCCATCGATCCCGAGCGGCATGTCACCCTGATCGACGGCAAGACCGTCGAACTCACCCTGACCGAGTTCGGCATGCTGCACTTCCTGGCGCAGAGGCCCGGGTTCGTGCGCACGCGTGACCAGATCATCGCGGCGGTGCACGGCCGGAACGTGGTGCTGTCGAGCCGCACGGTCGACGTGCACATGACGGCGCTACGCCGCAAATTGGGCGACATGGGCGCCCTGATCGAGACCGTCCGAGGCGTCGGATATCGTCTGGCCGAGGGCGAGATCGCCTCGGCCGAATGACACGCCGACAAGACCCGATCATCCTGATTGCCGTTGCGGCCCTGCTGGCGATGGCGCTGGCGTGGTGGCGTGCATCGCCTGCCGCCGCGGCGGGCGCGGGCGTGGTCGCGCTGGCCGTGTTGCTGATGATGGGGCTTGCTCGCGGATCCGATCTTCGCCGTATGACCCGAGCGGTCCGTCGCATCGTGGCGGGCGATCGTGGCGCCTCGATGCCGCTTCGCGTGCGAGGCGGACTCGACCCGCTCAATCGCGCCATGCAGGATCTCGCGTCGGTGCTCGCCGGCACGCGTGAATCACTCGCCTCGGAACGGCTCCGGCGGCGCATCCTGGAGGAAGCCCTTCGAGAGGGGCTTGTGATCCTGGACGGACAGCAGCGGGTGATCGTGGCCAACGAGAACGCAGGCCGCATGCTTGGCTTCGAACCCGCCTCGGCACGTGGACGACTGCTGCAGGAATGCACCCGATGCCCGGACTTGAATCAGCTGCTCACGGAAGCGTTCGAATCGGGCAGCCGCCGCCAGACCGACCTGGAACCCCCCGCTGCACCGGGGCTGGTGGCCGAGGCGGTGGTGGCCTGCGTGACCGACGAGGCCGGCAGGCTGGTCGGTGGCCTGCTGTTGCTTGGTGACGTGACCGCGCAACGCTCGCTCGACCGCATGCGCAGCGATTTCGCCGCGAACGTGAGCCACGAGCTGCGCACGCCGATCACCAATATCCGCGGCTACGTGGAGACGCTGCTGCAAGTGGGCCTCGAGGATCCGGAGACTGCGCGCAAGTTCCTCGACATCGTGCATCGCAACGCCTCGCGGCTTGGCGCGCTCGTGGAGGACCTGCTCTCGCTCTCGTTCGTGGAGAGTCCGGCCATGCGCGAGCGCATCGAGATGGCCGACGTGCGCGTGGGCGGTCTGTTCGACTGGGTCGAGGCGGAGCTCGGGACCGCCGCCGAGGCGCGCGGAATCCGCATCACGCGTGCGGGGGATCCCGATCTCGGCGTGCATGCCAACGCGCTCCTGGCCGAGCAGGCGCTGGCGAACCTGGTGAGCAACGCGATCCGCTACGTGCCCGATGGCTCGCGCGTGGAACTCTCCGCCCGTGAGGAGGGCGAGTGGATCGCGATCGGCGTGCGTGACGAGGGTCCCGGCATTCCGGAACGCCATGTGCCGCGCCTGTTCGAGCGCTTCTACCGCGTGGAGACCGCGCGCACGCGCGAGGGTGGCGGCACCGGCCTTGGCCTGGCGATCGTGAAGCACATCGCGATCGTGCACGGCGGCTCGATCGACGTGGAGAGCGTGCAGGGCAAGGGAAGCACATTCATCCTCCGACTTCCCGCGGCCCGACCGCAGGCCGGGAAAGTGGGCGCGGACGGCGTGCCAAGGGCAGTCTGAACACATTCTTAACACTTCGAAACCGCTGCAGGAACGCGCAAATCAGCCCCAGCGGACAGACTCCACCGCCTATTCGAACCGCATCTGGAGAGAAGCTCACCATGCAACGAGCGATCAAGACCTGCATTCTGACCCTGTGCGCCGCGCTCGCGCTGGCCGCCGCCCCGCGCGGTGACGGGGATCTCTCGAAGCTCAAGGGCGAGATCAAGATCGACGGCAGCAGCACGGTCTATCCGCTCTCCGAGGCCATCACCGAGGACTTCAGCAAGCAGGCGCGCGGCGTGCGAGCGACCGTCGGCGTGAGCGGCACCGGCGGCGGCTTCAAGCGCTTCTGCAGGGGCGAGATCGACGCCTGCAACGCGAGCCGACCGATCACCAAGGCCGAGCGCGAGGCCTGCGAGAAGGCCAGCATCGAGTTCATCGAGCTGCCGATCGCCTTCGACGGACTGTGCATCGCGGTGCACCCGAAGAATGACTGGGTGAAGTCGCTCACCGTGGAGCAGATCCGACGCATCTACGGTGCGAAGGAGTCGGCGCGGCGCTGGAAGGACCTTGACCCGTCCTGGCCCGATCGACCCATCAAGGTCTACAGCCCCGGCACCGACAGCGGCACCTTCGACTACTTCCGCGAGGTCACGGTGGGCAAGGACGGCACCATCCGTCCCGACATGAGCGTGAGCGAGGACGACAACGTGCTGGTCAAGGGCGTCGAGGGGGACATCGACGCGATCGGCTACTTCGGCCTCACTTACTACAAGGAGAACAGCGGCTTGCTCCGCGCGATCGCGATCGATGGTGGCAAGGGTCCGGTCGCGCCGTCGGATGCGACGATCCTGGACGGAACCTACACCCCGTTCAGCCGCCCATTGTTCATCTACGTGAGCAAGAAAGCGGCCGCGCGGGCGGAGGTCGCGGGTTTCGTGGGATTCGCGATCGAGCATGCGGCCGAGTTGGCCGCGGAAATCGGATACACGCCCTTGCCAGCAAGCACGGGATCGACCGTGGCACGCAACTGGTCCGCCCGAAAGACTGGGACGCAGTTCCTCGACCCGGCGGGCGAGCGCGTGACGGGCCGACTCGCCGAGATCTACAACTGACGCCAGGCGACGCATGAGTACCGCCTCGACCAATCCCGCGCTGCTGGTCGTGCAGGCGGCCCGGCGAGGCCGCGTGCGCTCCACGGCCAACCGGGACTTCCGCGAGGGACTGATCCGGGGTGCGCTGGCGCTTGCGGCGCTTTTCAGCGTGGCCATCACCGCGACGATCCTGCTCACGCTCTCCTGGGAGACCTTTCATTTCATCGCGCTGCCCGAGGTGCGGCTGACCGACTTCCTGCTGGGCACCACATGGAGCCCGCTGCTTGGGGCGGAGCGGCACTTCGGCATCTGGCCGCTCGTGTGCGGCACACTGCTGGTGGCCGGCGTGGGCGCCGCCTTCGCGTTGCCGGTGGGTCTGGTGTCGGCGATCTATCTGAGCGAATACGCGCCGCCGCGCGTGCGCGCGACCCTGAAGCCCGTGCTTGAGCTGCTCGCGGGTGTGCCCACGGTGGTGTACGGGTTCTTCGCGCTCACGGTGATCACGCCGGGGCTGCAGTGGGTCTGCCGCGCGCTGCTCGGCGACCCGATCTTCCCTGTCTACAACGCCACGGGCGCGGGACTGGCCGTGGGCGTGATGATCCTGCCAATCGTCTGCTCGCTCAGCGAGGATGCGCTGCGTGCCGTGCCGCGAAGCCTGCGCGAGGGCGCCTACGCGCTCGGGGGCACGCGATTCGACGTGAGCGTGCGCGTGGTGGTGCCGGCAGCCCTCAGCGGCATCCTGGCGAGCTTCTTCCTGGCGATCACGCGCGCGATCGGCGAGACGATGATCGTGGCGCTCGCGGCCGGCGGACTGGCGCACATGACGCTGAACCCGGCCAGCGAGGTGCAGACCATGACCGCCTACATGGTCCAGATCTTCCTGGGCGACGCGCCGGCCTTCGGCGTGGAGAACCTCTCCAGCTACGCGGTGGCCGCGGTGCTTTTCGTGTTCACCTTCGCGCTCACCGTGGTGGGCAACGCCCTGCTGCGAGCCTTCCGCGAGGAATATGAATGAGCGGCGCGGCACGCACCACCGCGCGACTGCTGCAGGATCGCGCCTTCCTGCTGCTCTGCCTGGCGTTCACCAGCCTGTCGGTGCTCGCGCTCTGCATCCTTTTGACGAGCATCGCGGTGCAGGGATGGTCGGGGCTCTTCGACGCGGAGGCGGTGCAGGCCGTCTTCACCGAGGGACAGCTGTCGCGTGTGAAGGATCTGGTGCGGTGGAGCTTCTTCAGCGAGTTCGCCAGTCGACGCCCCGCCAACGCCGGCATCCACGCACCGCTGGTGGGCAGCGTGTGGGTGTGCGCGGCCTGCATGCTCTTCAGCCTGCCGATGGGCGTGGGCACGGCGCTGTATCTGGAGGAGTTCGCCGCGAAGTCGAGACTGACACGCTTCATCGACCTGAACGTGCGCAATCTTGCCGGCGTGCCGAGCATCGTCTACGGCATCATCGGCCTGACCGCGTTCAGCCGCATGTTCGGCCTGATCGGCGGACCGGATCGCGAACCGATCCGCATCGGTCCGGAGGGCTCCGCCTTCAGCCTGACCCTGCCCTTCGGCCAGAGCGTGCTTTCGGGTGGCCTCACCCTGATGCTCGTGATCCTGCCCGTGATCATCATCAGCACGCAGGAGGCGCTGCGCGCGGTGCCAAAGGGGCTGCGCCAGTCCAGCCTGGCGCTGGGGGCGACGCTGTGGCAGACCACGTGGCGGGTATCACTGCCTTCGGCGCTGCCGGGCATCCTGACGGGCTCGATCCTGGCGCTGAGCCGCGCCATCGGTGAGGCCGCCCCGCTGCTGGTGCTTGGAATCCCCGTGTTCATCGCCAGCACCCCGGAAGGGCCCATGAGCCCGTTCACCGTGCTGCCCTTCCAGATCTTCAACTGGGCGGGCCGCCCGCAGCCGGCCTTCCATCAGCTCGCGGCAAGTGCCATCATCGTGCTGCTGCTGGTGCTGCTTTCCTTCAACACCCTGGCGATCTACCTTCGACATCGCCTGCAGTCGAGAACCTCATGAACACGGTTGAGCCCACCTTCACCAAGCCACTGACCGCACCGGCGCCGGAACCGCGGCCGGAGCCGATCGACGACGCACCGGTCTTGATCCGGACCGTCGACTTCAGCGCGTGGTACGGCCTCTTCCAAGCGCTGCATGGCATCACGCTGGATCTGCCGCGCCATCGCGTCACGGCGCTGATCGGCCCGAGCGGATGCGGCAAGAGCACGTTCCTGCGGTGGATCAACCGGATGAACGACACGATTCCCGCGGCGCGCGCGGCTGGCAAGCTCACGCTCGATGGCGAGGACCTGCTCGACCGGGGCCATGATCTCGTGGAGCTGCGCCGACGCGTGGGCATGGTGTTCCAGAGGCCCAACCCATTCCCCAAGAGCATCTACGACAATGTGGCGTTCGGGCCGCGGCTGCACCGGCAGATGACGCGCTCGGAACTGGACGATCTGGTCGAGCGCAGCCTGCGCGCGGCCTCGCTGTGGGACGAGGTGAAGGACCGCCTGCAGGCGAGTGCACTGGGCCTCTCCGGCGGCCAGCAGCAGCGCCTCTGCATCGCGCGCGCGATCGCCGTGGGCCCCGAGGTCCTGCTGATGGACGAGCCCTGCTCGGCGCTCGATCCGCGCAGCACCGCGAGCATCGAGGCGTTGATCCGCGACCTGCGCAGCCAGTTCACCATCGTGATCGTGACCCACAACATGCAGCAGGCCGCACGCGTGAGCGACGGCACGGCGTTCTTCTACGAGGGGCGGCTGGTGGAATCCGGCCCGACCGATCGCATCTTCACCAACCCGCGCGAGAAGCGCACCGAGGACTACGTGACCGGCCGCTTCGGCTGATCGCGCAAGGAGCACCCGATGGCCGTCGACCTTCGCAACGAGATGGTGGACCTTCGCCGCAACCTGTTGGCGATGGGTGCGGCCGTCGAGCAGCGCGTGACGCGCGTGATCGAGTCCATGATCGAGGGTGACCTGTCGCTGGCCGAGAGCGTGAAGGCGAGCGACGCCGAGATCGACCGGATGGAACTGGAACTCGAGGCCAGTTGCATGCGGCTGCTCGCGCTGGCGCAGCCGGTGGCGGGCGACCTTCGCCTGATCCTTGCGGTGATCCGCATCAGCGGACAGCTGGAGCGCGTGGCCGACCTGGCGCGCGGCATCGCCAAGAAGCTCATCAAGGTCTCCGCGCTGGACTCGATCGAGATTCCCGGCGCCATGACCGATCTGGCATTCGCCACGCGCACCATGCTGAGCGACGCGCTGGCGGCGCTGGCCAACGAGGATGCCGCGCTGTGCAGGCAGGTTCGCCGCTCCGACCAGCGCGTGGACGACCTGTACAAGGAGATCCTGATCTGGGGCCGCGAGGAGATTCCGCAACACCCCGAAGCAGCCGCGGCGGCCATCGACGTGCTGACGATCGCCCAGCGTTTCGAGCGGATCGCGGACATGACCACGAACATCGCCGAGGACGTGATCTTCCTGGTCGAGGGCCGGGTGGTGCGCCACGAGGCCCATTGAGGGCCTGGTTGAGGCCGCCGGGATTCCCGGGTACCCTTCCTGACCCTCCCAGGAGCAGCCATGCATTACCCCCACAAGGTCAGCCGAATCAAGAAGGTCCGCAAGGTGGGCTTCCGCTCCCGGATGAGCACCCGCAAGGGCCGCAAGATCATCAATCGCAAGCGTCGGCTGGGTCGGGCGATCCGCGTTCGCTGAGGCCCGCGTGGCCTCGCCGCTGCTGCTCCTGATCGGGTTGCGCTGCTCCGGCAAGACGACCCTCGGGCAGCTCGCGGCTGATGCGCTGCATGTTCCGTTTCATGATCTGGATCCGCTGGCGCTGAAGCGTCTGGGACGCGCCACGGTCACCGAGGCTTTCGAACAGGATGGCGAGTTGGGGTGGCGCCGTGCCGAGTCCGAAGCGCTGCAGGATGCGCTGAAAGATGGAGCTGGAGTGCTCGCGCTGGGCGGCGGCTCTCCCACAGCTCCGGGAGCCGCCGCGTCGATCCGGGCCGCGCAGTCGAGGGGGGGCGCGCGCGTGGCGTTGCTGCATCCGGGCGAGCGGGAACTGGTTCGCCGCCTGGCCGCCGGGCGCGGCGATCGGCCGCGGCTGGACGCCGATGACGCCATGGAAGTCATGCGGCTTTCACGGGAACGCCTGCCGCTCTATCACTCGCTGGCCGATGCGGTGATCGACACGCGGCTGGCGACGCCTGCGTGCGTGCGACGACTCACCGCGCTGATCACGGCCGGTCGTTGACCTTCGGCTTGGTCGCGGGCCAGCGGATCACCTCCAGGCCGCTCTCGTCGGGAACCATCACGCCCAGTTCGCGAAGCGCCTCGAGCGCCGCCAACTGCTCGGCGGCCTTCTTGCTGGGGCCCCAGCAACTGCGGAAGCGCCGCTCGCCACTGACCACGGCGATCTCGAAGCACTTGGCGTGATCGGGCCCCTTCTCGTCAAGCACCATGTACATCGGCGGCGCCATGCCCAGCGACGTCAGGCTCTGCTGCACCACGCTCTTGTAGTTGTACTGGTGGCCCGTTCGCGAAGCCTGCTCGACGCGAGGCTCCAGCGCCCGCAGGAGCAGCGCGCGCGCGGCCTCGAGGCCTCCATCCAGATAGATCGCGCCGATCACCGCCTCCAGCACGGCGGCGCGCACCGACTGCGGCAGGCTGCTGCGCGGGCCCATGCCCTTGCCAAGCAGGATGCACTCGTCGAGTCCAAGTTCGCCGGCGATCTCCGCGCAGGTCTGACGGCTCACCACATGGCTCTTGACCTTCGTCAGCTCGCCCTCGAGCCGCTCGGGAAGCCATCGGAAGAGATGCTCGCAGGCGACAAGGCCAAGCACGGCGTCGCCCAGGAACTCCAGCCGCTCGTTGCTCACCAGCCGACGGTCGGCAATGCTGGCGTGCGTGAGTGCGGTGACCAGCAGCGAACGGTCGCGAAAGACATACCCGAGCCGCTGCTCAAGCCGCGCCAGCATCGTTTCGTCCATCCGACAAGCCTCCGCCAAGACCGTTGAGGTCTCGGCACACGAACCTTGAGTCGCGGGCTCTCCAGCGAACTCCGAGGTGGAGTGCGCTGGAGAGAGCGCGAGCGAACCGTCCCGCACGCGCGGGACACGAAGTGAGGGGTCGATCTTAGATCAGCCGACCCAGTGCAGCCTGATCGAGCAGGCGGGTCAGGCGGCGCTCATCCGCCTCGGTCGCGGCATGCACGTGAAGGCCCATGCGGCGCGGACCCGGATCATCGATCTCGTCGAAGAGACGCGCGACCTTGCCCACCAGATGAATGGCGGCGCCGCAACCGGGGAACTGAATCGACACGTCCACCGGCGTTCCAACCGGAAGTGCCGCGTCGAGTTCGACACGGATGCCGGATTCACTGATGTCGTAGGCGTGGCCCTCGAAATGGCCCTTGGTCTCAGGCGTGTTGCCATGCGCCCCCACGACGACGAACACCAGGGCGGTTTCCAACCGGAACCGCTCGGTGATGCGTCGATCCATGGTCGCTGTGGTCAAACTCGTCTCCTGAGCAAGGGTTGAGGCAGGCGTCGCCATGTCACGGTTATCGGTACGCGGAGTTCGGGAACTTGAACGAGATCCTGACATTCCCTGCAAAGATTCCGGGACACCCGAATGTGCCTCGGGACTTCATGTTTCCCAGAAGGAAGGGCCAAATTTCCCGCCGAAACGAGCGAAATCGCTATCCTGCCGCCCGCGTGACGAGCGAGAACGGTGATCCCGGCACCGCTGGATCGGCCTCAAGCCCGTCTCCGGCGGTATCAGAAGCCCTTTCCAGTGCAACCTTTGCGATCATCGGATACGGGAACCAAGGCCGCGCACACGCGCTGAACCTTCGCGAGTCCGGCGCTCATGTGATCGTGGGAGCCCGAGTTGGCGGCGCAGCGGAGGCTCGTGCCACCGAGGACGGCTTTCAGGTTCAGCCGATTGATCGAACTGCCGCTGAAGCCGATCTTTGCATTCTCGCGCTGCCCGACGAGGCCCACGCCGGCGTGTGGCAAGACCCCTTGCAGAGCGCGCTGAAGCCAGATGCGACGGTGGGATTCCTGCACGGGTTTTCGGTGCATTTCGGTGCGGTGCGCCCGGACGCGTCGATCGGCGTGGTGCTTGTGGCGCCCAAGGGACCCGGCCACACGGTTCGCGTGCGTTACACCCAGGGCCTGGGCGTGCCGGTGCTCTTTGCCGTGCACCAGCCAGGCCGCGACGCTTCGCGTACGCGCACGCTGGGATTGGCATGGGCGCATGGGATCGGCAGCGCACGCGCGGCGATCGTGGAGACGACCCTCGCGGCCGAGACCGAGACGGATCTGTTCGGGGAACAGACCGTGCTGTGCGGCGGCGTGATGGTCTTGGCGCAGGAGGCGTATCGCGCGCTCGTGGAGGCCGGCTACCCCCCTGCACTCGCCTACATGGAGTGCTGTCAGGAGCTGAAGCAGGTCGTCGACCTGATGTTCGAGCGCGGCCTGACCGGCATGCGCGCCGCGATCAGCAACACGGCGGAGTTCGGCGCCTTCGTGGCGCAGGAGCGGCTGGTCGATGACGCCGTGCGCGCGCGCATACGTGGCCTGCTCGCGGACATCCGGAGCGGCGACTTCGCGCGGCGATTCCTGGCCGACGCGGCGACCGGCTTCCCTTGGCTTGGTGCGCAGCGCACACGGGCCGAACATGATCCAATCGAGGCCGCAGGTTCGGAGGTGCGGCGCTGGATGCCGTGGCTGGATCCTTCCCGGAGAGCGAGCGACGCATGAACACGCTGCAGGCCATCGTGCTGGGAATCGTCGAGGGCGTGACCGAGTACCTGCCGGTCAGCAGCACGGGGCATCTGATCCTGACCGCCGCGGCGATGGGACTCGGCGCGCAGGATGGTGCGGCGGGCGACGCCGCGCAGCTGAAGGCGGCGGTGGATCGATTCAGCATCATCATCCAGGGCGGTGCGATCCTGGCCGTCGCGGTGCTGTACTGGCCGCGCGTGCGGCAGATCCTGCGTGGCGGCGTGAGCCTCGTTCGCCCGGGTGTGCGCGATGCGCAGGCCTCGATGGGAGTGCATCTGATCCTGCTGCTCGCGGCGGGCTTCGTTCCGGCGGCGATCGTGGGCGTGCTTGCGGGAAAGTGGATCAAGGCCAACCTGTTCGGGCCGCTGCCGGTGATCGGCGCGCTGGTCGTCGGCGGGATCCTGATGATCGTGATCGCACCGTGGCATCGCAGCCGGCTCCGTGCCTTCGGTGGCTCCTCCGGCGGCGTGTCGCACGCCGATGCACTGCGTGGCCTCTCGTGGCGAGGCGCGCTCTTCATCGGTTGCGTGCAGACGCTCGCCCTGTGGCCCGGCACCAGCCGCTCGCTGGTCACCCTGCTGGCGGGCATGCTGATCGGACTGCCTCCGGTCGCCGCCGCCGAATTCGCGTTCCTGCTGGGCCTGCCCACGCTGGGTGCGGCCAGCGCCAAGGATCTCCTGGAGGGGTTGCGCGAGATGGGCGCCGCCGAGTTTCTCGCCGCACTGGGTGGCCCCATGCCGGTGCTCGCGGGCTCGCTCGCGGCAATGGCCAGCGCCGCCGTGAGCGTGAAGTGGCTCGTGCGCTATCTCGGTCGTCACACGCTCGAACTCTTCGGATGGTGGCGGATCATCGTGGCCGGCGCCTTCGCGTGGGCGATCGCGATGGGCTGGATCGCGCGCTGATGCATGCCGGATAGCATCCTGCTTCCCCATGGGACAGGCCACGCTCGCGCTCCGAAACTTACTGATCCGCGTCGCGATCTTCGTGTTGCTGGCCGCGATCCTGGCATGGGCCGTGGGTGGGACGCTGTTCGGAAGTCATCGCGTGAACTTCCCCGCCGTGGATTGGGAGGGGCGAGAGTGGGCCGTACAGGTCGTGGGCAACGGACGCCAGCCGGACCGCGTGCGATGGTTGCTTGTCAGCCGTCGAGGCGAGGATCCGTGGACCGTGCATCCCGTGGCCGAAGCCGGCCAGTGGCGCGACCTTGTGGGCCCGGTCGCCGACCAGAACGGCCTTCGCATGGCGGTCGCGTCGGAAGGCCCGGGCGGAAAGACCTGGGAACTCGTGATCTTCGAGCGTGGTGGCGCGGCGCCCAAGCGCAGCCCGCTGCCGGGCGCGCCGATGGACCGTTCGCTGCCGCTTCCGAACTGATCCGCGTCAGTCGTCGCCGAACTTGATGCCCTGGGCGAGCGGCAGATCCGCCCCCCAGTTGATCGTGTTCGTCTGGCGACGCATGTACTGCTTCCAGCTGTCGCTGCCCGACTCGCGGCCGCCGCCGGTGTCCTTCTCGCCACCGAACGCGCCGCCGATCTCGGCGCCGCTGGTGCCGAGGTTGACGTTGGCGATGCCACAGTCGCTGCCGGCATGGCTCAGGAATCGCTCGGCGCTGCGCACGCTGTCGGTGAAGATCGCGCTAGAGAGCCCCTGATCGACCTCGTTCTGCAGCGCGATCGCCTCGTCCAGATCCTTCACGGTGAGCACGTACAGGATCGGCGCGAAGGTCTCCTCGCGGCAGATGCCGGGCATCTTGCCCATCGGCACACGCACGATCGTGGGCTCCACGAAGTGACCCGCGCGCTTCTTCTGCCGCTCGATGCCGGCGAGGCCGCCACAGAGCACCTTGCAGCCCTCCTGCTCGGCGCGCTCGATCGCAGCGCGCATGTCCTGCACGCTGCGCGAGGTGATGAGCGGACCCATGAGCGTGCCGTCCTGCAGCGGATCGCCGATCTTCACGCCGGCGTAGAGCTTCACCAGGCGCTCGACCAGCTTGTCGGCCATCGCCTCATGCACGATGAGGCGACGCGTGGTGGTGCAGCGCTGGCCCGCCGTTCCGACGGCGCCGAAGAGCACCGCGCGCTCGACCAGCTTCATGTCCGCGTCGGGCATCACGATGACGGCGTTGTTGCCGCCAAGCTCGAGCAGGCTGCGGCCCAGTCGGCCCGCGACCACCTGACCCACGCGTCGGCCCATGCGACAGCTGCCCGTGGCGCTGATGAGGGGCAGTCGGCGGTCCGCCACCAGGCGCTCCGCGACCTCGCTGTCCGCGCCGATGATCAGGCTGAACACGTCCGCCGCGTCCCCGCTGGTCGGCCGGAAGATGTCCTGCGTGCGCATGACCTCGGTGGCCACGCGGTTGCAGGCGATCGCCACGAGCGGCGTGAGCAGGCTTGGCTTCCACAGCGTGGCGTTGCCGCAGATGCCGGCGATCATCGCGTTCCAGGCCCACACGGCCGCCGGGAAATTGAAGGCCGTGATGCAGCCCACGGTGCCGAGCGGATGCCACTGCTCGTACATGCGGTGGGTCTTGCGCTCGCTGTGCATGGTGAGGCCGTACAACTGACGCGAGAGCCCCACCGCGAAATCGGCGATGTCGATGCACTCCTGGATCTCGCCCAGGCCCTCGGCCCGGATCTTGCCGGCCTCCATCGAGACTAGTTCGCCCAGATCGGCCTTCGCCACGCGGAACGCCTCGCCGATGCGGCGAACGATCTCGCCGCGCTGCGGCGCGGGCACCATGCGCCACTCGCGCTGCACGGCCACGCAGCGCTGCACCACGCGCTCGAGGTCCTCGGCGCCGTCCAGTCGGACGGCCATCAGCGGTTCGCCGGTGCTCGGGTTGTCGGTGACCACGCAGCCGGTGTCCGCCTTGGAGGGATCGACCAGGCGGCGATCGTCGGCGATGCGGAGTCGTTCAAGAAGAGGTCGGATCTGGCCCATGGAGCGCGAAGGGTACCGCGCAGACCCCCGCTTGCCCCCCGCACGCGCGTGCCGTACAAACTCGGCATGCCCCTCACCCGGGATCAGCTTGCCATCCGCGCCTCGAAGGAACTCCGCGACGGCTTCTACGTGAATCTGGGCATCGGCATCCCCACGCTGGTGGCCAACCATGTGCCCGCGGGCATGACCGTGTGGCTGCAGAGCGAGAACGGGCTGCTGGGCATGGGGCCCTTCCCCATCGACACCGAGGTGGACCCCGACCTGATCAACGCCGGCAAGCAGACCGTGACGGGCGTGCCCGGCCACAGCTTCTTCAGCAGCGCCGACAGTTTCTCGATGATCCGCGGCGGGCACATCGATCTGGCGATCCTGGGGGCGATGGAGGTGAGCCAGACCGGCGACCTCGCGAACTGGATGATTCCCGGCAAGCTGGTCAAGGGCATGGGCGGCGCCATGGATCTGGTGGCCGGCGTGAAGCGCCGCGTGATCGTGATGGAGCACTGCAACAAGAAGGGCGAGAGCAAGGTGCTGCCGAAGTGCACGCTGCCCCTGACCGGCGTGGCCTGCGTGGACATGCTCGTCACCGACCTCTGCGTGATGGAATTCGACCGCGCGAAGTCACGCTTCCGCCTGCTGGAAATCGCGCCGGGCGCGACCGTGGACGAGGTCAAGGCAAAGACGCCGGCGGAGATCCTGGTCGACCGCGACGTGAAGCCCGTCTCGCTCTGAGCGTCAGAGTTCCTTGATGCGGTGCTTCATCTGCGCCTTCAGGCGCATGATGATGCTGCTGTGCATCTGGCTCACGCGGCTTTCGGAGAGGTCGAGCGTCAGGCCGATCTCCTTCATCGTCATCTCCTCGTAGTAGTAGAGGATGAGGATGAGGCGCTCGGCGCGGCTGAGACCCTTCGTGAGCAGCGCCTGCACGTCGTTGCGGTGAAGACGGTCGAGCGGGCGGTCCTGCCGCGCGTCCTCGATCACGTCGACCTCACGGCCCTCCTTGCCCGCGTCCGCGTCGTTCCACTTGCGGTGCATGCTCACCACGCTGACCGGACGGCTGTCACGACTGAGCTTCTCGAATTCTTCGGGCGCGACGTTCAGGCGCTTGGCGACCTCGGCGTCGGTGGGCTTGTGCCCCTCTTCCATCTCGATGGTCTTGCGCACGCGCTCGACCTTGGCGGTGCGGCTGCGCACCAGGCGCGGCACCCAGTCCATGGCACGCAGCTCGTCGAAGATCGCGCCGCGGATGCGCTGCGCGCAGTAGGTCTCGAACTTCACGCCACGATCGGGGTCGAACGCGTCGATCGCGTCCATGAGCCCGAAGAGGCCGGCACTCATGAGGTCCTCCACATCGACCTCGCTTGGCAGCCGCTTGTGCAGGCGCTCGGCGGTGAAGCGCACCACGTCGAGATAACGCTCGATGAGGCGGTTGCGGAGCGCCTGCCGAGAGACGGTCTCCGAAGGCAGGCCCACGTAGCACCGCCACGCGGCATCGATCGCCTCGGGGGTGTCAAGGGGCATGGTCTCGGGGGCCGGTGCCGCCGGCTTGGCCGAACGACCACGGGTCGCGCCTCGGCGCGATTGCGATTTGGACTGCGAAACGGGTGCAGCCTGCGCGGTGGCCTTCCTGGCTCCGGAACGCGGCTGTGCACTTGCCTTGGACATGCGGTCGCTCCTTGACCAACGTCCTGTGAACGAAGGCGACGGCGTCACCTTTCGAGTGAAGCGGACATCGTGCCCGCCTCGAGCATGCGCCGAATCCTTGGCGGCACCTCGATGGGCGCAGTCTAACGGATGCCTTGACGAGTGCAAGTGGCGAGTGGCGCGATCCCGGAGATTGATCTCACGCCATCGCGTGATGTCGCTCGCACACGCGCTCGATCCATCCGGACGTGACGGGCGCAAGATCACTCGAGGTCCCGCTTCCATGTCCCACCCATGCCAGAGGCAGACCCGTCGCCGCGATCACGCGCAGCACGGGCTCCAGACGAGCGGCAAGATCCACGCGCGTCAGCGCCACGCAGGTGGCACCGACCCGGATGGACACCTCAAGCTGTCGTCGCAAGGCGGCCTCGTCGGCGTCGGCCGCCAGCACCGCGCAGACCGCCTGCGGCGCAAGTGCCTGCAGCGCACGGGCATGCGAACCCAGACGGTCGCCGTCGCGTGGGCCGGCACCGGGGAAGTCCACCAGCACGAGCGATCGATGCCCGAGGCTAGCCGCGACATCGGCGATGTCCGCGGCTCGCGGTGAGGCGTGCAGCGGCAGGCCGAGCGCGTCGGCGAAGCCGCGCAGATCGTTGGCGTGCGTCTCGTCGCCTGCGGAAAGCAGGCCGACATTGCAGCGATCACGGCCATTCAGGCGCGCCGCCAGTCCGCACACCACGCGCGTGACGCCGCTTCCCGGCGCACCGAGGAACGCCCAGACCTCGCGTGCACCCGAGGAAGGTACGACTGTCACCGTTCGCAGGGACCCCGGATCGAAGCGACCCTCGGCGGCCTGCGCGCGCAGGGCGGTCACGCTGGCCAGCAGACGCAGCCGCGTGCGCGCCATCGACGCACGCGTTCCGATCGGCCGGACCAGCAGTTCCACCGGCGCCTTCCGGCTTTGCTGCGAGCGCCGCCACTCGAGAATCTCGAATCCTCCGGGATGACGCGCGTGCGCCCGCTGCAATGCATCCCGCTCCGAACGACCCAGGCAACGCGTTGGTTCCGTCACGATGTCTCCTCGTGTCCTCATGCAGCGGCGGGTTCGCCCGCCGACTCGATGTGAAGTTCGCAATCCTGCGGAATCTCGCCCCGCGCGAGCACGGTGACTTCGCCGAGCCGTCCTCGCAACGCGCGACTCACCACGCCGCGCATACGGTCGGGCGTCACGACCACAGCCGGCTCGCCTCGCTCAAGCAGACGCCGAAGTCCTGGTGCCGCGCTCCGCACCAGACGCTCTGCGATCGCCGCATCCGGCACCACGCTGCGTTCCGCCGCTCGCAACGCCGCCTCGCCCTCCAGCGCCTCGGCGCCGACCCACACGGCCGACAGCTGACGGCCGTTGCCGCCGATGCGCTGGATCAGCCGCTCGCACAGCGCGCGCGCCCCGACCGAACGCGCACGACGGATGGCGTCGTCGGGATCCTGCGGATTGGCCGCATGCACGGTCTCCGCGATGCGCTCGAGGTCCCGGACTGGCAGCCCCTCCCGCAACAGGCCCTGCAGGAGGTCGCGCAGGCGATCGATCGGCCACGCGGACCCTGAAATCAGTGCCGCGGCGCGCGGCGCGGTGCGCTGGAGGCGATCGAGCATGCGGCCCACCTCCTCCACGCTCAGCAGCTCCCACGCCCTGCGTCGCAACACCTCCATCAGGTGGCCCGCCAGAGCGCCCGAAGGGTCGGCGATCGCCAAGCCGCGCGCCTCAAGGGCTTGGCGCGACTGCGCAGGCACCCAGACGGCGGGAAGGCCATGTGCGGGTTCCGTGGTCGGCTCCCCTGCCACATCCGGAACGCCGCCCTTGGGATCCATGACGAGCAACGCGTTCGTGCGCAGGCTTCCCGCGGCGACCACGGCGTCGCGCAGGCGAATGCAGTACGCCAAGGGGTCGAGCGCCGCATCATCGCGAACGCGCACCGCCGGGACCAGCACCCCCATCTCCTGCGCCAGACGACGCCGCACCGACGCGACCTGGTCCAGCAGCGCGCCCGGCGCCTCGGACGCCAGCGAGAGCAATCCAACGCCGAGATCGATCGAGAGCGGCTCGACCATCAGGGCATCCTCGATGCGATCGGACTCGACTTGCACCGGCGACTCGGCTGCGGAGGCCGCCGCACGCACGCGCGCCGTCCAGATGGCCGCTCCCGCCAGCAGCGCGGCCGCGCCAAGCAGCGGCACCGCCGGCAACGAGGTGCACGCAAGTCCCACCAGCAACGCCGCCACCAGCCAGAGTGCGGCCGGCTTCGAGGCGAGTTGCTGCGGAATCTCGCGACCAAGCGTGTCACCGCTGGCGGCCTTGGCGCTCACGAGTCCGCTGGCCGTGGCCACCAGGAATGCCGGGATCTGCGTGACCAGGCCGTCGCCCACGGCCAGCAGCGCGAACACGCGCGCGCTCTCGGCGGCGCCCCACCCTTTCTGCAGCACACCCACCAGCACGCCACCCACGATGTTCACCAGCACGATCAGCAGACCCGCCACGGCGTCGCCGCGCACGAAGCGACCGGCGCCGTCCATCGCGCCGTGGAAGTCCGCTTCGCGCAGCAACTCCTCGCGACGGCGGCGCGCCTCGGTGGCATCGATCGCGCCTCCGGCAAGGTCCGCGTCGATCGCCATCTGTCGACCAGGCAGTGCGTCGAGCGCGAAACGTGCGGCGACCTCGCCCATGCGCACCGAGCCGCGCGTGACGACCACGAACTGCACCACCACCAGCATGGCGAAGACGCTCAGCCCCACGACGGGATTGCGGCCGGCTCCCAGCAATCCGAAGGCCTCGATGATGCTGCCGGCGCTGGCCGCCGCCGAGGCCGCGTCAGGTGCTTCGGTGCCCAGAATCAGCCGCGTGCTGGCCACGTTCAGGCCCAGTCGAAGCAAGGTGGTGCCAAGAACCAGCGCCGGAAACACGCTGAAGTCGAGTGGCCGGCGCATGCTCGCGGCGGTGGCGAGCACCACGCCGCTCAACGCGAAATTCACCACGATCAGCACGTCCATCGCCCACGCCGGCAACGGCAGGACGAGCGTGGCCACGAGACCCACGAACAGGGCCGGAACGAGCCACTCGAATCGACCTCGCGGCATGCTCACGCCAACCTCCATCGGCCCATCGGGCCCCGGCGCATGCGCGGAGCGGAGGCTCGATCCTCACGCTGCGCGTCGGATCGGGTCATGCGGAGGGTTCGATCGAAGGCACGCATCGCCAATCGCAGCTGCAGGAAGCCGAGCACGAGCGCCGCAAGCAAGGCTCCAAGGGCCCCTGCACCCACGAACAGCGTCGCGCCCCAGAGGGCGTCGCCAAGCGGACGATGCACGAGCGATGGAAGCGCCGCGATCCATGGCACGATCGCCACCACACCGCCGACGATCGCGGAGATCGCCAGGATCCATCCGGCGGAGACCGATCGCAGGCGCGCCGCCAAGGGCGTGCGCGGCATCGGTCGCCACGAGCGCAGCCGCGTCCAGCCTCCGTGCACAAGCACGTGCGCAGCCGCCGCGGCACCCAGGACCAGCAAGGTCGCGATCAAGGCCGGCAGCACGGCCGCGCGCCAGTCGCTTCCTGACACGGCTGAAGCATCCACCGCCAGTGAGCCACGAAGCCAACCCTTCGCACCGATCGCGATCGGGCCCGCCGCCAGCGAAAGAAGTCCAAGCGCGATCAGTCCACTCACCGCCGAGGCCAGCCACGGCGCGCGCGGCCCATGACCGTCCTCGATCGCACGGGCTCGCCGCGCGGGCGACGCCTCGACCGGCCGCTCCTCTCCATCGCCCAGAAAGTTCACGCCACCCCTCCCGCCAGCCGCGCAAGAACGCCGCGCAGCAGCTCGGTCTGCGCGGCCCACACGCCAACGGCGGTCGCGGCAAGCATGCCAAGGCCCGTCGCGGCGCGCACGCCGAAACCACCCGCAAGCGTCATCACGCCGGGTGCCGATCGCACGATCACACCTCCGATCGCGGCCCCCGCCATCGTGAGCGCGAGCACCGGAAGGCTCACGCGAAGCGCCAGCTGCGATGCCGCGTCAAGCGCCGATGCGATGCCCTCGGCCCCGAATCCCCACGCCGCCTGGCCCTCGCGTCCACGCGCCGCGGTGGTCACGACGGTCTCGATGCCTCCAACCGCCACAAAGCAGGCGGCCGAGCACCAGCCCAGCGTCGCTTCCGCCGCATTGCCCTCAGGTTCCGCAGCTTCCGGCTGCGCCGCATCGCCAAGCCCAAGCCCCATCTGCTCACCGATCAGTCGGCCCGCGAGCCGAAGACCGCTCGCCGCGGCCGCCGCCGTGGCACCGACCATCGCGCCCACCACGAGTTCCTGCGGGGCCCAGAGCCACGGCGACTCCGCGGGCACCATGGTTCCCGCGCCCATCGGCCACGCGACCACCGCCGCGATCAGCACCAGACCGGCGCGCATGGAACCCGGCATGCCCGTGAAGGCGGGCACAAGCAGCGCCGCCCCCGCCGCGCGCAGCATCGCGGGCATTCCCGGCAGCAGCATGGCCATCCACGCCTGCTCACTCATGCGCTCCCCCAGCAGCGCATGGCAAAGTCGATCATCTTGGCGGTCATCCAGCCAGCCAGCGCAAGTGCGCCCACGGCCGTCACAAGCAACCTTGGCGCGAAGCCCGCTGCGGCGTCGTGCACGTTCGCGAGCGACTGCAGCAATCCCGACACGATGCCCGTTCCAAGCGCAAGCAGCAGCAGCGGCAAGGCCACCACCAGCGCCACGCCGAAAGCGGCCTGCAGAAGTCCAAGCATTCCGGCGTCGCTCATGTGGCCGTGCCTCCCGTGACGCCCGTGACCAGACCCGAGGAGACCAGCGCCCACCCATCGACCGCGACGAACAGCATCAGCTTCAGCGGAAGGCTGACGAGCGTGGGTGGCGTCATGAACATGCCGAGGCTCGCCAGCGTGGCGGCCACCGCAAGATCGATCGCAAGGAACGGCAGCAGCAACTTGAAGCCGAGCATGCACGCCACGCGCAGTTCGTTCAGCGCGTACGCGGGCAGCAAGGTCATCGTGTCGATGTCACGCCGCGATGGCGGCGCGGCGGGATCGATCGCCTGTCCCTTCGCCCGCAGGACCGTGGCCAGCGTGGATCCGCCGCCGGAGCGTTCCAACTGGTCGAACATGAACGTACGCAACGGCGTCTCGGCCCCGCGCAGCGAGGCTGATGGATCCTTGGAGTTGCCGGCCGCAAGACTGGCAAGCCCGCCGCGCCACGCCGCATCCAGCGTGGGCCCCATGGAAGCGAAGGTGAGCGCCGCGGCGAGCCCCGTCATCACGAGTCCACCGGGCACCGAACCGAGCCCCAGCCCCTGCCGCAAGATCCCGAGCGTGACCAGCATGCGAGGGAAGCACGTGCAGAGCGCAAGGCCGGCAGGCAACAGCGTGACCGCCAGCGCCGTGGCGGCCCATTGCGCGCCCGTCTCGATGCCTGCGGGCACGGAGGCGATCACGACGCGAGCCTCCGAAGGGCTGCGGGCGCTTCGGGGGCGTCGGCGCTGAACTCGGCCAGACGCTGGAATCCCTGCGCGCTCTCGCCCACCAGCACCACACGATCACCGACCCGCACCAGCGAGAGCGATCGACCTCGACCCATCTGGGTGCGATCCATGACCTGAATACCCGAGGAGGGCCGCCGCTGGAGTCGCTGAGCGCGCCGCACCAGCGCGAACGCCGCGACCAACCCCGCGACCAGACAGACCAGCAGCGGAATCCACGCTCCAGCGCTCACATCGGACGGTGCAGCCGCATGCATCGACACCACCTGGGCCTCCGGATCCATCGCCAGTGCCGCACTCCCAAGCGACATCGCGCCTGCGACACAGGTACAACGGAACACGAGCATGCTCGCTCTGGTGGGCAGGCGCCGATCCATGGCTGGGCCCTCGATCAAAACGGCCAGCACACCGCTGGCTCGGTCGGCATCCATGCCGACCTTCGATCATCGGCATCCGGGGGCCCTCTTCGCCAATCGTTTCATGGCTTCCGGACCCATCCCGAGGGACGCCGATCGGTACCATCCCCCCCGTGCGGATCCCGCTCCTTCCCCTGCTTCTGACCCTGGCGGTGGCGACTGGCCATGCGCGGGCCCAGACGGAGTACACGCTCGACGACTTCGACCAGTGGAAGCCGACACCCGGGCCCACCACGCTGGATCCCATGCTGCAGCAGGCGCGTCTGGCCCTTGCCAACGGCGAGCCGCAGCGCGCCTACACCCTGGCCACCACCTTTCTGGATCAGAACCCCCTCGCGAAGGCGCGCCCGGACGCCCTCCTGATCAAGGGCGACGCCGATCTGGCCATGGACAACGAGTGGCAGGCCCTCTTTTCCTACGAGGAGATCGCCCGCCGCTACGCCACCACCACGGTGTTCATTCCGGCGCTGGAGCGCGAGTTCGAGATCGCGCGCGCCTATGTGCATGGCCTGCGCAAGCGGTTCCTTGGGACCTTTCGCGTGCTCGAGGCTGGCGACGACGGTCAGGAGATCCTGATCCGGATTCAGGAGCGCCTGCCGGGCAGCGAGTTGGCCGAACGAGCCGGCATGGAGCTTGCGGACTACTATTTTCGGATTCGCGACATGCCGCTGGCGGCCGACGCCTACGACCTGTTCACGCAGAACTACCCGCGCTCACGACAGGTGGTGAAGGCTCGCCTTCGACTGATCTACGCGTATTACGCGCAGTTCAAGGGTCCGGAGTTCGAGGGCCAGGGCCTGCAGGAGGCGACTGCCAAGCTGAAGCAGCTGCAGTCCGACGAGCCTGCGGTGGCGCAGAAGATCGGCGCCGACGCGCTGCTGGTTCGCATCTACGAGAGCGAAGCGGCACGCCTGAAGACGCAGTCGGACTGGTACGTGAAGGTGAACGACTGGATCGCCGCCGAGCTGATGATCCGCGCTCTCGTGCGCAAGTACCCGAACTCGATCGCCGCCATCCAGGCGCTGCGCGAGATCCAGACGATCCTGGACCAGTTGCCCCACAGCATCCTGAAAAATTGCCCGGACTACGCAGCGCTTCGCAAGGCGATCGTGGGAACCGAGGGCCCGGCGGATCCGCCCGGCATCGCACCCGCTCCCGAGACACCGCTGCCGGCGACCGCTCCCGAGACCCCCGCGCAACCGGTGCCGGGCGCCACTGCGCCCGCCGACGCGAACCCCGCTCCACCCGCCGGAGCCTCGCCATGACCGGGCGGTTCCTGATCTGCGCCGTGCTGGCGCTGCTGGCCGCGTGCTCGGGCGCGAAAGGCTTCAAAGCCGGCACGCTGCATCCGACGAAATACCGCTCGATCGCGGTACCGATCTTCCAGAACTCGACCTACGATCGCCAGGTGGGCTACCAATTGACCGAGGCGCTCCAGAAGCGTCTGCAACAATCGAGCCCCTACGCCATCGTTGGCGAGGGAACGGCGGACACCGTGCTGCGTGGCAAGGTGACGGCCGTGAACCTGCGCCAGATCAGCCAGAGTCTGGGCACCGGACTGACCGAGGAACTCGGTTGCACCGTCACGGTGGACTGGGAATGGATCGACATGCGGACCGGCAAGCCCATCATCGCGCGCAACGGTTTCGCCAGCAGCGGCACCGTGGTCGCGAGCCGCCCGCAGGCCGAGCCTCTGGATCTTGCCCGCTATCAGGCCGTGCAGAGCCTTGCCGATGACATTGTGGCCAACTTGCAGGCCGATTGGTGAACCCGATGCGAACCACACCCCACGAACAGCCCCATACGCCCCCGATGCAGTTCGCCCGCCAAGATCCCGGGTCACGCGGCCCCGGTGGGCCCCAGCGCCCTGGCCCGTCGCCGGCGCGTCCGCCGCGTCAGTTCATGACCTGGCTCACGGTGGCCCTGCTGCTGTCGCTGGTCTACGTCGTCGTGAGCGGAAGCACCACACGCGGCGTGCAACTGGACAGCTGGCGGCAGTTCATGACCTACGCCAAGGACGGATTCATCGAGCCCGGTTCGGTGGTCATGCAGAGCGATCGCCTGATCGCCAAAGTGAAGCCTGGCACCAAGGGTTTCAGCGAGCGCTTCGGTGACGAACCGGCGCCGGTGTCGGTCACCATCGCGCCGACCGCGCACGCGAAGTACATGGAGGATCTCGACACCGCCAACGTGCCCTATCGCGTGGACATGGCCACGGGGGCGCTCTCGCAGGTGTTGCTCACGATCCTGCCGACGGTCATCGTGCTGGGTCTGCTGTGGCTCCTCATCTCGCGCAGCATGCGCGGCGCGGGCGGCGGACCGGGCGGCATGCTGGGCGGATTCGGTCGCAGCCGTCACCGCGAGACGAACAAGGAGGGCGCGCAGGCCACCTTCGCCGACGTCGCGGGCATCGACGAGGCGAAGGAGGAGGTCGCCGAGATCGTGGAGTTCCTGAAGAACCCCAAGCGCTTCCAGAAGCTCGGTGGCCGCATTCCCCGCGGCGTGCTGCTGGAAGGTCCCCCGGGTTGCGGCAAGACCCTGCTTGCGAAGGCGATCGCCGGCGAGGCCGACGTGCCCTTCTTCTCGATCAGCGGCAGCGACTTCGTCGAGATGTTCGTGGGCGTGGGCGCGAGCCGCGTGCGCGACCTCTTCAAGCAGGCGAAGGACAAGGCGCCGTGCATCATCTTCCTCGACGAGATCGACGCCGTGGGCCGGCGCCGCGGCGGCGGCTTCTCGAGCGGCGGCCATGACGAGCGCGAGCAGACGCTCAACGCGATCCTGGTCGAGATGGACGGCTTCGAGGCGAGCGATCAGGTCATCGTGATCGCGGCCACGAACCGCGTGGACGTGCTCGATCCGGCGCTCACCCGCCCCGGCCGCTTCGACCGCGCCGTGGCCGTGCAGCTTCCCGACGTGGCCGGCCGTCGCCAGATCCTGGGTGTGCACGCGCGCAAGGTGAAGATGGGTGCTGACGTCGACCTGGACAAGCTCGCGCGCAGCACGCCGATGTTCAGCGGCGCCGACCTGGCGGCGATCATCAACGAGGCGGCGATCCTCGCCACCATGGCCAACAAGGAATCGATCGAGATGACCGATCTCGACGAGGCGCGCGACAAGATCCGCTGGGGCCGCGCGAAGAAGAGCCGCAAGATCGAGCAGCAGGAGCGCATCGCGACCGCGTACCACGAGGCGGGCCACGCCGTGCTGCAGATGCTGCTGCCCGACGCCGACCCGCTGCACAAGGTCACCATCATCCCGCGCGGCCAGGCGATGGGCGTGACCTTCAGCCTGCCCGAGAAGGATCGCTACGGCTACGCGCAGCGCTATCTCAGCGCGACGATGCGCGTGCTCTGCGGCGGGCGTCTGGCCGAGGCGCGCAAGACCGGTGACATCTCCAGCGGCGCCGCGATGGACATCAAGATGGTGACCACCTACGCGCGCGCCATGGTGCTGGAGTGGGGCATGAGCGAGAAGCTTGGCTTCGTGCGCTACGCCGGCGACGACAGCCGCGAGAGCTTCCTGCCCGACAAGGACTACAGCGACGACACTGCGCGCATGATCGACGAGGAGATTCGCCGCATGGCCGAGGCGGCCTACGCTGACGCGAAGTCGATGGTCGAGACCAACTGGGACAAGATCACCGCCGTCGCCGAGGCGCTGCTTCGACTCGAGACGTTGCAGTCCGAGGAGGTCGAGCGATTGATGCGCGGCGAGCACGTGGAGCGCCCGACGGTCGCGCAGATGCTGGCGGCGAAGCCGGCCGTGCCCGCCACACCCCCCGCCACCGCCGGCGACGAGCCGATGGGTGGCGCGGTGCCCAGCCCGGCCTGATCCCTCGCACTCGGGAAACAATCGAGGCCCACGGCTTGGCCGTGGGCCTCGTTCATTTTTCAGTCTTGCGTCCGCCCGTCAGACCAGCAGCGTGGCCGGATTCTCGAGCAGGCCCTTCAGCTCCTTGAGCCAGCGGGCGGCCATGGCCCCGTCGATCACGCGGTGGTCGCTCGACAGCGTCGCGGTCATCTCGAAGCCGATCGTGAGCTCGTCGTTGCGCACCACGGGCTGCTTGAGCGCCGCGCCACAGGCGAGGATCGCGCTGTTGGGCGGATTGATGATCGCCGTGAAGTGCTCCACGCCAAACATGCCCAGATTGCTCACGGTGAAGGTGCTGTCGGCCATGTCCTCGGCCGAGAGGCCGCGGGTGCGTGCCTTCTCGCCGAGCGTCTTCGCCTCGGAACTGATCGTGCGAAGGCTCTTGCGGTCGGCGTCGCGGATCACCGCCACCACCAGACCGCCACCCTTCGACTCGTCCAGCGCCACGGCCACGCCCACGTTCACCTGCTTGTGCACGGCGATCGCGTCGCCCGCCCAGCTGGCGTTCACGTAGGGGTGACGCGCCATCGCCAGCGCGCAGCCGCGCACGATGAAGTCGTTCACGCTGAGCTTGATGCCGGTCTCGGCCAGCTCGGTGTTGAGCTGCTCGCGCATGGCCATGAGCCGGTCGAGCTCGAAGCGCATGCTGACCTGATAGTGAGGAATGGTGGTCTTGCTCTCGACCAGACGGCGCGCGATGGTCTGGCGCATGCCGCTGACGGCCACACGCTCGCTCTCGAGGCCAGCCATCACCAGGCCACCCGACACGCGCGTGGTGGCGGGTGCCACCGGCACGGCGAGAGCCTGCGCAGCGGGCGCCGCGACCTGCGCGAAGGGCACCGCCGGACGCGCCGAGGCGTTCTCCATCGCGGTCTGCACGTCGCGCTTGATGATGCGTCCACCGGGGCCGCTTCCCTTGAGCGACGAAAGCGGAATGCCCGCCTCCTCGGCCATGCGACGCGCCACGGGGCTCACGCGAATGCGCTGGCCGCCCACGGTCACGGTCTCGTCCTCGTCCGCGGACTTCGCCGCGGGTGCCGACGCCACAGGCACCGGTGCGGGGGCAGGCTTCGCGGCCGGTACCGCCTTCGGCGCCGCCACTCCACCACCACTGGCCGCGACGGAGAGATCCTCGCCTTCCTCGGCGATCACGGCGATCTGCGTTCCCACCTTCACGCTCTGGCCCGCGGGCACAAGCAACTTCGCGATGCGGCCGTCGTCGAAGACGGGCATCTCCATGGTGGCCTTGTCAGTCTCGATGTCGGCCACGACCTGGCCGCTGGTGACCTCGTCGCCTTCCTTGACGTTCCAGCGCACGATGGTGCCGGCCTCCATGGTGTCGGAGAGCCGCGGCATGGTGACGGAGATGGGCATGGGCGCTTCCTTGCTGCTCAGGCGTTGTAGGTGGCGGCGCGCACGGCCTCGCAGATCTTGCGGGCGTTGGGCAGGTACTCCTGCTCCAGGTTGTACGCGTAGGGCGCAGGCACGTCGGCGGTGTGCACGCGATGCACGAAGTTGTCGAGGTCGTCGAAGCAGTGCTTGTGCACCTGGGCGGCAAGCTCGCTGCCCGGGCTGCCGAAACTCCAGCTCTGGTCGACCACCACGCAGGTGCTGGTCTTCTTCACGCTGCGCACCACGCTGCCGATGTCGAGCGGCCGGATCGTGCGCAGGTCGATCACCTCGCAGTCGATGCCTTCCTTCGCAAGGGCCTCGGCGGCCTCAAGCGCGAAGTGCACCGGACGGCCCCATGTCGCGATGGTGCAATCGGCGCCGGCGCGGCGGATGCGGCCCTGGCCGAACGGCACCAGGATCTCCTCGCCCTCCGGCACATGGCCCTTCATGCCGAGCATGCGCTCGCTCTCCAGAAAGAACACGGGATCGTCGTCGCGGATCGCGGTCTTCAGCAGGCCCTTGGCGTCGTCGGGCGTGGCCGGAATGGCCATCTTCAGGCCGGGCACGTTGCTGTACATGCCCTCCACACACCAGCTGTGCGTGCTGCCGAGCTGGCCGCCCGCGCCGTCGTTGCCGCGGAACACGACCGGGCAGCCGAACTGGCCGCCGCTCATGTAGAGCATCTTGGGCGCGTTGTTCAGGATCGGGTCGGCCGCCACGAGGCTGAACGACCAGCTCATGAACTCCACGATGGGTCGAAGGCCCTGCATCGCCGCGCCAATCGCGAGGCCGGCGAAGCCGCTCTCGCTGATCGGGGTGTCGATGATGCGTCGCGGGCCGAATTCGTCCAGCATGCCCTTGCTCACCTTGTAGGCGCCGTTGTAGTGCGCAACTTCCTCGCCGAGGAGGAACACGCGCTGATCGCGGCGCATCTCCTCGGTCATGGCCTCGCGAAGGGCGTCACGGAACTCGATCTCTCGCAGCGCGCTCACAGCACCTCTCCCTTCGGGTCGATCGCCGTGAAGCTTGGCGTGTTCGGAGCGCCGCCCATGAAGGTCGGCCGGCTCGAGCCGGGATACGGGCCCCACGGCTCCATGTAGACGTCGGTGTAGAGCTCGCCGGCCTCGGGCATGGGGCTCGCGTCGGCGAAGGCCACGCAGTCGCGCACCTCGGCCTTCACGTCCTTCCACATGTCCTTCGTCTCGGACTCGGTCACCACGCCGTTCTCGAGCATGTACCGCTCGAGCTTGCCGATCGGGTCGTCGCTCTCCCAGGCCTCCTCCTCGTCGCGCGTGCGGTACTTGCGCGGGTCGCTCATGGAGTGGCCCTTGTAGCGGTAGCAGCGCAGGTCGATGAACCACGGACGGCTGCGCTCGCGCGCGTCGTCGACGACCTGCTTCATGCCCCAGTAGCACTCGAGCACGTCCATGCCCTCGACGACGGCGGCATCGATGCCGTAGCCGATCGCCTTCGACTTCAGATCGTGCGCCATCGTGGTGCCGCGATGGATGCTGGTGCCCATGCTGTAGCCATTGTTCTCGACCACGAACACCACCGGAATGTCCATCAGGCCGGCAAGGTTCATCGCCTCGTGCAGCGCACCCTGGTTCAGCGCGCCGTCACCCAGGAAGCAGAGGGTGACGCGCTTGTTGCGGCCGTTCTGCATGACCTCGTCCTCGTACTTCGTGGCGAAGGCGAGTCCGAGCCCGAGCGGCGTCTGCGCGCCCACGATGCCGTGACCACCGAACATGTTGTTCGGCTTGTCGAACATGTGCATCGATCCACCCTTGCCCTTCGCGCAGCCGTCTATGCGGCCGAACATCTCGGCCATGCATGCGCGCGCGGTCATGCCGCGGGCCAGCGCGTGGCCGTGGTCGCGGTATGCGGTCACCAGCGGGTCCTCCGGCTTGGTGGCGGCGACGCAGCCGACCGCCACGGCCTCCTGCCCGATGTACACGTGGCAGAAGCCGCCGATCTTCTTGTCCTGGTACGCCTGCATGCAGCGCAGCTCGAACTCGCGGATCAGCATCATGTCGCGCAGCCACTTCTTCAGCGTGGCCGGCGGCGGCGGGGTGCGGTCGGAGGCAAGGCGCGGGGCGCCGGCGCCGCGATGGACGTCGAAGAGCCTTCGGGTGTCGGTGGATGGGGTGGACATGGTGGTCTTGTCCGAATGCCTCACATCGGCACGCGGCCAAGCACCCCGTTATAGAGGGAAAGACATTTCGGGGCAACGCCAACCCCCGATGATGGCCTGGAAATGGCCTTTCAGGGGGTCTGTGTGGCGGGCTTGGCCGGCTCTCCGGGCTTGGCGGCCTCGGCGACCTTGGTCGCGCTGGCGGTTCCGAGCAGTCGGGCTCGGAGGGCGAGCAGCGCCGTCTCGAGTTGAGGGTCGGTGCCGGTCGCAAGGATCTCGTCCGGATCCTTGCGAGGCTCCGTCTGTTCCTTGCCCGCCTCAGGGAGCGTGTCGACCGTGCTGCGAAGTTCGGCGAGCTTCTCGAGTTGGTCGGGCGTCATCTTCACGCGAAGGTCCGGCAGCACGCCCCAGTCCTCGGTACCGGGGCTCTTGTGCACCTTGCGACCCTTGGGCTTGCCGTCTTCCGGCGGCAACACGTAGTGCTGCGTGGTCACCTTCACCGCGGCCTCGCGTGAACGATCGCGCAGCGGCGTGACTTCCTGCACGCTGCCCTTGCCGAAGCTGCGCTCGCCCACCACCACCGCCTTGTCATAGGCCTGGAGGCAGCCGCTCAGGATCTCGCTGGCGCTCGCCGAACTCTGGTTCACCAGCACCACCACCGGCAGGTCCTTCAGCGCCGCTCGGTTCGGTTCCGCCATGCGCGCGCTGGTGGTCTCGCCAAAGCGGTTCTCGGTGCTGACCAGCAGACCGCTGGGAATCCAGAGGTTGCAGAAGTCCGTGGCGCTGGTCAGGAGTCCCCCGGGATTGCCGCGCAGATCGAGCACGAGGCCCTCGAGACCGCGCTTGACGCGCATCGCGTCGACGGCCTTCATGAAGTCGGCGAAGCTGTCCTCGTTGAAGCTGGTCAGGCGCACGTAGCCGATCCCCATTTTCGGATCCACGAACCAGTCCCAGGTGGGCTCGCCACGGTCGGTCAGGCCCGTCTTGCGCCAGCCGGTCACGGAGCGCATCTTGATGCTCTCGCGCACCAGCGGCACCTCGAGTGGCTTCTCCTCGCCCGCGCGACGCACGGTCAGGTTCACCGTCTCGCCTTCGGGACCCGTGATCAGGTCGACGGCGCGGTTCAGGGACCATCCCGTCGTGCTCTGTCCATCCACGGCCAGCACGCGATCGCCCGGCTTCAGGCCCGCACGCGCCGCGGGTGAACCCTCGAGCGGATTGATGACCATGATCTCGCGCTTCTCGTCGTGGCGGATCAGGATGCCCACGCCGACGAAGTTGCCCTCGACCTGCTGGCGGAAGCGACGAAGGCGCTCCGGCCAGATGATCTCCGAGTACGGATCCTCGAAGCGGCGGCTGATGATCCCGGTGGCGCCCTCGCCGAACTCATGCAGCAGCGCGTTCTCGGGGATCGCGACCGTGATCTCGTTGGCCTTCAGCAGGCCGTTCATGAGCTCGCGGTACAGCGTGCCGCTGGCCATGTCGTCGGGCACGCCCTCCAGACGAGTGCGCGCCGCTGCGAGCGCCTCGAGCCAGGCGGTGCGCTTGGCGTCGTCGCCGAGACCCGGGAACGCCTCGCGGCATTCCGGCGTGTTGGCCAGCAGCGTGAGCGAGGCGAGACCGCCCTCGATGAGCGGCTTCCAGCCCATGTTCTCGATGTGATCACCTGCGGCCTTGCGAAGGCCCTCGCGCAGCATGAGCGGCGTGATGCCGTTGAACTGTTCCTTCCAGTCATCGGCCGCGGCGGCGTTGAACTCGGGGAATGGCTCGTCCGGATCGTCGGCTTCCGCCTCGGGATCCTTCGACTTGGCCTTGGCCTTCTCACGCTCCTCGGGCGTCTGCGAGGCGCGGAACCGCTCGCTCTGCGCGCGGCGAAGTTCGTGCAGCGTGCGGGGCGCATAGGCCGCCATCAGCGAGACCTTGCGACCGATCTCGTCCAGCCGGTCGTCGAGCGCGCGGAAGCGATCGGTGGCCTGCGTGTCCTCGTAGAGCGCGCGCAGACGGAAGAGCATCTCCTGCACGAGCAGCCAGTCCTTCGCAGCCTCCGCTTCGGCACGGCGGGCCTCGGTGCGGCGCTCGAGTTCCTGGAACGTGGGAGTCGCCATCTCCGCGGTCCACTCCGCGGGCTCGAGCAGGAACTTCAGGTTCGCCGCCGCGATGAGCGCACGGGAGAGGTCGCCGGCGTCGAGATCCTTGCGCAGGTCGGCCCGATGCTTGGCGATCAGTTCTTCGCGCGCCTTCGCCGCCTCCTGCCGATGCGCGTCGCGCTGCGCGATCGCGGCGCGGACGGCGTCGATCGCCGGCCCCTCGCCCGGTGGCACCTTGCCGATCTCCGCGTCGAAGGCGGTCGCGTCGCCCCGACGCGCGGCGTTCCAGACGGCGTCGCCCCAGCCGGTCACGTCCGCACACAGCGTCGGCGCGGCGAGCAGCCACGACGAAAGGAAGAGCGCAGGTGCCAGATGACGGTGATTCAGGTGTCGCGCCATGAGTGGATTCCGGTTCCTTTTATACTCGCTTACGGTTCGAACGATTCAATGGTGAACCGCTGGAATTCGCTGCCCACATGAACCCCCTGGAGCCTCCTCCACCCACGCCCCTGCCGCAGGCGCGTCCCTTCGAGCGTATCGCGCTCAGCTCGACCGAGTTGCCTCGCGCAAGCTGGTTCTGGATTCCCCTGACCACCGGCTGGATCGCCTGGCCCTTCTGGACTGTGCCCCTGTCCGCGATCGTGCTGCTGGGCGGCTGCTGGCGCTACCTCTGCCTTCGGCACCTGAGGGCCGCCGGGGTGCAGGATGCCGCGCTGGATCTCTGGAGAAGGGTGATCGCGATCTGGTGCATCGCGGGTTTCGCGCTCACCGGCGTTCGATTCGCCGGCGCGATCGTGGGACTGCCGGAAAGATGGGAAGCGGTCACCGGCTACGCGTGGATGGGCTGGTGCCTTCTGGTGACGCTGGAACTGCTCATCGCGACGGCGTGGACGGCGCGGGGCTGTGTCGTGCGAGACAGCGCCTGGGCAGCGGCCGTGGTCGGCGCCGGCTTCGCGGCCTGCGTGGTCGCGATCGCCGTGCAGGTGCTGATGATCCGTCTTCAACTGCCCGGGAAGAATCTGGCGAACATGCTTCTTGGCGGTGTGGTCTTGCTGGCCGGGATCGCGGGGCCGGTGTTGATCGCCGACGCCAGCGCACGCCTGCTGCAGAGCATGTCCTCGGAGCAACTGGAGGAGGAGTCGGAGCAGGTCCTCCGATCACGCACGCGTCGACCGGGTCGCTGAGCCGCGGAAGGCCTGTTCCGCAAGGTCGATCGCCCGACCGAGCGCCGCTGACTTGTGCAGCGTCTCCCGATGTTCCGCGGTCGGATCGCTGTCGAGAACCACGCCCGCGCCAGCCTGCAGATGCACGCTCCAAGGCGTGCCGGAGGCCCCACGTGTCGGCACGACCATGGTGCGAAGCGCGATGGCCATGTCCATGTCCCCGTTGAAGCCCGCCACGCCGATGCCACCTGCGTAGGGGCCGCGCCGCACCGGCTCCAGCTCGTCGATGATCTGGATCGCGCGGATCTTGGGCGCTCCCGAAACGGTTCCCACAGGCAGCGTGGCGCGCAACGCGTCCCACGCGTCAAGGCCCGGACGCAGCGCGCCGGTGAGCGTGCTTGAGAGGTGCATCACGTGGCTGTAGCGCTCGATCTCCATGCAACGCTCCACCTGCACGGAGCCCGGATCGCACACCCGGCCAAGATCGTTGCGGCCGAGGTCGACCAGCATGGCGTGCTCCGCGCGTTCCTTGGGGTCGGCCAGAAGGGCGCGCTCGTTCGCCGCGTCCGCCTCGGGCGTGGCGCCGCGGGGGCGCGTGCCCGCCAGCGGCCGGTTCGTGACCGTGCGACCGCGCACGCGGCAGGCGATCTCCGGGCTGCTGGCGACCAGGATGCAGTCGCGAGCCTGCAGGTACACCTGATACGGACTTGGATTCACGATGCGCAGCGCCCGGTAGATCTCGAACGGATCGACCATGGTGGTGCGCTCGAAGCGCTGCGACAGCACGATCTGGAAGGCATCTCCCGCCGCGATGGCGGCCTTGGCGCGGCACACCGCTTCCTCGAATTCGGCCTGCGACATGGAGCCCGCCATGGGCGCTCGTGGCGCGGCCGCGGGGTCCAGCGAGATCTCCCCTGTGGGAAGCGGCGGACGCTCATGCAGCATCGCCTCGATGGAGCGATCGATGGACAGATTCGCGGCCGACCGCGCCGCGGACTCGCTGCCATGCAGTTCCAGCGGCTCGCTGGCGACGCAATCGATGACGCGCAGGGCGTGATCGAACACGACCACGTTGCGATAGAGCCCAAGGTGCAGATCCGGCAGGCCGCGGTCATCTCGCGGGGCGCGCGCGAAAGGAAGCGCGCCCGGCTCGAGCCAGCGGATCGCGTCAAAGCCCACGAAACCGACCCACCCGCCATGAAACGCCTCGGGCACGTTGCCACTGCGGATCGGCACCCACGCGCCGGTGAGCCGACGCGGCACCTCCAGCGGATCCGGCAGTTCGGTGCGCTCGACCGCCCCGTCGCGATGAATCTCGACCGCGTTCTCGCGGGCCACCACTTCCATGGCCGGCCGGGCACCGAGCATCGAGTGACGACCGACCGTGCCGCCCTGCTCCACGCTTTCCAAGAGGAAGCTCGGCGCGTTTCGCTCATCCGGCGCCACGAGCCGGCGGTACGCAAGCACCGGGGTGAGCTGGTCCCCCGGAATCCTGCGTCCGTGCACGATCAGGTTGCCCGCAGCCATGGACTTCAGCGTAGCGCGCCCATGCGTCGGGCAGCGCAGAGCGCGATGGCGATGGCGTCGGACACGTCGCTTGGACCGCGCATCGAGCGCAAGCCGCACTGCGCCATCACGGCCCGCCGAACCTGATCCTTGGAGGCGTTGCCCCGGCCTGCGACAGCCCGTTTCACCTCGGCTGGCGCCAGCTCGGAGACCTCGATGCCCTGCTGCATGGCGGCCAGCACCACCACGCCACGCGCGTGCCCCATCACGATCGCGGCCCGCGCGAAACGCGCCTGACTGAACACGCTCTCCACCGTGACGCGCACCGGCTTGAACTCCTCGAGCAGTTCCGAGAGTTCCCGGTGCAGTTGCAGCAGCCGCGACGGAGTCGATGCGCTCGCCCGAAGCCGGATCACGCCGGCCTCGACGAGACGCGGTTCCAGACCGCGTGTCGGCAACTCGACGCAGGCGTAGCCGGTGCGTTGAAGACCTGGATCGATTCCGACCAGACGCATGGGCGGATGCTACGGAGCGACCGGGCGCCGCAGGATCATCGTGACGGGCGTGCCTTCGGGCGGCATCACGGCGCTGCGCGCGCGCCAACGCGGCGGCGCGACATCCACACGATCTGGAACGACCTGAACGCAGGCGACCACCTCGTCACCGAAGGTGACCAGCCCCACGATGCTGCCCGAGAGATCCGCCGCGAAGCGCTCGCCTTGGGGCGTACGCACAAAGCGACTGCCCGCGAACACAAAGCGCAGCGCATCTGGTCCGGGGCGACGATCGTCGAGCCACGCGTCGATCGGGGCCTCTCGCTGCACACCACCCTCCTGCCAGCGAACGCGCATCTCCACCGCACTGCCCTGCGGCGGCTGTTCCTCAAGCGCCCCGGCCGGCCCCTGCCGCCAGAATCCGGGTTGGCCGGGCTGCAGTCCCAGCGCCAGCAGTCCCGCCTGCACCGCGCTGGCGGGTGCGTTCGTGACCAGCAACGACTCGTGCTCGCGCGTTCCACGTGCGCAGCAGACCTGCTCGAGGTCACCTCGCGTGCACGAGACCTCCGCCTGCACGTGCAACTGGCCCTCGTCGTGATGCAGTCGGACCGCCTCGTGGAGGGCCATGCTGGAGCCCGTCGCCGAGCAGCCGCTCTGCACCCAGAGGGTCGCGAGCAAAAAGAAAAGAGGCCCGGCGGAGACAAGTCTCACGCCGAGCCCTTCCGGGGGCTTTGTATAGAAGGGATCCTACGCACTTCCCACGCTTCGGCAAGACCGTCGCGCGCGCATTTGCAATTTTTCGGCGAATGCGTGCACGCGTCGTCCCTCCGTGCGACCGAGAATCCAACCTATCCTTCACCGATGCTCCTCCGCCGCATCGTCAGGCTTGCACTGGTGCCCGGCCGAGGCTCCGCGCCGACCGTTCGCGCCTGGAGCGAGGTGGACGGTTGGAGCGCATGCATGGAAGTTGATGTCACGGTGACAGGAAAGCCTGACGCCACCACGGGCTACATTGTCGGCATTCAGGAAATCGACCGGACGGTGAAGGAATGCGCGGCACGCATCATTCCCGCCTCCTTCATCTCGGGGGAGGCGATCGAGCGCACCCTTGGCTCCCTGCGGGAGGCGCTCATTTCGACTCTTGCGGTTTCGTTGAACAGCGTGGCCGTCCGACTGCACTCGCTCTGCGACTTTCGAATCGAGGAAAGCATGCCCCAGCACGTCATCGTGACGCAGCGGTTCGACTTCGCGTCGAGCCATCGCCTGCACTGCCCCACCCTGTCGGACGACGAGAACCGCCGGGTCTTCGGCAAGTGCAACAACCCCGCTGGTCACGGCCACAACTACCGGCTGGAGGTGGAGGTTCGCATCCCGCTGTCCAGAAATCCGGGATTGCGAGCCACGGACATCGATCGCATCGCCCGGGATCACGCGGTGGACCGGCTGGACCACAAGCACCTGAACTCCGATGTGGAGGCCTTCCACGACCGCAATCCGAGCGTGGAGACGATCGCCGCGACGTGCTTCGACTGGTTGTCCGGGCCGATCACCTCAGCCGGTGGCGAGCTTGTTCGCGTGCGCGTGTGGGAGACCGAGAAGACCTCGGCCATCTACCCGGGTTGATCGATCAGGCCCTCGGCGCCTCGCGACGCTGGCCGTTCTCGTCATAGACGAGGGTCTGGCCTTCCGCCTCGTCGCGGCAGGTCTTGTGCGTGCCATCGCAGAACGGGAACTTCTTGCTGAGTCCGCACGCGCAGACGAAGATCGGCTTGTCCGAGGGTTCGACCTTCACGGGTCCGGTCGCGTTGAGCTTGACGAGTCGTGCCATGGGCGGGTCCTGTCAAGCGAGATCTTCCTCGCCGAGCAGGCGGAATCGCTTGCGCAGCAGGATCTGTCCGGCGAGCGTGAGGTCGTCGACGGCGATCGCGACGGTCGGGCTGCCTTCGCGCTGCAGCATGACGGGATAGGCGAAGCGGATGTTCAGTTCGGCGCCGAGAAGGTGCAGGCAGATGTTGGTGAGGCCGCGTCCCTCGTTCAGCTCCACCACCAGCAGATCGACTTCGCTGAACGTGTACTGATGACTGCGCAGCACCACGCGCGCAGCATCGGCGTTGTTGAAGATCAGGCGCACGACGGCATGATCGCTCGAGTCGACCACGCTGAACGCGGCGAGTTGCAGCGAACCCTGCTCGTCGAACAGCTGCAGGAGTTCCAGCAGCTTCCCGACCTTGTTGTCCAGGAACACGCCGAACTGCCGCACACTCGGTGGCGCGTGGCCTCCGGCCTGCTCGGTTTCGGGCGGCATCATGCTCATGCGGGGGCGAGAGTATACGGGCCGCCGAAGACGGACTACGCGCCCACGAACACCTGCTTGGGCGCCGGCGGTGAAAGCCCCGCCGACGAGGCCTCGGCCAGCAGCCGGTCGACGGCTTCTCGACCACGCGGCCCGCAGTCCAGCGTCCAGCGATTCACGTACAGGTCCACGAAGGTGCCGGCGAGATCCGCCTGCATGCCTCGCGCAAATCGCATCGCGTAGCGGACGCCGGTCTCGCGATGGTCCATCGCGTGCGCCACGCTCTCGCGCAGCAGGCGAATCACACGCGCCAGCGTGCCCGCGCCGTGGCGAGTGTCCAGATCGCGTCGTACGGCATTGACGCCAAGCGGTAGAGGAAGTCCCGAGTGCCCCTGCCACCATGCGCCAAGATCCTGCACCAGATGCAGGCCCCGCGCACCAAAGAGGAGTTGCCCCTCATGGATCACCACGCCGGCGGCGAAGGTGCCGTCCTCGACGCGCTCCATCAACTCATCGAAGGGAACTTCCTCGAAGCGGAAGCGGCCCGGGCCCAGCATGAGGCTGAGCGCGAGGAAGCTGGTGGTGCGTCGACCCGGCACCGCGATCACGCGGTCGGCTGAGCGCAGTTCGTCGAGGGTCATCGGCCGGCGCGCGACCAGCTTGGGGCCGTAGCCATCGCCCACGCTGCTGCCGCAGGCGGTCAGTGCGTAGCGATCACCCACCAGCGGCAGGTTCGCGCAACTCATCGCGGTGACGTCAAGCAGTGCCGACACCGGGCCTGCGGAGCGTCGATTCAGTGTCTCGATGTCGTCGCAGACCTGCATGAAGCGGATGCCGGGTTCCGAGATCGCGGGCGCGCCACCGTCGATGCCGAACAGCGGCCACCACATGAAGGCGTCATCCGGATCAGGGCTGTGTCCAAGCGAGATCTCGATCATGGCCGGTCGGAAAGCCTAGCCACCCGATCCGCTACTGTCCCTGCATGCGAACCCTCGCCTGCTGCATCGTGCTTGCGCTTCTCGCCCTCGCTCCCGCGCAGTCACCCACGCCGCCCTCGCTGCAGCAGGCGTTCGACGCGATCCAGGCCTTCCGCGACCGCGAGGATCCGATGGAGGCGATCTCGAAGGGCCGACCGGCGGACGCCGGGCGCATCATGGACCGGTCGCTCGCGGCGATCGAGCGACGCCTGACCGAGACGAAGGCGCTGCTGGCGACGCTGCGCGCGGTCGACAAGGGCTCGCTGTCCGAGCGCGACCGTCTGGACGCGGAACTGATCGAGCGTGACCTTGCGATGGAGATCGAGGGACATGGCTTCGGTGGCCACCTGATGATCCTGGGACCGCTGCAGGGGCCGCAGCAGTCGGTGCCGCAGATGAACGAGCAGATGCCCCTCGCGCGCGCGGACGACCTGCGCGCGCACCTTTCGCGCATGCGCGCCGTGCCGCAGTCGCTTCGGGACCAGCGCGCGCTGCTGGCCGAGGGACTTCGTCGTGGCATCACGCCTCCCAAGGCGATCCTGGCGGGTGTTCCACCGCAATTCGACGCGGTGATCACGGGCGGGCTTCCGACGTTGCGTGAGCCGTTCGACCGCACCTATCCCGACCTGAGCGCCGAGCAGGCCGCCGCGCTTCGCACCGAGGGCGTCGCTACCACCGATGCCATCGTGACGGAACTCGCCGCGCTGCGTGACTTCGTGCGCGACACCTACGTGCCGGGGGCGCGCGACTCGATCGCGTGTGTGGAACTGCCGCAGGGTCGCGCGTGGTACGCGTTCCGGCTGCGCGAGCAGACCACCACGGACCTGACCCCGGAGGCGATCCACAAGATCGGCGTGGACGAGGTGCGACGCATCCGCGCGGAGATGCTGAGCGTGATCCGACGCACCGACTGGTTCGCGGCGGACGCCGGGCGCGCGAAGATCGCGGACGATGCGCTCTTCGCGGACTTCGTGAAGTATCTGCGCACGGACCCGCGCTTCTATCACCGCAGCGCCGAGGATCTGCTGGCCGGCTACCGCGAACTCGCCAAGCGGATCGACGCGTTCCTGCCGGGCCTCTTCGAGACCCTGCCTCGACTGCCGTACGGGGTGCGCGAGATTCCCCGGTTCATGGCTCCGACGCAGACCACCGCCTACTACCAGTCGGGCAGCCTGAAGGCAGGCAATCCCGGGTGGTTCTACGCGAACACCTTCGCGCTGGACCAGCGACCACGCTACGAGATGGTGCCGCTCACGCTGCACGAGGCCATGCCCGGCCATCACCTGCAGATCGCGCTCAGTCAGGAGCTTCCCGACCGGCATCCGCTTCGGCGCGATCAGGGCTTCAACGCGTTCGTGGAGGGCTGGGCGCTCTACGCCGAGCGGCTCGGCATCGAGATGGGCCTCTATCAGGACCCCTACGACGACTTCGGACGCCTGCTGTACGAGATGTGGCGCAGTTGCCGACTGGTGGTCGACACCGGCATGCACGCGCTGGGCTGGAGCCGTCAGCGTGCAATCGACTTCATGAAGGCCAACACCGCGCTGAGCGAACTGAACATCGAGCGCGAGGTCGACCGCTACATCGGCTGGCCCGGACAGGCGTGCGGCTACAAGCTGGGCGAACTGTGCATCCGAAGGCTGCGAGAGAGGGCGGCGAAGCGTCTTGGCGCCACCTTCGACCTGCGCGCCTTCCACGACGCCGTGCTGGGCGAGGGTTCGCTGCCGCTGGCCGTGCTGGAAGCCCGCATGGAGCGGTGGATCGAGGCGCGGGCCAACGCCCTCAAGTGACGTCGGGCGGAAGCCGCGATTCCACGCAGGCGGCTGTCACCACGTCGCCCATCACGTTCACCACGGTGCGACCCATGTCGAGCAGACGGTCCACGCCGAGGACCAGCGCGATGCCCTCGACCGGCACGCCGACCTGCGCCATCACGCCCATGAGCAGCGGCAGCGAGCCGCCGGGCACCCCCGCCACGCCGATCGCGCTGATCACGCAGAGCACCACGACGACCGCCTGCTGCGCCAGCGAGAGTTCCATGCCGAACACCTGCGCCACGAAGAGCACCACGCAACCCTCGAACAGCGCGGTGCCGTTCATGTTCACCGTCGCGCCAAGCGGCAGCACGAAGCTGGCCACGGCCGGCCGGATGCCCAGATTCCGCTCGCAGACCTCGATCGAGGTGGGTAGCGTCGCGTTGCTTGAACTGGTCGAGAACGCGGTCGCAAGAATCGGAAGGCAGTTGCGCAGGAACGGCGCCGGCGCGCGCCCCGCGAGCGCCGCGAGCAGCACGGGGTAGAGCACGAACAGCTGCACCAGGTAGAGACCGATCACGACTCCCACGAACGCCGAGAGCTTGCCGAGCAGCGGCAGTCCGAAGCGGCTGGTGGACACGAAGATCAGGCACGCCACGGCGACCGGCGCCAGACGCATGGCGCGATCCACGATCCACACCATCGCGTCGGAGACGGCGTCGAGCGCGGCGACCACGCGCTCGCGCCGCTGCAGAGTCTGCACGCCGATCGCCGCGCCGAACAGAAGGCTGAACAGGATCAGCGGCAACATCTGCATCTGCGTGACCGCGGCCAGCATGTTGCGCGGGAGGAACATCTCCAGCACCAGATTCACCACGCCCTTGGCGCCCTCGACCGAGGCCGCCGGCGTCTTGCCCGCGAGCGCCTGCACCTCGCCCGAGAAGGCCTTCAGCAGCGCCTCGCTCGTGGCTGGATCGAAGCCACGACCAGGGGCGATCAGGTGCATCGCGGAAAGTCCCAGCACCACCGAGAACCCCGTGGTGAGCAGGAAGAGCACGGCCGTGCGGACACCCATGCGGCCCATCACGCCGGTGGTGCCGATTCGCGCCACCGACGCGGCGAGCGCCGCGAACACCAGCGGCACGACCACCAGGAACAGCAGCCGCAGGAAGACCTGCCCGATCGGATAGGCGATCCAGTCCCCGATCCACGCGATCACCCGCTCCCGAGAGGTGTCGCCCTGGCTCCAGGCGTTGGCCAACAGACCCACGACGGCGCCCAGCGCCAGACCCAGAAGGATGCGCCAGTGCTTCGATGCGGAACCCTGCATGGCGCGCAGGGTAAGCGGCCGGCGCCTCAGAAGCCGTGCACCAGAAACGGATTCGAGCGACGTTCACGACCGATGGTCGTGTCCGGCCCATGACCTGGGAAGACGCGCGTGTCGTCGGGCAGTCCCATGAGCACGCGATGCAGCGAATCACGCATCGCGTCGGGATCGCTGGTGGGAAAGTCGATCCGGCCGATCGAGTCGCGGAACAGCGTGTCCCCCACCAGCGCGACCTTTTCCTCCGGACACCACAACGTCACGCTGCCGGGCGAGTGCCCCGGGGTGTGCAGCACGCGCCAGGCCAGCGGTCCCAGTTGGAGCGCCTGACCATCCTGCATCGAGCCGGTCGGACCTGACACGGACACGGGCTCCCCGATGAACTGCGAGAGGTTCAGCATGGGATCCTCGAACCAGCTCGCTTCGAGCGAGTGCGCGAGAATCGGCACGGGTCCCACCACCGCGCGCACCCGGTCGATGCCCGCGATGTGGTCGGCGTGCGCGTGCGTGCAGACGATCGCGGCAGGCTGAAGGGACGATTCCTGCAGGAATCGCAGGAGCGGCTCGGGCCCCTCGCCCGGATCGACGATCCAGCACATGTCTCCACCGCCCGGTTCGGGTGCGACTACATAGGCGTTCGTGGCGCAACGACCAAGTTCGAAGGCATGAAGTCGAGTGGCCATCGCGGAGAACCTTATACTCCGCACCGCATGCGCGCGCGACGGATCGCAACGCTGCTTCTGGCCGCTCACGCGGGGCTCCTCAGCCCCGGGTGCGACACCGCCAGCAGCGACTGGGCCAGCTTCACGCAGTCCTTCTCTCCACCGACGCCGGGCGAGGCGGCCCGCTGGGCCGTGGACCCCACCGACGCCGAGAACCAGCGACGAGGCGTGGTGCTGCTGGCGAACGCTCCATGGGGCGGCACGCCGGCATACCTGGCGATGTACCGCGAGTACCTGCGAGAGAACCGTGATCCACTGGTGCGAGTCGCCGCGCTGGAGGCGCTGGCTCGCCACGGGGACGCGTCGGACGCGGAACTGGCCGCGAGCGCGTTGCGCGACAAGTCGGTGCAGGTGCGCGTGGCGGCGGCGAAGGCGCTCCAGCGTCTGCACAATCCGGCCTTCACGTCACCGATGTGTTCGCGCATCATCGATGAGACCGAGGAGTCCTCGGTGCGCGTGGAACTCGCGATCGCGCTGGGGCAGTATCCGCAGGACGACGTGTTCCAGGCGCTCGCCGCCTCGCTGGATGCCCGGGAACTCGCGGTGAACCTCGCGGCGCTCGACAGCCTGCAACTGCTGACACGGCAGGACTTCGGCTTGGACCGCCCGCTGTGGTTGAGCTGGTATCGCAGCACGAAGACTCCATTTCGGCGCGAGCTGCAGTACCTGTACCCGACCTACCAGCGCTCGAAGGGATTCTGGGATCACGTGATCTTCTGGTCGCCGCTGACCTTCGAGAAGCCTGGCATTCCCGTAGGCATGAAGCCCGTCGCCGCGCCGGCGCCCAAGCAACCCTTCGGCAACGTCGGCGACGGCAAGGCGCCAGAGGCCAAGGGCGCCTCGTGACCGTCCTGGCGGTGCTGCCGTGACTCGAGAGCGAACCACCTCCGATTCGATCGCGCTGTCGCATTCGGCCGCGAGTCCGGATGACCCCACCGATCCCCTGATGGCGACACTCGAGGCCGACGCCGCACAGGTCGAGGAGGGTCAGATCCGATCCGGTCGGCTTGCGGGCAAGAGCCTGCGCGCGGCGATCTGGATCCTGGCGATGCCGGTGCTGCTGCAGCAGCTGATGATCGCCTGCGTGGGCTTGGTGGACAAGATGATCGCCGGCAACCTGCCCGGCGAGATCGTGGTGCCCGCGCTCGACGGCATCGGCATCGGCACCTATGTGGGCTGGTTCACCGGCATCGCCTTCGCGGGTCTGGGCGCGGGTGGACAGGCGATCATCGCCCGCGCGATCGGATCCGGAGATCGCCGCGACGCGAGCGGCGCGCTGGCGCAGAGCGTGGTGCTGGGCGTGGCGTGGGGCGCCGTGGTCGGACTCTCGATGGCGGCGCTCGCGCATCCCCTGGCATGGATCGCGGGCCTCTCACCCGAGGCGGGGCGGCACTGCACCACCTACGTCTCCACGATCGCGTGGAGCATGCCCTTCTGCGGCCTCATGAACATCGGCAGCATGTGCATGCACGGCGCGGGCGAGACCGCGCGACCAAGCTGGATCTCGATCACCGTGAACGTGGTCAACCTGATCGCAAGCTGGCTGCTGAGCGGCGTGGACCTGCGCCTGGGTGGCCTCACGTTGCACAACCCCGTTCCCCTGGATCCGCTGCAATGGGGCGTGTGGGGCATCGCGGCGGGCACCGCGCTGAGTTATGTGGTCGGTGGCGTGGCCACGCTGGTCGTGTTGCGACGCGGCGTGAAGGATCTGCGCCTCGAGTGGCCGGAACTGCGCCTGACGCGCGTCATGAGCGCGCGCATCGCGCGAGTGGGCGTCCCGAACCTCCTTGAGGGCATGGCCATATGGAGTTCAAGCCTGTTCCTCGTGGGGTTCATCGGCATGGTCGCGCGCGGCGAGACGGGCGACGCGCCGAAGAGCGGCCTGGTGGGTGCGCACATGATCACGGTGCAATGGGAGGCCTTCAGCTTCCTGCCTGGCTTCGCGATGGGCATCGCCGCGGGCGCGCTGGCGGGGCAGTATCTGGGCGCGGGCAATCCGCGCATGGCGCGCAAGGCGATCTGGACCTGCGCCGTCGTGGGCATGGCGATCATGGGCGTGATGGGAATCATCTTCATGACGCAGGGCCGGCTGCTCACCAGCGTGATCAGCAGCGAGCCGGTGCATCTGGAGGAGGTGCCCAAGACCCTCTTCGCATGCGGCGCCGTGCAGGTGTTCTTCGCCCTCGCGATCGCGCTGCGCAACGGCCTGCGCGGTGTGGGCGACACGAAGTGGATCTTCGCCATCACGGTGGTGAGCATCTACGCGGTGCGACTGCCGCTGGCTTGGGCGCTTGGCGTCTGGATGGGCTACGGCTTGGCCGGCATCTGGTGGGCGCTCAGCGTCGAGCTGGTCGTGCGCGGGCTGCTCTTCCTGTGGCGCTTCCAGAGTCCCTCGTGGGAACGCATCCGCGTGTGACGGCGTCGACCTGCGACGGGAGCCCCTCTACACTGCGGAGATGCCCGTCACCCGTCCGGAACTCTCCCCCTTTGACCGCGGCCTGCTGCAGGGCGTGGTGCGGGGTGAGGCGCGCCTGAGTCCGGAGCAGTCGCTCGAGCTGCTGCGCGAGATGCCGCTTGCCGAGCTCGGCTTCTGGGCCGATGAACGATGCCGCAGCGTGCACGGCGACGCAATCCGCACCTACGTGATCGACCGCAACATCAACTACACGAACGTGTGCACGGCGAAGTGCACCTTCTGCGCCTTCCGCCGCGACGAGGGTGACAGCGACGCCTATGTGCTGCCGGTGGAACGCATCCTGCAGAAGGTGCAGGAGCTCGTCGACATCGGCGGCACGCAGATCCTCATGCAGGGCGGCATGCACCCCGGACTGCCCCTGTCGTGGTACGAGGAACTGCTGGGCGCGATTCGTGCGCGCTTCCCGCAGGTGCACGTCCACGCCTTCAGCCCGCCGGAATTCATCGAGTTCGTGCGATTCTTCGATCCGCCGGGCGCCACGCTGCGCGACAAGCTGCTGCACGTGATGACGCGCCTCCGCGACGCGGGCCTGCACAGCGTGCCAGGCGGCGGCGGTGAGATCTTCGCGCCAGCCGTGCGCCGCAAGATCGGGCTGGGCAAGTGCACCGGCGAGGAATGGCTCACGGTGATGCACGTGGCGCACCAGCTCGGCATGAACACGAGCGCCACGATGATGTTCGGGCACATCGAGGGGCTCGCCGACCGTGTGCACCACATGGAGCAGGTGCGTGCGTGGCAGGACCGCGCCATCGCCGACTTCGGCCGAGATGGCGGCGGGCGCTGCATGGCTTTCATCAGCTGGCCCTTCCAGCGCGAGAACACGCCACTGGGTCGAGCGAAGGCCTGGGGTGAGGGAGCCGGCGACGACCTCTCGCAGCCCTTCCCGGGCGACGTGGTGGCCACGCTCGACGGCATGGGCACGAAGGACTCGCACCCTGAGTTCGGGCGGCGCGTGCGTATGAGCGGCAGCACCGACTACCTGCGCACGCAGGCGTTGAGCCGGTTGCACCTCGACAACGTCTGGAGCATCGGCTCAAGCTGGGTGACCATGGGTCCGCTCGTGGGTCAGGCAGGCTTGCGCCACGGCGCCAACGACATGGGCAGCGTCATGATGGAGGAGAATGTGGTGTCGAGCGCCGGAACCACGCACTGCCTGAACGAGGCGGAGATCTGCCGGCTCATCCGCGACGCGGGCTTCGTGCCGGCGCAGCGCGACAATCGCTACGACCTGCTGAAGGTGCACGACGGCGCGGACAGCCCTGACCTGCGCGTGACCGACTGGAGCCAGCACCGCCCACGGCGGCTGCATGTCGAGGCGCCGCGCGAGACCAAGCCCATCGCGCTCACGGTCGGCGCGAACGATCACTGATCGCCCCCCGCTGCCGCAGGTTCGGGTCAGTCCTCGGGCGCGTCCTTCGCGACATTGCGCTTGAACTCCGCCTCCAGACGCTTCGTGATCGGACCGACCACACCGGAGCCGATCGCGTGCCCATCGATCCGCGAGACGCCGATCACCTCGGCCGCGGTGCCGGTCAGGAAGACCTCGTCGGCTGCAAGCACTTCCTCGACCTTCATCGATCGCTCCGCGACCTTCAAGCCCAGCGTCGGCGCGAGCGTGTCGATCACGAAGCGGCGCGTGACGCCGCGCAGGATGCCAGCCGACACGGGCGGTGTCGCGATCGCCCCGCCCTTGATCACGAAGATGTTGTCTCCGGTGCACTCCGAGACGAAGCCCTGCGTGTTCAGCATGATCGCCTCGTGCACGCCGGCGTCGATGGCCTCGACCTTCGCCAGGATGTTGTTCAGGTAGTTCAGGCTCTTGATCGCCGGGTCGAGACACTCCGCGGGAATGCGCGGTCGCTTGGCCACGATGATCGGCATGCCCTTCTCGTACATCTCCGTCGGATAGAGATGGATGCGGTCGACGATGATGATCGTGCCGCTCTTGGGGCAGTGGTTCGGGTTCAGGCCCAGCGAGCCCTTGCCGCGGGTGAGCACCAGACGGATGTACGCGTCCTTCAGGCCGCTGGCCGAGACGGCCTCGCGCAGCGCGGCCTCGAGTTCCGCCCGCGACACGGCCGGCGTCAGGCGGATCGCCTCGCAGCCGCCCCACAGGCGATCCAGGTGCGACTTCATCTTGAAGATGCGGCCGCCGTAGACGCGAATGCCCTCGAAGACGCCGTCGCCGTACAGCAGACCGTGGTCGTACACGCTGACCATCGCCTCGTCGGGAGAAACGAGGCGACCATCGATCCAGACCACGGGGCCGGTTGCGGTGAGCGTCATGGGGCGGAAAGGGTAGCAGCCCGGGGCTATGATCCCAACCCCAATGAAGTTGATCCTCGCCAATCCCCGCGGTTTCTGCGCCGGCGTCTACATGGCCATCGACGTGGTCGACCAGATGCTCCAGCTCTGCCCGGGTGAACCGATCTACGTGTACCACGAGATCGTGCACAACCGTCACGTGGCCGAGCGCTTCCGTGGCCGCGGCGTGAAGTTCATCGAGGATCTGGACGAGGTGCCCCAGGGCAGCATGGTCGTCTTCAGCGCGCATGGCGTGAGCCCCGCGGTCCGCGCGCAGGCCGAGGATCGCAACCTCACCGCGATCGACGCCACCTGCCCGCTGGTGACCAAGGTGCACAACGAGGCGATCCGCTACGCGAAAGCGGGCTACCAGATCCTGCTCGTGGGCCACCTGAACCATCAGGAAGTCGCGGGCACGCGCGGCGAGGCCCCCGAGGCGATTCAGGTGGTCGAGTCCCCCGCGAACATTCCGAATCTGGTCATCAAGGATCCGAACAAGCTGGTCTACCTGACGCAGACCACGCTGAGCACCGACGACGCCGAAGTGATCATCAAGGCGCTGAAGGCCACCTTCCCCAACCTGAAGGAACCGCCCTCGAGCGACATCTGCTACGCGACCACGAATCGTCAGCGTGCGGTGCGTGCCATCGCGCCGGACGCGGATCTGGTGCTGGTGGTGGGCAGCCGCAACTCCAGCAATTCCGTGAGACTCACCGAGATCAGCCAGAACGCCGGCACGAAGGCGCGCCTGATCGACGACAAGAGCGAACTCCGCCCCGAGTGGTTCGAGGGCGTCAAGACCGTGCTGATCACCGCCGGCGCGAGCGCGCCCGAGGATCTGGTGCATGATCTCATCGTGGAGCTGATCGAACGCTACGGCGGCGAGGTGGAGCAGCGCGACATCTACAACGAGGAGGTCGAGTTCGGCCTGCCCGGCACGCTGAAGGATCTCATGCGCACGCGCGGCGTGGATCCCGCCGGCCGACGCGTTGTGCGCGAGGACAGCGGCCCGAAGCTGCATGGCTGGCTGGAGTCGCGTGGCATTCCCCACCGCACCGTCGACCTGACGATCGGCGCCACCCACTGACGCCGTGAGCGCCCCCGCCGCGTTCTTCGAGTTCGATCCGGAGGGCCTGAAGGCCTGGATGGTCGAGCACGGCCTGCCCGGCTTCGCCGCACGGCAGCTGATGGACTGGGTGTACCAGCGCGGCATCTCGGATCCGTCGCAGATGACCGACCTGTCGAAGGCGGCACGCGACCTGCTGACGCGCGACATGCGCTTCGAGCAGGGCGAGATCCGCCGGCACCTGCTCGCCACCGACGGCACGCAGAAGCTGCTGATGGCGTGGCCTCGGGAGGCGTCGCCGCGCGAGGACTCGATCACCACGCTGCCGATCGCGGGCGAAAGTGCCGAGGAGCGTCGCACCGAGTGCGTGATGATTCCGGCCGACGGCCGCAAGACCGCCTGCGTGTCCAGTCAGGTGGGGTGCCCCGTGGGATGCCGCTTCTGCGCCAGCGGTCTGGGTGGACTCGAGGGCAACCTCACGCGCGGCCGCATCGTGGAGCAGGTCTGGCGGCTCGGCCGTCTGGAGCATGTCGATCGCGTGAGCCACGTGGTGTTCATGGGCATGGGCGAGCCACTGGCGAACTTCGACGCCGTCACCGGCGCGATCCGGACGCTGAACGCCGACTGGGGACTGGGCATCGGCGCCCGTCGCATCACGGTGAGCACGGTGGGCCTGCCCGCGGCGATCCGCAAGCTGGTGGGCTTCGACATTCCCGTCACGCTGGCGCTGAGCCTGCATGCGCCGACCGACGAACTGCGCCGACAGATCATCCCGTGGGCCGAGTACAGCACCATTCCCGAACTTCTGGAGGCCTGTCATGAGTGGTTCCAGAAGACGGGGCGCGAGATCACGCTGGAGTACATCCTGCTCGGCGGCTTCAACGACGCACCCGAGCACGCGGTGGAACTGGCGCGTCTGGCGCGCTCGATCCGCGCGAACGTGAACCTGATCCGCTGGAACGAGGTCGATGGCTTGCCGTATCTCCGGCCCGACACCGAACGCGTGCACGTGTTCCAGGACACGCTTCGCACGCGCGGCGTGAACACCCACATCCGGGCCAGCCGCGGCCGCGACATCAAGGCGGCCTGCGGACAGTTGCGTCACGAGTCACGCGCCCACTGAGCGCTCAGGCGTTTCGCATGGCCTGCGCCGTCAGGCCGCGCACGTCCGCCGCGTCCAGACCGAGCAACTCACCCCGCGCCGCAAGATCATGCAGACGACGGAGGGCGCGGGCAAAGTTCGGAGCGCACGAGGGCTCTGAGGCGCCGCGCGCGCACAGTTCCACCACGGCGTCGCGCAGGTCGCGCGCCGCGGGCCTGCCACGAACGCCGTGCGGCAGCAGTTGCCCGACGGTGCGCAGCACGCGTGCGGGCCAGTCGCTCGAGCGGAAGTCGAGCCGGATGAAGCGACCGAGCAACGTGCCCTCGGCGCGGTACAGGAATCGACGCTCCATCCGATCGCCGCGACCCGGACGCACGTCGAGCCGCCGACGCGTCAACCGACGTTGCTCGGGGCTCGTGCACATGGTCGCCACGTAGATGCCGTCACGCAGCAACATCGCCTCCGCCAGCGGCAGCGCGGCCAGTTGCGCCAAGCCCTCCACGGCGAGCAGCGAATCGATCAGCCGCGCGTACGCCTCGGCGTAGCTCACGCCTCCCCACAGCCAGCAACGGTGCAGGCCGTTGACCAGATCGCGCTGCGCCTGCAGCAACTGCGGATCGCGCCGCCACGCACTGGTGCGCCGGAGCAACTGCCCGAACAGTGGCCGCAGGCGCCGCGCCGCACGCGTGCCCCCAAGTCCACTGCGCGAGATCTCGAGCAGGAACCGCCGCACCAGCGCCACCGGATGGTCGGGGTCGCGTCGGCGCGACACCTCCGGCTCGATCGCCTCCGCGCCAAGAATCCGGCCAAAGCGCATCGCCTCCAGACAGCGCCCGAAGCCGCGCGCTTCCGCACGCTGCAGCGCCGCCTCGAGCGACTGCACGGACACCGGCACCAGCCCTCGCTGGAACGCGATGCCAAGCATGACCAGATCCGTCAGTCGATCCGTCAGGAAGGTGCGCCTGCAGATCGTGGCCACGTCACGGACCAAGGCGTGGTCCGGTCGACAGGCGAGCACCAGCGCCTGCTCCAGTTCGTGCGCGGTGCGCACGCGGGCCTCGTCCACCTGGTCGTCGAGCACGCCGTCATTCGCCACGACGTAGGTCCGCAGCGGATCACTCACCCGCAGGAACGGATCAGGACCGATGGCACGAAGCGTTTCCACGGCGTCCATCCCGAGCAGCAGGTCCGCCTCGCCGTAGGGCGTGAGCGCCGCCAGGGCACGATCGTTCGCTTCGAGTCGCGTGAAAAGCACCTGACTCCACGCGCGTCTGCCCGGGCCGATCGGCGTGGTCTGGAAAGCCGACTGCACGCGGTAGCCCATCGCGCGCCCAGCCTCGCAGAGCACCCAAGCGGCCACGCCCGGCGCGTCACCGCGCCAACCCGCCAGATGCGCGCGCCAACGACCCGCGTCCGCGTGGATCACCCGCGGAGGCGCGGGACGGGGGGCGCCCGGCTCCAGCTGCTCGGGCCGCGGCGGCTTGCTTCGTACCACCTCGACCTGCTCGAGCATCGGACGCACGCGCGCCTCGAACCGAGCGTTTGCCCGGTCCTCGAGCACCTCGACCATGAGTTCGGTCCGCACGGGATTCGTGCCCCGCTCAAGCCCGCGCTCGACCATCACCTCGGCCGGCGCGGGTCGCACGTCGCACGCCGCATCGGCAGGCCAGATGGCCCGCTGCATCGGGACGAAACCGAGGCGGTCCGCCTCGGCGAGTCCACGCTCGAGCGCAGCCACGTCGCGTCGTGCCGGCGGCCCATCCTGTCCCACCACCACCGAAAGTCCGTCCCTCAATGCCGCGCCGCGAAGCAGCTCACGGAAGGCCGCACGATCGTTCAGGTCGCCGCGCGTGACCGAAACTGGCGCGACCGATTCCGCAGGCACCGCCGCGCGCGTGAGCCGCTCGGGATCGGGTCCAGGCTCATCCCCAAGATCGCACACCACCAGCACGCGCGGACGAATCTCGCGCGCCGCCTGCCGCACTGCGGCGACACCCTCGGCCGCGAAGCGTCGGCGATCCCACACCTCGACCGTGGCGACACGCTCCGCCTCGGCGGGCGGCGCCTCCAGTCCCGGGCTCCACATCGCGGTCACCACGCCGCCGGCGGCCACGGCGCGCTCGGCGAGTTCGGTCGCCACCTCGGCGATCATGCCGCGCACGGCATCGATGGCGCCACTGGCGCCCAAGCCCACGCCGCGATCGGGAACGGGCCATCGTTCGAGACGTTCATCCGCGCGCGCAAGCCGACGCTCCATCGTCTGCCCTGGCCGGACCTGCTGCAGCAGATGCACGATCTTGCGCGCCAGGATGCTTGGACGCGTGCCGTCGTTGATCTCGAGTCGGGGCGCGTACTCGCCGTCGGAGGGCAACACGTCCCACCACAGGCTCGCCACGCGCTCGCCCGAGCGCCGCCCCGCCTCCGCCACGCCGAGCAGCTCCGAAGCCACGCTGCCAGGCCGCGGCTCCAGCACCACCACGTTGGCGCAGCGCGCGAAGAGACGAAGCGCCGAAGCCTCGTCGACGGGCGTCGCGAGTCCCAACGCGAGCATCGGCACGCGACCGGAAAGCCCGAGCTCGTCCAGCAGGTGACGCGCCGCCAAGGCACAGGGCCCGATCGCCACCACGCCCCACGGCTCACTTTCGCCGGGCGATGGCAGGCTGCGCAGCTGATTCAGCTCGAGTCGTCGACCGATCGTGAGCGGATCCTCGAGTTCCGCCGGCAGCGTGGGACGCCGTACCCGGCGACTCTCGAGCGCAAGATCCACGCGCTCGAGCACCCGATTGGGATGCATCTCGAGCGTGTCGAGCGATCGCAGCAGGCTCACATGCACCGCGATCGCCACCGTCACGCGCGCGGCATGACTCATGCGATAGGCGTGCTGGATGGCCTCACGCAGGCCGTCCAGATCCTGCGGCGCAAGGCACGGGATCCCCAGCGCACACGCCGCACGGATCGGACATGCGCCCGGGGAGAGGTACGGGTTGTCCTCCAGCAACAGCACGGCGGATCCACCTCCACCGACTTCGCGTGCGCCGTCACGCCAGGCCGCCCCGCACGCGATCTCCAGCTGATCGTTCGGCACGCAGACAAGCGCGCGCTTGCCCATCGCCGCCGCACGAACCGCCAGCGACACGCCGCGCGCCGCGTCGACCACCGGCACCAGTCTCACCCCGTGACGATCGAGCGCCTCCGCGCTCCGCTCGTCCGACAAGACGCGAAAGATCCCGTCGAGCGGCGGGCGCCGGGGTGAGAGCACCTCGTGCACGGGCAATTCGCACTCCACCACCCCTTTCAGGAGCGCGTCGAAGGCCGTGCAGAGCGCGTGACCCTCGCCACGGGCGAGCGGCGGCCGCCATGTCGCCACCTCAAGCGCTTCGGCGCCGTTCAACGCCCGGCCTCCGCCGGCCACGCCAAATCGCCCGCCAGCAGCATGTCCACCGCATGCGCGAAGCCGTCCTGCGCGTGATGCGGCGCCACATGATCCGCGTGTTCCAGCAGTCGCGGATCCGCGTTGCCCATCGCGATCGACAGCGCGGCCTCGCGCAGCATCTGCAGATCGTTCAACCCGTCACCCACGGCCACCACACGGTCATGACCCATGCCGCGCGCGGCGCAGACGCGCTTCAGCATGGTCCACTTGTCGCTTTCAGGCGCGTAGATCTCGAGCAGGTGCGTCACGCTGCCCGTGGCCTGTTCGGCCGTCACGGCGCTCCAGGCCTGCACGCTCGCCCGGTCGCCGAAGCGCGCGCGCATCTGCTCGCACAGCGGCGCAAGGCGATCGGCACGATCGATCGCGCCCACGCGCAGCACATGTTCGTGACCCACCGCGTGCGAAGCCTCGATCGAAGCCACGTGCCGAACCGGCACGGCGTGCTGGTCAAGCCACCAGGTGGTCGCGGGATCCAGGCGCCCGGTGCCGACCATGCAGTAGTCGTGATCGCAGGCATGGTGATCGCGAAGCAGGTGCGCCACCAGCCCCTGCTCCACCAGCACGGAGGCGAGTTCCCCGACCAACGGCGCCTCCAACGCGATGCGTTCGATCGTCTCGCCCGTGCGCGCGTCGCTCATCACGCTTCCGCCGGCGGTGACGGCCACGCCCTCATGACCGATCGCCTCCAGCGTGCGACGGCTCTCGCGCCAGCTTCGGCCGGTCGCGGGGACCAGCAACCAGCCCGCCTCGCGCAGGCGATCCACGGCCCGCCGGTTGCCCTCGCTCACTCGCCCGCGGCCATCCAGCAGGGTTCCGTCCAGGTCGACTGCGATGAGGCCTGCCATGGAATTCAGAGGATACGGAAACGCGGGGCGCAGCCGCTACACTGGTCCCCCCATGGACAAGCGCCTGAAGGACATCCAGCAAGGCACGCTCACCGAGAGCCGCCTGAACAGCGACTTCCTCTTCTGGCTGAAGGAGAAGGGGCCGAACTGGCTGCTGGCGATCCTGCTGGGCCTGTGCGCGGTGCTGGGCTGGAACTGGTTCGACCAGCGCCAGAAGGCCGCGCGCGACACCGCATGGAGCGAGTTGGCCGAGGCCTCGTCGCCGCAGGCGCTGCTGGACATCGCGGATCGCCATCAGGCGGTCGACGCGATCTCCGCGCTGGCCATGCTGGAAGCCGCCGACCGCTACATGGAGTCCGTGCGAAGCGGCAAGCGATTCGACCGTGACGCCGGCGCGCCAGACGTGGCGATGACCCCGGAGTTGCGTGCGCAGTATCTGGACGAGTCCGATCGACTCTACGCCGCGGTCGCCGAGCGACTCGACGCGCACCCCGCGCCCGAGACACTGGTGATCGCGAGCGCCTGGTTCGGCCGCGCCGCTGTCGCCGAAAGCAAGGGCGACGCGAAGACCGCGGAGTCGCACTTGAAGTCGGCGCAGGCCGCCGCCAAGACCTTCTATCCAGCCGTCGCGTCCGCCGCCGACGAGCGCATCGCCACGCTGGCTTCGCTCACGAATCGTCCCCCGCTGCCTTCGCGACCGAAGGCGATCGTGCCGATCGCGCCCACTCCTACCGATCTGATGCAGGTCCCGACGGGCGAAGTCACGGCAAGCGAGATCGACGCGCTCACCGGACAGGCTCCCGCCACGCCGGCGCCCGAGGCGCCCGCGCAGCCCAAGTGACCGAATCGTCCGAGGAACCGATCCTCGACGCGGAGGCCTCGGATGGTGAGGACGAGGCGCCGCTGCGTCTGGAGTTCGAGCTTCAGCATGATCTCGACAAGCGACTCGACCGCTATCTGGTCGATCGCGCGCCAACCCTCAGCCGGACCCAGATCCAGCGCCTGATCGAGGAGAACGCCGTCACGGTGAACGGCCGCGTGGCCAAGGCCAGCACGCGCCTGCGCAAGGGCGACCACGTGATCGCGCTGCTGCCGCCGCCACCCAGCGAGCACATTCCAGCCGACGACATCCCGCTCGACGTGCTCTTCGAGGACGACGACCTGATCGTGGTGAACAAGCAGGCTGGGCTCATCGTGCATCCCGCGCGCAGCCACAAGCGCGGCACGCTGGTGAATGCGCTCGCATGGCGCTTCCAGCACGTGACCGGCGGCTCGCTGAGCACGGTGGGCAAGGAGTTCGCGCGCCCCGGCGTGGTGCACCGTCTCGACAAGTGGACCACCGGCGTGATGGTGGCCGCCAAGGGCGACACCGCGCACTGGCGCCTGGCGAAGCAGTTCGAGAAGCGCACCACCGGAAAGCGCTACCTGGCCGTGGTGCATGGGCGTCCCGAGCCTGACACCGACCGCATCGACCTGCCCCTCGGCAAGCACGCCACGATCCGCGAGATGTACGCGGTGCGTTGGGACGAGACCGGCAAGCCAAGCCAGACGATCTTCCGCGTGCGTGAGCGCTACGAGGGCTTCGCGCTGGTGGAACTTGAGTTGCTCACGGGCCGCACGCACCAGATCCGCGTGCACATGAGCCATCTCGGCTGGCCGCTCGCGGGCGACGACCTCTACGACGGCAAGCATCTGGCCGCACGCGACCTTGGTCTTCCCGGCGATCCCGATCGCCTCGTGATCGAGCGTCAGGCACTGCACGCCTCGCTGCTCTCCTTCGAGCATCCGATCACGCCGCGCCCGATGACCTTCACCGCACCGCTACCGGCGGACCTGCGGGAACTGGTTCAGGCGCTGCGCGCGAGAGGCTTCCAAGCGGTCGATGCGCCGGGCAGCACGCTGGATCTTGCCGCGCTCGGCATCCCGCGCTGAGTCACGCCAGCGAGACGTCGAGAGCGAGCGCCTCGCGCAGCTGCCGCATGTAGTCCGCGGCCGCGATCTCCTCGGCACCGAGGGACAGCACATGGTCGTTCGCAAACTGGCTGTCGAGCAGCCTGAACCCTCGCTCACGCATGCGACCCACCAGCCACGCGAGACATGCCTTGCTTGCATTGGTGCCACCCGCGTCGGGACGCACGAACATGCTCTCCCCGAAGAACGCGCCACCGAGCGAGACGCCGTAGAGACCACCGACCAGTTCCCCGCCACGCCACGCTTCCACGCTGTGCGCGTGGCCAAGCCCGTGCAGCGCGCAATAGGCGTGCACCATCGCCTCGCTGATCCACGTGTGATCCTCCTGGCGTCGTGGTGCCGCGCACGAACGCATGACCCGCTCGAAGGCGGTGTCGCAGCGGATCACCAGATCGCTTCGCCGCAGCGCGCGGACCGTCGCCTTGGGCAGCGCGAACCGCTCCAGATCGAACACGCAACGCGGATCGCAGGTGTACAGGTGAATGCGGCCGCTGCCGGGCTCCGCCATCGGGAAGGCCCCATTGGCATAGGCCGCGAGCAGCGCCTCGGGCGACAAGTCGACGGATGGCGGGTTGCGGGCCACTTCCAAGGCCCATTCTGCCCGTTTTTCAGGAGTCGGTTGAACCAAGACCCAGGTTCCGGTAGTCTCTTCCGCCTCGGGCCGTCGGTGACGCCCTCCCGCGGGAGGTCGGCTCCGCACGGGGCACGCCGTCGCGGCTGACGGGTGCTCCGGCCTCGAAGACAGCCGCGGCGCAGGGATGGTCCCTCGACCGCGAAACCGGCAGACCTCGCCGGAAGTCAGGTCTTGGTCGCACCCCCTGGAGAAGCGCCCCGCAACGAAGATTGACAACCCGCGCGAAGGCCTGCCGCGAAACCGCGGCTAGGATCACCTCCGTCTGGCCCGTGGTGTAACGGTAGCACAGGAGGTTTTGGTCCTCTTAGTCCTTGTTCGAATCAAGGCGGGCCAGTTCAGTCACTCGCGCGGGGCGCTGCCAACGCCCCATGACCAACACCGCCCAACATCCTCCGCTCTCCTCGATCGTGCTTGCCGCCGGCAAGGGCACGCGCATGAAGAGCGATCTGCCGAAGGTCATGCATCCCGCAGCCGGCGAACCCATGGTGAAGTGGGTCGTGAAGGCGAGCCGCGAGGCCGGTGCGAAGGAAGTGGTGCTGGTCGTAGGTCACATGGCGGAGCTCGTCACCGGTGCGTTCCAGCACGGCGTGCCTCGTTGCCACTTCGTCACGCAGAGTCCGCAGCTCGGCACCGGCCACGCGGTCGACCAGGCGCGGCCGCTCTTCGCGCAGGGACTGCTCGGCGAGCACTGCTTCGTGCTCTGCGGCGACGGCCCCCTGATCCGCGCCGACACGCTGCGCGCGCTGCTGCAGCGGCACCTGTTGGCGGGCGCGGCGGCAAGCCTCGCCACGAGCGTGGTGACCGACCCAACCGGCTACGGCCGCATCGAGCGCGACGCGCAGGGCCGCTTCCGTCGCATCGTGGAACAGAAGGACGCGACCGAGACGCAGCGCGCGATCCGCGAGATCAACCCCAGCTACTACCTCTTCCGCACGGCCGACCTGTTCAACGCGCTGACCCGCGTGACCAACCAGAACGCCAGCGGCGAGTACTACATCACGGATGTCTTCGAGCTGCTGCTGAAGGACGGTAAGCGCGTGGAAGTGGTGGACGCGGTTCCGCCCGAGGACGTGCTCAGCGTGAACACGCCCGAGCAGCTCGCCGCGGTCGACGCGATCCTGCGTCGCCGCCTCGGATCCCAAGCCCCTGCACGGAGCCACGCATGAGCGCCACCGACCAAGACCACCTGAAGATCTTCGCCGGCACCACCGGCCGCATGCTCGCCTCAGCGATGTGCCAGCATCTCGATCTGACGCTGGGACAGGCCGAGACCAAGGTCTTCCCCGACGGCGAGCTGCTGGTGAAGCTTGACGAGGACGTGCGCGGCCGCGACTGCTATGTGGTGCTCAGCACCTGTGCGCCGGTGAACGACAGTCTGGTCGAGCTGCTGGTGTTCATCGACTGCCTGCGTCGCGCCAGCGCGAAGCGCATCACCGCCGTGATGCCCTACTTCGGCTACGCGCGACAGGACCGCAAGGACGAGGGCCGCACGCCGATCACCGCGAAGCTGGTCGCGAACCTGATCACTGCCGCGGGCGCGCACCGCGTGCTCTGCATGGACCTGCATGCCGCGCAGATCCAGGGATTCTTCGACCTGCCGGTGGACCACCTGACCGCGGGCCCCGTGCTCATGGAGCACTTCCGCCGCGTGCTGCCATCGTTCGGGCCGACCGCCGTGCTGAGTCCCGACGTGGGCAACGCGAAGACCGCGAACATGTTCGCCGACCAGCTCGGCCTCGATCTCGCCATCATCGAGAAGCGTCGCAGCGGCGCCACCGACGTGAAGGCCCGCAACGTGATCGGCGACGTGAAGGGCAAGACCGTCCTGATGTTCGACGACATGATCACCACCGGCGGCACCGTGCTCGAGGCCGCCCGCGTGGCACGCGAACGTGGCGCGACCGCCGTCTACGCCGCCTGCACGCACGCCGTGTTCGCGGGTCTGGCGATCGAGCGGCTGGCGAGCCCCGACATCACCGGCATCGTGGTCACCGACACGATTCCAGCCGACGGCCGCCTGGAACCGCTCCAGGGCAAGCTCGCCGTGCTCAGCGTCGCCCGCATGCTGGGCGAGGCCGTGCATCGCATTCACCACGATCTCAGCGTCAGCGCGCTCTTCCGCGAGGGCATGGGCCCCCGCCGCTGACACCCGACTCTTTCACCCCGTTTCACACAAGGAGAACGCACCATGTCCAAGAACACCCCCACTCTCAAGGCTGCGCCACGTGAGCGCCTCGGCTCGCGCTACGCGAAGCGCCTTCGCACCTCGGGCAAGCTGCCCGCCGTGCTCTACGGCCACGGCACCGCGCCGATGTCGATCACGCTGGACGAGAAGGAGACCGTCACCTCGCTGAAGACCGGCGCCCACGTGGTCAAGCTGGCGATGGAGGGCGGCTCGACCGAGACCTGCCTGGTGAAGGACCTGCAGTTCGGCTGGCTGGGCGACAACGTGATCCACGTCGATCTCGCCCGCGTCGATCTTGACGAAGTCGTGACCGTGAAGGTCCGTCTGCAGTTCGTCGGCACACCCGAGAGCGCCAAGAAGCCTGGCGCCGTGCTGACGCACGACGTCACCGAACTCGAGATCGAGTGCAAGGTGCGCGACATTCCCGAGGAGATCCGCGTGGACCTCGGCGGCATCACCGCCGACGTGTACACCGTGGGCGAGTTCAAGCTGGCCGATGGCCTGAAGGCCGTCACCGATCCGCACGCCGCGCTGAGCCGCGTCGTCACGATCGCCGAGGAGGCCGAAGGCGAGGCCGCTGCCCCGACGGCAGGCGCCGAGCCCGAAGTGCTCACCGCGAAGAAGGACAAGGAAGGCGAGGCGGGCGCAGCACCGGCCGCCGGCGCCAAGGCTGCCGCCCCCGCGAAGGAGGCCAAGAAGGGCTGATCGGACTCGATCGGTCCTTCCCGGAATCACGTCATGCGACTCGTCGTCGGCCTCGGCAATCCAGGCATCGAGCACCAGGGCACGCGCCACAACGCGGGCTTCGAGGTGCTGGATCGGCTGGCGCGCCGCTGCGGGGATCCCCCGGGCGGCGCGGCCAAGTCGCGTTTCGCGGGCCTCCTTGTGGAGGCGCGCATCGGCGACGAGCGTGTGCTGCTGCTGAAGCCGACCACCTTCATGAATCTGTCCGGCGCGAGCGTGCTGGAGGCCGTGCGCTTCCACAAGCTCGACGCCGTGACCGACCTGCTGGTGGTGACCGACGACTTCTCCCTGCCCTGTGGCGCGATGCGCCTTCGGGGCCAGGGCGGCGACGGCGGTCACAACGGGCTGGCCGACATCACACGCAGGCTTGGCTCCGACCAGTGGGCCCGTCTGCGCGTGGGTGTTGATCCACCGGGACGCGTCCCGACCGAGCGCTACGTGCTGGGGGTGTTCACCCCCGAGCAGCGCGAGCGCCTGGATCCGGGACTCGACGAGGCCGCCGAAGCCGCAGCCTGCTGGGCCACCGAAGGCCTGGAGGTCGCCATGAACCGTTTCAACCGCCGCGGGGTCGGAGCCCCCGGCAAGGAGGCGTGAGCGGGAACCGAATCCCCCGCCTCCACGCACGACACACCCGTTTCTTGAATCATCACCAGAAAGGACACTGACCATGGACGCAACGATCACTGCCGAGCGCACCCGCCCCTACGAGGGCATGTTCCTCTTCCCGCAGTCGGCCACCGCCGACCTGCAGGGCGCCGTCGATCACGTGAAGGAGATCCTCGGACGCAGCGGAGCCGAGATCCTCTCGATCGCCAAGTGGGACGAGCGCCGTCTCGCCTACGACATCAAGGGCAACAAGCGCGGCTTGTACGTGCTCGCCTTCTTCCGCGTGCTCAGCACCAAGCTGACCGCGATCGAGCGCGACTGCAACCTCAGCGAGAAGCTCCTGCGCAGCATGGTGACCCGTGCGGATCATCTGACCGAGGAGCAACTGCGCAACGCCGAGGCGATGCAGCGCACCGCCGACGAGGCGCGCCTGCGCGGCGCCGAAGAGCCAGCCCCCGAGGCCGAGCCGGCCTGAGGCGGGACTGAACCGACAGGTTCTCCACGCGGCCCCGCCCTCCGGCGGGGTCGCGTCTTTTTTGGGGAAATGCATCGGAGAAAAGGCCCGTGTCCGAAGTGTGTCCGCGGATCTGCGTAGAATCCATGCACGCAACAAGGAGGTGCGTTTCAGATGGCAAATTTCAACAAGGTGATGCTCATGGGCAACCTCACGCGCGACGTGGAGTTGCGACAGACCCCCAACGGAAACCAGTCGGTCGCCAATTTCGGCATCGCCTGCAACCGCAAGTTCAAGACCCAGTCGGGCGAGGAGCGCGAGGAAGTGACCTTCGTCGACTGTGAGGCCTGGGGACGAACGGGCGAGATCATGAAGGAGTACCTCTCGAAGGGCCGTCCGGTCTTCATCGAGGGTCGCCTCAAGCTCGACCAGTGGGAAGACAAGGAAGGCAAGAAGCAATCGAAGCTGCGCGTGGTGGTCGAGAACTTCCAGTTCATCGACTCCAAGGGCGGCGGAGGCGGTGGCGAGCGCGCCGCCGGCAACCGTGGCAACCAGGCGAGCCAGCAGGCTCACCAGGAAGTCGCCGAAGCCGACATCCCCTTCTGATCCGAGTGCCGGACCGGATCTTCCGGTCCGAGCATCCAAGCGCCAAAACCCGCCTCAGGGCCCCACCAAGGGCCTTGAGGCGGCTTCGCTTTCCGTGCATAATGCTCGGCTCGTCGCCGTGAGGCTGCCCGTGCGGGCGGCCCCAAACCGTTGGGCGCAGGCGACCGCCCTCACTCCCCTATGGGGAAGGACAGCGCCATGGCAGCACGCAAGGTTGAACTGCTTCTGAACAAGACCGTCGAGAACCTCGGCCTCGTCGGTGATGTGGTCAAGGTCAAGCCCGGCTACGCGCGCAACTACCTGTTGCCGCACGCGCTTGCCGAGGCGCCCACCGCCGAGAAGATCGAGGCGCTGAAGAGCGCCCGCGCGCAGGCCGCCGCAGAGATGGAGAAGCTCCGCACCGATCGCGCCGCGCTGATCGCGCGCCTCGAGGGCGTCAGCATCAAGCTGGTGCGCAGCGTGAACGACCAAGGTGCGCTCTACGGCGCCGTCACCCACCGCGACATCGCTGATCAGCTGGTCGCCGACGGCTTCCATGTGGACATGCGCGCCGTGCGCCTTGGCCAGACCATCCGCCGCATCGGCAGCTACAGCTGCGCGATCGTGTTCGATCGCGAACTGCGCACCGACATCGGTGTCGAGGTCGCCCCCGACCGCACGCTCGAGCTGTACGCCCGCACCGAGGAGCCCTCGGCCGAGGAGACCCCGGCCGAGGCTCCCGAGGGCGAGGCCCCGGCCGCCGAGGCGCCCGCCAAGGGCAAGGCCAAGGCCGAGAAGTCTGACGGCGAGTCCGGTACCAAGAGTGCCCGCAGCCGGAAGGCCTGATCGCTCGTGGGCCTGCCGCAGGACCGGAAGGACCTTTTGGAAGGGTTCCCGGCCCCCGATTCGGGTGGCTTGGATGTCGCGTCGCCGGAAAGTGTGGTCATCGAGCCCAAAGGGCCGATTGTTGCCGTCGTCAAGGAGGACGATCTCATGAGTGCCATGGCCGTTCGTCGCGAAGTGTTGCCGGAGACCCGGCAGAGCAAGACCCACAAGTTCATGATCGGTGGCCACGAGGGCTACCTGACCGTGGGCCTGTTCCCCGATGGCCGACCAGGCGAGATCTTCATCAAGATGAGCAAGGAAGGCAGCACGCTCTCCGGTCTCATCCAGGGCTTCTGCCGCGCCTTCAGTCTGGCGCTGCAGCACGGCCTGAGCGTGCACGACGCGAGCGACCGCTTCCGCGGCATGCGCTTCGAGCCGATGGGTCCGACCAACAATCCGGACATTCCCGAGGCCGGGAGCATCCTTGACTACGTGGCCCGCTACCTGCAGATCAACTTCGTCGAGCGCGTCGAGCGCTGAGCACCACGCGACCGAACCACCCCGCGACGGCCGCAGGGCCCCGCGGGATTTTCATTTTTACGCCTGATTCGCCACCGCTTCACCCACCAGCGGCCCCAGCCGCTTGCGAAGCACGGCCAGCAGCGAGGCCGGCTCCAGGAACGTCTTGGGCGGCCGTACGTAGACCTCACGCAGGCCGTCGGCACCGACGCCACCCACGTCACGCACCGAACCCTGCATGCCCTTGAAGGCCACGTGGAACGGCGCGGGATCCTTGCATCGGATCACCAGATCGGCGCCTGACACCTCCACGCTGCGCGCACCCAGCACCCCCGCCATCGCACGGATCTCGGCCACGTCCAGCAGTCCCTGCACTGCGACCGGGGGCTCGCCGTAGGCGCTGACCAGATCCGACCGCAGGCGTTCCGCCGACGCGGGATCCTCCACCGACGCGGCACGCCTGTAGACCTCCAAACGACGGCGATCGCTCGGCACGTAGCCCCGCGGGATCCACCCGCCCGCGCCGATGTTCACGATCACGTCGGAGACCTTCGGACGCTCGCGGTTCTGCAGGCCATCGACCGCCTCTTCGAGCAGCTGGCAGTACATCTCGTAACCCACCGCCGCGATGTGGCCGCTCTGTTCGGCGCCCAGCAGATTGCCGGCGCCGCGGATCTCCAGATCACGCATGGCGATGCGGAAGCCGGCGCCCAGCATGCTGTAGTCCTCGATCGCCTTCAGTCGGCGAAGCGCCTCGTCGGTCACGGGGCGATCCTGCGGCAGGAACAGATAGCAGTACGCGCGATGCCCGCTGCGCCCCACGCGACCGCGTAGCTGGTGCAGGTCGGCCAGGCCGTACAGATCGGCCAGATCGATGAACATGGTGTTCGCGCGCGGGTTGTCCACGCCACTTTCGATGATGCTGGTGCTCACCAGCACGTCGCACTCGTGGCGCATGAACGCGAGCATCACGCGCTCGAGTTCGTCCGCGGGCATCTGCCCATGACCCACCTCGATGCGCGCCTCCGGCACAAGCCGGCGGATGCGCTCGGCCACCTCCTCGAGGCCCTTGATCCGGTTGTGCACGTAGTACACCTGCCCCTCGCGCGCCAGTTCCCGCTTGATGGCCTGCTGCAGGCGATCCGCGCTGAATGGGATCACCTCGGTCACGATCGCGCGGCGATCGGGCGGCGGCGTGGTCAGGCTGCTGATGTCGCGCAGCCCCAGCAGCGACATGTGCAGCGTGCGGGGAATGGGCGTGGCGCTCAGCGTCAGCACGTCAGCGGTGGCGCGGAAGGCGAGCAGCCGCTGCTTGTGCTCCACGCCGAAGCGCTGCTCCTCGTCGACCACCACAAGACCGAGATCATTGAAGACCACGTCCTTTGAGAGCAGGCGATGCGTGCCGATGATCAGGTCGACCTTGCCGGCCTCAAGGTCGGCGAGCACCTGCGACTGCTCGGCCGCGGTCTTGAAGCGGCTCAGGCCCTCCACACGGAACGGATACGCACGGAAGCGGTCGCGAAAGGTGCGTTCGTGCTGTTCCGCCAGCACGGTCGTGGGCACCAGCACCGCCACCTGCTTGCCGGCCGCGCACGCGCGGAAGGCGGCTCGGATCGCGATCTCGGTCTTGCCGAAGCCCACGTCGCCGCAGACCAGCCGGTCCATTGGTCGCGTCTGCTGCATGTCACGCTGCACTGCCGTGATCGTCGTGCGCTGATCGGGCGTCTCCTCGTAGGGGAACGCCGCCTCGAACTCGGATTGCCACGGCATGTCGGGCGGATAGGCCACACCGGGCATCGCCGCACGCACGGCCTGCACTCGCAGCATCTCACCCGCGAGGTCGCGCACCGCCTCGCTGACCCGCTCCTTCTGCGCCTTCCAGCGCTTGCCCCCGATCGTGCTGAGCGGCGGACGCGCGGCGCCGGCGCCGATGTACTTCTGCACCAGATCCACGCGCGCGGCAGGCACGTGCAGCTTCGTGGAGCCCTCGAACTCGAGCGTGAGGTACTCGCTCTCCCCCGCTCCATCCGCCGCGAATTCGCCACCCTGCTTCAGCTTGGCCAGCGTGGTCAGGCCCACATAGCGCGCGACGCCGTGGTCGCGGTGCGTGACGTAGTCACCGGGCTCGAACGTCAGGAAGGCGTCACGCACGCGGTCCGGGCCTGCGGCGGTCGTCGCGGCGGCCTTGCGTCGTCGCGGTCCCGTGCGGTTCAGCAGCTCATGCTCCGGCACCACCGACAGCGGTCGCTGGCCATCCTCGAGCCAACGGAAGCCCCGACCCAGCAGCTGGCGCTCGATCTGCACGCGCCCTTCCAGACCATGGCGGCGCACAAGTTCCGCGGCGCGCGACTGGTCGCCCGCGGTCGCGGCCAGCAACACCGCGGAGCCCTCACGCGCCAGTTCACCGAGACGCTCGAACGCCTTGGCCGAGTCATGGTCGAAGCCGGGCAGGGTCGCGAAGGGAAGCTGGATCTCGCCTGGCCCCGCCACGGTGAAGTGGTTCACCGTCAGCGTGGCGCGTGCGGACGCGGTGGCCGCGCGTATCGCGTCCTTGGGAGGGCTCACCCCGACCGAATCGACCACGCGCTCCCAGTAGCCCCGCGCCTGCTCCATCACCTCGGAGAGTTCCGACCAGACCACCAGCGCCTCGTGCGCGAGCAGCTCGCCCGGCAAGGGATCGCCATCCTGCGGACCGAAGCGCGCGCCGTCCGCACATGGCAGCTCAACGGCTTCGATCTTGCGATCGCTCGCCTGTGTGGCCACGTCGATCTCGTGCAGGCTCTCCAGCTCGTCACCGAAGTGATCCAGACGGATCGGCATCTGGCCCGCGGGCGGAAACACGTCCACCACGCCGCCGCGCACGGCGAAGTCGCCCGGACTCTCGATCGCCTCCGTCCGCCGATAGCCCGCTTTCGCGAGCCATTCGGCAATCGCGGCGGGAGATCCACGCTGACCGACCTTCACCGCCAGACGCAGCCGAGCCCGTCGCGCCGGTACCGCCACGGACTGCATGAGCGCAGCGACCGGCGCCACCGTCACGCAGGGTTGCGCGCTGGGATCGCTCGCCCGAAGCCGCTCCAGCGCGGTCTCCAGACCACCGGTCGAGTCGGCCGCCGAGGTCTCCATCGCCGGGAACACCCGCGCGGCGACGCCAAGATCGCGAAGCTCCTCGGCCGCATCGGTGGCCTCGTCCAGATGCGCGACCACCAGCAGCATCGAGCACGCCAGTCGTCCTTGCAGCGCTCCAGCGAGCACCGTGGTCGCGCTTCCCGCGACGCCGCGCGCCGTGTGATGGCCGCCAAGGCGTACCGTCTCCGCGAGCGCCAGCAGCGCCGGGGAGGACTGGATGCGGCGGAACCACTCCATGATCTGGCGCGCGCGCCGGCGGGCCGCACGTTCCGACACAGTAGCCGCAGAACCGGGTCAGCGCACGTGCGGGCGGATGCGTTCCAACAGCGCAGGCCCGATACCGGGGACGCGATCCAGGTCCTCGGGGCCCTTGAACGCGCCGTGGACCTCGCGATCCCGCACGATCCGTTCCGCAAGGGCCGGACCGACGCCGGGCAGGACCTGCAACTCGCGCAACTGCGCCTGATTCAGCTCCACGCTCCACGCCGGAGGCCGGAGGGCGATCTCGCAGTTCGAGTGAGCCACCAGCTCGCGGTCCGCGAGGCGGTCCGCGACGATCCACAGCGCCGTGCCCAGGACGCCAGACCACATCGGGATCCATGCCGTCCGACGGGTGCTCACACCGCCGCCGCACCGGTCGCGGTGGTGTCGCTCGGATCCTTCTCCTCACGCGACGGAGCCGCGGGAGACTGCAGCGGCTTGCGGAGCCGATTCCGGATCGAGAGCAGTTTGCGCGCGACCGGACGCGGCTGGCGTGCGGCGTCGATCATCGCGCACGACCCCCGTGGATCGTCCGCGCGCTCGCTCAGTCGCTCCCACACCAGCGTTTCCATGAACGGCTTCGACAGCGCGATGGTCGCGACGCTGGTGGCCCATGCATCCTGAACCGCGATGGTCCAAGGCTTGCGCCACCACCCACCACCCACCGAGGCACTCGGCGCGCCGAGCGCACTCAACATGACCTTGCACTCATACCGCATGAAACGATCCAGCATCGCGGACACCTGCATCAGGTCGCGCACGCTGCCATCGGCCCCGCCGAGACACAGCTGCATCCCGACAGCATCCAGATGCACGCCCTCCTGAAGCAGGCGCTCCAGGAACTGCCAGGCCGTCGCGGAGCCATTCGATGCACCCCACGCCTCGCCGAATGGATCGCCCAATTCGACCAGCGTGCGCGCGCCACGACGGCTCTGACGGACCAGCAGCGCGGCGCGGCGCGTCAGGTCGATCCGCTCCGAGTCACTGAAGGGATGCCACGCGTTCAAATGGAGACTGCTGCCGAGATTCCAGAGCGTGGCGACCGCTCGGTAGCGGTGCACCACCTGCTCCATGAAGGAGTAGGTTCGGTCGACGATCCCCTTGTAGTCCCCCTTGAATCGCTGCATCCAGTCGGGAAGCCACGCATCGTCGAACCGCAGAAGTGGGCCCGCCACGATCGGACGCCGGGACTGCGCTGCCAGCGCCATCCAGCGATCGACCATGGAGAAGTCGTACTGACCGGGGCTTGGCTCGATGACGCGCCACGGAAGATCCACCGCCATCACGTCGAACTCACGCGCCAACCCTCCCACGGCCGTGGGGTCATCACGCGGGTCGATGCGCACACCGACCAGGGTGCTGCTCGCGGGCTTGGACGCATATCGGCGCTGCAGCGCTCCCTCAGCCTGCATCATGGCCAGCCGCTCGGTCGCCTCCAGACCAGCCACCAGAGATTCACGGGCCTTCACCTCCGCCACGGAGGGATCGCGCTCGTTCATCGCGTGCACGAACAGCGTTCGCGCACGCTCCCAGATCTTGAAGCTGTCGCCACCGCTGACCGGATCGAAGAGCAGCCATTCCTCGCCCTTGGCGATGTACTGCTTGATGCGATGTCGCGCGAGTTCGAGATTGAGCCGATAGGGTTCGGCCCGCTCGGGCAGCAGGCAGGTCTGCAGCATCAGGCGTCCGATCGGCGCCGCGTCGTACTCCAGGCACAGCGCCGCCACGACAGACTCGACCGGCTTGCAGACGATCCGACTGCCGACCACGGACACGCTTCCCGCGATCGGCTGATCATCACGGCCGAGCAGATGCGCCCGCACGGCTCCTTCTCGGGCGATGCCTTTCAGGTCATGAACCTCGAACTGCAGCATGCGCGGTCGAGTGTAGCGGGAACCATCGGAATCCCTTTCATGAGGGCGAAAGGGCCGCGATAAGATTTCGTCCGTGACAGCGCGCGCGCTCCTGCACAGTGACGGGTCGGTGGTCTCGACGGACTTGCCGCTTCCCGCGCGTCGCACCGGCAAGGTGCGCGATCTGTACGACATTCCCGGCGAGGTCGGGCGCCCACCCCGAGTGCTGGTGGTGGCGACGGACCGAGTCAGCGCCTTCGACGTGGTCCTTCCCACACCCATCCCGGACAAGGGACGGCTCCTGACCCGAATCAGTCTGGAATGGTTCCGTCACCTTCGAACCCGACGCATCGTCGAGGACCATCTGCTGTCCGCCGATCCACATGAGGTTCCGGGCCTCTCGCGGGAGGATCAGGACCTTCTGATCGGCCGTTGCATGGTGTGCCGAAAGGTCCGGATCGTGCCGATCGAGTGCGTGGTGCGCGGTTGGCTTACCGGAAGCGGTTGGACGGAGTATCGCGCCTCGGGCACGGTCTGCGGTGTCGCCCTGCCACCGGGCCTCCAGGCCTTCGGCAGGCTCCCGGAACCGATCTTCACACCAGCCTTCAAAAATGACGCCGGCCATGACGAGAACTGCTCGTTCGATCAGGTCGCCGATCGGGTCGGTGTCGAGCTGGCCGAGCGACTTCGCGTCCTGAGCCTTCAGCTCTATGCCGCCGCGGCCGAGCGCGCGCTGGATCGTGGACTGGTGCTCGCCGACACCAAGTTCGAGTTCGGCTTCGCTCTCGATGTGGACGGACAACCGACGGACCGGCTCGTGCTTGCCGACGAGGTCTTGACGCCGGATTCGAGCCGATACTGGCTGGAGGAAAGCGTTCGGCCAGGTGCCGAACCCGCCAGCCTTGACAAGCAGTTTCTTCGCGATTGGCTGCTGGCCGAGGAGCGCGCGGGTCGCTGGAACCGCACGCCGCCTGGCCCGCACCTGCCGCCCGACATCGTCCGGCGCACGCGCGAGCGCTACGAGCGCGCGGCTGAACGCCTCGCGATGCCCTGACCGAACTCAGCGCAGGCAGGCGTCCGCGACATTGCGGAGCAGCATCGCCACCGTCATCGGACCGACACCTCCAGGCACGGGAGTGATCCATCCGGCGGCCGCGGACACGCTTGCAAAATCAACGTCGCCGCTGATCACGGTCGCTCCATCCGGGCCGGGCAATCGGTGAATGCCCACATCCACCACGACCGCGCCGGGCTTGATCCAGGACGGCGTGACCAGCTTCGGCACACCCGCCGCGACCACCAGCACGTCCGCGTGACGCGCGATTGTTTCCATGTCCCTCGTGTGCTTGTTCGCGCTCGTGACGGTCGCCTCATGACGCATGAGCAGCACGGCCACCGGCTTGCCCACGATGTTGCTCGCGCCCACCACCACGCAGTTCGCGCCACGCAACTGGATGCCGCTGCCCTCGACCAGCTCCAGCACGGCGCGTGCCGTGCAGGGAACAAGGCTGCGCCGGCCGTACACCACGTTGCCGATGTTCGCGGGATTCACGCCCTCGACGTCCTTGTCCGGATCGATGAGCGATTGCACCCGCTCCACGTCCACGCCCGTCGGCAACGGCAGGTGCACCATGATCGCGCGCACCTGCTCATCCTCGTTCAGCAGCAGCACACGCCCCGCCACGTCCTCGAAGCCGCTGCCGGTCGGCAGGCGATGCAGCCGATACTCGATGCCCACCTCCTGACACGTGCGGGCCTGACTCTGCGCATAGAGCTCGGCGGCGGCGTCGTTGCCCACCAGAACCGCATCAAGACGCACCGGACGGCCAGCCGCGCGAATGCGATCACGCACGTCCGCGCGCACACGCGCCGACAGGGCCTTGCCATCGAGGATCTTGGCGCTCATGCCGGGCAGCATACGGGTGCGGGTACGATCCCGGTCCGAGGAGACCTCCCATGATCCACGCCGCAATCATCGCACTTTCGCTCGCCGCCGACACCGCCTCGCTGGACATCGGAAGCAAGGCCCCGCCGCTCTCCGCCGAGCAGTGGCTGAAGGGCGAGCCGGTGCAGGCCTTCGAACCGGGCAAGGTGTACGTGGTCGAGTTCTGGGCGACGTGGTGCGGACCATGCATCGCGAGCATCCCGCACCTCACACAGATCCAGAAGGATCACCCCGAGGTGGCGGTGCTGGGCATCGCCGCCAGCGAGCGCAAGAAGAAGGATGGTGCGGACACGCGCCTGAGCGGCCTCAAGACCTTCGTCGAGAAGCGTGGTGACGCGATGGGATACCGCGTGGCCTTCGATGAGGATCGCAGCATGGGCGTCGCCTGGATGGATGCGGCGGGACAGGATGGCATCCCCTGCAGCTTCATCGTGGGCAAGGACGGTATGGTCGAGTGGATCGGCCACCCGATGGGCATGGACAAGCCACTCGCCTCCGTGCTGGCCGGTTCATGGGACCGCGCCAAGGCGAAGGCCGACGCCGAGGCGGGGCGCGCGCTGCAGAAGTTCGCGTCCGACGAGCTGCCCGTGCTGCTGAAGGACGTGACCGCAAGCGGTGACTGGAAGCCGATGCTGGATCGCTTCGCCGCCCTCGAGGCGAGCGCCGCCGATCCGACGCAGGTTCGTCTGCTCAAGTTCGAGGTGATGGCCGCGAGCGATCGCACTGCGGACGCCTGCGCCACCGCCAAGCAGCTGCTCGCCGCGCAGCTCGAAGCCTCCGATCTGAACATGATCGCGTGGTCGATCGCCACGGACCTGAAGGGCGACGGTCGCGACCTGAAACTGGCGCTCACTGCGGCCCAGCGCGCGGTCGAACTCTCCAAGGGTGATCCCAGCATCCTGGACACGCAGGCACGCGTGCTCTTCGAGATGGGCGACGCGACTCAGGCGGCGAATGTGCAGCGGACCGCCGCCGAGGCCGCCGAGAAGTCGGGCATGACTGGCCGCAATCTCGAGGAGATCAAGGCGTCGCTGAAGCGTTACGAGGAAGCCGCGAAGGCCAAGACGAACTGAGCCGCGGGTCTCAGACCACCTCGACCTCACGACCCTCGCCGGCACTGCGATAGATCGCGTCGATCGCCGCCTGCACCGCACGGCCTTGCGCTGCGGTGGCGATCGGCTCGCCGCCGTGCTCCAGCAGTTTCTGGAAGGCCTGCGCCTGCGAATCCCACGCCTGCTTGCCCGGCTCGTCCGCCTTGAAATATGGCGTGAGGTCGGCGGGCGCGCCATGCGCCTCCGTCGCGACCGTGAGCCGACGATCCTGCAGACCGAACCGGCAGCCGCCGGCGTCGCCAAAGACCGCCAGGCCGTCCGGCAGCGAGTCGTCAGGAATGTTCATCGCCCAGGTCGCGTTCAGCTCGATGGTCGCGCCACCCTCGCAGCGAAGCAGCGCCGTCGCGTGGTCCTCCACGTCGCAGGTGCCCGTGAAATTCGGCGGACCTGCCCACATGTCGGTGTACGCGTAGCCCTTCATGCGTCGGCCGAAGGTCGAGTAGGTCGCGCCACTGGCGCGCAGCACGCGCGGATGACCCATCAGGTGAAGCGCGGCGTCGAGAAGGTGCACGCCAAGGTCGATCAATGGACCGCCACCCGAACGCGCCTTCGTGGTGAACCATCCGCCGAGGCCCGGCACGCCGCGGCGACGGTACATGCTGGCCTTCACGTGATAGATCGCGCCCAGGCGTCCCTCACGCGCCATGCTCGCCGCCATCTCAACCGCCGGCATGCGACGGCACACGAAACCCATCTGCACGGACCGCCCGCATGCCTTCGCCGCCTCCACGATGCGATCGCAGGCCGCGACGCTCGTGGCCATCGGCTTCTCGAGCAGCACATGCTTGCCAGCCTTCAGCGACTGGACGGCCAGCGGTTCATGCAGATCGTTGGGGACGGCGATGACGACGCCGTCCACATCGGTCCTGGCCAGAAGCCGCTCCAGGCTCGGCTCCAGTTCCACCTTCGGTTGCTCGGACTGGAAGGCCGCGACGGCCGCCGGCTTCGGGTCCCACGCCGCGACGACGGGCAGCCCCACGCGCGCCGCATGATGCGCGTGCACGCGACCGATCGATCCGGTTCCGATGATGCCGATCCGCTTCATGGAGGGAAGGTAGCGAACAGCCACGCCGCGCCGCGCACGCCGCTGCTGTCGCCATGCATCGCCAGCCGGACCGGCGTGACGAAACGATCACTGAAGCAGTGCGGCGCGATCGCGGCCGGCAACCGCTCCGCAAGACCTGGCACGAGACTCGCGCCACCGCCCAGCACGATCGCGTCGGGATCCAGGATGTTGCAGACCGCGCCCAGCGCGCGACCGAGCCGCTCGATCCATCGTTGCAGCGTGGCGCTCGCGCACGCGTCACCGGACTGCGCAAGCCACGCGATCCGCGGAAGTCGGATCGCACGGTCGCCGCCATGACGCACATGATCGGCCTCCACGCCCGGACCGCTGAGGAACAGCTCCAGACACGCACGACGGCCACACCAGCACGGCATGGCCAGCTCGGCCGCGGAAGCTCCCGGCAGTGGCATGTGGCCCCACTCGCCCGCGATGCCATTGGCGCCCTCGATGACGCGGCGATCGACCACCACCCCGCCGCCACATCCCGTTCCAAGAATCACGCCGAACACCGTTCGCACGCCCTTGCCCGCTCCATCGATGGCCTCGCTCAACGCAAGGCAGTTCGCGTCGTTCGCGCCACGCACCGGCATGCCCAGTGCGCGCTCCAGATCCGCAAGCAGCGGCATGCCGTTCAGACAGGTGCTGTTGGCGTTGCGATGCAGGCCGGTCACGGGACTGCTTGAACCGGGGTGACCCAGACCGGCGCCATGCGCCTTCGGCGCCTGCGCGCGCGCACGGCGAACCAATCCCGCGACGGTCGCGATCGTGCCCTCGTAGTCGCCGGGCGGCGTCGACTCCCGCGCACGCCACAGCACGGTGCCATTCGGCTCGATCACCGCCGCCTCGACCTTCGTTCCGCCCAGATCCACGCCGATCAGCGGGCGTGCGCTCACCGACCGCGTCCCTGTCGCGCCTTGATGAAGTCGCAGGCCACCAGAGCCGCCAACTTGCCGACACCCAGCGGATCACCGTCGCCGGGAATGCCCTCGCACACATGGATCGCCGCGACCTCGGCGGCGCTCGACACGCGACACACCATCGTGCGCACCTGCTCCGCCGACAATCCGCTCGGCGTTGCGGCGCTCGCCGAGACGCCCGCGATCGCGTCCAGATCGACCTCCAGCGTCATGGGACCTGTCCCGAGGTGTGCCAAGCCACGCGCGCACGCCTCCTCGGCTTGCAGTTCGCCTCGAAGCACGCACTCCAGCGTCACGCCGAGCACGCGCTCGTCCTGCTCAAGCACGCGCCACATCGCCTCGTTCAGGTAGGTCTCGTGCAGGCCGATCGCTGCGTAGCGAGCCAGATGCCCCGCCTGCAGCGCGTGCGAAAACGGATTGCCGCTGTGGCGACCCGCGTCGACGCGCAGATCGGCGTGCGCGTCCAGATTCAGGCAGCCGATGGCGCAGCTCTTCGCTGCGCGCACACCGGCGAGGATTCCGAAGGCGTTCTCGTGACCGCCACCGATCGCCACGACCTCCTTGCCCGCCCGCACGATCGCCTCGACCACGTTCGCCACGCGTGCGTCGACCTCGGTCACGAGCGCGTGAAGCGTGTCGAGATCCGCCGCGCGATTCGGATCCAGCCGCACGGCCTGCTGCATCAGATCCTGCACCTCGACCTCGCCGGCCACGACCACGTCGGCTCCGCGAAGCGAGGGATTGTCCTGCATGGCGGCGAGGCGGCGAAGCGCGGCCATCGGCAGTGCAGCCGCACCTGGGCGCCCGAAATTGGCCCGTACCCCAATGTCCTCGGGGATCAGCAGCAGCGCGAATCCAGCATCGGGAACTGCCCGAAGCCCCTCCCTCAGGCTCGCGCTGGCGGGCAACGTCCGAAATGTCTCGCCCAAGCGACGCTCCCCCTCGCGCCTCGGCGTCAGCGCCGCAAGCGCCTCGGCCGTCATCGCCCGCAGGAAGGAAGCCATATGCGCGATATGCTAGCGGTCGAGAGTCGGCGCAACCCGTATCCTTTCGATCCCATGCGCGAACCAGACCTCAACAGTTCCGAGTGCCGAAAGGCGATGGACCACGTGCGGTCCCTGCTCGCCTTCATCGGCGAGGACCCCACCCGCGAGGGCCTGCTCGACACGCCCAAGCGCGTCGTGAAGGCGATGCACGAGCACTATCGCGGCTACGCGATGGATCCGGCCGAGGCGCTCAGCCGCACCTTCAGCGAGGTCGAGGGCTACGACCAGATGGTTCTGCTCACCGACATCGACATCCAGAGCCACTGCGAGCACCACATGGTGCCGTTCGTCGGCAAGGCGCATGTCGCGTACATCCCGGACGGCAAGGTCGTCGGCCTGAGCAAGCTCGCGAAGGTGGTCGAGATCTTCTCGAAGCGCCTGCAGGTGCAGGAGAAGCTCACCGCGCAGATCGCCGAGGCGATCCAGGCGCATCTCAATCCGCTCGGCGTCGCCGTGGTGATCGAGTGTCGTCACTTCTGCATGTGCTACCGCGGTGTGCACCAGCCGCGCGCCTGGACGACGACCAGCAAGCTCACCGGCATCTTCCTGAAGAATATGGCAACCCGCGAGGAGTTCCTGCGACTCATCGCCTCGCGCGGCCGCTCGAACGAATGAGCGCGGCTCGACGGACGCTCCCGCAAGACCCATGAAGGCGGCCCCAACTCGGGCCGCCTTTTCCGTACCATCGCGGCCCTCATGCCAGGCAAAATGGACGACATCGTCGCGCTGTGCCGCCGCCGCGGGTTCATCTTCCAGTCGAGCGAGATCTACGGAGGCATCAACGGCTTCTGGGATTACGGCCCGCTGGGCACCGAACTCAAGCGCAACCTGAAGAACGCCTGGTGGAAGGATGTCGTGCAGGGCGAGCTGATCGGGCCGGACGGCAACCCCGTCGACATCGTGGGCGTGGACTGCACGATCATCATGCATCCGAGGGCCTGGGTCGCCTCTGGTCATGTCGGCGGCTTCAGCGACCCAATGGTCGACTGCCGAGAGAGCAAGGCGCGCTATCGCGCCGATCATCTGATGCTGCTCGGCGCGAGGGGCGAAGCCGCCAGCCAGCTATTCGCATTCGTCTCGGGTGATGACAAGGGTCTGGCGACCGCGCGCAAGAAGCTTGAGAAGTACCTCAAGCGTTCGCTTGCCGACGGCGACCTTGAGATGCGTCCGTTCACCGCGATCGGCGCCGACGAGCGCGCGATCGCCGTCGGCCCCGACGCGACCGAGAAGGGCACGCTGACGGAGCCACGCCAATTCAACCTGATGTTCAAGACCCTCGTCGGCGCGGTCGAGGATCCCTCGAACTACGCCTATCTGCGCCCCGAAACCGCGCAGGGCATCTTCGTGAACTTCCAGAACGTGGTCGACTCAAGCCGTGTGCGAGTGCCCTTCGGCATCGCACAGGTGGGCAAGGCCTTCCGCAACGAGGTCACGCCGCGCAACTTCACCTTCCGCAGCCGCGAGTTCGAACAGATGGAGATCGAGTTCTTCATCCGCCCCGACAGCGCGAACGAGTGGTACGCCTGGTGGCGCGCCGAGCGCTACCGCTGGTGGCAGTCGATTGGCCTGGCCGGCGCGAACCTGCGCCTTCGTGAGCACGACCGCGACGAGCTCGCGCACTACGCGAAGGCCGGCGCCGGCGTGTGCGACATCGAATACAAGTTCCCGTTCACCGATCCTGACTTCGGCGAACTGGAGGGCGTGGCCCACCGCGCCGACTTCGACCTTCGCCAGCACGCCGAGCACAGCGGCAAGGGCGAGAAGGCGCGCTACTTCGATCAGGAGCGCAACGAACGGTACTTCCCCCACGTGATCGAGCCATCCGCCGGCGCCGATCGCGGCACCTTGGCCCTGCTCTGCGAAGCCTACACCCCGGACGAGAGCCGAGCGAGCAAGGTGTTCATGAAGTTTTCGCCGCGCATGGCCCCGATCAAGGCGGGAATTTTCCCGCTGGTCAACAAGGATGGAATGCCCGAGATCGGCGAACGACTCTGGCGTGAACTCCGCACGTCTCACGCGGTCGAGTTCGACGAGAAGCAGTCGATCGGCAAGCGCTATGCACGCATGGACGAGGCGGGTACGCCCTTCTGCCTGACCATCGACAGCCAGACGCTTCAGGACGGCACCCTGACGGTGCGGCACCGCGACGACCAGCGTCAGGAGCGAATCGCGGTCGACCGTGCGTCCGAGTGGCTGAACACGGCTGTATCCGGAGCCTGAGCCGGGCGCGCGTGATCATTCCGGAATATTCAACCGCAACGCAATCCCAACGGATCTACTAGAGTTAGCCGTGGGCACACCGGGGTTGCCCCAACGCCCATGCTCTCGAGACTCTCCCCACGATCGATCCTGATGGTGCTGGCCTCGGCCGTCTGCGGACGCGCCGCCACGGCCATCGCTCAGATCATCGCGGCTTTCTATCTGACGCCCGACCAGTTCGGTGTGTACGCCGCTGGCATCGGTGTGCTGATCGCCACGGGCCTGTTGCGCGGCGGCGGAACGGGCAACCACATGCTCACCATGAAGCCGGAGGAATTCCGGGCCGATGGCGGACGGTTCTTCCGCTACAGCATCGTTTTCGCATCGATCTGCTTTGTGCTCACGCTGGGCGCGGCGTGGCCCGTCGCCGGCGCGTTCGCCGCGACCAAGCACTACCCCGAGACCGAGCTTCGCAACGTGATCATCGTGCTGGGGGTGCAGTTCACGGCCATGCTGATCGGGCAGTACCCGCGTGCCCGCATGTCCGCGGACCTCCGATTCACCGAGCTGTCCTTGGTCGACATCGTCACGGGTGCCACGAAGCTGGCGGCGACCTGGCTCCTGGCCTCCTGGGGCTGGGGCGCACTGGCGTTGGCGGCGCCGGTGCTGTGCGTCACGATCGTCGAGAACCTCTGGATCTGGCCGCGATGCCGTCTCGAACGAGACGAACTGCGCGTCAGTCCGGGATGGTTCGGGCACACCCTGATCGAGATGCGACTGCCTCTCATCATGGCGATTCTTGCCACGCTCAACACGCAATCCGATGCGCTCATCGGCAGCGTCCTGCTGCCGCTCACCGTGGTCGGCGTGTACTTCTTCTCCATGCAGTTGGCGGCCCAGCCCGCGCAGCTTGTTGCCGGAAGCCTTCGATCCGTCCTCGCCCCCGTAACCGCGAAGTTTCGTGGAGACCGCGAGGGCGAGATGCAGTCGATCCGCGACACCTTCAACGCGGGCATGGTGTTCACGCCGATCGTTAGCATGAGCATACCAGCGTTATTCGACGCCTTCGAGCGGGCGGTGTGGCACGGCAAGTGGGCGGACAGCCGGTGGCCGGTCTTCATCCTGTCTGCGCTGCTTACCTATCCGACGGTGGTGCAACTGGTGGTCGCTCCGATCTCGGGGATTCGAGATTGGGGCGCCGCGATCCGTCTGGACCTTGGACGGGCCCTCGCCAAGATCCTGGGCGCAGGCATCGCGGCCATCTTCATCCTGTGGCTGCAGCCCGGCACCACGACTTCCGCGACGATCCTTGCGCTCTTTGTGGGGGGCATCAGCGCCGCGGTCGCCACATACGAGATTTTCCGGGTGATGCTGCACACCGGCATGACCCGCGCATCGATCGCCTACGAGCTGTACTCCACGCCGCTGGCAGCCCTCTTGAGCGCGGTGGCCGCATCGGGACTTGCTCACAGCGTCGTGGAACCGCTGCGCGCCGAACTGTCAGTCAACATCGCAAACGTGCTCGAGTGCTGCCTGGCCGCGATCACCTATGCGATCCTGAGCATGGTGCTGCTGCGATTCGGCTACACCGCGGCCCTTGAACGCGTCGTCTACGCGCTGCCGGCGCCACTTGTGGGCCCCATCCGCAAGATCATGGTGCTCTGACGGGACTGGGCGCGGACGCCTCAAGCAGTCCCCCGGGAATGGTGGACGCCTGCGTCGGATCCACCATCGTCGCCAGGGGATACACCCCAAGATCCACCGCAAAACTGCCTGCAGGCCGCAGGTTGCCGCTACGCCCCAACCCACCGAAGGGAAGCTTGCTGCTGGCGCCGGCCGTGCCGGTGTTCCAGTTCAGGCAGCCTACGCGAAGCTGATCCACGCTCGCGTTCCAGATGCGCTGGTCTCCCGTGAAGACCGACGCCACCAGGCCGAAATCCGAGGCGTTGGCCTGCTCGATCGCCGCGTCCAGCGAAGTCACCACCGAAAGCTGTGCGAGCGGACCGAAGGTCTCGCAGTCAGACGCGCGGCTGAATCGCTCCACCTGCACCAGTCCCGGCCCAAGGAACCATCCGGGGCGATCGAATGCGGTGGCCTCCAGAAGCACCCTTCCGCCCTGCCGTGCCAGAGTCGCCTGTCGCTCGAGAACCGCCGCACGCGCGGACTCCGCGACAACCGGACCCATGAAGACCGGCTCCGGATCCGTTCCGGGCGCCACGATCGCCGTGCTTGCCAACTTGCAGAAGGCCGTCACGAAACGCTCGACGATCGACTCATGCACGATGATGCGCCGCGTGCACGTGCATCGCTGGCCCGTGGTGACGTAGGCCCCACGCACGCACTCGATCACGGCGCGGCGCAGATCCGCGTCGCTCCACACGATGGCGGCGTTGCTGCCGCCCATCTCCAGAGCGATCATGCGACCAGGGCGATCAAGATTCGCCTCCACGATGCGTCGACCGACCGGGAACGAGCCCGTGAACAGGATGCCGTCGATGTCGTCGTGCGCGACGAGCGCGGAAGCGATCTCCGACCCGCCCTGCACCACATTGAAGACACCGGCGGGGAAGCCCGCTTCCCCGGCGATCTCCGCGATCACCTGCCCCACCGCAGGCGTGCGATCGCTGGGCTTGAACACGACCGTGTTTCCCAGAAGCAGCGCCGGCACCCAGTGGCCATTGGGAAGGTGCGCGGGGAAGTTGAACGGCCCGATCACGGCCATCACGCCGAGTGGCCTGAATTCACACGCACCACGCTTGCCTGCCCCGGCATCCACCTCGAAACCCTTCACCCGTGCGAGCGTCGCTGGCTCCAGCGTGATCGCCACCTTGTCCTGCAGCAGCTTCGCCTCGGCACGGCTTTCGGCCAGCGTCTTGCCCATCTCGGCAGTGATCGTTTGCGCCAGTCGCTCGGCATGCTTGCCGCAGGATTCCGCGAAGCGCCGCAGCAGCGCCGCGCGCGCGTCGAAACCAAGACTCCGCCACGCCACGAACGCCCCACGTGCGGCGGCGACCGCGTCATGCGCGTGCTGGACCTGCGGTGTTCCACTCCAGATCACGCGATCGGGCACCGACGGGTCGCGGCTCTGCACCGCGTCACCCGGAACGCCCACCCAGCACCCGCCGATGAAGTCGCTCGGCGCCCGCGCAGGCCCGAAGGCGCTCACGCGCGACGCTTCCTGCGCTTCGGCCGCTCGGCGTCGGGCAGCACGGTCACGCCCACGCGATCGCCGACACCCGCACCCAGCATCTCGGCCACGCCCTTCGGCAGCCGCACCGCGGCGCCCTTCACGCTGCAGGCGCAACGCACTGCGCGAAAGCCGTGCTCCTTGCCACTTGCGCTCACGAACGCCGTCTGCCCCAGTCCGCTCGACGTAAAGCCGGCCAGACGCATCGCGCGCGTGGCCTTCACCAGCGGAATCTCGTCCACGTTCGCGGCCAGATACGGTCCGCCGTCGAACGGATCCACGTGATCCGTCTCCTTGAACCCCTGCCGCTCCAGCAGCACCTTCGCAGGCACGGTCTCCTCGCCCACCTTGCCGATCAGCGCACGCGCGTCGGGCGGCAAAATGCTCGCGTGAATCTCGCCGCGTGGCCACAGGCTGATCATGAACTCCTTGCTGTGCTGGCAGAAGAGATCGGCCTCCTCGTAGCTCAGGTTGATGAAGCGGCGGCCAAGGTAATCCCACAGCAGCGTTTGGCTGTCCGGCGTGACCGGGCCCATGAGTTCAGCGAGCACGTGCTTCAGGAACCGCTTGCGATGCAGGCCCATGTAGTGGAAGCGCACCAGCGACAGCAGCGAGCCGAGGCGCTCGCGATGCCCCCGATAGCCGGGCGCCAGGATCAGGCCACCCACCTCGCTGAACCCCGTCTCCTCGGTGCCGAATTCCACCGTCACATGGCTCGCGCCCTGCTGCAGATCGCGGCTCCAGTGCTCGCGGCGCCGCACCTGCAGGAAGACGTGCGGCCAGCCCGGCCAGCCCACGCGACCGATCACGCAGCTCGTGCCCACCACGCTGCCCGTGTCGTGGTCCTCCAGCACGAACATGTACTCGCGCTCGCGCTCGTTCGTCTCCTGCCCCGCGAAACTGCGGCGACTGCGCGCGATCTTCGCCGCGATCAGGTCGCGATCGGCGGGCAGGTTCAGGAAGTGAACCATCTTCGCCAGCTTCAGCAGCGTGGAGAGGTCGTCGGGCAGCGCCTGTCGGATCAGGAACATGGGGGGTCTCGTTTCAGGCCGTGCGGGCCATGCTCTTCTCGAGGATCGCGAACACCTCGCCGAAGTGCTCCGGCTGCATCACGCCGATGGGTGGCAGGAACCGCAGGTGGTACGGGCCATGGCCGCAGTAGAAGGCGATCACGCCGTCCTCGAACAGGTTCTGCAGCAGGCGGCCGATGCGATCCTTGTCGCCGCCGAAGGGCGTCAGCCGCATCATGCCGCCGGTGCCGCCCACGAACTGCCGGCTCTCACGACCGAAGGGCAGCTTTGCCGGCGGGAACCACTCAGGGTGCTTGTTCACGAGCGCTTCCGCGTGCGTGCGGAACGCGGCGTGCAGCTTGGCGATGCGGCCTTCCGGACCGTAGTACCCGCCCGACTGCATGCGCCGAAGCACGCTCAGGCCCGTGTGGAAGCTTGAAACGCTCGCGCTGAAGGTGCCCGCCAGCAGTCCCGGCTTCGGATTGAACGCCTCGGAATAGAGGCACGCGCACGCCTGCGTCATCTTCCCCACCGTCACCACGTCGATGTACTCGCCCAGGCCCAGCGCCTCGAACGCGAACATGCTTGTGGTGCGGCCGAAGGTCTGCACCTCGTCGTCCCACACCGGCACGCCCGCCTCGCGACAGGCCTGCATGAGCGCCACATGGAACTCGCGCGGCGCGGTCTTGAAGCCGCCCTCGCCCTGCACCAGTTCGGACACGAAGCACGCGTGCTGGCCCGGCCAGCGACGTAACGCCTCCTTCAGGTGCCACACGCTCATCTCGATGCTGCGCGCGCCCATCTCGGGCTCGTAGAACGGCACATAGTCGACCAGCGTGCTCAATGCCACGCCGTGGCGGTAGCCGGGTTCGTCGCCGATCTGGCTCATGGTGATGCTGCGGCCCATGAAGCAGTCGCTGAAGGCCAGCACGCGCGGCGCGCCGTTTCGCTTCTGCATGCAGATCTTCAGCGCCGACTCGTTCGCCATGCAGCCCGAGTTCGTCACGAAGCAGTGCTTCATGGCGCTGTGCTTCGCGGCCTCGGCGGCCAGGAACTCGGCGAAGGCCACGCTGTCGGCGTTGTACTGCAGGTTGCCCTGCATCACGGTGTCGCCCAGCGCGGCCTGCAGCGAGGCGCGCATCACCTCACGGTCGCCGTGGCCGAACATGTGCACGCCGATGCCGTTGATCAGATCCCACTTCACGCTGCCGTCGAGCAGCTCGACCAGCGGCCCGCGACCTCGCCCGCTTCCCAAGTACGGGAAATAGCCGAGGCGCCCGCGCACCGCCTTCACGCGCTCGAGCCATGCGTGCAGTGTCTCCTTCCCCCCGTCACGCGCGGGGCGCGCGCCAGTCAGGTCACGCGTGGCAGCTTCGGCGGAATCAAGCAGCGCCTCGATCGACTGCATCGCGTCCGGCCGCAGCGCGACCGGCGGAATCGTGGCGTCAGGAACGACGGATCGGGTGGCCGTGGCGGGCATCATGTGCGGATGCTATCGGCAGGGTGCTCCACGACACCTCGTGCGGGCACCGTCACGAATCGATCCGAACGCAATTCCCGCTCGCCATCCCAGCGATACGCGGCGAGGCGCCCGCCTCGCGCCACGGAGTAGTCCACGCACGCGACGTTCGCCGCAAGCGGCGCGGGCCGCTCCGTGGGTGGCAGCCAATAGTGCCCGACGATCACCGGCGGTGCATCGACAGGGTAATGACGCCACGAAGCGACGAAATCCGATGGGAGCGGCCGGTCCGGAACCCCCTCGCGTGCAGGCAGACTGAACTGGGCGTACGTGCGCCCCTCGGCAGGCTCGAACCACCGCGCGCGAATCGCGGTTCGGGCGTGGCCCTCCGGATCCGGCAGCGTGACCCCCTCCGGCAGGTCCACCTCGCGCCCCTTCAGGATCTCCTCGAATGCTTCGGCCTCGGGCGAGCCCCGCGTGTGCACCGCACGAATCACCTCAGGAGAACCCTGCCACCGTGGCCCGAAGGCGCGCTCCAGCGTGCGCATGGCACCCACGTCCCAGCATGCGTGCACGCAGCGAAGGCCGCCAAGATCGAGCCACCACGGGATGGTGCGGAACCAGTCAAGCCATCGGCTCCATGCCCCCGCGGGCACCTGCCGCAGCGTCTCGGCATGGATGGAGACGTTGCTCCCCACGCGCGGCCGACACCAGTCACGCGGCCCCACCGGCACCTGCGCCGCGTTCCGTGGCGTCGCGTAGGCGAGCGCGTTCGTCTCGTGGTTGCCGAGCACCGCCTGCGCGGCACCGCCATCGACCATCTCGCGGACGACCTCGAGCGTCTGCAGGATCTCTGGCCCTCGGTCGATCCAGTCGCCAAGGAAGATGGCGGTCCGATCCGGATGACGAAGCACGCCCGCACTCCGGCGGTAGCCCAGCTGCTCCAGAAGCTCCACGAGCTCCGACGCATGGCCATGCACGTCACCGATCACGTCGTACATGCGGGGAGCGTAGCGCCGCCAGACATGGCACCCAAACCGAACCTTCGACCCCCGCCGCCTCACTCCCACTCGATGGTGGCCGGCGGCTTGGTGGTCACGTCGTAGACCACGCGGCTCACGCCACGCACCTCGTTCACGATGCGGCTCGAGACGCGCGCCAGCACCTCCCATGGCAGGCGGCAGAAGTCCGCCGTCATGAAGTCGGTCGTCTCCACCGCACGCAGACCCACCACGCTGTCGTAGGTCCGCCCGTCACCCATCACGCCCACGCTGCGGATCGGCAGCAGCACGGCGAAGACCTGGCTTGTGCTGCGGTACAGGTTGGCGGCCTGAATCTCCTCCAGCAGGATGTGGTCGCACTCGCGCAGCAGCGCAAGCCGCTCACGCGTGACCTCGCCGATGATGCGCACCGCCAGACCCGGCCCCGGGAACGGATGACGCCACACGAGCGTCGGCGGAAGCCCGAGCACCTCGCCCAGACGGCGCACCTCATCCTTGAACAGGTCACGCAACGGCTCCACCAGCTCGAAGCCAAGATCTTCCGGAAGGCCCCCCACGTTGTGGTGCAGCTTGATGTTGGCGGCAGTGCCCGCATGGCTCTGGCCGCTCTCGATGCGATCGGGATACAGCGTGCCCTGCGCCAGGAACTTCACGCCCGGGCCCACGCCCTTGGCCGCTTCCTTGAACACCTCGATGAAGCGGTGCCCGATGCGCTTGCGCTTCTCCTGCGGTTCCTCGATGCCCTTGAGGTCGGACAGGAACGCGTCGCTTGCGTCCACCACGCGCAGCTCCGCGTCGAAGTGGTTGCGGAAGGCGCTCTCCACCAGCTCGCGCTCGTTCTTTCGCAGCAAGCCGTTGTCCACGAAGATGCAGGTGAGCTGCTTGTGCACCGCGCGTGCGATCAGCGCCGCCGCCACCGCGCTGTCCACACCGCCCGAAAGTCCGCAGATCACCCGGTCCTTGCCCACCTGCGCGCGCACGCGCTCGACTTCGCTCTCCATGAAGTCGGCCATGGCCCACGTGCCCTTGCAGTGGCACGCCTCCTGCAGGAAGTTGCGCAGGATGTCCTCGCCGCACGGTGTATGCGTGACCTCGGGATGGAACTGAACCCCCCAGAAGTCACGGCCGCGGTGCTTCACCGCGGCATACGGGCAGCTCGGCGTGCTGGCCAGGATCTCGAAGTCCTTCGACAACTCGTTCACCTGGTCGCCGTGACTCATCCACACGGTGGTCGGGCTCGCGATGTTCCTCATCAGACCACTCGCGTTCTTCACGTCCAGCCGCGTGCGACCGTACTCGCGCGCGGGCGCCTTACCGACGCTGCTGCCGAGCAAGCTGCAGCCAAGCTGCATGCCGTAACAGATGCCGAGCACGGGCACGCCCAACTCGAAGATCGCCTTGTCGCATGTCGGCGCGCCACGATCGGTCACGCTTGCAGGCCCACCGCTCAGGATGATTCCCTTCGGACGCATTGCGCGCAGCTTCTCGATCGGGTCGCTTGGCGAGACCAGCAGGCTGAAGGCCCCCGCTTCCCGGACGCGCCGGGCGATCAATTGGGCGTACTGGCTGCCAAAATCGAGCACCAGGATGGTTTCAGCGACGTTCGTGGGAGCAGGTGTCATGGTGTAGAGAGGAGAATTCCGATGGTACAACTGCAGATGATGCGTCGGACAGCAGCCATCCTCGCGTCCGTGACGGCCCTGCTGGCGGGGTGCGATTCGCCGTCGACCTCGAGTGCGCTGTCGCAGGATCGCATCACCGCACTCACCCAGCTTGGAACCAGCGGCAAGGCCAGTGACGTGCCGGCGATCCTCCCCTCGCTGGCCAGCGACGATCCGCTGGTGCGATGGACGGCGCAGCGCACCCTGTTGCAACTCGCAGGCACCACAAACGGCTACGACTGGGCCGCCTCGCATGCCAGCCGCGAGCACGCCATCGCCGTCTGGAAGGCCTGGTGCACGCAACAAGGCGTGGCGCCCCAACCCGAGGAGGCGCGCCGTGGCTGACTCGCTCGCGGAACCGGAGATCCAGGTTCAGATCCTCAGCCGTCCCGAACTGCTCGCCCCCGTGCGCTCGATGGTGAACGCGCTTGCGCAGGACGCTGGCTTGGACGACATCTCCGCATGCCACCTTGTGCTGGCGATGGACGAGGCGCTCACCAACATCATCCGACACGGCTATGCAGGCAGCCCCGACGGACGCATCTGGATCCGGCTGTCGCAGCTTGCGGATGGCCCGGGCCTGCGCGTGGAGATCGTCGATCGCGCGCGCACCGTGGATCCGGACCAGTTTCGCGGGCGCGATCTTGACGAGATCCGGCCTGGCGGTCTTGGCATGCACCTGATGCGATCGCTGGTCGATCGCCTCGAGCACGCGCCAAGACCAGAAGGCGGCATGCGGGTGGTGCTTGAGAAGCGCCCCGCGCATACGACCGCAGGCGTGGCCTGAACGCCGCGTCTGGCGGCCCTGCTTCCCCGCCATTACCATGCCGCCATGCAGCCGAGCGGCCCGACACTCGACATCGTGAAGGAATCCGTGGGCTCCGCGACCGTGCTCTCGCCCAAGGGTGACGTGGACATGGCCCGTTCCCCGATCATGCGAAAGGCGATCGCCGAGGCCCTGAAGGCGGGCTCGGCCAAGGTCGTGCTGGACCTTTCGGGCGTCCCGTACATGGACAGCTCGGGACTGGCGACCCTGGTCGAGGCGCTGCAGAACTGCCGCAAGGCGCAGATCGCCCTGTCGCTGTGCGCCCTCACCCCGCGCGTGCGAAGCATTCTTGAGATCGCCCGCCTGAACACCGTGTTCGCGATCCACGAGTCGCGAGACGCGGCGATCGCGGGCTGAACGGCGAGAGATGTCGCGACTGATCGTTGCATCCAGGAACACGGCGAACCGCTGGATCAACGGCGTGCTGTCCACGCTGGAACTGGTCGGGGCGATCACGCTGCTGGGCGGTCTGGTGCTGAAGTGGCTGCACCGCGCCGTGCTCCTGAGGCAGGTTCGATTCGGGTTTCCCGCCGCGGTGGCGCAGATCGTGCGTGTGGGCGTCCGAAGCATCTCGATCGTGATGCTGGTCTCGGGCTGCATCGGCATCATCCTGGCGCTCCAGACCTCGCCCAGCCTCGCTGAATTCGGGCAGACCGACAAGGTGGCGAACCTGATCGCCGTGGCGGTGTTCCGCGAACTCGGACCGCTTGTCGCCGCGATCGTGCTCACCGGATTCGCGGGCGCCAGCATCGCCGCCGAGATCGGCACGATGGTCGTCGGCGAGGAGATCGAGGCGCTCGAGAGCATGGCGCTCGACCCAGTGCGCTTCCTCGTGGTGCCGCGCGTGCTCGCGACCACGATGAGTCTGGTGCTTCTGGCCGTGATCGGCGACCTGACCAGCGTGATCATGGGTGGCGTGACGGGCGTGTTCTTCCTGGAGATTCCCTACGAGCTCTACAAGAACAACACCATCGACCAGCTGAAGGTGAGCGACTTCTTCACGGGACTCTTCAAGGCTGGCGTCTTCGGCACGATTCTGGGCCTGATCGCCTGCCACAACGGCCTGCGCGTGACCGGCGGAGCCGCCGGCGTGGGCCGCGCCACCACCGACACCGTGGTGCAGACCGTCGTCATGGTCGTCATCGCCGACCTGATCTTCAGCGCGCTGTTCTACGCCCTCGGCTGGAACTGACGGTTCACGGGGCGGCCACCGCGTCCCGGATCCGCACCCCCGACAACTCCAGCATCGTGATCGCGGCCAGCACCTCCGCCGCTCCCATGTCACATCGCGAGGCGACGGCATCCACGTCCAGTCGCCCCAGCGCGCGGATCGCCTGAAGCACCTCAGCGGCCCTGCCCGAGGGCGCAGGAGCTGCCGCGACCGCCTGCCGAACGCTCGCCGCGACCAGCATGGGGGTGCAGCGAAGTTGCGTGGATACCGCCTCCATCGAATCCACCAGCGCGGCCCAGCCCTCGCGGATGGCGCGGTGGCATCCGGCGCTCGCGGGCGCATCGACCCTGCCGGGAACCGCCATGACTTCGCGTCCATGCTCTTCAGCCGCGATGCGCCCGGTGATCAGTGCGCCCGATCGCATGCGCGCCTCGATCAGCAACGTGCCAAGCGAGAGACCGCTGATGATCCGGTTGCGGCGCGGAAAGAGTCCGGGCGCGCTTGGATACAGCGTGGGCATCTCGCTGCAGACGCATCCGCCAGCGTCCACGATCGCGTCGAACAGCGGTGCATGCTCCGGCGGATAGGGAACACCAAGGCCTCCAGCGAGCACGGCGATCGTCCGACCTCCGTGCCGCATTGCGGCGCGATGCGCGGCCGCGTCGATCCCGCGCGCGCCACCCGACGCGATGGTGAAGCCCTGCTGCGCCAGCCATCCTCCAAAGCGATCCGCCTGCTCCAGTCCGTACGCCGTGCACGCCCTGCTGCCGACGATCGCCACCGAGAATCGATCCTCCGGCAGAAGCGCACCGCGGACCCAGAGCGCCAAGGGCGCGCCCTCGGTGGCGGCGAGCAGTGCCGGCCAGTCCGGATCCGTTGGAAGGATGCAGGAGAGCCCGTGCTTGCGCATGCGATCAAGCTCCTGATCCGGCTGCGCGGCCTGCAACGCCGCATGCACGCGCAGCGCTGCCCCCTGCCCCAGCACCGCCGCGAGCTCCTGCTGCGAGGCGGTCCCTACGGCCTGCGCATCGCCGTCGAACGCCTCAAGCAGGCTTCGACCCTCCACGGGCCCCGCCGAGAGCGCAAGGGCCAGATGCGCGATCGGGATGTCATCGGGTGCCCTGGGCATGCCGCAACCTAGATCGCGGCGAGCGCGATCCGGCCGACACATGCCTTTTTTCGTGCGTTCGATCAGTCCGAGCCGTGATCACGCATCCAGGCCTCTTCGGCCTCCGCCAGTGCATCGGCGAGTGCCGTCTCCGGCATGCCGTCGTGCAGCGCGACCGAGTCCGCTTCTGCCGGCTCAAAGGCCTGTTCCGGCTCCGGCCAATCGAAGGACTCATGGAGCACGGCCTCGGCCGTGGCCAGAGGGTCCTCAACATCGATCGCCTCGGCCGCAAGCTCCTCGGTCCCTTCGACCGTCACAACGGTCTCCACTTCGGACTCGGACGCCCAAGGCTCTTCCAGCGCCGCGGCATCAACGGGCGTCAGCGGAAACGGCAGCGGTTCGAAGCGCTCCAACTGCGGCCGCGGCGACACGCCGAAGCCAAGCACCAGACCCAGGAAGACGCTCATGGCGCCTCCAGCCATCAGCCACAGGCGGCGCTGTCCCTCGGCCAGCCGAGCCAACAGCGTGTCGGGCGCCGGCTGGGGCTGGAACTCCATCGTGGGCACCGTGGCCTCGATCCAGTCGCTCACGGTGTGCTCGATGCTGGTGGCCATCAGCAGCGGCTGCTCACCCTTGGGCATCAGGTTCAACTGGCTTGCGGCCAGACGCCGGAGCAACGCGGGATCCCGGCGATCCAACTCGCCCAGAAACCGGTCATAGGCCTCGAGGCGCTCGCGATTCCACGACTCCCTTGCGGCGATGGCCGCGCGCTGCTGGCGTAGATCGTGCAGATCGAGTTCCGCCGGCAGAAGCGCCGCCGAGACCATGACCGCCAGGCCGGCGATGGTGAAGAGCCAGCCGGGATCGATCTGGAAGAGCGGCGCGGTCCTGCGCATTCCCTCTTCTTCGGCCACGCGCCCCCCAAAACGCGAAAACGGCCGCCGGCAGGCAAGGCCGCCTTCGCTCTTCCTTGATCCGGTGGGTCAGGCCAGATCGGGGAAGATCTTTCGGACGGTGCCCACAAGGTCCTTGACGTGGCTGATGGACTCGTCCATCAGCTTCTTCTCGTCGCCCTCGAACTGCACCTGCACGACCTTCTCCATGCCAGCCGAGCCCAGCACGCACGGCACGCCGACGAAGTAGCCCTGGCCCTTCTGGCCGGGCGCCACGCCGTACTCGTTCTCGCAGTAGGCCGCGCACGGCAGGATGCGCTTCTTGTCCTTCACGATGGCTTCCACCATCTGGATCGTGCCGCTGGCCGGCGCGTAGTAGGCGCTGGTGCCCATGAGCTGCACGATCTCGCCGCCGCCCACCTTGGCACGCTGCACGCAACGGTCGATCACTTCCTTCGACAGCAGCTGGTTGATCGGGATGCCGTGCACACTGGTGAAACGCGGCAGCGGCACCATGTCATCGCCGTGGCCTCCGAGCAGGAGCGCCTGGATGTCCTCGACGCTGCAGCCAAGCTCCATCGCCAGGAAGGTGCGGAAACGCGCCACGTCGAGGGCGCCAGCTTGGCCGAGGATGCGGCTGGTCGGGAAGCCCGTCACCTTCCACGCGGTGTAGACCATCGCGTCGAGCGGGTTGCTCACCACGATCACCACCGCGCCCGGGGCGTACTTTGCCACGTTTTCGCTGACCGAGCGCACGATCTTCACGTTGGTCGTGATCAGGTCGTCGCGGCTCATGCCCGGCTTGCGCGGCAGGCCCGCGGTGATCACCACCACGTCGCTGTCAGCGATGTCCTTGTAGTCGCTTGTGCCGGTGACCTTGCTGTCGAACTCCTCGATGGGGCCGCACTGCATCAGGTCCAGCGCCTTGCCCTTGGCCACGCCTTCCCGCTCGGGAATGTCCAGCAGCACGATGTCGCCCAGCTCCTTGGCGGCGGCCCAGTGGGCGCAGGTGGCTCCGACGTTTCCGGCTCCGATGACGCTGATCTTGGCTCGACGCATGGCGTTCCTCGTGGGGTTCATTCGCGGCTACCTGCGGCCGCAACGGGCCGGAAGGATAGCGCGCTCATGCCCCTGCGTCCGCATGGAGGGCGTGACGAACTGTCGCCCGAATGGAAACGGCCGCCCCAGAGGGACGGCCGTCGCATGCGCCAGAAAGGACTCGAACCTTCGACCTCGCCCTTATCAGGGGCGTGCTCTAGCCAGCTGAGCTACTGGCGCGCAGGGTCGAAGAGTATAACCCAATTCAAGGTGCCCGCGAAGCCCTCCAAGCTTGCTCAGCGCAGGGCGTTGTAGGAAGTTCCGCCATCGTTCTCCACGGTCAGCGTGCTGCCCGTGCTGGGAACGCGGCGACTCGGATACCAGCCCCACTCCGGCCGGTCGTCCGGTCCGAAGAACTCGTACTCCTGACTGCGGATGATCGACTGGTTCATCTCGGCCCGGGCCTGACTCACCTCGCGAAGGTCGCCGGGCTTCAACTCGACCGGCATGTCCGAGAGCGCTCGATCAAGCTTGGACTCAAGGCGACGACGCTCGCGCCGAAGGCGTTCGGGATCCATCCGTCCGTCACGGGCCCGCACCACCAGCGCGTCGAGCTGGTCCGCGGACTGCATGTAGGCCTCGCGCTGCGGATTGGCCCCGTCCGCATGCGCGGCACCGGCCAGGCCGACGACCAAGGCGATTCCAATTCGGGCGGGTGTCGTCATGTCGAGTCTCCTTCAGAGTTCCTACGTGGTGTGCCGGGGCGGCGTGTGACGTGCCCCTCGGAAATTCTGACAGCCCGGCGAGGGAAGTCCAACGATTACCACCCAGGAAGCCGGCCAACGACAGGTTCCAGCAGGTCTCGGAGTCCGACAATTCCCGCCGGGCGGCCATCCACCTGCACGACCGCCAGGGCCGTCCCCGACTCCCGAAGACGCCGCAGCACCTCCATCGCGGACATGTCCGGGTTGATGACGACCGGCGGCCGGGTGACCTCCTTCAGATTCTCCTCGCCGACCGCTAGCACCGCCACGGCGGATGCGAACCCCGCGCAGGCGCCCGTCTCGTCCACCACCGGGTACGTGCCATGCGGTCGTGCACGGAGCACTTCACGGACCACCTCGGGCAGCGCGTGCATCGGGAGGGCGGCGACGCGCTTCCACGGACGCATGAGATCCGCGGCCTTGCGACGCGACAGCTCAAGCACACGCCCCGCCATGGCCACCTGCCGCTCGTCGACCGCGCCCGCGCTCTCGCGCAGCAGTTCAACCACGCGCTGACGGCCATCGACCAGTTCGCCGGGCGCCAGCCCCAGTCGCCGCACCAGTCCCTCGCCTATCCATTCAAGCAGCCAGACGAGCCCGGTGGCCGACAGGATCCAACGCGCGACGCGCGCGACCGGCGCCAGCGCGACCGTCCACCGATCGGCGTGGATGCGGAACAGCTCCTTTGGCAGCGCCTCGCCGAAGATCACCAGCAACGGCAGCAGCACCAGCGCATTCAGCACCATGAGCGCGATGACGGACAGGCCGAATCCATCCAGCATGCGGCCGATCGCGATCGACGCGAGCTGACCCACCGCAGTGTTGCCGATCAGCAGCGTCGCGAGCCAACGGTTGGGGCGCTGCAACTCGGCCTGCAGCATGCGCGCACGAGGCTCCCCCCGCTCCGCACGGATCGCCAGACGCAGTCGGTTGAGGCTGTACGCGCCGGTCTCCACGCCACTGCAGAACGCGGACGCGCACAGGCTCGCGACCAGCAGTACCAGCCAGGGCATCGCCATGGCCAAGGTCACGACGCGCCTCCGATCCGCCAACGTACGCGATCCACGCGCGCACCGGTCGCCTGCAGCACCTCGATCGTCGCGTCGCCCAGCGTCACGCAGTCACCGGGCCGAGCCACGCGTCCCAGCCGCTCCATGATGGCGCCCGCGACGGTGTCGGCCTCCGAGGAAGGTTCCGCGAGCCCCAACTGCTCGAACGCGAGATGCAGATCCACATCGCCGGCACTCTCCCAGACACCAGGACCAATCGCGATCCATCCGTCGCCCGTCAGGTCGGCCGGCTGACCGGCGACCTCGCCTACCGCGTCACGCAGGGTCACCACGCCGGCCGTGCCGCCGAACTCGTCCACCACGACGGCCACGCGCTTGCCCGATGTGGCGAACCACCGGAGCAACTGGTCCACCGAGGCCACCTCGGGAATGAATGCGGCCGGCGCGACATGATCCTCCAGAGGCGCTCGGGCTCCTCGAGCATCGAGCAGATAAGCGCGCACATCGAGAAAGCCCTTCACCTCGTCGAGATCCGGATCCGCGACGACCAGACGGCGCCGACCGGTACGACGGACTTCCAGGCGCACCTCATCGATCGTCGCGCCCAGCGTGACCCACGCGATGTCCACGCGCGGTGTCATGACCTCTCGCACGCGCCGACCACGCAGGCGCGTCACGCGGCGAATCGCGCATCCCTCCTCCTCGGCCAGCACACCCCGCCGCTGACTCAGCGCCAGAAGTTCCGCGAGTTCCCGATCCTGGACGGTGCGGCTGGCCGGACGACCGCCCAGTCTGGCCAGCGGAACCAGGATGAATCGATCCAGCGCATCGCGCACCGGTCCGAGCCCGCGATGCAGCATGAGCAGCGGCCCGGCGACCCACGGGACGATCGAGCGTCGCGCGGCGTTGCCCGCGAGCTTCGGAAGCGTCTCGCCCAACAGCACCAGCGTCACCAGCGTGCCGGCGCCCACGAGCAGTTCCGTCAGGATGCCCTCCTGCAGCGACAGCGCGATCGTGGTCGAGACCGCGAAGTACAGCGTGTTCACGATGTTGTTGCCAAGCAGCACGCTCACCAGCAGCGCGCGCGGCTCGCGCAGAAGCTCCTCCACACGGTCGGCGGTGGCTGGTCGGTGCGCCCGCAGCCAGTCCCGGTCCGCGCCTGTCAGGCCGAAGACCGTCGTCTCGGCGCAGCTGCAGAACGCGCTCGCCACGAGCAGTGGCGGCACGAGCGGCAGCAGCGACCATCCGACCACCTCGCTCATGTACGACCCTCGCCACGGGCACGCAGCACCGCACGAAGCCTGCCCGTCGCCGCCGCCGCCGCGTTCCAGGCGCCCGAGTCCCCCGCCAGAAGCCGCTCGAAACCCGCCTCGGCGTCCGCCTGCGCGGCCTGCTCAAGCGCCGCAAGGGCCGACGCGACCGACGCGGCCTCGCCAGCGTCGAGCCGCTCGCGCAACTCGATCATCTCCGCCAGAAACAGCGGACTTGGGCGCGGCTCCGCCGGATTCGGCTGCGGCGCAAGGGCCGCCAGCAGCGATTCCGCACAGCCAAGCGGCTCCAGCAGCGTGGCGGCCGCCTGGTTGGCGAGCGCCACGCGAGCCTGCGCGTCGGCGCGCTGCGCCGGATCGTGAAATCGATCCGGGTGCGAGGCGGCGCAGACACGTCGCTGCGCCGATCGAATCTGCTCCGCCGGCAGCCGCCAGGAGCGCGGCAGCCCAAGCGCCTCGAAGGGGTCCATGGGTCAGTCTCCCGCGGCCACGCGGTCGACTTCCTCAAGGCTGGTGGCGCCCTGCGCGACCAGCTGAAAGCCGAACTGCTGAAGCGTGACGAAATGGCCCTGGTTGAGCACCGTCCGGATGTCGCCGATGGTGGGTCGCTTCAGGATCACGTCGCGCAGAGGCTCCGTGCACTCGAGCAGTTCCAGCAGCGCACGACGACCGAAGTAGCCCGTCTGCAGGCAGGCCGGGCAGCCCGCAGGCACGTGCACGGCGCCGAGCCCCTCGCCGATCTTGCCCATGCGCATGATCTGCGCCGAGGTGGGCCGCGCCACGCGTCGGCAGCGCTCGCACAGCGATCGGCAGAGGCGCTGCGCGATGATCAGGTTCAGCGCGTTGGCCACGAGATAGGGCTCCACCCCGAGGTCCAGCAGACGGAAGATCGCGCCGATCGTGTCCTTCGAGTGGACCGTGCTGTACACCAGGTGGCCGGTCATCGCGGCCTGCATCGCGACCTGCGCCGTCTCGATGTCGCGGATCTCGCCCACGAAGATCACGTCGGGGTCCTGCCGCAGCACGCTGCGCAGGATCGTGGCGAAGGTGTTGCCCTGCTTGTGGTCGATCGGGATCTGCGTGCAGCCCTCGAGGTAGTACTCGACCGGATCCTCGATCGTGATCGCGTTACGCGTGTTCACGTCGATCTCGCGCAGACACGCGTAGAGGGTGGTGGTCTTGCCGCTGCCCGTCGGACCGCAGGCGAGCACCATGCCACTGTCGCGGCTGGCCATCACACGAAGCTTCTCGTACATCCACGGCAGCACGCCCAGCTCGTGCAGTCGCGTGGGGGCGTTGGCCGTGTCGAGCACGCGAAGTACAAGCTTCTGCCCGTGCATCACCGGCGTCAGGCTCACGCGGAAATCCACACGCCGGCCCTTCATGGTCGCGCTGAAGTGACCATCCTGGACCTGGGCCTTCAGACTGGTGTCGATCTGGCACAGCACCTTGATCATGCCGAGCAGCCGACGGAGCAGGTCCGCGGGGATCTCGGCCGCGAGCACCATCAGGCCGTCCACGCGAAGACGGATGGCGCCTCCATCGACGCGCGGCTCGACATGCACGTCGCTGGCGCGTGTGCGCAGCGCGGTCAGCAGGAGAAGTCGGAAGATGCGAACGCTCTCGCGTGCGTCGTCGATGCGCTCGCCACCCATCGAGGCGGCCTGATGGACGACCTGCCCACGCATGTCGACCAGCGAGATGTCCTTGGCCTCGAACGCGCGCACGGGCGATTCGTCGCAGATGCGCTGCAGCCGGTCCTCGGCGTCCTCCGCGCTCCCGCCAGCCACGACGGCGTTCAGATCGACGTCCATCGTGTTCATGTTGGTGCCGAAGTTGCCGCGCTCCTTCCGGTCCTGTCCGGGCAGCGCGACCTTGGGAGCCTTGGGTGCCTGCGGCCTCACCGGATCCCGGCCGACCGGAATCGGATCCAGGATGTCGTCGGCCAGCGGCACCGCGCCCGGCGGCTCCGGAGCGCGCGGGCCGGGATGGGCCACCGCCTGCTGGGGATCGATGAACCGGATCTCCACGCGACCGACTCGAACACTGTCCCCGTTCTGAAGGGCATGCTCCGTGATCTTGTTGCCGTTCACTCGGGTGCCGTTGCGGCTACCGAGGTCCCGTACCCTCCATCCCCCGTCGGTCGACGGCTCCACGACGCAGTGACGCCGCGAGACGCCATCTTCGTCGATGAACAGGGCACTTTCGGGCAGCCTTCCGATGTCGACCGGCCGGCCGGCCAGTTCGATTCGCTGCTCCTTGGCGCCACCTCGGGCCTCCAGGAAAGCCATGACTCAGATCCTATCGGGCAAGGTCCGCCTCACGCGGGAAAACGCATGAACCCCCCCGCGTGATGCGGAGGGGTTCATGGAAATCCTTCACGATGGTGCGTGGCTCAGTCGCCGTAGCCGCCGCCGCCACGACCGCCGCGGAAACCCCCGCCGCCGCCGCCACGACCGCCACGGAAGCCGCCACCACCGCCACCACCGCCGCCGAAGCCGCCGGTCTTGGGCGGACGGGGCTGCGCCTCGTTCACCACGATGGCGCGGCCATCGAGCTGGCTGCCGTTGAGAGCCGCAATCGCCGCCTCGCCGTGGGGCTTCTCGCCCATGGTGACGAAGCCGAAGCCGCGCGAGCGGCCGGTTTCACGGTCCGTACCGATGTAGACCTCGGTGACAGGGCCGAACGCCTCGAACGCGGCGCGCAGGCCGTCGTCCGTGGTGCGAAAGTTCAAGTTGCCGACATAGATCCGAAATGACATGTGCCGATCCGTCCTTCAGTAACAGTGCAGGCCATCGTGGCCGCGTACGTGACGCAAGAACGGATCTGAACGCCAGTCCCGAACCTGAGCCGGTCTGAATCATAGCAAAAGTCGACCCCCCGCCCGAGGTGCCACGGAAATTCCGGAAAAGCCTCAATCCTCGTCTGGACCGGGCTTTGGAGGCTGAGGCGGCCCCCCCGGAGGCGGACGCCCCGTTGAACCGGGCCCACCCGGCCCTGCAGGCGGACGACCACCAGATCCCGGGGCTCCTCCGGTTCCGCCTAGCCGCGAACCACCAGAGCCTCGACGGGGATTGCGACTGAAGCCACCAGATCCGGGCCCGCCAGCACCTCCCGGACCAGGCCCGCGACGATCGCCGGGAGCGCCACCACGAACCCCTCTTGAGAATCCCGCGCCGCCCGCACGCCCACCGAGACCGACTCGAGGGCCTGCACCGCCCGGGCCCGCGCGGAACTTGGGACCAAACGGCCCGCGCGGCTTGCTCGCGTCGTCGGCGACCGGCTTCTTCTTGCCCTTCTTCAACGCCTCGTTGATCACGATCTCGCGACCAAGGATCTTCCGACCCGTCAGCGTCTCGATCGCCAGCTGTCCCTTCATCGCATCCTTGTAGAGAACGATGGCAAAGCCGCGACTTTTGCCATCCTCATCCTTCGCCAAGATGACCTCGTCGAGCTCGCCGAACGCCTCGAACATCGGCTTCAGCATCTCGAGTGTCACCTTCGAATCGAGATTGCCCACGAAGATCTTGAACATCGGCATCGGACAGGCTCCTTCACCGGCTATGTCCCGGACGGACGCACGCGCATCCGACCGCTGGACCCAGAAAGGCCGCAATCACGACAAACTGAATCTCAAATCATGATAACGATTCGTGCAAGGCCAGGGGCATGCTCCCCGACGATGTTGTTGACACCCGGAACAGGCCCGCGCAGACCTTCCAAACAACGTAAAAAAGAGCCGGGCCCCGAAGGTTTGTGGCCTTCGGGGCCCGTCAAAGTCGGCGATCACCTACTTTCCCGCAGAGCAGTATCATCGGCCGCAGGGTCTTGACTTCTGAGTTCGGGATGGGATCAGGTATTTCCCCCTGCGTAAATTCACCGACAAATCCGTCCGGGCGCTTTCGCGCACGAACGGGATTTGCTGAGACTGGATGGTTGCCGGACGAGTCCGGGGGCAAGCACCACCGCGCTTGGGCGCGATCGAGATGCTTCAGATGCGTGTGGGCGGCGCCGGAGTCCTTCGACAACCGGCACCACCCGTATTTGGGGGGTCATGTTCGTGGATCCGGTCACCGGCCAGAAACCCTGGTCGGGTGACGGAATCCGGTCGACATGGCCAAGCGATCGACCGTTCGTACCGCTTCGCTGAACGGATTTCTCCGCTTACACGTGCGGCCGATCAACCTCGTGGTCTACGAGGGGTCTTTCGTCTTACGACATGGAATGCTTATCTTGAGGTGGGCTTCTCGCTTAGATGCTTTCAGCGATTATCCCTGCCGTACTTAGCTACCCAGCTATGGACCGAGCGGTCCAACTGGCACACCAGGGGTACGTCCTTCCCAATCCTCTCGTACTAAGGAAGTCTCCTCTCAACATTCCTGCGCCCACAGCAGATAGGGACCGACCTGGCTCACGCCGGTCTGAACCCAGCTCGCGTTCCGCTTTAATGGGCGAACAGCCCAACCCTTGGGACCGCCTTCAGCCCCAGGATGCGAAGAGCCGACATCGAGGTGCCAAACCGCTACGCCGCTATGGACGCTCGGTAGCGATCAGCCTGTTATCCCCGGCGTACCTTTTATCCGTTGAGCGACGACCCTTCCACACGGGATCGCCGGATCACTAAGGCCCACTTTCGTGAGTGCTCGCCCTGTATGGCTCGCACTAAAGCTGGCTTGTGCCTTTGCACTCTTGGTGCGGTTGCCAACCGCACTGAGCCAACCTTTGCACTCCTCCGTTACCTTTTTGGAGGAGACCGCCCCAGTCAAACTGCCCGGCATGCAGTGTTCCCTGCCCGGCTTCACGGGATTCAGGGTTAGGCCACGAATTCATTCAGAGTGGTATTTCACTATTGCCTCCACCGAACCCGAGAGTTCAGCTTCAAAGGCTCCCACCTATGCTACGCAGAACAAATCCATGACCACTGCAAGCGTACAGTAAAGGTGCACGGGGTCTTTCCGTCTTGCTGCGGGTAGGCGGCATCTTCACCGCCACTACTATTTCACCGAGTCGGTCGTGGAGACAGTGCTCCAGTGATTACGCTATTCATGCGCGTCGGAACTTACCCGACAAGGAACTTCGCTACCTTAGGACCGTCATAGTTACGGCCGCCGTTTACCGGCGCTTCAGTCGCTAGCTTCGCCTTGCGGCTAACCAGCTCCCTTGACGTTCCGGCACCGGGCAAGCGTCACACTGTATACGTCCTCTTGCGAGTTCGCACAGTGCTGTGTTTTTGATAAACAGTTCCCAGAGCCTTTTCTCTGCGCCCTCTCTTGCGAGGAGGGCCCCCTTGTTGCGAACGTACGGGGTCAAATTGCCTAGTTCCTTCACGACCGTTTTCTCGAGCGCCTGAGGCTATTCGCCACGTCCACCTGTGTCAGTTTTGGTACGGCCACCATGCTCGTCCCCGAACGTCTTTTCTTGGAACCTGTTCACCCCACGTCGGCCTCAAGGGCCTGCCCACTTCACAGGGCCGTGCGAGTTTCCAGATCCGTCACGTCGGTTCAACCTTGCATGGCGGGGCAGGAATGTTGACCTGCTGTCCATCGACTACGCCTTTCGGCCTTGCCTTAGGAGCCGCCTAACCCTGGGCGGATTTACCTTCCCCAGGAAACCTTGGACTTTCGGCGAGAGAGATTCTCACTCTCTTTATCGTTACTCAAGCTGGCATATTCACTTGCTGTCGCTCCAGAGTCCCTCGCGGAACCCCTTCGACGCTGACAGCGACGCTCCCCTACCCAGCATTTCTGCTGCCACGGATTCGGTACAAACCTTGATTCCCGATAATTATCGGCGCCAAATTCCTCGACCAGTAAGCTGTTACGCACTTTTTAAATGGTGGCTGCTTCTAAGCCAACATCCTGGCTGTCACAGCAATCTGACTACCTTAAGAACTGAGGTTTGATTAGGGACCTTATCCGATGGTCTGGGTTGTTTCCCTTTTGACCGCGAACATTATCGCTCGCGGACTTACTCCCGGGGCAAAATGCATGGTATTCGGAGTTTGATTGGACCGGGTAGTCGGGTAGACCCCCAAGTCCATTCAGTAGCTCTACCCCCATGCACTGACCCCCGAGGCCAGTCCCAAAACTGTTTCGGGGAGAACGAGATATCTCCGGTTATGATTGCACTGTAAGCCCTCCCCACAGGTCATGCCAGAACTTTTCAACGTTCACGGCTTCGGTCCTCCAGCGGGTTTTACCCCACCTTCAACCTGCCCATGGGTAGATCAACCGGTTTCGCGCCTATCCCTTATGACTATTCGCCCTTGTCAGACTCGGTTTCCCTGCGGCTCCGTCGCGTAACGACTTAGCCTTGCCATAAAGAATAACTCGCCAGCTCATTATGCAAAAGGCACGCCACAAGCCCGTAGGCCCGTGACCGCTGTGTAAGCACACGGTTTCAGGTGCTTTTAACTCCCCTTGTCGGGGTGCTTTTCATCGTTCAGTCGCCTTACTGGTTCACTATCGGTCGTCAAGGAGTACTCAGGCTTGGAGGGTGGTCCCCCCATGTTCAAGCCAGGTTTCTCGAGCCTGACTCTACTTGAAGCCATTCCCAGATTCGCGCCTACGGGGCTGTCACCCTCTGTGGCCGACTTTTCCAAGTCGCTCGTCGTTCCTCTGGTAAATCCGCTTTCGCTCGGCGCTACTTACGGAGTCGCGGTTGCTTTCCTTTCCTACAGCTACTGAGATGTTTCAGTTCGCTGCGTTCGCTTTACAGGCCCTATGCATTCAGACCTGAATGACCTTGCGGTCGGGTTGCCCCATTCGGAGATCCCAGGATCGAAGCTCGGTTACCAGCTCCCCTGGGCTTTTCGCAGGTTCCTACGTCCTTCATCGCCTCTTGACGCCAAGACATCCACCGTGTGCCCTTTCACGCTTGGCCACGTCGACCGGATGCCGTCGGACAGACTTTCATCTGACCGGCGATCTCTGATCGACGCCCACGCTGGCCCCTCTTGCTCAATTGGACCAGCGACCTGCCGCACGCGCCTAGGCGACGTGTGCTGCAGGCAGCATCTCAAGCAAATTCTCGATCGGTGCTTGCCATCGAATCGCGCACACGTGATGCGGGCCCAGCCCGCGCGTCTGCGCGACCTATCAACCATCGAGTCTCATGCACTTGTCACAGAACCACGGATTTCTCCGCCCATGACGAAATGCCCAATGGGCACGACGCCGGGCCGAGCAGTTTAACGAAGCCCAAGGGGCTGTCAAGGGGTTGGGAAGCCCGAATTTGGCCCGATTTACGGGTATTTCAACCCGTGGCCGCGCTGGAACTCAACCGCCCTTGCCCGACCCACTTGCGGAGGCCTGTGGGCTCGCGGGGGTGTCCCCAGCCTGATCGCCCAGATAGCTCCTGGAGGGACTGGCGGCGTCCGTGGCGGGCCGACGCACGATGATCCGGTTCGGATCTCGCGCGCTTGCGAGCACGACAAGCATCGGACGATCGCCGGCGCGAGCAGAACTCGCTTCGGTGGCGAGGTCGCGGTAGACGCCGACGACAAACCAATCGGTCGTGAAGTCCACCTTGGCGGTGCCCTTCTCGCCCGCTTCGGTTGGACCGCCAACGCGATCCCCGAACTCGATCATGTCACGCGCGATCCGCCACGAACCACCGTCCAATTTGAACAGCTCGAAGCGCCCCATCCCGAGCCCGGACGCCCCCTCCCCCGTCATCGCCTCGAGCGCAAAGAACTCGCGTGGACTTCGAACGCGCACCGTTACCCACTCGCTGGGAGCCGTGCGGATTCCGCTTGCGGCATCGAGCTTCTGCTGTGACGGTTGCAGTTCATTGCGGCGGCCAAGGAACGGGTTCACGAACTCGACCTGACAGCGGTACCGATACTCCGCGCCCGGTCGAACCTGGAAGTCATTCGCCCAGACCATCACGCGATCCGACGAGGCGCTGGCCTCGGCACCCTTTGCCGCCGCGGCATCCGCCTTCACGAGCTCGTCGACCTTCTTGGTGAGATCGGCGACTTCAGTCTTCAGCTTGTCGACCTCGAGCGTGAGCATGCGGCGCTTGCGAAGCGTGGCCGGGTCTCCATCGTCGGTGGGGCGTCCCGCGCCGCCACCCGCGCCACCCTTGCCACCGCCTCCGGACGAGCCAGATGAACCGCTGCCCCGGCCGCCCTTGGGCGCTCCGTCGTAGGGACCGCCGGCCTTCTCAAGGTCGGCTTCCTTCTGCTCCAACGCCTTCTTCGCATCCTCAAGACTCTTTTGCGCATCAGCCAACTTGCGGTTGGCCGGTGCCGTCGGAGCCGCACCCGCTGCGGCGGGCGCCGCGGCGCCACCCGCAGTCATGGGCGGAAGGGCGGGACGCACAATCTGTTCGCTGGCGTCAGGAGCCCTCTTCAGTGCATCGACCACCGCGCCAACGCTGGCGAACTTCTGGCCCCGAAAACTCGCCATTCCGGGGAGGCCTTGCACGAGCGTGGCCTCGCTCCAGCTGCCATCTTCCTTGCGCTCTTGGCGCTCGAAGCGCACATCGAGCACGATGATTTCGCGGTTGCGCTGCTGCCACCAGTGCACCGGCAGGCGCTCACGCGGCGAGCCGCCCTGCGAACCGGATCGCTCGAACTCGGCTCGGATCGCAGCCAGGTCGATCTCGGCCGTTGGAGTGGTCCAGATCACGTTGCGATCGCCCTTCGACCAGCCCTCCGGGCGCTGATCGAGGAACGCCGCGATCGCCTTGCCGGTGTCGTCCTCGGCAAGTTGCACCGCGTTGTCGCGCTGCAGCACGGGACTCGCCATCTTCACCGGTCCCAACGATGGTTCGAAGTACATCGGAATCGGGCGGTTCGCCTTGGCAAAGAGTGCGGTCGCCAGAGGCGGCGTGGTGCGAACGATCGGATCGCCTGAGACCGCAGGCTTGTCGAACCCCGCAGCGGCGCTCTCGGTCGAGACTCCCGATGGGATCTCGATCGTGACCTCGGTGCCGAGCTGGAGACCTCCAACCTCGTCGCTCACCTGCACGAGCTGCTTGGACATCTCGCTGAGTTCGACCTCCCGGCCTCCCATCTTCGGCTTGGACTGCAGCATGCCGGACACGTCGACCAGCGCATACCCACCGAGGCCCAAGGCGATCAGGGCGAGGACCGCCTTCTCGAAGTGACGCTCGATGATGCTGATGCCCTTCATGGGGAGATTCCTGCTTTCACGCGCCCGCCGGCGCCGCGGGGGCCCCGTCGGCGGGCGCCTCCGGCTTCGGCTTGCCGGCCGACTTGATGGTCTTGAGAAGGGCCACCGGCATGCGCTCGGTGGTCCAGTCGCGCAGCCACACGGACTGCAGCGTGAGGCGGAGGTCACTGCACGGCTGGCCTCCGTAGGCATAGCCGCGCCGAAGCGCTTCGAACGAGTCCGCCGGCTTGAGCCGGACATCGGCCACGGTGATGAAATTGCAGCGCGCCAACTCGTTCACGAGCGCCGGAATCGCGGCCGTCTCGATCACTACGTCGACCACGGTGCTTCGCACGTCGAACAGGTGGTTGGAGACCAAGCCCGTGAGGCCCCCCGCCTTGTAATCCGGCGCGGCCTCCTTCTTCGGATCGATCGCCTCGCCCTCACCGCCGCTGGCCGCTTCGGTGCCATCCGCGGCGCCGCCCGTGGTCGGTTTCGGAAGTCCGAGCGAGTCGAATTCAACCGCCACGACACGCTTGAGCGGGGACTTCATCGGTCCCCCGGGCTGCTTGGCGTTGACGCCGCGGAACGCCTTCAGCAGGTCGGACATCAACCAGAGGTCCCACTGCGCGCGATACATGCCCACGAGAATCTCGTCGACGGCGGCGGGTGCGTCGGCCTTCCCGCTGGACGGACGCGCAAGCCAGCGAATCGCGTCGGGATCCATGTAGAAATCCAGGCGTCCCGCGTGATCCACGGCTGCGCCCACGCGGGCCTCGCGCAGCGCATCCAGCAACTTGGGCATCTCGCCGGGGGGCAGTTCAGCGCGTGAGGCCACACGATTGGCCGAACAGAACTGGATCTCGGCTCCGCGAACGCGCTCCAACGCCTCCGACGAGGGCACGGGGCCCTGCAGCGATGGATCGTCGAGCAACTTCGCGCGCGCAGGCTCCACGAGCTGCTCCCACTTCTGCAGCAGGATGTCTCGCGTTGCCTCGTCCGCGCGCTGCGGCGCGGGAAGGTACGCGTCCAGCCCGGAAATCATGGCGTGCGCCGACTGGTTGCGCTTCACGGCGGCCGCGTAAACCTCTTCGGAGCGCTTGCCAAGCTCCTCGTTGTGCTGGCGGATCTTCGTGATCACCGCATCGTTCAGGGCCGTCGACTCCTCCTTGGAGGTTCCGTCGGGCATCCGAATCGTCACCGAGCCCTTCCGAAGGCCCCCCACTGAGTCGTACAGACCGACGCGCGTCTTCACGACCTTGGCGTTCTCCTCGTCCAGCGACTGCTGCACGAAGAACGCTACGACAGGCGCAGCCACCACCACCACACCACAGATCATCATGATCCAGCGGCGCTTGAGAACCGCAGCGACCTTGCTGAAGTCGATGTTCTTCAGGGCGGCAAGATCCAGTTTGGCGCTCATGGGTTGGAGGCTCCTTCGGCGGGCTTGGCCGCGCCGTCACGCAGACGCACGCGGAACGTGATCTCGCCGCGGTAGACCGTGGCCTTGGGACCAAACACCGAGCCCTGCAGGTCGAGTGGCGCGACCTGCTCAAGGTCGGTGGACTGCTTCTCTTCCTCGCGGCTCTGCGCGGCAGGCGTGGTGGTGGCGGTGCTCTCTTCAACTTCGGTCGGAAGCGGGTCGGAGCCCGATGAGCCTATGCCCTTGGAGAGACCGGAACCGGACTCGGATCCGAACCCCTCCCCCTGACGGCGCCGACGCGATCGTGAGCCCTGCGAATCGCCGGCCGGAGCGCCGCCCGACGCCGCCGTCTGCGTGGGCGGAGGGGTCGACGCACCGGTGGATTCCGAGGATGCCGCGGCACTCGCGTCCGGCTCCGTCGCCGTGGCCGTGCCGGTCGAGATCGGGTTCTCATCGGTCTTCAATTTGATGGTGTTCACGTCGATCGTGTAGGGCACGCCCGGACGATCGAGATTTTCGCGCAGCCACTTGCCCGCGGTTTCATTGAGGAACGTCGCGGCCGTGCGGTCCATGTTCGCGAAGGCCACCTTCACGGTCACGTCGATCGAGCGGCTCTTGTCCTCCTCACCGAAGAGGTAGGCGCCCGAAAGATCCTCGATGGCGATCAGGCGGATCTTGGAGGGCTCGATCGCCGCGATGGCCACAGGGCTCTCGGCCAAAAGCTCGGTGCCCGGCTTGGCGCTGAGGCTCATGGCAAAGGCGTCGCGCACGATCTGAGGCCATACATCGCGCTGACCGGCCAGACGCATGGTGTTCGTGACGGTCGCGCCGGTCTGCCCCATGCCATTGGCCTGGTCCAACTGGCTCTTGAGGCCTTTGCCCTGCTGCACCACGCGTTCCGCCTTGCGAACCGCGTCCTCGCCCGACTTCAGGGCCTGCGAGTCCAGCGCGGGGCGGAGGAAGAGGCCGGCCGAGGCCGCCACCGAGACGCACGCTGCCGCGATGAACCACTTGTTCTTGGCGGCCCACACTTTCTCACGAATGCCGCGAAGCGGCGCCAGATTCACGCTGATGCGCGCGAGTCCGATGCCCTGCAGGGCCAGTCCATAGGCGGTGACGAAATTCACGCTGTTGGCCGCGAAATCCGCCGCCTCACGACCTTCCACGCGGATGCGCTTGAACTCGTCGAGACGCTGCACCTCGATGTTGAGCTGCTGGCTGAGGAACTTGCGCAGACCGGGAATGCGGAACGTGCTTCCAAGGCCAAGCACCTGCTGGATCGGGCTCTCGGGGTGCGACATCTGGTAGTGGCCGATCGAGCGCTGCACGTCGGTCACCAGATCGTTGAACACCGGCTTCATCGCCTGCATCATCTGGCGCGCGTACTTGCTGCTGGCGCTCTCGGCCTTCAGCTTGTCGGCCTTGCCGTACTTGATGCGGAAGGACTCGGCCAACGCGTCGGTGAAGTGCGTGCCCCCCAACGGGAAGGTGCGGACCCAGCACCGGCCGCCGTAGGCGATCACGACGTCACTGGACTGCGTGCCGATGTCCAGCGCCACGACGGGCTTGGACTGCTCGTTGAGCGTCAGGTCGAAGGACAGGGCGTTGAAGGCCGCCAGCGGTCCAAGCGTCACGATTTCCGGGCGAATGCCGAATTCCGCGTACAGGCCGAGTCGTTCCGCGATCTTGTCCTTGGTGATCGCGAAGATGCCGACCTCGACTTCCGGATTGTCGTCGCTGGAGAAGGTCTGGTAGTCCCACTCCACCTCCTCCATCGGAAACGGGATCTGCTGCGCAGCCTCGAACTTCACGATGTCTGGGATCTTCTTGGGATCCACGGGCGGCAACTTGGCAAAGCGCGCGAGGCCGACATGCCCGGGCACCGAGATGACCGTCGGATGGTCCTCGAGATTCTTCGACGCGATGAACTGCTGCAGCGTGAGTCGGGTGATCTCGGTGGGATCGGACTCCGGAGACGTGAGCGGCTTGGCGTGCGGAATGAAGGCGAAGTCCCGGACGAGCACCTCGTCGCCATCGCGCTCGAGACGGATGGCCTTGATGGCGAAGGCACCGATCTCGATGCCCCATGCGGATTGGCTTTTCGGCATGCGGTGTGGGTCTGGACGCTCGGCGTCGTGGAGGGTGCGGACGGGGTCGAGTCCCGGGGTCGGGGAATATACCCATGGACGGGGAAAGTCCGTTGGAGCATTCGGGGCCCCCCGGGGTCGGGTTGCGGCATTCACCCACAAGCCGCCATGAAACGGTTAGCCTCGATGATCGTCATGTCCGAACCATCGCAGACGAATCCGGCGCCGGAACGCCCGACCCCCCCGCCCTCCTCGGTTGGAGGCTTCGACGCAGCGCTGGAGGGCGAATTGCAGGCGGCGCTTGGCGGCTTGAGCGAGGGCGAACTGCTGAACCTGCCCACGTCGAAGGTTCCGGCATCTCGCCTGAAGACCGCTCGGGCCTCGACCCGCGTGGGCACCGTGGTGCGCGTGCAGGGCGAGGACGTGATGGTGGAGTTCGGACCGAAGAGCCAGGGCGTCTGTCCGCTTCGGCAGTTCGAGACCCCGCCCGAGCCGGGTGCGCAGGTCGAGTTCGTGATCGAGCGCCTCGACGCGTTCGAGGGCCTGCTGATCCTGGCTCTTCCTGGCGCCAGCACAAAGGCGCCGTGGGAGCACCTTCAGGTCGGACAGATCGTGGAGGCACGCTGCGTCGGCATGAACAAGGGCGGTCTGGACATGGAGGTCGCACATCACCGCGCCTTCATGCCGGCGGGCCAGGCGGACATCCGCCACGTGGAGGACATCAGCGTCTTCCTGGGCGAGAAGTTCCCGTGCATGATCATCGAGCTCCGCAAGGAGAAGGGCCGCATGGTGCTGAGCCGCAAGGCGGCACTGGGCCACGAACGCGGGAAAATGCGGGACAAGACGCTGGCGGAGCTGAGCCCCGGCCAGATCCGCGACGCGACGATCTCCAGCGTGCAGAGCTTCGGTGCCTTCGCCGACCTGGGTGGCGTGGACGGCCTGATCCACGTGAGCGACCTGGCGCACGAGCGCATCAAGGACCCCTCCGAGGTGGTGAAGGTGGGCGACGTGGTGAAGGTGAAGGTGCTGCGCGTGGATCTTGCGCAGAAGCCGCCGAAGATCTCGCTGAGCCGCAAGGAAGTGATGCAGGATCCGATGGCGGGGAAGCTCGAGGCGATCGCCGCGGGCGAGACCGTGTCGGGACGGGTGACGAAGCTGGCGGAGTTCGGAGCCTTCGTGGAGGTCGCGCCGGGCGTCGAGGGCTTGGTGCACATCAGCGAAGTCAGCCATGACCGGATCCCAAGCGTGGATCGTGCGCTGAAGGTCGACCAGATCGTGACAGCGAAGGTGCTGAGCGTGGATCCCGCGCGTCGTCGCCTGAGCCTCTCGATCAAGGCGCTTGCGGACAGGCCGATGAGTGCGAAGGAAGCCGCGGCCGCCAAGCCGCAGCGCGAGGACGACGCCGCGATGGCCCGTCTGCGCGCGAAGTTCGCGTCGAACCGGCCCCTCAAGGGCGGCCTGGCCTGATTCAGTCGTTTCGGACGCCAGCCGGAGCGCCCGGATCCCACAGATCCTCGAAGGGCTGATCGTCGCAGGTGCGTCGAAGCGCCAGGTACGCCGCCGTGGCGGTGGTGCAGATCGCCGAGAAGACCGCGCCGGCCGCAAGCGTCTGCAGGATGCCCTGCCACAGCCGCGCAAAGCCGATCGACACCGCCTGCATGGACGCCGTGAAAGATCCGCCGACGAACACCGTGGGCGCGTTGGCGTCAGGCGCAAGCAGGCGTGCGCCGCCCGTCGCGGCCATCGCGCCCTCGCCGGCCGAAAGACCCGTGACGCCCGATGCGATCGAGATGGCGGCGGTGCTGACGAGATCCACGGTGAACGCGAGCAGACACGTGCCAAGAAGCGCGCAGGTGGCGTAGAGCAGCGTGTGCATGGGCCGACGGAACACGAGCGCGCCACAACGCTGCGCCGCCTCGAGGCCATCGCAACCTTCGCATGCGGCCGCCGCCACCGCCAGCGGCATGGCGACAAGCCACGGCAGCAGCACGATCGCGGCGATGGTGGCGAAGAACAGCACGAGGCCGTAGGCCGCGCCTGCGATCACGTCGAGACCGGGCACGCGTCCCATGAGGCCGATCACCAAGGCGACGGGCAGCAGCACGACCAGCGAAATCCCGGGCCAAAGCGGCACGAGCGCATGATTCAGCGACCGCGCGCGCACGAAGTCGATGGCGTCGACCGGCGCGAGCTCGCCGCGCCGCGCCAAGTGCACGGCGGCCATGCGGCAGATCGCGGCTCCGAGGAAGCCGAACACCATGCCACCGGCGATCGCGTAGAAGATCGTGAAGACGCGGTCCTCGCGCCAGAGCGCGGTTGGGATGTCGATGAAGAGATCGCCCAGGCAGCCCGCGGCGCCGCGGAAGTCCAGCGTGAGCGTGGCCGCCACGAGCGCGTCGAAGCGCAGACCGACCGCCGTGGAGAGTGCGTCGAAAGCGCCCTTGCCGCGGTAGGGCTCGAGTCGGTCGAGACCGCGTCGAATCAGCTCCAGTTCCGTGCCTTCGACCTCGCCACGGCGATCCAGCAGGACCGCGCGGACTTCCTCGATGTCGACACGCCCGCCCAGCCCGTCCACGCCCTCCGGACGCAGTTCCGCGGGCAACGTCTCGCGCGCGATCCGACGCGCCACTTCGCTTCCCATGCCCATGTCGAGCGCCGTGCGCGCCGGCGCCAGCAGGCCCGCGGGCTGGATGGAGGGGCCGCGCACCGCGTCGTAGCCGCGCCCAAGCACGACCAGACAGAGCAGGCTGAAGGTGGCGAGCAGGAGGCGCGGAAACTGCAGCGCCGAGACCGCGGAGGCGATGACGCGCGGAAACACGAGGGTCTCACGGAAATCGATTCGATCCACCACCACGCGATCTGCCATCAGCGGAGCCTCCTGGGTCAGGGGTCGCATCCTAACTCGCGCGCGCCGGACCAGCGGCCCATGCGAGCTCCGCCGCCGCATCCATCAGGATCCATGCGGAGAGCGGTGTCGGCTGACCCGTGAGGGCCAGCGCGTTGTGAAGCAGCGTGCCCGCGTAGGCGTGCGCCTCGGGCGAACCCTCGATCAGGAACGCATGCGCCGCCCATGGTCGATTCGTGCCGTTGTCGGGCTGGGTGTGCTCGATGTGCCAGCGCACCGCCGCGCGAAGCCGTGCCCGGGCGTGCGCAGAGTCCATGCGCCGGGCCAAGCGAGCCAGCGCGTGCATGCCGGAGAGCTCCTCCTCGGTCCACACCTCGATCGCCACGCTCTGGTCCCAGACGACCAGGGGACCGTCGCCCGCGGGCAGCACATCCGGGGAGGGCGCGGCTCGGCAGGCCTCGAGCCAGAGACGCAGATCCACGCTGTCGCGCTGCACGCGGGCGCTGCGCAGCGCCTCGGGTGGAGGCGAGGACCCCAGAACGACGGGAAGACCGGAGGCCTTGGCCAGATGCGCGCTCCACGGCGCAAGGATGTTTGCGGGTTCATGCGGCATTCTTCGTGACTGCGCTGGAATCGTCGCAGTCTGGTGCTACGGTAGTCGTGCATGCGTCTCCGTACCAGCACCATTGAACGACGGCACCTCTGCCGACGCTGCATGCAGTGCGGCCAGGCGCAGATGGAGTCTCGCGCCCCCTCGGCCTGCGAGGCATGCGGATGCGACTTTCAGGAGCGCCCGCCCCGCAGTTACGCGGAGATGGAGGGACTCGTGGACTTCACCGAGGCGCCGGGTGCCGAGGCCTTCGGAGCGTGGTACCGCACGCTGGCCTTTGAACGCTGGCTGCTGACCGTCTTCACCGCCGTTCTTGTGGCCGCGTTTCTGCTGCACGCGGGCGCTTCGCTGCTGCCCTGAGCCTGTGGCGAGCCCGCGATAGCCTGTCGGCTCCATGGCAGCCGACCTCGAAAGCGTGCTCGCACGTGCCGATGCAGACCATCCCGGTGCGATCGAGCGTCTGAAGGATTTCCTTCGCATTCCAACCATCTCGACGGATCCGAAGCACGCGCCTGAGGTCCGGCGCGGCGCGGCATGGTCGGCGGAACAATTGCGGGCGCTTGGCTTCGATGCGCGCGTGGTGGACACGCCGGGTCACCCGATGGTGCTTGCCAAGCACCCGGGCCCGAAGGGCGTGACGGCCCCGCGCGTGCTGTTCTACGGCCACTACGACGTGCAGCCTCCCGATCCACTGGAACTGTGGGAAAGCCCGCCCTTTGAGCCCGTGGTGGTCGACGGCCCGCGCGGCAAGCGCATCGTGGCCCGCGGCGCGGTGGACGACAAGGGACAGGTGATGACGTTCATCGAGGCGCTCCGCGCGTGGCATGCCTGCACGGGCTCGCCCCCCTGCCCCGTCACGGTCTTGCTGGAGGGCGAGGAGGAGAGCGGCAGTCCAAGTCTGGAGCCGTTCATAGAGTCGCACCGCAAGGAACTTGACGCGGACGTGGCGATCGTGAGCGACACGGGCATGTGGGACGTGAACACGCCGGCGATCACGACCATGCTGCGCGGACTTGTCTACATCGAAGCGACGCTGAGCGGGCCCTCGCATGATCTGCACTCGGGGCTGTACGGCGGCGCGATCGTGAACCCGATCAACGCGCTCGCATGCATGGTGGCGAGCCTGCACCACGCCGATGGCCGCGTGGCGATCGAGGGCTTCTACGACGAAGTGCGACCGCTGCCCGAGCGCACGAAGGCGCAGTGGGCGGGACTGGGCTTTGACGAGGCGGAATTCCTCGGCGCCGCAGGCCTGAAGAGCGGATTCGGCGAGCCGGGCTTCGGCGCGATGGAGCGCACCTGGTGCCGCCCCACCTGCGATTGCAACGGCATCAAGGGCGGCTACATCGGCGCCGGCGCCAAGACGGTGATCGCGAGTCAGGCCAGCGCGAAGATCTCCTGCAGGCTCGTGGCGGACATGGATCCCGAGCGGACCTACGAGCGACTCTGTGCGCACCTGCACGCGCGCGTGCCCGTGGGCTTCCACCTGAAGATCGAGTCCTTCGGCCGCAACCCGCCGATCCGCGTGGCGGACGAGAGCCCCTACCTCTCGGCGACAGAACGCGCGCTCGAGAAGGTGTACGGCCGGGGGCCCGTACACATCGGCTCAGGCGGCAGCATTCCGGCCGTGGGCTCGATCCAGAGGATCCTTGGACTCGAGAGCCTGCTGGTCGGCTTCGGCCTCGACGATGACCGCGTGCACAGCCCGAACGAGAAGTTCGAACTGACATGCCTGCACCGTGGCACCCGAAGCCATGCCGCGATCCTGAAGGCGATCGCCGACCTGCGACCGTGAGCGCGAGGGCGTCCATCTCGGTGCATCGCCTCGTCGGGGTGCTGGTGGCGCTCCTGCTGAGCGCCATGATGGTGCGGCCCGCCCGCGCATCGGACGAGGTGGTGGTGACACTGGAGCAGTTCGGCGCGTTGCGCGCGTTCCGTCCCGGCGACGTCACCGGCATGTGCGTGAACCTGCGCTCGAACCTGACGGAACCGATCGAGTGCGTGGTGCAGTGGGATCTGCCGAACGCCGACGGCGACCTGGTTTCGCACGCACGAACGGTCACGCTGACACCCGGCCAGACGACGCGGCGATGGCTCTACGCGCGGCTGCCGCCTTCCGCGACTCCGCAAAGCCTGGCCACCGACACCTTCACTGTCCGAGTGTTCGAGGCACGCAACGGTGCTCGGGCGCGCGAGCTGATCCAGACGCGCTTCAAGCCCGGCGACGCCGCGCGCCCTTCGGAGCCTCTCTCGATGGTGCAAGGACTGATCGCGATCGTCGGCGACGGCCGCCTGGGTCTGGAGACCCTGGATGCGCAGTTCGACGGCCCCGACGTGCCCTCGATGCAGGAAGCGACGCGCGTGATGCCGGGCACCCGCGTGGCGGATTTACCGGATCGCTGGGAGGGCCTCGCCACCGCCGGCACGCTGGTCTGGGCAGGCCCGAGCCCCGGCACGCTGGATCCGGAGCGTGCGCGCGCAATCCTGGAGTGGGTGGATCGCGGCGGCCATCTCGTGATCGTGATCCCCGAGGCGGGCGACCTGTGGTCGCTTCGTGGCGGTGGCAGCCACGCCCTGTCCGAGGCGCTTCCAACGCGAGGTACGGCGCGGGCGGAAGCCGTGGACATCGAGGCGCTGCTTCCTGTGTTGTCGAAGAATCGCGAGCTTCGCAAGGCGCACGTGACCACCACGCTCACGGTGTTCGACGCGAAGGCGCTCGATCGTGGATGGAAGCCGCTGGTGTTGCTGCCGGATACCTTGACCTTGAAGGAGATTCCGGATGCGGCGCTGGTGGCGGAGAGAGTGTGGGGACACGGACGCATCACGCTTGTCGGGCTCGACGTGGCCGCGCTTCACGCACGCGCGCTCGCGGCCGATGGTCTGCCGCAGGCGGACGTGTTCTGGAATCGAATCTTGGGCCGGCGCGCCGACAGCCCGACATTGGGCAACTACACCACATGGCAGGCCGCCCAGCCACCGCAACTGCTGGGACGCACCGGGACGCGCACGTTCGTGGCGGGCGATGGTGATCTGGTGCTCGAGCAGATCGGCCAGACCGGACAGGCCACGGGCGGGGTGCTGTCGGTGCTCGCGTTCTTTGTGGCGTATTGGGTGCTGGCCGTGCCGGGGAGTTGGCTGTTCCTGAAGCGACGACACCGTCTGGCGAGGGCATGGCCGGTCTTCGCCGTGATCGCGCTGCTTGCGGCGCCCGTCGCGTGGGCGCTTGGGCTGGCGTTCGGCGGCTCGACGATTCAGGTGCGTCATCTGTCGGTGGCGGACTTCATCCTTGCGACGGCGGATGACGGCGAGGGGGCGAAGGTCCGTCGACTGCGCGTGAACGCGTGGCTGAGCGTGGCATTGGGTGGATTCGGGACCACGCCCGTGACCTTGGGCGAGATCGCGCAGCGTGACAGCCTGCTGCTGGACTGGAGTCCTCCGCCCGACGGCAGCACGAGTCGATTCCCCGACACGGCACAGGCCTCGCGTGACGTGGATCGACCAGGCGAGGTGCTGGCTCCCTCGCGCGCCACCGCCACCGAGATGCAGGCGTGGTCGCTGGCGCCTGCACCTACTGCGTGGGGCCGCGTCGCGTGGGTCGACGAGGGGAGTCCCGTGGAGACGATCGTGCAGACAGGGACCAATCCGAAGGTTGGTCTGCGTGGGGTGATCCGACACGGGCTGCCCGGACCTCTTCGCAACGTGCAGATCCTGCACGTGACCCCGTGGCTCTACCCGCCGCGATCGTGGACCACCGGTTCCAGTCCGCTGATCGATCCCTCGGGACTTCCGCCGCGGCCCGCACGCATGGTGACCCTGAGCGCGTGGAGCGGCGAGGCGTTGGATCTGGGCAAGGCGCTCTACCCGAAAGGTCCGCTGCCCGTGAGCGGCAAGGGCGAAGGATCGATGATCGTGGAGGTCAAGCGCACCTATCAGGATCCGCTGGAGTCGGATGTGGGCGGGACGCTCGGCGGAAACGTGACGGGCGCCTTCGGATCCGACGCGTGGATGCGGCGGCTGGAAATGCTGAGCCTCTACGACATGCTGGAGCCGCCCGCGTACCGCCGGAACCAGGCCGCGCTCTCGCAGGGCGTGGTGCGCGTGCGCCGACTGCTGGGGCGCGAGCTCGACCTCTCGACATGGTTCACCCGACCCTGCGTCGTGGTGACGGGATTCCTCGAGGGCACCGCCCTGCCAGCTCCGCTGCGCGTGGATGGGCGGGAGCCGACCAGCGACGGCGCGGTCATGGTGCGGTTCATCCTGCCCCTGCCCTGCGAGGAACTGGGCTTCGTGCGGCCATCGCCCTGAATGGCGTACCCTTCAGGTGGGCCATGTCGATGATCGAGACGGTCAACCTGACGAAGAAGTACGGCGACCTGACGGCGCTGGACAATCTCAATCTCTCGATCGAGGCGGGCGAGTGCTTCGGCTTCATCGGCCCCAACGGCGCCGGCAAGACCACCACCATCAAGATCCTCGCCACGCTGCTGAAGCCCACCTGGGGCGAGGCGCGCGTGGACGGCAAGACAGTCGGCTACCAGAACCACCTGATCCGGCCCGTGATCGGCTACGTGCCCGACTTCATGGGCGCCTACGAGGACATGGTGGTGCAGGAGTATCTGGAGTTCTTCGCCGCCTGCTTCGGCCTGCACGGCAAGGTGCGTGACAAGGTGGTGGGCGAGGTGCTGGAACTCACCGACCTGGCGCACAAGCGCTTCGCCGAGGTGAACGGCCTGAGCCGCGGCATGCAGCAGCGCCTGAGCGTGGCACGCGTGCTGCTGCACGACCCGAAGGTGCTGCTGATGGACGAGCCCAACTCGGGGCTGGATCCGCGCGCGCGCATCGAGATGCGCGAACTGCTGAAGGAGCTGCGTCGGATGGGCAAGACCATCCTGATCTCGAGCCACATCCTGCCGGAGCTCGCCGAACTGTGCACGAGCGTGGGCATCATCGAGCAGGGCAAGCTGGTGTACGCCGGTCGCATGGCCGACGCGATGGCGCGGGCGCACCGCGGCACGCTGGTGCGGATCACGCTGGAAGATCGCCACGAGCAGGCGGCCGAGCTGCTGCGCAAGGTGCCGGGCGTGGCGAAGGTGGCGCTGACCAGCGCCGAGGGATCCACGCGACTCGACGTGACGCTGGATCCCGCCGCTGGCGTGCCGGTGAGCGACCTTCCGAATCGTCTGATCGGCGCCGGGTTCCGCATCACGGGCCTGCATCAGGCGGCCGTGGATCTGGAGACGGCGTTCCTGCAGCTCACGAAGGGTCTCGTGGCATGACCGACGTGCTTCTGGTGGCGGATCGAAGTCGAAAGGGCGTGCCGGAGGCGCTCGACGAGGTGCGCCGCATCGTGGGCAGGCACGGTCGCATCGTGGAGGAGCTCGACGCGGACCAGAAGCCGATTCCCACGCGCACCGTGTTCGATCGCGTGGTCGTGCTGGGCGGCGATGGCACGCTGATCGCGCAGTGTCGGCGGCTGATCGACCGGGGTGTGCCCCTGGTCGGCGTGAACTTCGGGCGGCTGGGCTTCCTGGCCGAGTTCGACCTGGAAGGACTGCACACGCACGCGGAGATGATCTTCGGGCAGGACCCGGTGGTGCGTGCGCGCATGGCGATCGACGCGATCGTGCGCAACGCGCGCGGCGATCTGGTGCACGAGGGGCTCGCGATCAACGAGGCGGCGGTCACCGCGGGCGCTCCCTTTCGCATGATCGAGCTGAAACTCACGCTGGGCGGTCGGCCGGGCCCCGATCTGGTCGGCGACGGCGTGATCGTGGCCACGCCGATCGGCAGCACCGCCTACAACGTGAGCGCGGGCGGACCGATCGTGCAGCCTGACGTCGAGGCGATCATCGTGACGCCGAACTGCGCGCACAGTTTGGCCTTCCGCCCGATCGTGGCGCCCAGCCACGTGGAGATCCTGATCGAGGCGGTGCGCACGAACGAGGGCACCTCGCTCGTGCTCGACGGTCAGGCGATCGTGCCGATCGGCAAGGGCGACCGCGTGCTGGTGGGCCGTCATCACACCGACGCGCGCTTCATCGGCAATCCCGACCGGAGCTACTGGGACACGCTCGTCGAGAAGATGCGCTGGGGTGCCCCGCCGAGCTACCGCGATCGGGGCGCCTGAGCGCCATGCGCGTGCCTGTGAAGTTCGGGAGTCGGATGCCGTGACGCTGGCGCGCCACAGGGTCGCCGAGTGGATGGACGATCCTGCGATCGCGGCGGATGTGCACGCCCACGCGCTCGCGGGGCTGGCGCGACTGAACGCGATCTCCCGTGCGCATCGACTGGTCTGGCACCCGCTTCGCGAACTGGCCGCGCGTGTGGACAGGCCCCTTCAGGTGCTGGATGTCGCCAGCGGCGGCGGAGATCTGCCTCGGCGCCTCGATGCGCTCGCGCGGCGTGCGGGTCTCACGCTGCACTGGATCCTGAGCGATCGAAGCCGGCAGGCGCTTGACCAGTCGATCGCCAGATCGCGCGCCGCCGGCATGCGCTGCGACGGCGCGGTGATCGACGCGCTTCGAGAACCGCTTCCACACGCCGATGTGGTGCTCAACAGCCTGTTCCTGCATCATCTGGACCCGGAGGACGTGGTGAAGGTCCTTCGTGCCATGCGTGGCGCGGCGCGGCTTGCGGTGGGCGTGACCGATCTTCGCCGCACACGACGTGCGCTCGCGCTGGTGTGGCTTGGTTCCAGATTGGTGACGCGAAGTCCGGTCGTGCATCACGACGCGATGGCGAGCGTGCGCGCCGCGCATGACCCCGCCGAGATTCGCGCGATGGCGGCGCGCGCCGAGATGCCTGCGGCTTCGGTCGAGCTGATGGACGCCGTTCGTTGGCGCTTGTGGTGGAGTCGCCCGGGGAGCGCTTCGGGATGACGCCCCTTTCTGCCATCTCGAACGCGCGTTCGTTACCGAGTCAGGTCGATGTGCTGGTGGTCGGAGGCGGCCCCGCCGGCGCGATGGCGGCGCTCGCCTCGGCCCGAGCAGGATTGGACACCTTGGTGGTGGACCGAGTCGCCCATCCCCGGGAAAAGGTGTGCGGATGCTGTCTGGCACCATTCGGTCAGCAGGTGCTGCATCGGGCGGGCGCGGCCGAGGTGCTTCAGGGCTCGGTCGAAGTCCGCGGCGTGCGCCTTTCGATCGGATCAAGTTCGGTCCATGTGCGACGCGAAGGAACGTTGGTCCTCTCGCGCTCCACGCTGGATGCCGGCCTGCTTCACCTGGCGGCACGGGCCGGCGCACGACTTGCATGGCCGTTCGTGGCGACGGTGCAGGATGACGGCCACGCGACGATCCGAGGCCCGGGCGGCGAGCGCATGATCCACGCCCGCATCCGCGTGGTCGCCGATGGACTGCGCGGCGGCGCGCTTGCCGAGGACTCACGATTCGCCTGGCGGGTGCGACGCGCGAGCCGCATGGGCGTGGGCGCCATCGTGCCTGCGCACGCGCTGGACGTGGCGGACGGCGAGATACGCATGCATGTGAACGGATGCGGCTACGTTGGATTGGTTCGCCTGCCCGATAGACAGGTGGATGTCGCCGCGGCGGTCCGCCCCGAGTCGATTCGGGAACAGGGCGGCCCCGCTCCGCTCCTGCGAAGCATGCTTGGCACGATGGTGCGCGACGTGTCCGCCATCGAATCCGCCGACTGGCATGGCACGCCGCATCTGTGGCGAAATCGACGCACGTTGCAGACCGCCGACATCCTGGTCGCGGGCGATGCGGGCGGATACGTGGAGCCATTCACCGGCGAAGGCATGGGCTGGGCGCTGGCGACGGGGCTCGCGGCGGGCGAACACGCCGCGGCGGTCTTGCGTGGCGATGCGTCGCCGCATGCGTGGCGTGCGCGCGTGCAGGAACTCGTCGGTCAGGCCCGCACGCGCTGCGGCTGGACCGCCCGGGCGCTGCGCAGCCCGCCACTGGTTCACGCGGCGTTGCATCTTGCGGAACGCTGGCCGAGTCTGGCTGCCGCCCTGGCCGCGAAGTTCGGCGGCACGCGCGCCACGGAGATGAACGCATGTCAAGCCTGACGCGCGCGTCTCTGCTGGGCCTTGGCACCGCCGTGCCGGATCGGGTCATGCTTCAGACGGACTGGATTCCGATCGCGGATCGCATCGCGCCATCCGGCGTTGATCGCGCCATCACGGAACGACTGGCCCGTCGAAGTGGCATCGAGTCACGTCACTGCGACACGGCCGATCACTCCGATGCACCCACCTTCTATCCAAGCGACCCCGCAGGCCGCGGGCCGACGACCTTGGATCGGATGGAGCGATTCGCGCGCGCGGCGCGGCCGCTGGCGGCGCGGGCGGCCGAGATGGCACTGGCACGCTCTGCAACAAGCCCTGCACAGATCACGCACGTGGTCACCGCGAGTTGCACGGGATTTCAGGCACCCGGTCCCGATCAATGGCTGATCGAGGATCTGTCGTTGCCCGCGAACGCGCGTCGCGTGAACGTGGGCTTCATGGGCTGCCATGCCGCGGTGAACGCGCTGGCGGTGGCGGCGGCACTCGCCTGCGCGGATCCACAGGCCCGTGTGCTCGTCTGCTGCGTGGAGATCTGCTCGGTGCACCTGCACTACGGCGATCGTCTGGACCGCCTGATCGCGAACACGCTCTTCTCGGATGGCGCCGCGGCGGCTGTCGTGGGCATGCAGGTGGGCGCGCCCGTGTTGGAGGCATTCGACAGCGCGATCATGCCGGACACGCGCGACGAGATGGCGTGGACCATCGGCAACCATGGCTTTGAGATGACGCTGGGTGCGCGCGTGCCCGAGATTCTTCAGGCACGCGTGGGACCGTGGGTCGGATCCATGCTTGCGCGCCACGACCTGCGCGCCAGCGAGGTCGGTGGATGGGCGATCCATCCCGGCGGACCGCGCGTGATCGAGGCGGTGCTGGCCTCGATGCAACTTCCGGAGAGAGCGGGCGCCCACAGCCGCGACGTGCTTCGAAGCTTCGGCAACATGTCGAGTGCCACGCTGCTGTTCATCCTCGATCGACTTGAGCGCGATCATGTGCCGCGACCGTGGGTCGGCATGGCCTTCGGACCCGGTCTCGCCGGTGAATCGCTCCTGGTCACGTGACCCACCACGCGGCGCGTGATCAACTTGCGAGCAACCGCAGCATGCCGGCGTGCATGGCCGGATGACACGCGATCGAGTCGCCACCGTGAATGCCCGGCTCGCCCCTCCAGCTGGTGAAGACGCCTCCCGCCTCGGCGATGATCACGGGGAACGGGCCGCAGTCCCACGGATTCATCATGGGGTCGAGCGCCACCTGACAGCGACCCGTCGCGAGCAGCACCAGCGCGTAGCAGTCGCTCCAGCCGCGCATCCGGCCGCAGGTCTCCTCGAGCCGCTTCAGCACGTGCATGCGACTCGTGCGGCGGTAGTACTCGCTGCCCGTGGTGCACACGATCGATTCGGAGAGCGGCATCGGTTCGCACACGCGCGCCGGCACCGTCGGCTGGCCCTCGCGCTCCCACCATGCGCCGCCGCCCTCGACGGCCCACACGCGCTCGCGAAGCGCCGGCATCGAGGCCACCCCCGCCACCACGCGTCGCGAGCCGTCGGGCAGCGTGCGCTCGATGCCGATGAGCGAGCCGTACAGCGGCACGCCCGCGGCGAAACTCACGGTTCCGTCGATCGGATCGATCACCCAACGGAAGCCGCTCGTGTCAGGCGAGGTGCCCTCCTCCTCGCCGATGAAGCCGTCCCCCGGGAACGTGGCGGACACGGTCTCGCGGATCAGTCGCTCGGCCTCGCGATCGGCCTGCGTCACGGGGCTTTCGTCCGACTTGCGCTCCACGCGCACCTCGGCGGACTGAAAGTAGCGCCGCGTCAGCGCCGAGGCGCGCGCGGCCACCTCAAGCAGGCAGGCAAGACGCGAGGCGATCTCGGCGGGCTGACCGGAGACGATGGCGTGAGGTTCCATGCGATTCGCAGGCTAGCCAGAGGAGCACTCCTGCGGCGCGCGCTAGGCTCCGGAACCATGCGGACCATCACGCGTCGGCTCGGAACGCTCGCCTTGCTCGTGGCTCTTGCGTGCATCGCATGCCCGGCCTCGCAGGCGAGAGCGGCGGACTTCCCGAGCGCCATTCCGGCGGCGCGCAAGGCCAACCCCGGCGCCGCTGCGCTGATGATCGTGCACTACCGCCGCGCCGGCGGTGATTACGACGGATGGAATCTCTGGGCGTGGCCATCGGGCGGCGAGGGTGGATCGTTCGCGTTCTCCGGCACCGACGCCTTCGGCCGCTACGCCGTGGTGCCCTTCGCGAATCGTCCCGACGGTGCGGGCTTTCTGGTGCGACGCGGCAACTGGGAAGCCAAGGATGTCGATGGCGATCGCGGCGTCTCCTTCGCCAGGGACCCCGTGCAGGAAATCTGGCTGCTGTCGGGTGACGCGACGGTGCATCGCGATCCATCGGCGATCGACCTGAAGCCGCGCGTGCGCGGCGCGTTCCTGGACGCGTCGGATCGCGTCACGCTCGCCACCACGCAGCCGCTGTCGCCGACGCAGCGCAAGGGTGTCGCGTTCACCGTGCGGGGTGACGCCAAGAGCGCCCCACGCTGTGCGAAGATCGACGGGCCCGGCGAAGGCGGCGTGTACACGATCAAGCTCTCGGGCACGGTGAAGGAAGCCGATGTCGCGGCGCTGGAACTTCGCGTTCCGGGCCTGAATCCCGCCCCGGTCTTCGCCCGCGGCGTGCTGGATCACCCGTCGTTCACGCCACTCGACGCGAAGCTGGGCGCCTTGTGCACCCCCGCGTCGACCACTTTCACCACGTGGAGTCCCGTGGCCGACTCGGTGGATCTGCTGCTCTTCGGAGCGGACCTGAAGGCCCCTCCGAGGGTCGTGCCGCTGACGCGCGGCGCACGCGGACTCTGGAGCGCCTCGGTGGATGGCGACCAGCACGGGACGCGCTATCGCTACCGCTTCCGCAGCTACGGAAAGGATCGCGAGGTGCCGGACATCCATTGCGTGGCTGCCACCGCGGACAGCGCGTACTCCGTGGTCGCGGACCTCGCCCGCGAGGAACCTGCGGACTGGAAGTCCACCCCAGTGCCGACGCTCGCGAGCCCCTCCGACGAGGTGATCTACGAGATCCACGTTCGGGACTACTCGATCGCGGACCCCGCGTGCCCACCCGACCTTCGCGGCACCTACCTGGGCATCGCGCAATCTGGCGCAGGCACCCCATCGCGATCCGGCGTCGCGCATCTGAAGGATCTCGGCGTGACGGCCGTGCATCTGCTGCCGATCCACGACTTCACCGCAAGGCCCGACGAATACAACTGGGGCTACTGGACCGCGCTCTTCAACGTGCCCGAGAGCAACTACGCCTCGCGCAAGGGCGATCCGCTGCAGCCTGTTCGTGAATTGCGCGAGACGATCCAGTCGCTGCATCAGGCCGGGATCCGCGTGATCCTGGACGTGGTCTACAACCACACCAGCAGCACCGGCGAATCGTCGCCCTTCGACCAGACGGTGCCCTTCTACTTCCATCGCACCGCACCGGACGGGTCGCTGCTGAACGACGCAGGCGTTGGCAACTGCATGGCTGACGAGCGCCCGATGATGCGCAAGTACATCCTGGACAGTCTGGAGCACTGGACCCGCGACTATCGCGTGGATGGCTTCCGCTTCGACCTGGTCGGCACGCACACGCCCGAGACGGTGAAGGCCGTGTGCGAGCGGCTGCTGCCGATCCGCGGCGATCTGACCCTCTACGGCGAACCCTGGACTGGCGGCGGCCCGATCCGATTCGGCAAGGGCGCGCAGAAGGGCCTGCGCTTCGCGGTGTTCAACGATCACCTGCGAAACGCCATCCGCGGCGACCTGGACGGAACGTCGACGGGATTCGCCACGGGCCCCGGCGGCGATCGCGCGGCGATCCAGCGCGGCGTGTCGGGCGCGATCGACGACTTCGCGCGCGAACCGATCGAAAGCGTGGCCTATGTGAGCGCGCACGACAACCTGACGCTGTGGGACAAGCTCGTGAAGGCGCAGCCGCAGGCGAGCGACGCGACCCGCCGCGCCATGCAGAAGCTGGCACTCGGCATGGTGCTGACCAGTCAGGGCGTCGCGTTCCTGCACGGCGGCTCTGACTTCGCGCGTACCAAGGGCGGCAACCACAACAGCTACGACGCGGGCGATCCAGTGAACCGCTTCGACTGGGATCGCAAGGCCGCTTACGCCGATGTGCACGAGTACGTGCGTGGACTCGTGGCTCTGCGTCGCGCGCATCCAGCATTCCGCATGGATGACGACGAGGAGGTCCGCCGAGCGGTTCGATTCGTCGACGGCGCGGGGCCGATCGCCTTCACCCTCGACGGCACGGTCACCGACGATCCCTGGAACATGATTCTGGTGGCCTACAACGGCGAGCCGAATTCCCAGCAGTTGGCCATGCCAGGTGGCGACTGGGAGATCGTCGTGAACGCACAGCAGGCGGGCGTGAAGCCGCTGGGCACCGCGCGAAACGCGATCGAGATGCCTCCCTACTCCATGCTTGTCGCGCGTCGCCGCTGACGCCTCGGAACGGGAAGTAGCCTGCCGCCATGCAGCGATTGCTCCGGATCGCCACCTGTCTGCTCATCCTGCTCGCGTGCACGCCTGCTTGGGCGCAGGACACGCTGCAGGGACGCGCCAACGAGGCCGCCGGCATCGTGGCCGAGGCGCCCGCATGGCCAGCAGAGCTCTTCCACGCCAGCTTCTCGTCGAAGGTGAGCGACGCGCAACTCAAGGCCATCGGCACGCAGTTCTTCACGAAGTGCGGCGCCGTGCAGGCGGTGCAGCAGACCTCGAGCAAGGGACCGAATTTCGGCACCTTCGACATGATCACCGCCCGCGGGTTCGTGATTCCCATGACGATCGGCCTGGAGTCCGCGGCGCCGCACGCCGTGAGCACCCTGTTCTTCGGCGCGCCGGCGCCGATGCTCAAGAGCCTTGACGAGGCGGTCATGGCGTTGAAGAAGCTCGATGGCGATGTCTCGTTCGGCGTGTGGAGACTGGGCGAGGCTGAGCCAACGCCCGTCGTCACGCTGGATCCCGATCGTTCGCTCGCCATCGGAAGCGCCTTCAAGCTGTATGTGCTCGGCGCGCTCGTTCGTGACACCACGCAGGGCACCCGAAAGCTCTCCGACACCATCACGATCGACGCGGCCTCGCGCTCGCTGCCCTCCGGCATCCTGCAGGACTGGCCCGATGGGGCGACGGTCACGCTGGACACCGCCGCGAACCTGATGATCTCGCGGAGCGACAACACCGCGACCGATCTGCTGATGCGTACGCTGGGCCGTGAACACGTGGAATCCATGCTCGCCCCGATGGGCATGCGCGATCCCGCACGCACGCGCCCCCTCCTGAGCACCGCGGAGATGTTCCGGCTGAAGTTCGTCGATGCGGGCAAGGCCGGTGCCGCCTACGCGGCGCTCGACGAGGCCGGCCGCCGTGACTTCCTGAAGGCGCGACTCGCGGCGGTGCCGCTGTCCGAGGACTCGATCGACGCTGGAGCCTTCGCCACCCCTGCGCGGATCGACTCGATCGAGTGGTTCGCCAGCGCCGCGGATCTGGCCCGTGCCATGGACTGGCTGCGCACAAGCACGGAACCTCCGCAGGGCACCGCGGGCCTGCTGCGAGGCGCGCTCTCGATCAATCCGGGTCTGGCGATCTCGGAGAGCCAGTTCCCGTGGAGCGGTTTCAAGGGCGGCTCAGAGCCGGGCGTGCTGAACCTGACCTTCCTGCTGAAGCGCGCGGATGGCGCATGGTTCGCGGTGGTGGCCACCTGGAACGACGCATCGCAGGCGCTCGACGAGCAGGCCTTCATGCCGCTTGTGCAGCGCGCCATCTGGGTGCTTGGCCAGCAGGCCGATGCACCCGCCAAGGCCTCCACACCATGAGCGAGCCGATCGGGCTTTCGACCGCGCGCAGCAAGCTGGCGATCGAGCCACGCGGTGGCTGCGTGGCCACGAACTGGCTAGTCGACGGCACGGACGTACTTGCGCTGCCTGCACCCCTGGAGACCTTTCTCGCAAGCGCGCGCACGGGCGGCATTCCGCTGCTCTATCCATGGGCGAACCGCCTCCGAGCCGATCGCTTCGAGATCGCGGGCCGCACCGTGGATCTCTCCGGCGTGGCACATCTGAAGCGAGACGGAAACGGCCTGCCCATGCATGGCCTGCTGCTTCGCTGGAGGACCTGGCATCTGGGCCGTCACGGACAGTCTGGTCTCGAGGCTCGCATCGACTGGCGCGAGCACGAGGAACTCATGCGTGCATGGCCTTTCCCGCACACGCTTCGCGTGCTCTGGCAACTGCGCGACGAGGGTGACGCCGCGTGTCTGGACATCTCCACCCGCATCGAGGCCGACGGCGGCTGCGATGTGCCCGCTGCCTTCGGCTGGCACCCGTACATCGTGATCCCGTCGATCGCAGGCAGCCGAATCTCGCTGCCTGCGCGACGACCCGTCACACTCGATGGGCGCGGCCTGCCGGAAGCGGACGCTGCACCCTCGCCGAATCTCGCCGCGGGTGATGTGCCCTGCTGCCACGGCGATGACGCGCTCTTCGAGCGCGCGGATGCGGGTCGTGGCACCGCCACGGTGCACCTGTCGAGCAGACACGTGCGCGTGGACATCGGCCGCGAGTACCCGTTCCTGCAGCTCTATTCGCCCGCCGCCACTGGCTCTGGCGTGGCCTGCGTGGAGCCGATGATCGCCGCGACCAGCGCCCTCACGGAGGGCCACGCACCGATCGTCCGCGCGGGTGCGGCGCTTCACGCCAATTTCACGTTGTCGGTCACGACCGCCTGAGTGGGGTCGCCTGCGACATTCCTGTCGATGCACCCGAGGTCGGTATGGAGGTCCGTGGCAGTGTGGTCACGCTGCGTGGCACGATCGCGTCGTGTCCCAGCAAATGCGCCGCCATCAGCGCACCAGGCGCACGTGCCCGGGCACCACGGGCAGATCCAACGCCTCGATGCGTTGATCCGCATGCAGGGCGCGCAGGCGCCCAGGCTCTTCCAGCGCGAGCCCGCCGCACCGCCCGCGCACTTCACGCGCAGGCCCGCCGACTTTTCCGCCGAGCCGCGCGTGCAGCGCTGACGAACAGCCGCCAGTTCACCACGGCAGCGCCACACGCCGCCACGAACCTTCGCTCGCCGCCGGACAGGCACCCGACGCGAACCACACCGCACGCCCGCGAGGATCCGCGATCGCGGAATAGATCGTCCGCAGGTGCGAACTGCCCCGGCCCGCGCGCATCTCCACACGATCGTCGGACAGGATCTCGACCAGATCGTCGGGCAGATGATCCGCCGGAGCGCCCGCAAGCAGCGCGTGCAGCCTGCACCATCGGCTGATGGTGCCGTTGCCCGCCGCATCGGCACGACACCCGCGCTCAAGCGCCTCCTGCGCCGATGGATGCTTGTGATGCGGGTGATTGGTGGCCAGCAACGCCCGGTGCGGCCCCACCTGCCACGGATCGATGCGCCGATGCCCCGCGCGCGAGCACTCGAACACCGCACTCTCGCCGCTGCGACCGTCGGCTGCGAACAGAAGCACCCCCCGGTCGCGGTCGGTGCGTTCGATGAAGCGCTGCACGTCGTCCAGGTTTGCGCAGGTCTCCAGCGCCTCGCGCATCCAGAACAGCCACGAGATGCACGACACGCCAGGCCGAAGATCGTCGGCCGCCTGCAACGTGTGCATATGCAGCCAGAGTCCCTCGGCGTTCATGCCGGTGTCGGCATCGATGTCGCCCATCAGGCCCACCGCCACGCACGGAATGCGTCCCGGCACCGCATGGAAGACCGCAGCCGTGCCCCGCTGCAGCGTGGCCTCGTACCAGTCGCAGTTGCGAGCGACCCACGGTGACCCGGCGCGCTCCACCACCACGCCCGAGCACATCGGTCCGTCGCCCGACACCAGTGAACGCGGGTCTTCGCCTCGCGCCTCGGCCGGCGGCGCGATGTCGGCGTGCAGGAATTGCCGCACGCTCGCGGCGGACACGCCCGCACCCTCCGCCATCGCCTCGATCTGATGCTGGTGATGCTCGGGCAGCCGCCGCGCCCACGCCTCGGCGTGCACCGCGATCGCCTCGCGCGTGGAGCGCTTCAGTGGAAGCATGACGTCGAGATAGCGATCCAGACGCTCCGGCTCGAACAGATGCGCGCACGCCTTGCCATAGGCATGGCCCGCGGCCTCCACGGGGCCCGGCACTTTCACGACATGAAAGGTCGGATCGATCACGCGCAGCGATCGTAGGTCGACACGTGGCGACCGTGCGGATTCGAACGCGTCATCGGCGCGCCACGCCTGCCGCCTGCGACCGTCAATGATGCACGGCCACGTGCGCCGCGCTTAAAGCTGCGGCCGCGGCAGCCAGCCGCGACGCATCCGCGGCCGCCGACATGGTGGCCAGCGTGGGAATGCCCTGCCCCTCGCCCTTCAGCGGCTGGTACCAGAGCTCTCGCCCATCCACCGGATCAAGCGCCCATGTGTAGCCCATGATGGTGGCGAACAGGCGATCGCCATCCGGAAGCATGGTGACCAGGCCGTTTCCCATGCCCTTCTGGCTCGGCTTCCACTTCCAGACCACCGAGCCATCCGCGCGGTCAAGCGCGATCACGCGGCCGTTGAAACCGACGAAGAGAAGGTCATTGGTGGTGATGGTGCGGTTGGTCATCGAGATCTCCAATGGCGTTCCCTTGTCATGTTACTCCGTGAGTGACCGAACTCGGAGGGAATGACCGAATGGCGGTCTCGTACATTCGTACAGCAAGACCCGCCTCCAACGAATGACTCCGCATGCATTCACGAACGATCTCATGAAGAAGTCACCCTCCCGTTCCACGCGCTTCACCCGCACCGCGGCCCCGCCAGTCCGCGCGCCCCGCCTGCTCTCGGGCGGCAATCCGCAGATCGCCAAGGCCGAGGGCGAGGCGCCCGTGCAGACCTCCATCGCCGCCATGCTCGACTGGAAGCGCGAGGTCGGTTCGCGGATCGACGCGATCATCACCCGCTCGGTGCCGGGGGTGCACAAGGCCGTGAAGTGGAACTCGCCGCTCTACGGCGTGCCCGGCCGCGGCTGGTTCCTGGGCGTGCACTGCTTCACCAAGTACATCAAGATCGCTTTCTTCAACGGCGTCGCGCTGAAGCCACTGCCGCCGGTCGAGTCGAAGGATCCGAAGGCGCGTTACTTCCACATCTCGGAGGCCGAACCGCTGAACGAGAAGCAGTTCACCGCATGGGTGAAGCAGGCGAGCAGGTTGCCTGGGTGGGATGGGTGAGCGACGCGTGGTGAACACGCCACGCGGCGACAGCACCGCCCGATGGTCCGCCGGTCGAAAATTTCCAGATTGCCCGACGAACCCAGCCCCGCGGCTCCGTTTTGGCATGGGAGGCTCGGCATGTGCCCCAGCCCGCCCCAAGCACCCGCCACCGGAGACACCTCATGCAGCCTGCCACCCGGATCCTCTCCTGCCTTGCGATCGCCGGCCTCGCCTCGTTCGCCGCCGCGGCCCTGAACGCCGACACCACGCCCGCCGCCACGCCCGCGGCCGCCGCGCCCAGCGCTTCCCTCACGTTCAGCCCCGCCACGCTTGATCTGGGCGAGATGATCGCCGGTCAGCCGAAGACCGCACCGCTCACCATCACCAACGCCGGCGATGCGCCGATCACGATCGCCTCGCTGAAGGGCGGCTGCGGCTGCACCACCATCACGGGCACGCCGACCGACGTGATCGCGCCCGGCGCATCGTTCACCGTGCAGGTGACCGTGGACCCGGGCATGAAGACCGGCCTGGAGTTGAAGAAGCCGGTGCATGTGGTGCTTGCCGACGGTCGCGCCCAGAGCATGCAGGTGGTGGGCCGCGTGAAGACCGTGGTGAAGGTGAGCCCGGACGCGATCGAGCTGTCGGCCCCGGTCGATGCGAAGGCCCCCACCGTGACCCTGAGCCGCATGGATGGCGCTGCCTTCAAGGTGACCGGCGCCACACCCGCTGGGGTGATCGCCATGCCGACGAGCGACAAGCCCGCGAAGTCGTTCGAACTGCGGGTGGACACCAAGGCATGGGAGAAGGCCGGCCGCCCCACCGCCATCACGCTGACCACCGATCAGGCCGATGCGCCGAAGGTCGCGGTGAGCATCAAGGCTTCCGAGGCGGTGACCATGTTCCGCCTGCCTGCCCCAGAAGGCGAAGGCGACCGCACCGCGATCGAGGCCTCGCAGGACGCGCTGATCCAGCGCATTGACGCGGGCCTGGCCAGTGCCGAGCGCTCGTCGCAGTTCGAGATGCGCCTGCACCGCGAGACGGGCATGCTGTTCGTGCACGGCTCCGAGGACGATCTCGACGCCGTCCGCGCAGCCGTGCGTGCGCTGCCGGCCTCGAGCGGCGTGCGTGAGTCGAAGCCAGCGCCCGGAACCTGACGCCTTGCGCATCGGTCATGAGCGCCCTGCCCGAAACGATGCCCGCCCGTCCTGCGAGAGGACCGAACGACGACCAGCCCGCCTCGGCGGGTTCGGTCGTTGACGGGCTGCCTCTGAGCGATGCCGCGGTGGATCGATGCACCACCCGCATGGCGCGCGGCGACCGGGCCGCCTACGAGCGCCTGTTCATGGCGCGATGCGCATTCGTGGAATCCGAGGCCGCGCGACGTCTTGGGCAGCGTCGCGATCTTGCGGAGGACGCCACGCAGGAAGCCTGGATCCGCGTGGCCCGTCATCCGCGCCGAGGCCGTGGCCTTCCTGCGGGATCACGAACTGCTGGAGCAGATTCGCCGGGACGCGGCCGACATCGAAGGCCTTTCGGCCGAGGATCGATTCCTGTTCGAACTGAAGGTGCGCACCGATGCCACCACCGCGCGGCTCGCGGCATGGCTGGGTGTCGGTCGCGCGGCGGTGGACAGCAAGCTGCGAAGAGCCGCGGAACGGGCACGCGCCCAGAGGATGAACCGATGAACACGCTCACGCCCCGTCAGCAGCAGGCGCTCGCCTGCGGACTCTCCGCCTTTGATCAAGCCTGCCGGCGTCGACGTGCGTGGCGCGGAGGGAGCGTGGTCGCGATCTTGGTAGGCGTGACCGTCGCCCTGTACACGGCCAGCAAGCCACGAGTCACCCCGCTGCCCGCCTACGTTCGAATCATGACGAGCGATGCGCAGGTGGCGGCCGAACTCGAGCTTGCCAACGCCTGCGAGCGCATCGAGCGCGCCAAGGGCCGCGTGGTGGTGGTCGAGTGCGTGGTGCCGCCATTCGCCCCGGCCGGTGACCCGGTGCGGAGTCCCCTCGATGGCGCAGCGGCCGAATCGTCCACAAACTGAGTGGAATTGTCGGAAATTTTCGGGTGTTCCTTGCATTTGTCCGCCATCGACGCACGTTTCCGGCGTGCGGCGCCACTCGGAAGTTGAAGACGGGAGATCGACCATGACCCCCATCCTGCGCATCCCTTCCCGCTGCTTGACCGCCCTGCTCGCGCTGGCGATTTCCGCCAGCACGTTCGCGCAGTGGACCACGCCCCAGGTGACCGCGCCGGGTCTGCAGTACCGAACCTTCTTCAGCCCTGCCGCCAACGCGACGGTGAGCTTCCACATCTACCTGCCGCCTGAGTACACCGCGAATCCGACCGCGCGCTTCCCGGTGCTGTATTGGTTGCATGGCTCGGGAAGCCCGACCGCCGGCATCTCCGCCACGCGCAACTGGTTTTCGAGCGCGATGAGTCAGGGCAAGATTCCGCCGATGCTGCTGGTCTTCCCCAACGGCATGGGCGCGAGCATGTGGTGCAACTCGAAGGACGGCACGGTGCCGATGGAGTCCGTGGTCACCGACGACCTGATCCCGCATGTCGACGCCACCTTCCGAACGATCGACGCGCGGCGTGGTCGAATCGTCGAGGGTTTCAGCATGGGCGGAGCGGGCAGCGCGCGTCTGGGCCTGCGTCGCACTGACCTGTTCGGCGGCATCTCGATGCTTGGCGCAGGGCCCATGCAACTCGACTTCATGCAATCACCGCTCGGAACGGACGTGCCCCCTGCGACTCGCGCGGCGCTCTACCAAAAAGTCTGGGGCAGCGATCCCGACCAATATCTGGCGGAGCACCCTTGGACGATCGTGACGGCCCAGCCCGACGCGCACGCGCGACTCGGCACCGTGCTGCGCATCGGCTGCGGCGAAGTCGACGCCATGCTGCCGGGCAACGCCGACTACCACCAGCATCTGATCGGGCTCGGCGTGCCGCACACCTTCACGACCATTCCGAACGTCGACCATGACGCGCTGCAAACGCTGCAGGGGCTCGCCGTGCAGACGGGCTGGGGCTTCTACGCCGCCGCGCTCGCGGTGCCCGATCCGCGGGCCGCGGATCTGGATGTGAATGGTCGCATCGACGGCGGCGACCTTGCCGTGCTGTTGCTGCACTTCGGCGACTGCTCGGGCACCTGCCGGTCCGATCTCGATGGCAGTGGATCGGTCGACAACGGCGACATCGCCGTGCTGCTGCTTGACTTCGACGCCTGAGCGACGAGATCGGCAAATCATGAGCGGACCGGTCGCCACAGCCACTGCGTGGGCTCTGACGACTCAAGCAGGCACTGAAGCGTGCCGGACGTAGAGCGATCGCCGCGCACCGAGGCACAGATCACTGCCGCGGCTCCCCGCGCGCTGCGGCATGGCAAGCGCACGGCCGACGCGTGCACTCCCAGCGCTCGTGCCCCATGCACCGTCGCCATCGCTACGAGTGTCATGGGATCGGTCCGATCACGCTTCCACAGGAAACGCATCTCATCGAGCACGGAGAGCGTGGGCGCCGAACCCATGACAAGCGCGCTGTCGGTGCCCAGCGCCACGGGCACGCCCGCCGCAAGCAGCTCGCGGTAGCGGTGCGGGGCATGCCCCGGCGCCGGATGACGGAAGAAGTCGCTCGCGCGCGGGCAGTACACCGGCACGCTCGGGCGCGCTGCGCTGATCTCCCGCACGAGCATCTGAAGACCGGCCTCGTTCAGGTAATTCAGGTGCACCAGCGCAGCTCCGCGTCCCTGAAGCAACGGCTGAATGCGCTCCACCGGCCCCCTGCCCCAGCCCGTCAAGGCAGGCGTCCACGCGCCGACCGATTTCAGAAGATCCGCGAAGGGCCCCGATCCATCGCGAACGAAGCGATCCTCGTCGAGCGTTTCCGCAAGGTGCGTCGCGATCGGAAGCTCAAGTTCGGCAGCGGCGGCATAGACCGTGTCATCGCAGGAATAGGGCGCATGCGGACTCACGCCCAGACGGATGCCCCCGCGCTCATGCGCGACCTGCGCCTGCAGACCCTTCAGGAACTCCACGCCGCGCGACGAAGCCTTTCCGATGCCGAAGACCTCCACGTAGCTGACGCCCTGCAATCCAGCCGCGGGCGCAGAATCACGCAGCGCCTCCAGCGCCGCGATGCCGAGTCCACCCGCGATGTCCCCGATGAATCCGGTCCCGCCCGCGACGGACCTGCGCACGCCCTCGCGCACGGCCGCAGCGATGCCTTCGGGCTCGGTGGCACGACGCGCGCGGACCTCGCCTGCCCAGTTCGCGAAGGTGCCGTCAAAGGGAATCGGGTCGATGCCGGTGAGATCCAGGTGCGCATGCGCGTTCACCAGTGGCGGCATCGCCACATGCGAGGAAAGGTCGATCACCTCGCCAGCCGTGGCACCGATCGCTTCCGGAGCGTCGATCGCGACCGGACCCTCACGATCGAAGACTGCCACGGCAGGCGCGACGGCCCGCTCGGCATCAACCGCGCCGGCAAGGCGCACGAACACCTTGCCGGTGGGGCTGGTTCGCACGCGTTCCTGAACCTCGTCGGGTCGCGCAGACTGCATCAAGCATGAAGCCTAGCCGCGGAAAATGTCGGAAGGCCGAAGCATGCCAGGTCCGGGATCACTTCGCGATCACAAGCCCCTGCCCGGACTCCGCGGCGCGCTTGATGCCTCGCAGCATGCCACCGAACACGATGTTGTGCAGCGGAAGCACGCTGTACCAGTAGAGGATGCCGAGCAGGCCGCGTGGCCAGAAGCGAGCCATCATGGTCAGCGTGGTCGTTCCATTCGTTCCAGACGCCATCTCGAAGTTCAACTTGGCGATGCCTGGCAATTTCATCTCCGCCAGCAACGACAACGATCGGTCATGCTCCACGCCGATCACGCGCCAGAAGTCGAGCGCCTCGCCAAACTCCACGCGCTCGGTGTCACGACGACCACGTCGCAGCCCAGGTCCACCCACCAGTGTGTCCATCCAGCCACGGATGCGCCAGAGAATGTCGCCTGCATACCAGCCGTGGCCGCCACCGATCCGGCACACGGCGCGGAACACCGCGGCCGCCGACGCGCTGATCTCGATGGATCTCTGATCGGTGAACATGGTGCCGCCAGCCCACTTGGGGTCACCCTGCACTGCGCCAGCTGCGGACCACCGCGTGTTCACATCGTTGCTTCGTACCCGCTCAAGCGCGCGATGAATGGAGTCACGCACGCCAAGCGCCGCGTGCGGCATGAGCCGCTGCGCCAGGTCGTTCGTCACCACCACGCGATTGCGCAGTCCCTCGGCCAGCGGCCGCGCGATGCGATAGGACACGGGTGTGACAAGACTGATCCATCCCGAACTGAGTCGCGGCGTCAGGACCGGCAGCGGCATGATGACCCGCGGCGGCAACCCCAGTTCCTGCGCCATCACCTGCATCAGCTCGCGGTAGGGCAGCACATCGGGTCCGCCGATCTCAAGGGTGGCTCCCGAGGTCTGCGGCACCGCAAGACATCGCACCAGCCAATGCAGCACGTCGGTGATCGCGACAGGCTGTGATTCCGTGCGCACCCAGGCTGGCGTGACCATGACGGGCAGGCGCTCGACCAGATACCGCAGGATCTCGAACGACGCAGATCCCGAACCGATGATCATGGCCGCACGGAACACCGTCAGCGGCACGCCACTTTCGGCCAGCACCCGCTCCACTTCGCGACGCGAGGAGAGATGCTCGCTCAGGCCCGCGCCAAGTTCGCCAAGCCCACCGAGATAGATCAGGCGACCCACGCCAGCCGTCGCGGCCGCCTTGCCGAAGGTGCCGGCGAGCGCACGGTCGTGTTCGGCGTACGCCTTGCCGCTGCTCTCCATGGAGTGCACCAGGTAGTACGCGGCAGAACAGCCACGCAGCAACTCCGTCAGCAGTGGTCCATTCACCAGATCCACGCACTCCACCGTCACGTCAGGATGGGTGCGCCATGGGCGCTCCGCCAGCTTGCGTGGCTCACGCACCAGGCAGCGAACGCGGTAGCCCGCATCCAGCAGCCGCGGCACAAGTCGACCTCCCACATAACCCGTGGCACCGGTCACGGCGACGATGGCGCGCTGGTCGGGAGAGATCTGCATCATGGTGACCTTCGATCGCGGTTCGAGGATCGGACGACCGGCACGGGGGACGCTTCACGCCGACCGATTCGCCGACAGGCGTCGGAGCAGTACAGCACCTGCTCCCAGTCACGCTCCCACTTCTTGCGCCATGTGAATGGGCGATGGCATGACACGCATGTCTTGGGTGGCGGAACTTTGCGTCGCTGGATCGGGGGCATGGGACTGCGCGATCGATCCTCTCCGATCGCTCATGCAGTCTAGGAGCACCCGATCGCGTGACACCGCCCCCTCGACGATCATCATGTGCGCGGTCAGGCAGTTCAACCTGCGCATGAGGGTCGGGCTTGCGTTGGAGGCGCCGATCGGCCCGGCTTGGGTCTCATGCGCGCAGGCAGCACATGCGTGAGCGGCTTCAGGGCCATCCGAAACCCCCAAGCCGCCCCACCGCACCGACCCCGACGACATGGCCTCCGGAACTTCCGCCGAGCGTCTGGACCCGTCCAAACAGGCCCGTATCGCCGCCATGCGCCTTGTTTTTGAATCCGCGACGGGCCCCGCATCGATCTCAACGATGCACTTCCTGCAAACCAAGGAGCGAACCATGGCAGACAAGCACCCACAGACCTGGCCCGACCTGCTGATCGGTCTCTACGACAACCTGACCGGACGTCGTGCGGAGATCACCTACGAATTTGACAACATGCATGTGAAGATCCCCAGTGGCACCGGCGCCTCCGCCGAGCATGCCGAATGGATTCTTCACGGGGCCATCAAGATTCGTACGCGCGACACGGGCAACAGCCCAAAATGACTCTGGCCGGGCGGCTGGCGGGAACGCTGGATGGCCGTCCGGTCTCTCTTGAAGCCAACGACGATGGCGTGACACTCTCGCTGGCCAGCCTGTCGACGGCGTGGTCACTCCGTGGAATGACAGGCCGCGTCCCGCTCGGGGCCCCGCTTCGTCTGCTTCGCTTCCTCAAAGCGAACGAGATCCGCGTGATGGTTGCGGTCGGCTCACTGGCCCGGATCGAGATTCTTCCCCGACCTCATCGGCTGGCAAGACTTCTCGTTCCCGCGCTTGGTGAACTGTGATGTCAATGCCACCGACGCTGCTCTGGCATCGGAGCGATCTTCGTCTGGCTGACAACGCCGCACTGACCGCGGCCGCCGAAGCCTCTTCGGGGGCCGTCGTGGGGGTCGTCGTCCTCCCGGAGCACCCTTACGAGCCGGCGATCCTCGCTCGACCTCCACAGGACGGCGCGGGAACCCGCCCGCCGGATCGCACGGCAAGTCACGCCCGAGCGGCTCGTCTGAACATCGTTCCCGGCGTCACCCGAACGAGCCCGCGGCGTCTGGGCCACTGGCTGCAGGCCATCGACGAGCTTGGCTCAGCATGGGAACAGGCTGGCAGTGCGCTCTATGTCCTGCGAGGTGACCCAGGGGCCTGCATTCCCGCTCTCGCGAACGCATTGGGCGTGCGACAGGTGCATACCGCTCCATGTCCCGCCTTTGATGAACGGCGGGAGAACGTCGCCGTTGCACACGGTCTCGCAGCGAGCGGTGGCACCCTCCACGTCCACGACGAGACCACGATGCTCGCCGCCAACGACCTGCCTTTCTCGATCGACGCGCTCCCGGATGTGTTCTCGAACTTTCGTCGTCTCGTGGAGAAGAAGTGCCGCATTCGTGAGCCCCTTCAACGACCCTCCTTGGCGGAGATGCCCGCAGCCTTGCGGACCATGGCGGCGGAGCGCACCCACGCCACGCTTGCCGATGGCGTGTTCGCGGAGGCTCGCGCCGCCGCGCAGGCAGTGGATCCGCGTGAGACCTTCACGTGTCACGGTGGCCGCTCGCATGGGCTTGCACGCATCGCGCGATGGTTCTGGCAGACCGACTGCATCGCCCGCTACAAGGAGACCCGTGACGGACTTCTTGGAAACGACTTCTCCTCACGCCTGTCTCCATGGCTGTCAACGGGTGCCATCTCGCCGCGCGAGGTGGCCGCGGAGATCCGCCGCTACGAAGTGGAGCGAACCGCCAATGACAGCACCTACTGGCTGTTCTTTGAGCTGCTGTGGCGTGACTATTTCCACTTCTGGGTGCGCAGATGGCGAGGCCGAGCCTTCAAGGCCAGTGGCGTGCTCGGACGCACGCCATGCGGCTCACAGGATCAGGCGGCGTTCCATGATTGGTGCGCAGGCACCACCGGAGAACCATTCATCGACGCAAGCATGCGTGAACTTCGGACCACGGGCCAGCTTTCGAATCGGGCTCGACAGAATGTCGCGAGCTGGCTGGCCAAGACCGCGGGCATCGACTGGCGCTGGGGGGCCGCATGGTTCGAGAGCCAGTTGATCGACTTCGATGTGGGTCCGAACTGGGGCAACTGGCAATACGTCGCCGGCGTAGGCAATGACCCGCGCAATCGCACCTTCCATGTGCAGGCCCAGGCGGATCGCTACGACGGTGACGGTGCCTATCGCAGGCTCTGGGGGACGAGTCCCACAGCCGCCTCGACACCGTGAAGTCTCTCATCGCCGCCGTGCGCGCCTGCGGCTTCCATGCTTCTGATAGACCGCCTTGGACTCCACGCGCGCCTGCGGCGTGGCCCGAAGCGAAAACAGCCGTTCCTGCGCGTGCCGGTAGGCGGTCTTGTGATCGACCACAGGGGCGGGATATGCATCACCCGATCCGTCGGCACCCCCCACCCGACAACCGACCATCTGCTGGAGCAGCGCCGGCATCTCCGCCGGATCCGCGAGGTACTCATCAGGCACGCGTGCAAGTTCAGGGACCCACTTGCGGATGAAGACCCCGGTGGGATCGTGATCCTCCACCTGCTTGCGTGGTGAATAGATGCGCAGCGTGTTGATGCCTGTGGTGCCGGACTGCATCTGGATCTGCGAGTAGTGGATGCCCGGCTCGTAGTCGAGAAATTGTCGCCCGAGCCACGGCGCGAACGAACGCCAATCGAGCCACAGATGGTGGCTTGCGAAACTCACCAGCATGGCGCGCATGCGAAAGTTGATCCAGCCGGTGGCCGTGAGGGCACGCATGCAGGCATCGACCATGGGATAGCCCGTACGCCCGGTCTGCCACGCCGCCCGTCGCTCGGCGAGAACCCGCGGGTCCATCCCCACTCGCAGATCCTCGGCACATCGAAGCATGCAGCGTGTCTCGATCTCCGGCTCATCCTCGAGCTTCTGCATGAAATGACAATGCCATGACAGGCGCGAGATGAAACTGCGAACGGAACCTCGCCATGCGCGCACATCCTCGTCGCTCATGTTCGCCTCGCCTGTGGGCACGAGTTGTCCCAGACGTCGTTGTGCCCCCTGCCAAGCGCGTCGCACACCGATCGTGCCCCATGCAAGGTGTGGCGAGAGACGAGAACAGGTCTCCCCTGCCTCGACCGGGGAGCCCATGGTGCGCTGATAGTCACGACCGCGCACACGCAGAAAGCTGTCAAGACAGACTGCCGCCTGAGCGCTCCCACCTTGTTGTCGCAGGCGGGCACGCGGATCCACTCCAAGACCAAGCGACTGTGAGATGCCGGGCTGTGAATTCGGGACAGCGGCAGGCGGAGGCGATCGCAGCTGGGCGGGCGTGGGGTGTCGCTCGCTTCGCATGAACGCCTCCCAACGCGTCGCCCATCCATCCCGACCAGGATTGGGACGCGTCACGCCATTCTGTGCCCACTCGCGAAACACCACGCCATGTGCGCGACACCACCGCGCCACGGCACGGTCGCGTGCAAAGGTGATCGCGTTGCCGGTCTCCGCATGCGCAAGCAGCGATGTGATCGGCAGTTTCGCATGCAAGTCCGCAAGCACCTCCGTGACCTCACCGACCCGACGCACCAGCCGTCCCCCAATCGAACCCAAGGCCTGCTCCAGTTCATCCAGCGCCTCATCCACAAATGCCAGATGCGAGACATCCGCATCGGCGGCCTGCCAGACGCTTGGCTCGTACACATAGATGGCCAACATGCTCTCTCCAAGCGCCGAGCGTCGTGCAGCCTCGGCGAAAGGGCCGTGGTCATCCAGACGAAGGTCACGCTTCAGCCAAACGATGTGCATGGGAACTCGGTGCGGAGTGGTGGCTCCCATCGCTGGCCGCCGTGGCGAATGGGGCAGGCGAAGTAAAGGGGGCCGACCAGCGTGCTGTCGACCGTCGCACGCGACGATTCGCCGAATTCGGCGGAGATTGACGAATGATGGGAAATCGGTGATCGTTGCCCACCCATGCGTTCCTGTCCACGCCTGCGCCCATGCATCGCAGCGGCGATCTCCCTTGTGAGCTGTGACGGAGCGCCGCCAGACCCATCCCGACCCGGCACAGCCGCTCCGCACATCTCGTCCAGTGACGCTGATGCGCCACCTGTCGCTGCCCCGTCGGTGGATGCGGACTTGCTTGCACGCTGTCGATCGGCAGCGGACTACTCCCGGTCCGTGGGTGGCGAGGTGATGCTGGTGGTCCGCGACGGGGCCACCGTATTCCGCGACGCGATCGACGGGTATTCGGTGAGCACGCCCCACCTCCTCGCCAGCGGCACCAAGAGCTTCAGCGGCATCGCCGCGGCGCTCGCCGTCGACGACGGTCTGCTTTCGTTCGATGAGCTCGTGAGCGACACGATCACCGAGTGGAAGTCGGACCCAAGGAAGTCGAAGGTCACCGTGCGCCAGCTGCTCTCGCTCGCCAGCGGGCTCGAGTCGCTTGGATCGAAGATCGACAACCCACGCAATGCGCGTGCCGCCGGCATCACCGACCGCGCCGAGGCATCGGTCGATGCGCAGCTGCTTGCCGACCCTGGCAAGCGATTCATCTACGGCCCGAGCAGCTTCTACGTCTTCGGCGAGCTCATGAAGCGCAAGCTCGCGGCGGCCAAGACCGGCGACGCCGATGTCGTCGCCTACCTCGTCCGCAAGGTGTTCGTGCCGCTCGGCATCACCCCGATGTTCCTGCGCGACGAGGCGGGAAACGCGAATCTGCCCGGCGGCTGCAGGCTCAGTGCCGAGGGGTGGGCGGTCTTCGGCGAGATGGTCCGAAACCACGGCACGCACGGCGGGACGCGGATCGTCGGCGAGGCAACGCTCGCGGAGCTCATGAACCCCCACGGCCCCAACCCCGCGTACGGCCTCACTTGGTGGATCCTGCGCGACGGCGGTGCCGATCCCGAGGAGACCCTCGAGTCCGAAATCGCGGCGGACCGGCTGGAGGAGAAGGGTGGGGCGCTGCGCAAGCGGATGGCCCAGGTCCTGCGTGAGCGCGCCCGGACCAAGGGCGCGGAACCGGGCGAGCGGGTTGGCGTGATGGCCGCCGGCATGGGGAAACAGCGGCTCTATGTGCTGCCCGACGCTGGCCTCACCGCGGTGCGCTTCGGGCCGCTCGCGGGTGGCCGGAGTTTCGAGGATCGCGAGTTTCTCCGGCTGCTGCTCGGCGATTGAGGATCTGGTCGCATGCGGATCGCACGCGCGTGGCGCCATGCGCTGCCTGCCGTCCGGTAAACTGATCGGCGTGCCGTGCGCGCAGTGCACGGCCGATCCATGGTGCGGTAGCATCCTTACTCGTCTCGGGCTCTCGGTGCCCGGGCGTCGTGCGACCCGAGCCGGTGTTCGGCGAGGCCACCGCACCCGCCGGATTGGAAGCGAGGAAAGACGATGAGCACGATCACTCAGCAGGTCGCGGAACAGCTGGACCGTTGGTTCGCGGCCCTCAAGAGTTGCAATCCCAAGCGCGTGACGGACCTGTACGCGGACGACGCGATCCTGCTGTCGACCCTCAAGGGCGACGTCAAGAAGGGCCACGGGAAGATCCACGCGTACTTCAAGGGCGCCTTCCTGCCCAAGCACCCCATCGGCAAGGTGGTGGAGGGGCACACGCGGGTCATCGGCGGCACCGCGGTGAACTCCGGCCTCTACAGCTTCAAGATCGACGGCACGGACGGCAAGCGCGTCACCGTGCAGGCTCGATACACCTTCGTCTACCAGTGGACGGGGCAGGACTGGAAGATCGTGGAGCACCACTCCTCCCTCAATCCGGAAGGCTGAGCCCGCGGCAGCTGCCTTCGGGCAGCGGGCGGGCTGACCACCGATCGCGCGCCGGCGCGTCGAGCGGGCTGCGTACGCGCAGCACCCCGCGGGATGCCTGCTCGACGACATGCGTGTAGATCATGGTGGTCTCCAGGTGCGAGTGTCCGAGCAGCGTCTGGATCGTGCGGATGTCGTAGCCGTCCTCCAGCAGATGGGTGGCGAAGCTGTGGCGCAGTACATGGCTGGTGACACGGCGGTCCACGCCCGCGGCAACAGCGGCGTGAGAGATCGCCTTCTGTACGGTCGACTCGTGCACATGCCATCGTCCGCGCCTACCCGAGACGGGATCGATGCTCAAGCCATCCGCGTGGAACAGGTACTGCCAGGCCAAGGTCCACGCAGCCCTTGGTGCCTTGCGCTCAAAGGCGAACGGCAGCTCCACCCAGCCCTCCCCCGCCGCAAGGTCCGCTGCGTGCAGGCGACGTCGGTCCTCGATGCGCGAGCGCAACGGTTCGACATGACGCTCGGGCAACGGGGTGATGCGGTCCTTGTCCCCCTTGCCGCGTCGCACGGTCAGTTGCAGGCGGTCAAGGTCGATGTCCATCACGCGCACCGCGCACGCCTCGCCCACGCGAAGTCCAGCGCCATACATGAGCTCGGCGATCGTCCGGATCGGTGCCGGCACCGCGGCAAGCACGGCGTGGACCTCGCGGCGGCTCAGGACGGTCGGCATACGCCGCGATGGCTTCGCGCGGACCGCATGGAACGAGCCCGGATCGGTCTCGAGCACCTGCTTGTACAGAAAGACCAGAGCATTCAGCGCCTGGTTCTGCGTGGAGGCGGCAACCCTCCGGTTCACGGCCAAGTGTGAGAGAAAGCTCTCGATCTCGGCAGCACCCATCGAACACGGGTGCCGCCAGCCGCTTGCGGTGCGATGAAATCGCAGGAAGGCCATGATCCACGCCCAGTAGGTGCGCTCGGTGCGGAGCGAGTAGTGCTTTCGGCGAACAACGGCAACAAAGTCGTCGCGCAGAGACATGCGGCGCGACCGTACCGCGCGAGGCACCCAGCCAGACAGAGTCAGGCGAAAGTTCGCATAGATTTCGGCGGGGAACGGAAGCCGGCATTGGCGCGAACTGGGGCGCGGGGTGCGAATGCCTGATGCGGAGTCTCCCGGGGAGAGCGGGCTGCGGTTCACGGTGAGTCGCGGAAGTCCGAAGTCACTGCGGCAGAGAACGTGCGCCCCGCCCCCTGTTCTCACGAACCGATATCATTCCCAAAGGGGGCGGTTATCGCGAAAACCGCAGATTCAACTGTTAGGCGGTACTACGATTTATGAAACCACAAAACCTCAAACCAATCGGCATCGCATGTTTCGTCGTCTGTGCGATTTGCCTCTTCGTCGCGTTCGAGCGATACCAGACGAACGCCTCAAACGTAAACGCGATGCAGAGGATGACCCAGTCCACGCCGTTTGGCGGGGCTTCGCCATTCGGACAAATGCAGCCCGCAACACCCGCAGCCACGAAGTATGCGCTGTTCTTTGCCTTGATTTCGGGCGCAGGCGGGACTTTCTGCTTCACTCGTTCAGGTCAGGCCAAGTCCGATTCAGACCATGCCGCCTAACCAGAGCGCTGCAGCGAACGGCCTCTCCGCCGTGCGTTCGAGCGTCGCGGGAGTTCGTGAGCGCACCGTGCGCTCCACCGCCGCCCCCGAGGCCGTCGCTGAGCTTGGTCGTTAGGCATCACACAACTCGCCCTGGGGGCGGTCGAAGATGAAGACACTCTCCTGTACCTATGAGCGTCACGCGGGGCAGATCCTGGAGATCCTCAACGACGCGATCGTCACCTCTACGGCCTTGTTCGACTACAAGCCCCGCCCACCTGACTCGATGGTCGCGTGGTTCAAGACCAAGGAGGCGAATCGCTTCCCGGTGATTGGCGTCGAAGGACCTGACGGCATGCTTCTGGGGTTCGTAAGCTTCGGAACCTTCCGGGCGTGGCCCGCGTACAAGTACACCGTAGAGCACTCGGTCTACGTTCACAAAGACCACCGACGCCAAGGACTGGGTCGCGCATTGATGAAGGAGATCATCGCCGCAGCACGGGCCCAGGACTACCACCTCCTGGTGGGCGGAATCGAGGCGGCCAACGCTGGCAGCATTGCGCTGCACGAGTCGCTGGGCTTCAGCCTCGCTGGAACCATCAAGCAGGCTGGGTACAAGTTCGGGCGCTGGCTGGACCTGAGCTTCTATCAACTCGTACTCGACACTCCGGCTGCCCCGAGTGATGCCTAACCCCTCGCTCAAGCGGAGCGCCAACGGCAGGCCACCAGGCCCGCCGAGCGCAGTGGTGTATCTTGCGCCCGTCGGGCCTGGCGTCCTGCCGTCGTCGCCCGCTTAGCTCGAACGTTAGGCGAACGTACTCAACTACCATCGGAGAACATATGGATCTGGGATTGCAAGGCAAAGGAGTCGTTGTCACTGGCGCCAGCCGTGGTATTGGTAGAGCGACTGCGCTCGAGTTTGCGCGTGAGGGCGCCAACCTCGCCATTTGTGCCCGGGGCAAAGAAGCCTTGGAAAAGACGCGCTCCGAGCTAGCGTCACAGGGCGTCCAAGCGTATGCACAGGTCTGCGATGTCTCCGATGGTGTGGCGCTCAATAGGTTTTTAGACAGTGCCAAGAGTGCCCTCGGTCGGATCGATGTGCTCATCAATAACTCCTCGGGCTTCGGAACGAGCGACGATGAGGCGGGGTGGGCCACCAGTTTTGCGGTCGACGTCATGGCCAGCGTCCGCGCGAGTTGGCAAGTGGTGCCATGGATGGAAGAGCGAGGCGGGGGTGCGATCGTCCATATCTCCTCGCGGTCAGGCATGGAAGCGGGGTGGCCTCCTGCGTATGCCGCCGCGAAGGCCGCCTTAATCAGTCACGCCAAGACGTTGGCGAATTCTCTGGCACCAAAAGGCATCAGAGTCAACTGCGTGGCGCCCGGCTCGATTGAGTTCCCAGGAGGCACATGGGATCGGGCCAAACAACTCAATCCGCAGAGGTATGAGGCCATACGCAGTAGCATTCCCTTCGGGCGGCTGGGCACCGCGGAAGAAGTCGCAGCCGCGGTGGTCTTTCTCTCGTCGAGTCGCGCTTCTTGGATCTCGGGTATTACGCTGGCGGTCGATGGGGTGCAGTACAAAGGCAATCTATGACCACCCCAGGTTCGCCTAACTATGGCATGCAGGCGACGGCTTACAGCGTCCGCTGCGCTCCCGCTTCCAGCCGCGCCTGATGCCTGGCGTTAGAACGACCTCCAAATGCCTGTTCCAGACTTCCAATCGTTCCTACTTCCCGTTCTGCAAGCGGCTAGCGACGGAGAAGTGCATTCGCTGGCGGAGACGCGAGAGCGCATTGCCACGCAGTTCGGGCTGACACCCGAGGATCGAGCGGAGCTGCTTCCGAGCGGTCGTCAGGCGCGCTTCGACAACCGCGTTGCTTGGGCGAAGTCTTACCTCCAGCAAGCTGCACTCATTACGTCCCCGCGCCGGGCGCACTTCGCGATTACACCTCGTGGGAAGGAACTCCTAGCGACGAAGCCTGAGAGACTCACGATCGAGATCCTAGAGCAGTACCCGGAGTTCAAGACCTTTCGCGATGGGAGCGGTGACTCCTCGGGTGCTGGCGCTGGAGCTAGCGAACCAGCAAAGGCGACTGAAACGCCGGAAGAGGTTCTGGAACTGGCGTACTCGCGCATTCGAGCTGATCTCGCTGCTGATGTGCTGAACCGGGTCAAGCAGGCTCCGCCGACCTTCTTCGAGAGCTTGGTTGTAGACCTCTTGTTGAAGATGGGCTACGGCAGGAACCGGGCAGAGGCCGGCAGGGCCATCGGCGCATCTGGTGACGAAGGCATCGACGGGATAATCAGCGAAGATCGGTTGGGCCTAGACGTCATCTACGTCCAGGCCAAACGGTGGGACAACACGGTCGGTCGGCCGGACATCCAGAAGTTCGTCGGCGCGCTTTCGGGCAAACGTGCGCGCAAGGGCGTCTTCATCACGACCAGTGCGTTTTCAGCTGAGGCCGTCGACTACGTGACCCGCATCGATCCCCGGGTCGTGCTGATCGATGGGAAGCAACTCGCAGAGTACATGATCGATCACAACCTTGGCGTGAGCACCAAGTCGACATTCGAGCTGAAGCGAGTTGATACCGACTTCTTCTCTGAGGAATAGGCGTTCTAACGACGGTTGCTACTGGCGGGGCGACCGCAAGATTGTAACGGGGCTCGGCACCCGCCGGTCGCCCCGCAGCAGAACCTGACGTTCTGTTCCCCCACACGCCAACCAATGCCCCTCCGATGAACCGCATCTTTCCATCCTTG